>Ga0335072_10006089_pt1 | contig 17691 bp, 18 predicted proteins | sample Lox_Sample_21_FD_206725 | JGI IMG/M metagenome (GOLD analysis project Ga0335072, IMG submission 206725) | Soil microbial communities from Loxahatchee National Wildlife Refuge, Florida, United States - Lox_Sample_2.1 | ecosystem: Environmental > Terrestrial > Soil > Wetlands | place: USA...
TGGAGGTCCGCGTCGGCAACGTCGAGACCACCACAGGAGGGCGACAGGTATTCGCGGCGGTGGCGAAGGCCGACACTGACATCGCGGGGTTGATCCGGCGAGACCTGGAAACCGTGGGGCAAACCGAGAATACCGCGGTGACCGCATTTACTGACGGTTGTCCCAGTCTGCGGTGTGTTCTGGCCGATGCCGGGATCACGAAGCCACCGATTCTCGACTGGTTTCACATCGCCATGAGATGCGATGGTCCCGGCGAGGCGCCGATATCCTGCTCAAGGTCCGCTGTGCGGTCTACAACGGGACGCTCGGGTCAGGGTTCGGCTGCCGATTTGGGGCGTTCGCAAATCCAAAACCGATGTTTGCCAGGGCGGCATGATCCTCCCAATCTCTGGACAGTCCCGGCACCAGAACGGCAAACGATTGCGCTTGCCCGATAATATCTCGCTGCTCCCCCTGCCGCCTTATTCCCCAGAACTCAACCCGATGGAGAACATCTGGGACTACCTGCGTGGCAACCGGCTCAGTGCCACAGTCTGGGACAGCTACGAGGCTATCCTGGCCGCCTGCAAGGATGCCTGGAATTTCCTGATCAGCGACTTTGACTGCGACCGCATTGACTCGATCGCCCGCCGCAACTGGGCATGTGTCAATCTTTACTGATCAGTCAGGAATTTAGTCTACAGTCAGATCCTAGTTCCGTAACCGGGCCGAGTCGGACCTGCTAGCTGTACAGGCCGCTCCGAAGCCGGCAGGGCCCGTCTTTGGAGCGCGGAAATGTAGCCTAAATTCCTGACCGATGAATAAGTTGGCTGGTATTACGGATCCATCGCGTCCATAGCCGCGCGGCTCGATGGCGACGAGCGCATCGAGATCGACGATGGCCTGAAGGGCCTCGGCCGTGGCGCTGTCGCGCAAGCTGTCGGGAACACCTCGTACCAAGCGGCATACTCGGCTTGCAATGCGAGCAATCCGTTGACGGTGTCGGAATAGATCGCCGCGATTTCTGGCGTCGCATCCTGCGGACGAATCTGTGGAAATGTGGACATGTGAACCTCCGGGTTTATGCCGGTAGTTTGACAGTCGAACACCGTCTCGATGCAAGGCCGCACCGAGACGGCAACTACGTTACGACCTGTAGAGTGCCTTCATTCGATCGCCGAGCTTCGCCGCCAACGGATCCGTGACGACCTCGATATAGGCAGCCGTATTGCCAGAGACGGCAAGAGCGCCGACCGCGAGCGTGCTTGTCGCGAGCACTGTGATAAGCTCTCGATGATTCGCATTTGGCTTCGTCATGATATTCACTCCTCTGATAAGCAATAAGCCGACATTCTCCGGATGGCCGGCCCATCCGGCCCACTCTGAGGTATCCTAACCCACCATCCGACGGTCTTTGCAACGGCGGAAGTGCCGCGATGGCGCCCTCCGCCGGTCCTGGCGGTCGGCAGGTCCGGTCTGACCGAAAATCGGCCCCCGTAAGCAGTCCACCGGAAGCAATTCCCCTGCCGACCGTCTGCGCGGCCGGTAGCGACGGCGCTCAACACCGAGCCGGCGGCGCCGGACGGAGCATCGCGATGGCATCGAGTATCTGCTGGAACAGCGTGCGCGGCACCATCACCTCCGCCATCTGGAACGTGATCGAGCGCCCGTGCCGGACAATCTTCGCGCCGATCTTGACCAGCCGGTCGCGCAACGTCGTCATGGACCAGTGGCTGACCGCGTCGGGCAAGGTCAGGGTGCGGAGGAAGTTACCGAGGTTGTAGGCCAGCGCGTGCAGTTGCAGCCGCACCGCGTTCGCGGCGAAGCGGCGGCAGGACAGGCGAGTCCAGACGACCGCGTTCTTCCCCTCCTTGATGTACTGCTCCACCGTGCCCCGCTGATTGTAGAACAGCGTCACCCGTTCCGGCGGCCGGGCCATGTTGGTCACAATGAACCCGACGCGCGGATACAACTCGCCCGGATGCCACTCGACCTTGGCCACCACCCGGCGGGCCTTGCTCCATGACGTGGCCTGATAGTGGAAGCTGGCGTAATAGCGTCGCACCGCATGGGACGGCCGGCAGACAGGACGCTTCAGCAGCCAGCCGATGCGCTCTTGCAGGACTGAATTCGCTGGCAGCCTGATCGTGTATTTGTAGCCCTCGGCTTCTAGGAACTCGTAAATGTCGGGGTTGGCATATCCCGCATCGCCGCGGAAATAGCGGCGCTTCATCCAGTGCGGGTAGCGCCCCACCACCGGTTTCAGCACGGCGCGCCAGCCATCGGCGCTGTGCACGTTGCCCGGCCGCAGCGCACATCGTTCCAGATCGCCGAGCTGGTTGAACACGAACAGCGGATGGTAGCAGGTGCAGCCGAAGTGGCCGTTATAGGCGCTGCCCTCCTGGGCGCCGTGCGGCTCGCTGACGCTGCTATCCATGTCGAGCACGATCGCCGCCTGCGGACGGCGCGCATGCACTCGGTCGATCCAGGTGCCGGACAGATCAGCCAGCGCCGCGAGGTTCGCCTCGTTGGTCAGTCACGCGGTCTCGAACCGACCCATCTGGCTTGTCGACGCCGCCTGGCGATGCAGCCCGCCATGATCGACCACGGCTCGCATCGCGGGATCGTGCGCCTGACGTTCGGCATCGTTCACATCCTCGTAGCCGGCAAGGCGTCCGAACACCGACTGGCGCAACAGTCCGGTCAGCAGGTGGTGGGTATTCTTGCCACAGCGGCGTTCCAACAATGCCGCACCCGCCAGATCGGTCAGCCCGAGCGCATCGTCCAGTTCGCGATAGGCCAGAAGGCCAGCATCGGAGGTGATGCGGCTGCCGTGGAATTGGAGCTTCAGCCGGCGGTCGAAATCGACCCGCGGGGAGCCGTCATTCGATTCACCCGCCGGGTGTCCCATCCGCGCGCGCCCTCACTGATAACAACACGCTGATATTCATACCAGATTCGGCCCCGCCGTACAAGAAAATCCGTACTTATTATATCTGGGAAATCTCGGCTGAGACTCCCCGAAACGACGGCCGCCCCGGGAGAGCAGCGGCAGGCCGGCGAGTTCGGCAAGGAGCCTAAGCGGAGTGCTACGGAGGGCAACTGCTGACAGATGGTCTTCCGGCGAAGCGGTCGGTCATCCAAGCGATGGCGGCGGGCGCCACATCGCGCGCGATAAAGCCGTGGCCGACACCATCGACGCTGTCGTAGGTGACGTTGCTGCCATTACGGCACAGGGCGCGGGCATAGGCGGCGGTCACCTGCGGCCGCACCAATTGGTCGGCACTCCCTTGGGCCAGGAAGACCGGGATCCCGCGCGGCAGCAGACCAGGCGTGTTCTGCGCCAGCAATTGCCGCCAGGGCGGTAAGTCAGCGAAGTCTCTGGTTTTGAGAAAGCGTCTGCGCAGGGCCCCGGTCGGTCCGTGCCGCGAGAGCATATCGAACCAACGTTCGATGCAAAGGCCCGCCAGATGGTCAATGACGGGCACCGCCTGAGGCATCACGATCGTCGACAACGATGCGCCATAGACACGCGACCAGGACCACAGGGTCATCGCCGTCAGGTTGCGGCCGCCATCGGAGTCGATGTCATCCTTGAGCAGCGTCGCCAGTTCCGTCGCCGGCGCCGCGGCCGCGATGCCCTCGAGGTTCCATCCCGGCGCATACTGCCTCGCCAGCAATCCCGCGAAGAGCGCAGCCTGACCGCCCTGGGAATGGCCCCAGACGGCGAAGCTGCGGCCGGCATCGGCGTTCGGCAGCGCCGCTGCCGCCCTGACCGAGTCAAGCACGGCCCGCCCTTCGCTGATGCCGACGAGATACGGGTGCGGTCCGGCCGTGCCCAGGCCAGGATAGTCCGTCGCCGTTACGATGTATCCGCGGGCCAGCATGTCGTCGAGCCCCTGCACGGAGCGAAAAAACACGCGCGCCAGCGATGGCGCGCACTGATCCTCGACTCCCGTCGTTGGGTGCGCCCATGCGACGATGAACCGTCCTCCAGACGGGATAGGCGCGGTCGGGATCATGACCATTCCCGAGACGGGGATGATGCCGCCATCCATTCCGCGAGAACCGTAAAGAACGCGCCAGCTCGTCGCGTTGGCGGGGCCACCGGCAACATGCTCGGCACGGATCAAGGAGCCCGGCGGTCCGTCCAAATCACCCGGACGGGTCGTGTAGAAAGCCGTCTGCGCGAAGGCCGACACAGGCAGACCAACGGCCACGAGGGCGATCAGCAGGACAGTCCAGAATGTCAGAAGCAGTGTCGTCATGGCAAATCCTATCGATCTCGGCGTCGTCCGGCGCCGGATGCGCACCGTGGTTTCGTCGGAAGAGCTGATGCGGCAGAGGCGCAGCCGGGCGAGAATTGCGGCAACCTGATTGCCGAGGCACGGTTTGGCGCGAGGGACCATCACTTTGACCGACCGAAGCGTGGCGCGCGACGAATGAAGGTGCCTGGAGCTATTCGTGGCCGATATCCTCATTCCAGATATCAGGGTAATTGGTGATGAACAGCTTCATGAGGTCTTTGCACTCAGGATCGTCCATCTGGACCAGTTCGACCCCGTGTGCGGCCAGCCAGTCCTCCGCCCCGGTGAAGGTCGTGCTTTCGCCGATGACAACACGCCGGATTTTGTAGAGGAGTATGGCGCCACTGCACATCGCGCAGGGCGATAGCGTCGTGTACATCGTCGCACTGGCATAGACGGACGCCGGCTGGCGGCCAGCGTTCTCCAGGCAGTCGGTTTCGCCGTGCCGGATCGCGCTGTTCTGCTGTACCCGACGATTGCGGCCGACCGCGATCACCGTTCCATTGACGACCAATGCGGCTCCGATCGGCACGCCGCCCTCGGCCAAACCCAGGCGCGCCTGCTCGATTGCCAGTTTCATGAACCCCGCGTCGTCTGGGGTCGCCGCTCTATACGATCGTGACATCGTCTGCTCCTCTTCCGATCGAGCTTTTGCCGCATATTCCCGATCCCAATCCGTAATAGACCGCGGCAGCGACGAGCGGCCCACCCAGCCACGACAGATTGATCCCGCCAATGGCGGTTGCGATCGGCCCCCGCATGAAGGACACGGCGCCATAGCTGCAAGCCCATGTCGCAACGATGCCGGCAAGGAAGCCGAGCATGGCCGGCCAATGCACGGAGGGAATTGGATTACCGGCCCCAGTGTTCCGAAATAGCGAGGTCACGTCGATCCGACCGCGCCGGAATCCGTAGTAATGAACAAGCATGACGGCTGCCCAGGGTGCGACCCAGACGACCAGGCTCGCGAGCCATGCATCGAGACTGGAGGCGAAGTCGCCCTTAAGGACGAGGTAGAGACAAAACGCGGTGGCGAACAGGCCGACGGCAATGGCGATCGTACTGCGGGCGGCCTTCCACCCAATGGTCTGGGCGCAGAGCGTGCACGAATAGATATTGAGGATGTTGGTGGCCACCGGGCCGTGCAGGACCAGCAGGAGAACCGGTATCGCCAACGCACCGTACGCCTGGACGATCAGCTGGCCCGGATCGGAGGTTTTCGAAATTGTCGCGAGGCAGGCGCCGAGCAGGCCGAGCCAGACGACCGGTATGAACTGACCAAGCGTGCTGCCGACATAGAGCCGCGCCGGGCTGGTGCTTTGTGGCACGAAGCGCGAATAGTCGGCCGCATAGGCGAGCCACCCCACCCCCCAGCCAATTCCGATCGCGGTCATGACCGTGCTGATGGCAGACCAGCGTGCGACTCCCGCCAGCCCGGCGCCGGCGTAGCTCCAGTGGATGGGCAGCGTGGCGAAGGCGGAGATGGTCATGGCGAGCAGGACCACAAGCGTGAGCGGGACTGTGTATCGCTCGAACGCCGCGATCCAGGTGAAACCCCGTGCCGCCAGGATTGTCTGTAGTGCCATGACGGCAAGAACGATTCCGACCCTGCCGCCGGTTCCGACGGTGATACCCAGGGTGCCGAACAGCGCGGCACACAGATCAAGGATGATCCAGGTATTGATGGCGCACCATCCGGCCGACATCACACCCTGGATGATGGCCGGCACATTGGCTCCGTACCGACCGAAGGCACTGCGCGCCAGCACCATCTGGGTTAGACCGGTCTTCTGTCCCATCAAGACGAAGAAGCCGAACACCGCCATGCCGATGCCGTTGCCGATCACGATGACGCCGATCACATCGCGCAGCGACAGGCCGAGCTGGATTCCGAGGGTCCCAAGCACCCAGTTGATAGGGGCGACATTGGCTCCGAACCAGATCCAGAATTGATGCGAAACCCGCGAGGTCCGGGCATCGTCCGGCACCGGATGCAGTGCGCTGCCTCCGCTGTCGGAGGAGGTGTTGCCCGCGCCGACAATGTCAATCTGGGTTACTCGTTCCACGATCTACACCTTGTCCGGAAAGCGAAAAAGCGGGTCTGACAGACGATCCGAAGGCCGTCTGCTTCCGGTTTTGGTCAGCCGTCCGACACCGCAGCGTAGACGTCGGGCGGCCTGCCTTTCGTCTGCATATCCAGACTCTCTTGCTGAGATTCAGGGGGAACGATGCCGTTTGGAGAGAAAGTGGTCCCGAGGAAGGTCTGCATTCTCATCCAGACGCAAGCCGACAGATGCACGCTGCATCAATCGCCAAAGTGTTGCGCGGCGAAGTTGATCCCGGCCTGTACCTCATTCATGGCCTGCTGGATCAGAGCGATGGCTCTTCCCTTGTGCCCTCCCTTGTCGGAACTGGCATGATGCAGGTCGACCAACGCCTCCTGGAGCGAGCCGAGCGCGCGCTCCATATTGCCCTGATAAGCAACGGCGCTGCCGGTCGATGCGACGACGAGGGAGGCGGCAGCCGTGCCGACCATCGCGACCTTCAAGAGATCGCGGCGTGATGAGTTATCTGTGTTCACATTTCCGCACCTTTACCCGTTCTCCATATGTAATGCCCTATTTCCAGCCGCCGCCGGGCAGCCGGCCGTGATAGGGGGTATCGCGGCAATGGCCCCAGGGGCCGCGCCAGAAGCCGGGTGGGCAACCGTTCCAGGTGACGCCCGTCCAGGGGCGATACCATTGCGGATGTCCCCAATATCCGTTGGGATAAGGGCCAGCTCCGAAGCGGTGACATGATCCATAGGGTCCGCGATAGCGACCGGCGCCACAACCATCGGCGACGGGCACGACAAGCGAGGAAACCTCCCCGTTGCCGACGGGGTGCGCGAGCGGCATAGCCTCGGCGCGCGCGGCGAGCACAGCAACCAAGGATACCGCCGCAACGGTCACAAACTTTCTCAACATTGCAATTCTCCTTGCGGATATTCGGGTGTGGTGACGACTAACCTCCGTAGAGCGTCGCGATGTTTTCGTGCAGCTTCCGAGCGAGTGGCGATGCCGCATAAGTGTCTGTGATGACCTCGATATAGGCACCGCGTTCACCCTTGCCGGCATTTTCCAGCGCCAGGTCAAACTCCTCGCAGGTCGTCACGCGCGTCGCATACCAGCCGTCGCAACCAAGGGCATGTGGCAGCTCGGCATAGCGCCACTGCGCCACATCGTTGTAGGCGATCTCCGGGTTCCTGCAGAGGAGCCGCTCGATCAGATAGTCGTTGTTATTGAGGACGAAGATGACCGGCTTCAGGCCGAGCCGGCCGAACAGGCCGATCTCCTGGGCGGTGAGTTGGTGCGAGCCTTCGCCGGTTATCAGCACGATGCGACGATCCGGGGCGGCAACCGCCGCGCCCACGGCTGCTGGTGTCGCCCAGCCGATCGAACCCCAAAGCGTCTGATTGTTGAAGATGTCACCCTTCGGCATCGGTGCAAAGCCAAGCCCCATCGATGCGGTACCGGTTTCGGCCACGAGAATGTCGCCGTTCTTCAGGAACCCCGCCCAGCGTGGATAGAGCGCTTCCGCCGTGATGGGATCGGTGCAGCTTCCGCTTTTCTTCCCGAGCGGCAGCGCCCGGATCGTCGGCCAGTCGCGTCTCGTCAGACGTTCTGTCAGCGCCTTCAGCACATCGCATAGCTCGACATTCGCGTAGGTCTTTCCGCATACGCGGACATGGTGGTGCCCGATGCCGATCGTTTTTGCCGGAGCCAGGTTCGAGGTGAAGGCGCCGGTGTTGAAGTCGGATGCCAGCGTGCCGATCGCCAGGACGATATCCCGGCTCTCCACAAAGCCACGCACATCTTCGCTCATGAGTGCGCCATCATACATGCCGACAAACCCGGGCTGCTGCTCGTCGAGCACAGACTTGTCCATGAACATGGTGGCGAACGGCAGGCCAGATCTGTCGATGACGCTCTGCATCCTGGCTCGCAGACCGGTGCGTGCAAGCAGGATGCCGGGCAGAACGCAGGCCGTCCGAGCCTCTTCAAGCGCAGCGGCGATAGCCGCAATCGCGGCTTCCAGCGCCTCGCCGTTGCTTGCCGGAGCCGGAATCGGCGCGGCCGAACCCAGCACCGGCTGGTTGGCGTAATCCGTCGGGAAGGCCATGTAGACCGGGCGTCGGTGGAAAAGAGCCTCGGCGATCAGCCTCTCAGTCTCGAAGGCGACGTTCTGGGGCGTCATGACGGCGGAGGCACACACGACCGGCTCGGCCATACGTCGGAACAGGTCGTATTCACCGTTCCCAAGGGTATGGTGCATCGTGGTCCGTAGCGTCTGTGTCGCCATGCTGGGCATTCCGACCAAGTGAAATACGGGGAGATGCTCCGCATAGGCTCCCGCGATGCCATTGATGGCACTGAGCTCGCCGACGCCGTAGGTTGTGCACAGGGCGGCCATCCCATTGACGCGGGCATAGCCATCGGCTGCATAGGCTGCGTTGAGCTCATTGGAGCACCCAATCCAGCGCATGTCTGGATCGTTGCAGATGGCGTCGTTAACGGGAAAAGCATAGTCGCCCGGAACCCCGAAGACATCGGTGATGCCGATCGCCTTCAGACGCAACAATGCGTATTCTATGACGGTCTTTGTCATGAGTAGTCTCCAACGCTCATCTTTTAGATGAGCCACGGTGGGTTCTCGCGCCACGTCCTTGGGAGCGCGGGGGGCCGCGCTCCCGGAGGTGTTTGGCTAGAACGATGACGCTTTGGCCAGCGCCTGTGCATAGACAGGCACTGTCAGACCTTCGATTGCCGATTGCTGCTGTGCACCGAACACGTCGTGTTCGTCCGGCGAGGCAGAAATGTTCGGCCGATCGATCGAGATCTTGATCGCGTTGCAGGAGTCGACGAAGAACGTGCCGACGATGCGATCGAGCTGCACGCCGAGAATGCGCGCCACGCTCTCGCGCGTGAACACGTTCGAGCTCAGCGCGATTTCGTAGTTCTCACCCGACGTGAAGACGACGTCGAAGGTGAGTCGGTTGATGCCGGCGTCCTTGGAACGGATGACCACGGCCATGTCGAGCAGTCGATGCTCGCTGATTGCAGGGCCGGAGACCGGCACGTTCTGGATGAGGGAAAGCGTGCGGTCGTCCAGGCTGCCCGCGTAGTCGGCATCGCCAATGTCGAAATACTCCGGCCTGGCTTCCCCGGTCTTCGTCCAGACAGCCCCCTCCGCACTGTAATAACTGATCGGGAACATGACGTTCTTGATCACGTCCTCATTCTGGAGAAGATGATACAGCGTCCACTCGTAAGCGTCAGGCGCATCCAGGCCGATCAACGAACCAGATTTGGGAGTGACCAAGCTGCTGATCCGTGCGACCTCGGTGGTATGCCGCGTCGCGAGCGACACGGCATCGCGGCCGACGGTGCGTACCAGGATCGCAGGTGCGGTCTCGTCCGCGTCGATGATGCGGTAGGTCGCATCCCTGAGCGCCTGGGGGAATTCGGCCTCGATCAGGTTGATCACCGCCGCCTTGATCTTGTCGTAGTTCGCGAAGAACACGGGATCGCGCGTCCCGCTGGGGACGATCGCCCCGAACTGGCCATTCGACCGGCGGAAGCTGACGAGGTTGGGCGACAGCGGATAGGCGATGTTGCCCGCGGTCGCCTTTCGTCCGGCATAGCCGTAATGGATCAAATAGTGGGTAAGGAGGCTGGCAAGCAGTATCGCGGCCTCTTCGGATTTTGCTGTGGTCTCGACGATGATGCCGAGCTCGCGTTCGCCTGCTGTCACGGGCTTGGCGTGGACGCCGTTGCGGCCATAGACCAGGACGTCCTCCGGGACTTTCGCGAGATCCGCGGGATCGATATGGAGCAGCGATACCTTGCGGGCGCCGAGGCGGCGAGCCCCCTCAAGCTTGATGCTCCAGGGCCAGGGCTTGCCCGTGCGAACGAAGCGGCTGCCACGGATGCCCGTCGTGCGCGCATCGTGGGCGAAGAAGGATGTCTTCTCCATAGCCAGAACGCCTTCGGGATAGAACTGAAGCTGAGGGTGACTCTCCTCATAGAGAGAATGGGCGGCGATGGAGTACGGTGTGCAGCGTCGCACGGGGTTGGGAGCGACGAAGAGCGCCGAGCCGTCATCGTATATTTCGGCGACAACGCAGTCCGATGGCGAGCCCGGATCGCAAGCCAGGGCGCCGCATTCGAGGACATGCCCGACGTGATAGGCCAAGCCCGCATCGATGCCCCGGCGGACCATGTCGGAAGCGAACAGCGCGACATCGCACGAGCGGCCTGCGAAGATGTATTGCGCGCCGCTTTTGAGCGCCGTGATCAGGGGATGGATTCCCATCTGCCCGACGATCGTGCTCTCGCGCAGCGCCTCCTCGTCGATTTCGGGACCGAGCCCGGTGGCACGCAGCTTCCCGTCCCTGATCTCCTTAATGACGATTTCCGGGTCCAGCTCGGCGCCAATCACGGCAACCTTTGCATTGGCTATCTTCAAATCAGCAAACACTTCCTTGGCGACATCGAGCATGTAGTCGAGGTTTCGGTCGCCGCCGGCCATGCCGCAACTTCCCAGGATTACAGGGACACCGAGCCTGCTGCCGGCTTCAACCATGTGCCTGTAGTCGAGCTTGACGGCATCGCGCTCGAAATATTCAGTGCCGGTTCCAAGATAATAGGGACCGGCATCCATTGAACCAGCATCAGAAATGATCGCGTCGATGCGGCCCTTCAGCGCCTCCTCAAGGGATTCCTTCGGATAGCCATAGCCAAGCGCGCCACATGCGGACACTACGCGATAGATCAGGTTTGCCATTGTCTCGATCCTTCGACGCCGGTCGCCGTTATTGGCGCGGCTTCTTCGGGCAGCAGACAAATCCGAAATCCACGAGGCGCACAAATACCGTCTCGCTATACGCCTATATCGGGTGCCGATAGCCATCTGGAGTCGGTAAGTTTGGAGCCGGGGTGATCACGGTCATGAACATATGCGATGACGTCATTCTCCAGCGCCAGGTGTGTCCAGCACGACCGGTGTCACGTTGCCAAACATGTGGCTCTGCTTCAATCCTGGTGCCAATTGTATCCCTGCAACGGGATCATCCGAGCGCGAATCAGGGCAGTGTCAGCGCGACCATACATGGCGCGCTTGAGCGCCTTCAATCGGTTGATCTGACCCTCCGTCTGCCCATTGCTCAAGAGTTCGCGGACGGCATCGCGAACCACCTCGATGTGCCGCCGCAATGTCCTGACAAGGCGTAGCATGCCGTAGATGCCACCCGCGCGAGCGTCGTCCAGCCAGATGTCCAACCGCTCCACCTTACCGCCGCGAAGTTGGCCACGGAAGCGCATTGCCAACGCCGCCTTGAGCGCATCAACGTTGATGATCTGCTGAGTCGCCATCTGGCCACGAGGTTTCACGCAAAGTGCCGCCGGGGTCAGTGGCAAGATCTGACGCACAGTCATCGGATCCAGCGTCCACAGCGGCGGCGGCGCGTGGGCACCCCGGTCCAAGGAAGACGGCTCACTCGCATCCCTCGAGGGTGAACTGTTGCGCCACGGGGCCAAAAAACAAACCAGATGACTGTACGAGCCGGTGTAGCCGCGATGACGGATGTCGGAGAACAGATGCCGGACTGTGGTCGTCCCTTCGGCCCAACTGCGCGCCAGGAAAGCGCCGAAGTAGGCCGGCGTGCGAGGTTTCGGTGCCATGGCACTCGGCTCCGGCAGGTCGATGCGACGCACCCAGCGATAGACGCGCCGGGGACCGAGACCCAGCTTCCGCACTATCTCCGTAACGGCATGGCCGGCGTCGCAAAGCTCTCTGGTCTGATCAGAGATGGCCTGACGGGCGGCATCGCTACCGCGGCGCAAACAGGCGATCCTGCATCACGACCTCCGAGCAACCGTCTGGCAGCTCGATCGCGATTTGCTCCAGGCGTGTCGGGATCGTCTTGGGCCTGGAGCCGGGATTCTCGGATCGGCGCCTGGAAGCAGACCAACTGCCGTTCAATGGCTTCCCGCAGGTTCTTCAGCAGATGAAAGCGATCCGCGACCTGTCGCGCCTGAGGCGCGCCCTCGCGCGCGGCATCCGCATAGAGCCCCGCGCAATCACGGCTGACAACTTCGATTTCCGGATGCCTCTTGAGCCAGTCAGCCGTGGCAGCGGCCGGGCGATCCGCCAGCAGCTCCACCATCTGGCGACACTCCAAATCGACGATGACCGTCCCGAAAGTCGTGCCCTTCCGCCAGGCCCATTCATCGACGCCCGCGATACGAACCACGGCACTATTGGTCGAGGCTGTAACACTTTTCTTCACACTCCGCAGGATCGTGGTGTCGCTGACTGGCATGCCGAGACTGGCCATCAGTCGCTCCGACGGTCTCCCACCCACGTCATGGCCCAACAGCTTGACGATTCCGGCCAGCCGGGTCGTCCGGCGGGCGAACGGGGTCGCAAGCCTCGGAAGCCGCGCGGCAACAATCCGGCGGTCGCACTGGTGGTTCCTGCATCGCCAGCGGGTCGACCGTGCCTGGATAATCACCGGCGTTCCTTGAGCAGACAGATCCCGCAGCATCCGTATATAGGAACTGTGGCGTAAACTTGATTGCGTGCCGCAGACAGGACAATGGGCATGGCCTTGTTCGGCATCACCATCGACCGAGACGATCCGGCCGGCTCCCCCGGTTTAACGGCGGTGACCTTCAGATCTGGCGCTGGCGCCCAGGATGCCAATGTTTTCATCCCGGCCTTATGTAGCACCCGCCACAGCGGTTATCGCGGCGCGGAAAACGTGTTCCTGCGCCTGCGCTGGCCGCGGACAGATGGCAAGCCGGTCTGTCCTCACTGCGGCCGCGAGATCTGCTACGACTGCCGCCGCTCGGCCGATCAGCCGCGCTGGCGCTGCAAGGCATGTCGTGCGGATTTCTCGGTGACGTCGAACCAGGTACTATATGTCTGCCGTTGCTTGGGATGGATCTCATTCGGCTGGATGTCTGGATCGAACAACCGCATCGTTGCGTCGAGATGCGTCAGATCTGCCCGCTGCCGCACAAGTTGCTGTTCGAGCTGGATCAGTGTCCCAGCCAATTCTGCTCGCTTGTTGCGTAATGCATGCATGACATGCAGTTCGGCCATCGCCACTCGTCCCCGAAATTCCAGAGATCATAATTGTAACGGGCGGGCTACCCACAGGAAACATGCCAAGCGTGGTAGTTGCTACCTAATACCGTTTCATCCTGCTTGTGTCGCCTGTCGCCTGTCGACATTCGACGCAAGACCACCAGCTTGCACCGAGATTGAAGCAGAGCCACATTTTTGGCTACGCGACAACGGTCGCCTGATCCTGTCCGGCCTCAGGGGCCCACGCCATTCCCCGGTCAGTTCTCAGCGAAAATCGACACTCTCCAAAAGACAAGCTGACAACTACCCCTTACCCGGACGGGACTTTCACCCGTTGGAACGCGCGGGCTTCGCCTGGCGAACCGTGTGGTGACCCCACTTACGCGGCGATCAGTTCGAAACGATCCACGTCCACCAGTCCCATGTCGGTGATCTTCAGATGGGGAATCACCGGCAGCGCAAGGAACGCCAGTTGCAGGAACGGCTCCGCCAACGCGCAGCCCAGTTCGCGCACTGCCGCGCGCAGGCGTTCCAGGTCGTGTGCCACGTCCTCGAACGAATGCAAACTCATCAGCCCGGCCACCGGCAGCACCATCTCCGCCATCACAATTCCATTGCGCACCGCGATGAAGCCGCCGCCGAGCGCGATCAGTCGATTGGCGGCCACTGCCATGTCGGCCTCGTTCGTGCCGACCACACACAGATTATGGCTGTCATGCCCGACAGAAGAGGCCAGCGCACCCGTACTCAGGCCGAAGCCGCGCACAAACCCACGGCCGATATTTCCGTTGCGGCCGTGCCGCTCCAGCACGCAGACTTTCAGCAGATCGCGTGACGGATCAGCGTGCCGCAGGCCGTCGCGGTACGGTAGCTCCGCATATTCGCGTGCGGTGATGATCTTCCCGGGAATGATCCCGATCACCGGCGTGCCCGGCCCGCTGCCCGACGCGGCGAATACCTCCGCCGTCACCGGCGCGAGATGGATGGAATTGTGCGCCGGTGCGGCCGGCAGGACGCGAGCGGCAAAGCTTTCGCCGGTAACCACCCGCCCCCGCCGGATCACTGTGGCGACCGCGCACGCCTCCAGATCGTCGAGCAACAGCAGGTCGGCCAGATAGCCGGGAGCCACCAATCCACGGTCGCGTAACCCGAAACCGCGTGCCGCGGACCAGCTTGCCGCGCGATACACCGACGCCACCGGGGCACCAAGCTGGATCGCCTTCCGGATGAGGAAGTCCATGTGCCCTTGTTCGGCGATGTCGAGCGGATTGCGATCGTCGGTGCACAGCCCGAGAAATGGCGATGTAAAAGGTTCGATCAGCCCCGCCAGCGTTTCGATGTCTTTCGAAGCGGTACCTTCGCGGATCAGCACTTGCATGCCTTTCGCAATCTTCTCGCGGCCTTCGGCGAAGCTCGTCGTTTCGTGGCAGTTGCGCACGCCGCACGCCAGATACGCATTCAGCGGCTTGCCGGACAGCAGCGGGGCGTGCCCGTCGATGTGTGCACCCTGGAACGCCGCAAGCTTGTCGAGGCACTCCCGGTCCTTCATTAGCACTCCGGGCACGTTCATGAACTCCGCTAGCCCGATCACCTGCGGATGATCGCGATGCGCCACCAGGTCAGACACGGTCAGGCGTGCGCCCGAGGTTTCCAATGCCGTCGCCGGCACACAGGATGACAGTTGCACACGCAGATCCATTACTGTCCCGAGCGTGCTTTGCAGGAAATAGCTCAGGCCGTCCGACCCGAGGACATTGGCGATCTCATGCGGATCACAGATCGCCGTGGTGGTACCGCGCGGTAGCACGCAGCGATCGAATTCTCCCGGAGTCACCAGCGTGCTTTCGCAATGCACGTGGCTGTCGATGAATCCCGGGACGATGATCTTGCCGCGCGCGTCGATTTCCGCCTCGCCGCGGTAGGCATCGCGCGTGCCGACGATGGTGCCGCCACAGATCGCGACGTCACCCTCGTCCAGTTCACCCGTCACCAGGTTCAGCGTGCGCGCATCCCTGATCACAAGATCGGCTCGGGCATTCCCAAGCGCCTGATCCACCCGCTGTTCCAGCCGTAGCCGAGTAGCCTCCACCATTGTCACTCCATTGCCTTGCCAGTGTCGCACGGCGGCCGAAGCGGCGCGCCTGCCGTAAGAAGATCTGCCCGCTGCGGGTCATGGTCGTGTGTGGAGCTTCTTCATTTAATTATCCCAACGGCCGTCTGGATTCCCGTGAAGGCGATCTGGAACCCTATGCAGAACAGCAGAAAAGCGATCAGTCTCCCAAACACACGATTACCATTCTCGCCAAGAAGGCGGATGATCCCATGCGATGTCCTGAAAGCAAGCCAGATCGATAATGCCACCCCTATCGCAGCGGCGCTGGCCCCGATGAAATACCAGAGCTCGTTCGCGCCGTTCAGGGGATGCTCGGAACCAGGCGCAATTGCAACGGAAATGCTGCCCGGCCCGGCCGTAATCGGAATCGTCAACGGGAAAAAGCTGATATGGGCCTTCTCGGTCTGCGCCGCCGGCTTTGCCTGGTCTGGCCGGTTCAGCAATTGCCACGCATTCAAGGCAATGATGACGCCGCCCGCGCAACGCAATGCGGCAAGACTTACGCCGAAGAAATTCAATATGCCCGAACCGCTCCAACGCTCCACAACGCCACAAGCAATACGACCGCGGCGTTCAACCCCACCTCTCGCGCGATCGCCGCGCGTTCCGCTGCCGGCCGGCTCGCCACCACGGCCTGAAATACGAACGCGCCTCCGATCGGGTTGGCAACCGAGAACATTGCGGGAAACGCGAGAAGAAAGGCCTTTGCAAACTCATTCATCTGCGCGCTGCACCGTACGGGCAAGTCAATCTGGCGGTCGATTGCGAACGTCCGCGAGCGCCCCCGAAAAAGTCCGACACCGGAATGTCCCGCAATCGCATCCGCCGGTATTCGGCGGCCTTCCGCACGCGGCCCAACCCGCAAGATGATGACGAAATCAGCCTCGGCATTGCCTCGATCCTTGAACGCCGATCACCCGTATTGGCGCGGGGGCGGTGGACCGCAGACAAACCCCAAGACCGCCAGGCACACAAATACCGTCTCGCTATGCACCCATACGCCGTCCCGATAGCTACGCGGGGTCGAGAAGCTCCAGGCCGGGGTAACCACCATCGCGGGCATGCGCGATGACGTAATCCTCCATCGCCAGGCGCACGGCGTCCGCTGCACGGCTGAGCGCGGTGTCGCTCGACCACAGCGCGGAAGCGGTCAGGAACAGCGGTGGCTCGATTAACTGCGGGATGCCGAGAGTGCCGGCGCCTTCGCCATGCTGCAGCGCGCGCGGCAGGACGGTTCCGCCTATGTCCTGCCGCACCAGCGACATGATCGAGCTGAGCTGGTCTCCCTCGCTCACGATGTTCGGCGATGCGCCGATGCCGGCAAACGCGCGATCGAGGACCGAACGCAGGACGTTCGGTACAATCGGCAGGACAAGCGGCAGCGTCGCGAGCCGCTCCAGCGAGATCGTGCCGGCGGACCGCGATGCCCGTTTGCTGTCGATGTAGTAAAGGCGCTGTCGGAACAGCGGCGACCGGGAATAGCCGGCGGGGAATTCACCCTCGAACAGCAGCGCCAGATCGAGCCCATGCGCCGAGATCTCGTGTTTCAACGTCTCGCTGTCGGAGATGTGGAACTTCACCATCACTTTGGGAAGCCGCTCGCGGCAGGACTGGATGAACGGTCCTCCCAGCGTCGCCGCCAAAGTCGATGACATGCCAAGCGCCACAACGCCGTCGGGATCGCCGTCGGTTGAACGCACGATGCCGGGCAACTGCTCGATCTGCCTCAGGATGACGACGGCCTCCCGGTACAGCACTTCGCCCGCCGCCGTGGGGCTTACGCCGCGCGCGTGGCGCTGCAGCATGGGCAGGCCAAGCTCTTCCTCGAGTTCGGCGATCTGCTGGCTGAGCGCCGGCTGCGCCACGTGGATCGTCGTGGCGGCGCGGGAAAAGCTTCCCGCCTCGACAATCTTGACGAAATATCGCAAGTGCCTCAGTTGCAAGCAGCCCCCAATCCCGCCAACGCGCGTCCCCGTCTAGCTCGGCCGAGCTACCATATCCGCAAAAAAAGGTCAGTGCAGCCGGTCGGGCGGTTTGTCGTGATGGATGTCGGGGTGATCTTCGCTGGTCTGCTGGGCACCGCCTCGGCTGCCGACGCGGCGAAGGCGCCCGTCCACTTCGAAGGATCGAATGGCGCCATCGTGCTGGCCGCCGACGGCT
>Ga0335072_10006090_pt1 | contig 17689 bp, 14 predicted proteins | sample Lox_Sample_21_FD_206725 | JGI IMG/M metagenome (GOLD analysis project Ga0335072, IMG submission 206725) | Soil microbial communities from Loxahatchee National Wildlife Refuge, Florida, United States - Lox_Sample_2.1 | ecosystem: Environmental > Terrestrial > Soil > Wetlands | place: USA...
TTCGCGAGCCTGCTCGCGAACGACGCGCACCAGCTCCTGGGAACATCGTGAAAAGAGCAGCGCTCGTCGCCATAGGGGTCGCGGCGATAGTCACCGCCGGATGCGGATCCGCGTCCAGTTCAGGGAACGGCAGCTCAGGCCGCAGCACGAACGAGCGCGCCGTGGCTCCCTCGCTCATCACTTCCGTATCCACTGCCACGGCGACCTGGGGGATCCTCGTGATGGGTGGCTCCGCCGCCAGCGAGGACAACTTCTGGCAGCTGTTCACCCGGCCGGCCCGGGCTACGGCCTGGAAGCTCGTCACGCCGCCCGGCGTGGCCGACAACGGCGGCCTGGTCATGGCCCCGTCCGGTGGCGGGGCGCTCGTCGTGGGCATCCGCCCCAGCCAGGGCCTGGTCTTCTCTCCGCTGGCCACCACGAGCGACGGCGGAAGGACATGGACACCCGGCCTGGTGGATGCCGGACTGGCTGACACCGCCGACTCGCTGGCCGTTGCGTCCGGCAGCGCGCAGCAGTTCGCGCTGCTCAGCAACGGGGCCATAGAGCGGGCACCGTCCGCCACGACGTCGCAGAGCGGACCGGCCTGGTTGAAGCTGGCGGCCCAAGGGGCGATCGCCTCTTCCGCGGCAGGAAAGTCCTGCGGGCTGTCGTCCCTCGATGCCATCACTGTCACCCCGTCAGGAGAGCTCCTGGCTGGCGGCGCGTGCGATAACCCCGGGACCGCGGGGATTTTCGGCCTCACGGGTGACGGGTGGCACGCGGCAGGCCCCGTCTTGCCCGGCACCGTCGCGGGAGAGCCGATCCAGGTGCTCAGGCTCACCGCCACGGCGACGGGCAACATCGCCCTGCTGCTGGCTGGCCCGGACCTGCTCGCCGCGTGGACCAGCGACGGCGGCGCGCGCTGGACCATCTCCCCGCCGCTGACGACCGGCGCCGCGCGCATCTCCTCCGCCGCCTTCGGCTCCGGCGGTGCCGTCGGCGTGCTGCTGTCCAACGGGAAGACGGCAACGGTCGGCGGCCCCGGCTTGTCCTGGCGATCGCTGCCCGCGGCACCACCGAACACGGCGATCCTGGCCTTCACGCCTTCGCCTGCCCGCGCGGCGAAGGCCAGCCAGGTCCAGGCACTGGCCGCGCAGGGCACGAAACTGACCGTCTGGCAACTGGGCACGTCCTCAGCTACCTGGACGAGCATCCAGACGATCACCGTACCGATCCAGTTTGGCTCGTCCGGCTAATAGGATCCTGTCATGCAAGTGGGCGGGCCAGCACGACAGCCGGCGCCTGCCCGCCCCGGCGGCCCCGTGGGCTTGGTACGGCCGGCCTCCCGGGCGCGGCGTGCGGGTCTCCCGGCAGCCCCGCACCGCCCCACCCCGGTCCGCGGCGACTCGCGGCCCCGGAACCCGGCAGCGCTGCCTGACAGGTTCATAGCCTCATGAGGAGTCCACGTCGCCGCATCAGATCGGCCTGGCGGCGACTTCTGCGCACGCGCGGGACAAGCCCGGCGGCGCGGAGCCGCTCGACCCAGTCCTGGCGTCCGTGGCCGATCAAAAGATCGACATCCCGCTCCGACGGCTTCACGCGCTCCCGTGACGCGTCATCTGTAGCCGTCTCCCAGGCCACCGCCCGGATCATTGCCCCCCAGAGGCCGGGCGGTTTTCGCTGCGCCTTGAGCGCTCGCTGGGCAACGTGACGAGCCTCATCCGCGCGACCGCGGCGAAGGTTCCACTGCGCCTCAATAGCATCCGCCGCGGCGCGATCAAGGAACGTACCCTCCTCGCGCAGCCACGTCACGTCGGCCGCCACGAGATCGTCCAAGCCCTGCTCGGCGGCGAGGCGCGCGCGGCTTCGCCGAGCGCGCCGGTGAAACGATCGCTCGGCCGCCGCGACCGCCGTGAGGCCGTCCGCTATCTCTCGCCGGGCTTCGTCCCAGGAAGCGCTCCCGATGAGCGCGTCAATGCGATTAAGCCGGGCATCGGCCGATCCAGGCAGCAGCGCGCGAGCGCGCGCGGTCCACACCAGTGCGGCCGGCCAGTTCGCCTCGTGAACGGCGATATCCCCCATGAGGATGACGGCCTTCGGGTGGCGGGCGTCGGTCGCGAGCACCGACTCAAGGACTGCCCTGGCGGTGCCGAAGTCGCCGACATAGTGGAGTTGCTCGGCGAACTCGGCTCGATGGTCGTCCTGGAGTTCCGCCGACCATGCGCCAGCCAACACCAGAGCGGCCCGAACCGTGCCCCAGACGGATCTATCCGAATCCTCGGCGAATCTCTCGAGCGGAATCCCTGTGCCGAGATGTTCTTCCACCCACGAGTCGAAAGCAGCGGCCGCATCCCGGTGATGCTGTCGGTAGTACGCGACGGCCACGGCGACCAGCCACTCATGGGCCCGCGCTCGCGCGTACTCCTCACCGCGCACGCGCTCATCAAGCGCCCACCGGTCGCGGTCGCGCCGGGCCGTGGCATCCCACGCGTGAGCGACCTCGTGAGCCAGCGTCTCGGCCTGCAGGAGCCACAGGATGGGCTCAAGAAGCTGGGGGACCGCGATCTGCCGCGGGTCATAGACGTACCCGAACAGGTCGATCTCTGCTGGGCCCCCGCGCCAGCGGCCCCGCAGCGGTGGCGTCCAGACCGGGCCCTGCTGGTATCCCGGGCGGCCAGTCATCGGATCGGGCTCAGCTCCGTCTTGCTTCATCTCGTCTTCCAGGCGACCGAGTCGGAGATGAACGCGAAGGAGTTCGGTCCTGACATCGGCTGGGAACGTCCGCAGCAGCCCGCGGATATCCTCCGCCGTCAGCGGCTGGAAGACCCCGGACGCCTGATCGTGCCGCACGATGTCGACGGTCCAGTCCGCATCCGCCGGCCCGGCGCGGTGGGCTGAGGCTGGACGCGCGCGCCGTTCCTTGTACCGGCGCTTCCGCCCTAGGTGATCCTCGATGACCCAGAGAGTGTCGCCCTTCGCCGAGGCGTCAGAGAATTGCCATCTCCTTGCCTCTCCAAGATCGCGTCGAGTCTCGTGAATGCTTCGCGCCACCCGATGATCGTAAGGGGAGAGAGCTAGGGCATGCTCACGTAGCCGGAGAGGCTGTAGTACTTGTGACCGGCATAAGCCGTCACCTCATCGGTCCCGATCTCGACGATGGAGAAGGCGGTCCGGTCGCCGTCCCCGTTCACGACGTCAGGACCCCGCTGGCCGCGCGCGTCGGCCGTGACGATCGCCACGTGCTCGGCCAGCGGATCCGCATCTGGCAACAGTGACAGGCCGTAGACCGCCACGTCCCCGGGCGCAGCCACGTAGCTGCTGGTCACCGGATGCCACTTGCCGTTGGCGATGCCCCATTCGTAGAAGCTCACGGCGGCGCCGTTGATCTCTGCTGGCTCATAGCCGTAGGCCACGGGCACTCCGGCCTGCTGCCAAACCCAGGCGGCGAAGTCCGCGCACCACTCTTCGTCCAGCTCGCCACTGGGACAGTCGGCCATGCCAGAGTCCCAATGCGCGCTGAACTTGTTGCAGTAGGAGTTGGAGGGATCGGCACTGTAGCCGACCTGACTCTTGGCGATGGCCACGACGCGCTGGCCCACGCTCGGGGCTGTCGGTGTGGCGGCAGGGGTGGCCTTGCTGGGCATACGAGCGGAGTACGTGTTACCGAAGACCCCGTCCAGGGTGTCAGGGAACGCGCCGTACAGGGCAATCACGGCCGCGCCGCCCGCAAGGATGAGCCCAAGCCAGCGCACTGACTGGCGCCACCGGAGGGCTCTTGCCCTACGCATCTGGGGACGGAAGGAGGGCTACGCCACCAGAGATCCACTGGGCCGGCTTGTCCTTCGTCATCCCGCCCGGGTACTTGTGCCTCTGCGGCATCGTCCACCTCCGTTTGGCCGCGCCGCCCAGCAGGACCACACTCTGCGCACACAGCACGTTTTCCCATCATCATCCGTCACATGCTGTTAGGTACCCGGCGCTATCGATCACTATCCGTCATGGGTGCTGAACGCGGGCGATCATCCGCCGGGCCAGCGTGTGCTGCCGGAAATTCGTTGCTATCGTTGACGATTAATGACCACGGGTGAGTGACGCTAGGCGGGGCGCGGGCCAGGGCCGGCCTCAGCTAGTCTGCGCTTGTGGCGGGGGAATGATCTGGCACCAGCGCGCTTTGTATAGAGTTGGTGCAGATGTTTGCGCGGTGGGTCCGGGTCAACGAGGCCCGGTTGGCCAGCCGTGTCCATCTCATCCAGTCCCGGGTAGGACACGCGTGCCCGGGATGGCAGTTATTAGCTGTGGGCCGGATCCGTCGCGTCGAGAACGCCGGTGGCTTCGACCCCCGCTCACGCGTGTGTCGCGATGGCTAGCCGTCGCGACGATGGCCGAACCCGGTCAGGCCGTGCTGCGCCGTAGCGCGTCCGTGGTCGTGCCACCGTGGCACGGCAGAGGGCTGCCGTAACGGGGCCTAGCGCAGAGAGACAGTGCGGGAGTCAGGGTGCTTGTAGAGCAAGATGGTTCGAACGCGGTCGGCATCGCCGACGGGGAGTCAGGCGACGGTGGCGGGTTCACTGGCCTGGGACTTGCCCCGGAGCTGTACAACGCCCTAACTGGCCTCGGCTACACCGAGCCGACCCCGATTCAGCGGGCCGCCATCCCGCCCCTACTCGATGGCCGTGACCTCCTCGGGCAGGCCGCGACCGGTACCGGGAAGACGGCCGCGTTCGGGCTTCCCATTCTCCAGCGGGTACTGGGGGATGGGGGCGGCCAGGCCCCCATCGCCCTAGTCCTGGTCCCGACCCGAGAGCTCGCCGTCCAGGTTCGCGAGGCGATGACCAGCTACGGGACCGACATGGACGCGCGCGTCGTGGCGGTCTACGGCGGCGAGCCGATCGGCAGGCAACTGAGCGCGCTCCGGCGTGGCGTGGACGTCGTGGTGGCGACCCCAGGGCGGGCGCTCGACCACATCAGCCGGGGGACGCTGAAGCTGGACGACATCGCGATGGTCGTCCTCGACGAGGCCGACGAGATGCTCGACATGGGCTTCGCCGAGGAGATCGAGGAGATCCTCGCCGCCACCCCGCAGGAGCGCCAGACCGCGCTGTTCTCGGCGACGATGCCGCCCCGGATCGACAAGATGGTCAGCCGCCACCTCACCGACCCGGTCCGGGTCCAGCTCGGCCGCCAGGAGTCGAAGTCAGCTGACGCGCTGCCGGTGCGGCAGGCCGCGTACCTGGTGCCACGCGGATACAAGCCCGCCGCCCTCGGCCGCCTGCTCGACCTTGAGGCGCCGACGGCGACGGTCGTCTTCTGCCGGTCGCGCGACGAGGTAGACCAGCTCACCGAGATACTAAACGGCCGCGGCCACCGTGCCGAGGCGCTGCACGGCGGCATGGACCAGCGGCACAGGGAACGGGTCATGGGCCGGCTGCGCAGCCAGAGCATCGACCTGCTCGTCGCGACCGACGTCGCCGCGCGCGGCCTCGACATCGACCACCTCACGCACGTTGTGAACTACAACGTGCCCTCGGCGCCGGAGTCCTACGTGCACCGCATCGGCCGCGTTGGCCGGGCCGGCCGGGAGGGCACCGCCATCACCCTGGTCGAGCAGCAGGAGCTGAAGAAGCTCAGGCCGATCGAGCGGGCCACTGGGCGGCCCATCACCCTGGAGAAGGTCCCCACGGTCGAGGACCTGCGCACCCGGCGCCTTGAGCAGACCCGCGACGCGCTGCGGGCCAGCGTGATCGAGGGCCGACTGGACGCCTTCCGTTCTGTCGTGGAGCCGCTCGGGGATGAGTTCAGCCTGTACGAGCTGGCGCTCGCCGCTGTCAAGCTGGCCCATGAAGCGGGCGGAACGGCGCGCGAGGAGGAAGAGCTCCCCGACATCGAGCTGCCGTCCGACGACCGGCGAGGTCGCCGTGCTCCCGGCCGTGGCGAGGGACCCGACGGCCGTGGCGACGCCCGTGGTGCCGGCCGTCGTGAAGGTCGCGGCGACAGCCGCGGTTACGACCGTCGGGACGGACGACCGACCGGGCGCGGACCCAGCGGTGGCCGTGCCGGGCGGGCACATACGACCCGTCTGTTCGTGGGAACCGGCCGGGCGGCCGGGCTGCGGGCACAGGACCTCGTCGGAGCCATCACCGGCGAGTCGTACCTGTCGGGCCGGGACATCGGCACGATCGAGATCACCGACCGGTTCGCCCTTGTCGAGGTCCCCGAGTCCGCCGCTGACGACGTTGTCGCCGCGCTGCGCCGGACCAACCTCAGGGGCCGCAAGGCCATCGTCCGCCGGGATCGTCAGCCAGCCTGGTAGGACTCCACGACCAGGTGCCTACCCTGCTGTCATGGCACCAGGCTGAACGCCTGGGACGGGGTACCGTTGCAGCCGTACTGTTCGAGCTGAGCTCCGCTGCTGGTGGACGGGGCGTCTAGGCACAGGCCCGAGTTGTCGGCGGCGAAGGTGTAGTAGCCGGAGTACTGCAGGTTCCCCGCGAACAAGGCGTTGGTGTTGCCGGTCCCGCCGTAGTTCCATGTCTGGAGTGTGTCTCCCGGGGCGGTGGCTCCCACCCCGCCGGTGATGTTCCAGGTCTCACCTTCGGACTGGGCGTTGTCGTTGACCACGTCGTAGTAGCCGCTTACCGACGTCGGCACGAACTGCCACAGCTGGCTGGTGGCCCCGGTGCAGGCCAGCTGCTCCACGGCGGTGCCGTTGGCGGTCGAGCCCCCGGCGGCGCTCGCGCACAGCCCGGAGCCCTCGTTGACCACCTCGTACCACGACGAGGCATTGATGCCCGAGTTGGGCACCAGGCTGAACGCCTCGGCCGTGCTGCCGTTGCAGGCTTCCTGCTCGAGCTGAGCTCCGCTGCTGGTGGACGGGGCGTCTAGGCACAGGCCCGAGTTGTCGGCCGCGAAGGTGTAGTAGCCCGAGGACCCGAGGACGGCGTTGAACAAGGCGTTGGTGTTGCCGGTCCCGCCGTAGTTCCATGTCTGGAGTGTGTCTCCCGGGGCGGTGGCTCCCACCCCGCCGGTGATGTTCCAGGTCTCACCTTCGGACTGGGCGTTGTCGTTGACCACGTCGTAGTAGCCGCTTACCGACGTCGGCACGAACTTCCACAGCTGGCTGGCCGCACTTGTACAGGCCGACAGTTCCACGGCGGTGCCGTTGGCGGTCGAGCCCCCGGCGGCGGTGGCGCACAAGCCGGAGCTCTGGTTGACCACCTCGAACCACGACGAGGTGACGCCAGAGGGGGCGAAGCTCATCTCGTGGATGTTCCACCCGCCGTTGTCCTGGTCGACGACCAGCGTCTGGGTGCCCGCGGGCAAGGTAACGGTGGCGGTCACCGTCGTCCAGTTCTGCCAGCCCCCGGTGGCGGGGACATTGATATTGCCGGACAGTCTGGTACCCGAGAGGCTGGCGATGTGCAGGCCGTCGGTCACGCCGTTCGGAGAGGCCAGCCGCAAGCTCACCGTGTAGGTGCCGGCACCGGCCGCGTTGACCGTGTACCGGGTCCACTGCCCGCCGCCCGTCCAGCCCAGGTCGTAGCCGGCACCCGCTCCGGTCGTGTCGGTGGTGTCGCTGGTCGTCTCCAGGTCGACCCCGTCGCTGCGGTAGCTGTCGGCCGTGCCGTTGACCGAGCTGACGTCGTAGCCCACGCCTTGTCCGCCGGTGTCGTAGTTGGCGGCTTGCACGGTGCCGGGCACCTCGGCAGCGGTGCCACCGTAGGCGGCCTCGCCCGCGGGGGTCTGGCTGTAGCCGGCTGCGACGATGTTCGCCTGCACCGCGCTCTGGGTGGCCTCGGATGGGAAACCGGAAACGTCGGCGGCCTCGAAGAACTCTCCATCGCCCAGGCTCGTGTTGTCCCCTCCGGTACCAAGCTCGATGGAGCTCTGGATCTTCATCGGGTCATAGCCCCCGCTCGGCAATGCGCCCGAATAGGTCTGGATCAGACCGCCTGACTGGGCGTTGCCGTATTGCAAGGTCATATTGGTCCCGCCGTTGTTCTCCTCCCAGGCGGAGAGGAACGTGCCGTTCTCGCTCGGATAGGCGGAAGGATTAGCCCCGGTGTTACTGAAGTACATGCCGTTCTCTATGTCGGCCCCCACCCAGGGGCCAGGGCCCGTGCAGTTGCCCGTCCAGCAGTCCGTGCCGTAGTAGATCGCGTTCATCGTGGCGTTGCCGTCGTCGGAGTCGTTGGTCTCGCCCTGGCCGAAGTCGAAGCAGCACTGGTTGCTGGTGATGTTGGAGGACATGACCGCATACAGTCCGTCGGGCTGAGAGCCGGTCGGCAGGTTGCGGGCGGAGTTGTCGCGGTAGCCGGTACCAAACGCGTCGAAGTAGATCCCGTACGCCGGCTGGCCGCCGACGTAGACCGGCAGCGCCTCGGCGGGGGCGCCGATGTCCGCCCCGCCTGGGCCGGGGCCAGCGTTCCCGCCGCTGCAACCCGAGCAGGAAGTGCCCGGGGAGATCGGCATGTTGTTGCCGTTGGACGTCTGGTCGTACAGCTCGGTGATGGTGCATGTCGTGCCGGCACAGAACGAGTTCTCGGGTGCCACGTTGACAACCCCGCCGGTCGATTCAAGGCCGACGTTGAGGTAGGTCGAGTCGGAGGCTCGCTGGACCTGGTAGAGCGGCCCGTCATAGGCCTCGAACAGCGCCCGGGTGGTGCTGTACGCCGCCTCGCATGGAGTACCGCCTGAAGCGTAGATGTCACAAGGCCCGGGCGTGGCCGCACGCGCCGGGGTGGGGCTGAGCCCGGGTATGACGAGCGCTGCCGCCAGCACAAAGGCCGCGGCCAGGCCTATCCACCGCCAGGTAAGGGTTATCGAGAACATGTGTCAGCTTCCGTGAGCGGGGACGCGGGGCACGCGGCGCCGGGCAGACGGCACCCGCCGGAAGAGTGGACGACGGGAGGATACGTCCAAAGTCGGCGTTATTTGGCGAACTCTCGGGACTCCTCGGCTCCGAGATTGCGCCCACTTTGGACAGAAGTCAAGGCACCATTACGGCCTATTCAAGCTGAACCATCACGTTCAGGTCGCCGCGCCGGTGCTAAAGACAGGCCAGCAGATCTCGGTCCGCCACTTGCTATCGTCGGCGGTGTCCTGGCGCCCGACCAGGTAGTACTCCCTGATCGGGCCGTCTACGTGCAGCGCGTGGCTGGCCACGTGGGCCGCCAGCGCTCCGTAGCCCGGTCGACGTCGGCGAGCGAGCCAGGGTGCACGATGACCGCGAGCTCGGCGGGTGGCACGACGGCAGGCTCGACCCGGCCTAGCCGCTGGATCTCGGTCGCCGTCGGGATGAAGACCGTGGCCTGCCCGCGCTCGTCCGCGAACAGCTCCCCGGCGAAGATCCCGCCCGCCGGGCCGGACGCGCGCAGGCCCAGCGCCTCGACCGTCGCGTAAAGCTCGCCGAGCGCGCCCAGGTACCAGGGCAGGAAGTCGTCCATCGTGACGACGGCGGTGATGGCCGCCGTCGTCATTGCGCTGACCCGGCGAGTCCTGCTCCAGACTGGCCAGGTGCGCGGAGATGAGCTCGTTGCGCGTGCGCAGGTCAGGAGCCTCAAGCACAGCGTGAATCTGGTCCAGCGGCATGTCCAGGTTCCGAAAGCGGCGGATGACCTGGGCCGTCGGGATCTGGTCGGCCGTGTACCGCCGGTATCCGGTGTCCGCGTCGACGTCGGCGGGCGCCAGGATCCCGACGCGGTGATAGTGGCGCAGCGTCTTGATGCTCAGCTGGGTGGCGCGGGAGAAGTCGCCAATGGTGAGGGCGGCTGGCATCTGCCCAGTATGTGCCCTCCCCTTAGGGGAGGCTCAAGGCGGCCGGCCGCTATTGACCCTCCCGCTGGGGCATCGCCGAAGGTAGGGGGAGTCGGCCGAGACGGTCGGCCCAAGCCTGAACCAGCCCATCGGAAGGAAACAATCATGAACGCGCCTGCCCCTGCCGTCAGCCTGAGTGTCTTCGCTGTGAGCATCGACTGCGCCGATCCCGTCACCCTGGCGGACTTCTGGGGGAAGGTCCTCGGCCGCCCGGTCAGCCCGGGCGAGACCGGCGAGAACGCGCAGGTCGATGCCACCGGCCCGGAGAGCGGCCCCCGGCTGTTCTTCCAGCGCGTCCCCGAGCCCAAGGCGGTGAAGAACAGGCTCCATCTCGACCTGCTCACCGAGGACTACGACAGGGAGACCGAGCGGCTGACCAGCCTGGGCGCCAGGCCGGTCAACGAGATCAAGCTCCCGGGGGTCCGCTGGACCACGTTCGCCGACCCGGAGGGCAACGAGTTCGACCTACTCACCTTCCAGTCCGAGTAGTTGGCAGTCTGCTGGCAAATGCGCGAGGTCGACTGCGGCCGGAGCCCGAGGGCGTAGCCCGTGCCCAGCCGACCGGCGCACCCTGCCGGACGGGGAGTCGCGCCATGCACTAACGTCCTACGCATGGCTTCGTTCAATGACACGACGATTGAGAACTTCAGGGCCAATGCCGGGGTGCTTGGCGGGCACTGGGAGGGCAAGACGACGCTCCTGCTGCACACCCGCGGCCGCAAGTCCGGGCAGGAGTACGTCATCCCGCTGGTCGCGGCGCCCTACGGTGACGCGCACATTGTCTGTGGCAGCGGCGGAGGATCGCCCGCGGACCCGCTGTGGGTGGCCAGCCTGGAGGCCATGGACGGTCCCGTCACGATCGAGCTCGGCCCGGACACGCTGCAGGCCGACTTCCGGGTGGTCCGTCCCGGACGGGACGACGACTATGAGCAGTTGTACGGCGTGTGGCGCGCGTACTGGCCGGACGCCGCCAGCTACGAGACGAGGACCGATCGGAAGTTCCCGGTGGCCGTGATCACCGCGCGCTAACGGCCTGCTCTCAGGCAACGTGCCCCCGGCGCCGGCCGGCGCCGGGGCAGCCGGCAGGTCAGGCCGGCTGGGTCTCACAGCTCCTCGATCTTCCTGCCTGGGCCGTAGTCGGGCGGGGAAAGACCAGATCACCTTTGCGGCCGGAGGTCAGGGGCTAGTCAGGTTCCGCTGACATACTTGTGGCCGTGGAAGCCGAAACCACGTCGGCGCGCCTGCTGGTCGTCGACGACGAGGCGACGATCCTGGAGCTGTTGTCGGGATCGCTGCGTTTGGCGGGGTTTGAGGTAGTGACGGCGGCCAGCGGCACAGAGGCGGTACGCGCGGCCGAGTCATCCCAGCCGGACCTCGTCCTGCTTGACGTGATGCTGCCGGACGGCGATGGGTTCGAGGCGCTCAGCCGGATACGCTCCGGGGGCAATGAGGTTCCTGTGATCTTCCTGACCGCCAGGGACGAAGTGCCTGATCGCGTCAAGGGCTTCGCCACAGGTGGGGACGACTACGTCACCAAGCCCTTCAACTTGGAGGAGTTGCTCGGCCGCATCCGCGCGGTGCTGAAGCGCAGCCAGCCGGGTGCCACTCCTCGGTCACGGCTGTCCGTCGCCGGCCTCGAGGTTGACGAGGAGGCGCACGAGGTCAGGCGGGATGGTGCCCTGATCACCCTGACCCCGACCGAGTACCGGCTGCTGCGGTTCCTGATGGTGAACGCCGGCCGGGTGGTCAGCAAGGGCGAGATCCTGGACCATGTCTGGGAGCAGAACCCGGACCGCGACAGCAATGTGGTCGAGCCGGCCCTCAGCTACCTGCGGCGCAAGGTCGACCAAGGGGAGCCAAGGCTGATCCACACCGTCCGCGGCTTCGGCTACGTGCTGCGGATCCCGCCTCCGTGACATCCCGCGCCGACGGGACCGCGCGGGTCCGCTGGTGGCGAGCGGCCGTGCGGGGCGCGTCGCTGCGCAGCCGGGTAATGGCGGCCGCCGCGCTCCTGGTCATCCTTACCTCCGTGGTGACCGCGGTCCTCGGCATCACGCTGCTGCGCAGCTACCTGCTTTCCCACTCCGACGCGCAGCTTCGGAGCTTCGCGACCGTCGCCACCCGAATCGTGCAACGGCAGCAACTTCAGCCCGCAGGCAGCAGCCGTCGGCAGACGCTGCCCATCCAGTTCCTGGTCGAGCAGGTCAGCGTCGCTGGGAAGGTGAGCATGGCGGGCGGTCCGCTGGGCCCAGTGAAGGGGCCGCATCTTACCGCCGCCCAGCTGAGCCACACCGGAACGCCGTTCACCGCTCCCGGGGGCTCATGGCGAGTCCTGGTGCAGCCACTGTCGGGGGGAAGCCACCTCGTCATCGCCTACAGTCTGGGCGACCTCAACGCCACGGTCACCCGCCTAGAGGTAGCGGACGCGGTGGCCGGGGGAGTCGCCATCGTGCTGCTCGCCGGTGTTGGCCTGCCGCTGACGCGAGCCAGCCTAGCGCCGCTCAGGAGGATCGAGTCAACGGCGGCGGCGATAGCCGGCGGTGATCTGTCGCGGCGCATCGACCATCCGGCGGGCAACACCGAAGTAGGGCGGCTGGCCGAGGCACTGGATCTGATGCTGGCCAGCATCGAGGCTGCCTACCTGGCACGAGCGAACGGCGAGGCCCGCGCCCAGGAAGCACAGGACCGGATGCGGCACTTCATCGCCGACGCCAGCCACGAACTGCGCACCCCGCTGACCTCGGTGCGCGGGCTGGCCGAGTACGGCCTCCAGCAGGGCGAGGGGGCCAGCCGGGAGGAATTGCTGCGGCTCATGGGCCTGATAGCCGGCGAGGCCGGCCGGATGGGCCGGCTGGTCGAGGACCTCCTGCTGCTGGCCAGGTTCGACGTGGGACGCCCGCTGGACCGTCGGCCGGTCGACCTGGCCAGCATCGCGGCCGAGGCCGTCCAGCGGGCCCGCATCGTGGGTCCCGGGCGGCCGATCACGCTGCGGGCGGTCGAGCCAGTGATCGTGAACGCGGACACGGAGCGACTGCGCCAGATCATCGACAATCTGATCGGCAACGCCATCCAGCACACCCCGCCAGAATCGCCCGTGACGGTGACCGTGACAAGCCTGTCAGACCGCGGACGGCTTAGCGTCGCCGACGAGGGGCCAGGCATGGCACCAGAGCAGGCGACCCGGGTGTTCGAGCGGTTCTACCGTACTGACGATGCGCGGGCCCGTGCTAGCGGCGGCGCAGGACTTGGCCTGGCCATCGCGGCGTCGCTGGCAGCCGCCCATGACGGTGACCTCATGGTCGACACGGAGCCGGGCCGCGGAAGCACGTTCCACCTCTGCCTGCCGCGGGCAGGTAGCCCTAGGTGAACGCAAGGAAATCGCAAGCTTCCATCGCCGGCCAGGTCGCCAACCCGGCGTGAGATAACCGGTCAGTCAAGAAGAACTTGGCCGTGTCGCCGATTTCTGCCGACTTCGCACTCGCCTGACCTTGACGTTTGCTTGCGCGGTGATTGCTCAAAACTTGGCCATCAGGCCGCGTTACGCGATCTCTCTGCTCCCTTTCCCGTTCTGTCCACCAGGGTTCCAGGGCGTTTTGGCTAACTGTGAATAAGAGCTTCGGTGGAAGGAGTTAAAGAATGTTTTCCAGCAAGCGGGCCAGGGCCATGACAACCGGAATCGCGGTAATCGCGATCGGGGGCGGTGCGTACGGGATCGCCGGCTGCGCTACAAGCAGCGGCACGACCGCGGCCAGCAGTAGCGCAAGCAGCAGCACGAGCGAGCACGCTAACGGCAGTGGCTTCTCCCTCGCAGGCGGCTCCGGATCGGGCGGGGGATCCAACGCGCGGTCTGGGCCGGCCGCGGGCGGCTCGATCGGGACGGTCAGCAACGTGTCCACGTCCGGCTTCACGCTGACGACCTCAGGAAGCCAGCAGGTCACCATCAAGGAGACAGCCTCCACCACCTACGATAAGGGCACCAGCCAGGCCTCAGCCAGCGCCGTCACCACCGGCAAGCAGGCGCTTGTGCTGGGGACGACCGATAGCAGCACCATCACGGCCAGCCAGGTCATCGTGCAGCCGCCCAGCAGCAGCAAGGCATCTCCTGGCGGGCAGACGATCCCTTACAGCAAGGGCAAGAGCGGGTCCACCCAGCAGGTGGGCCAGATTCCGTCGAACTACACCCAGGGGTCGGGGACGATCGTCAGCGGCAGCACCGCGGACCAGGCGACAGCGGCTGCTCTTAGCGTCTACCCCGGTGGCGTCGTCGACCGGGTGGTGTCGATCGGCAATGGTATTTACGAAGTTCACAACATCGGCGTCAACTGGCCGCACCACATCTTCGTCAACTCCGACTTCCAGGTCGTCGGGGCCAACGACTAGCTGACCGGGTCCAGCGCCGGCCCGCACGCCCCTGAGGGCGGCGATCCCGGATTGCTCATCCCGAGGTATGAGCCGCTGCGACCCTGGTAGCAGGCAAATATCGCCGCTCCTGCCGATGCGCGCCCGGATGGCTGCCAGGTAGCGTCGGGGCGTGTTCGTGCTAGATCTGGCGGTGCTGGCGCTGGTGGCGTTCGCTGCCAGCATGGTCGCTGACTCGCGGAGCTACCGCAACGCGGTCTTCCTCGGGCTGGCCCTGGCGCTCGGCGGCCTGGGGCTGGCTGACCGGCTCACCGACATGCCAGGACGCCCGGGGCACCTGCTGCTGCTGGGACTGCTGCTGCTCGTGGCCCTAGGACCGTTCCTGGTGGCGTGCTACCTGGTCTGGAACGGGGTCACAATGGCCCGCAGGGAGAGGCTGCGGCCCGCGAGCCTACTGCCCCTGGTCGCGGCGGCGGCCATCCTGGTGGTGATCGGGCTGCACCTCGCCGCGAACCGGACGGGGAGCGCGCGGCTCGGGCTGCTGGCCACGGTGACCACGCTGGTGTTCGGCTACGTGTCGTTCCTGCTCGTCTCCTACGTGCTCTACGCCTGGGTGTACGGGCAGGTGGCCGGACTAGTGTCCCGCGCGGGGTACGTGATCGTCCTGGGGGCCGGGCTGGGCAGGCGGGGGCAGGTTACCCCGCTGCTGGCCAGCCGCCTCGAGCGAGGCCGTGAGGTGTGGCAGGCGCTTGCCGCCCGTGGGGGTACCCCGCTGCTGATCGTCTCAGGCGGCCAGGGCAGCGACGAGCAGATGCCCGAGGCCGATGCGATGGCCGCGTACCTGGCCGCCCGCGGGTTCCCGGCTGGCTCGCTGGTCCGCGAGGACCGCTCCCGCACAACCGAGGAGAACCTGGCGTTCAGCAAGGCGATCATGGACGCGGCCGAACCTGCCGGCCCAGGTGGCAAGGCTCCGCGATGCATGATCGTGACGAGCAGCTACCACGTGTTTCGTACAGCGATCATCGCGCGGAAGGCCGGGATCCGGGGGCAGGTGACTGGGGCGCGAACCGCCGGCTATCACTGGCCGACCGCGATGCTGCGCGAGTTCGCGGCGGTGTTCCTGCGGTACCGGGTGGTGAACCTCGGGATTTGCTGCCTGCTGGCGGTTGTGCCTATTGCCCACGCGCTGGCCGCGCGCATCTAGGAGCGCGGCCGCCTGCCGGCCTTTGGCAGTCCGGCCAGGCCACGGCGGCAGCCTGAGGCGCAGGCAATCTGTTCTCGGTGCAGATCCGTATAGAACGGCACGAGCCCTGTGGCCGGCTGGTGTTGCCCGAGAAGATCGGAGAGCGTGTGGTGTGGATTCGCGGTATCGCTGGCGTCGTCCTTTGCGTGGTGGGGGCAGTGTGGATCGCTCAGGGGTCGGGCGCGATGCACGGCTCGGGCATGTCAGGTCACGGGCAGTTCGCCCTGCTTGGCGGGGTGGTCGTCATCATCGGGCTGGCGCTGCTGGCCTGGGCCGCCGTCATCCGTCGGCGCACTTCTGCCTGAGCAGCCTGCTGCCGCCAGGGTAAGCCGGACGCCGTCCGCGAGCAGGCGGCCTCAGATTCCGGCCGGGCCGGCGACGGCACAGTGGCCGGCCTCCTGGCTGGGTGTCGGCCCGGACCGCGATGGCCATTTAGTGGGTGCCGGTCTCGTGTCCGGCGTGGGCGGCGGCCTCCAGCTGGAAGGTGGAGTGCTCGATGTCGAAGTGGCCGGCCAGGCAGGACTGGAGCTGGTCAAGCAGGCGGGGGGCATGGCCATCGTGGAAGCAGGAGTCGTCGATGACGATGTGCGCGGACAGTGCGGGCAGGTCGGAGGTGACGGTCCAGGCGTGCAGATCGTGCAGGCCAAGGACGTGCTCGGTGGCCAGTAGGTGAGCGCGGACCTCCGCTAGGTCCACGTCCGCGGGGGCGGCCTCCAGCAGGATCCGCCCGGAGTCGCGCAGCAGCGCCCAGGCGGCCTTGAGCATCAGGGCCACGACGATCAGGGAGGCGATGGCGTCGGCGCGGGTGAACCCGGTGGCCAGGATGATGATGCCGGCGATGACGGTCCCGATGAATCCGTACAGGTCGGTCAGCACGTGCCGGTACGCGCCGTGCATGTTCAGGCTGGAGCGGTTGGCGCGGGCCAGTGCCCAGGCGGCGGCGATGTTGACCGCGATGCCCACGGCGGCGACGGCCACCACCGGGGCGCCGTCGACCTGGGGCGGGTGGATGAGCCGGGTGACCGCCTCGACGGCGACGATCCCGCTAACGACCAGCAGCGTGATGCCGTTGCCTGCGGCGGACAGGATCTCAGCCCGCTTCCAGCCGAAGGTCCACGCCCCGGCGGCCGGGCGGGCGGCCAGCCGGATAGCCCACAGCGCCCCGGCGATCGAGCCGACGTCGGAGAGCATGTGCCCCGCATCCGACAGCAGGGCCAGCGACCCGGACAGGACCGCGGTGATGACCTCGCCGGCCATGAACGCGGCCAGCAGGACCAACACGATCAGCAGGTACCGCTGGTCCGCCCCGGCGGACGGCGCGTGGGAGTGCCCATCGCGGGCATGCCCGCCGTGGTGGCTGTCAGTACTGGTCATAAGCGGCCGGTCGGATCCTTTCCTGGAGGCTAGCAGGGTGGTGGCGGCCAGGACCGCCTCGGGATCAGGGCGAGCACCCCGCCACCTTATTGCCGCCAGCTCACCCGAGCTGGCAGCCGGGTCCTAGGTGAGGCGGCGGTCGAGCCTCCAGAAGCAGTAGCAGGAAAGAGCCAGGGCCAGGGCGAGGTAGATCGCGGTCTCGGTCCACTGGAAGGCCCAGTAGCGGCTGGCGGGCTGGTAGGCGACGTCTTCCCGGATGCCCTGGCTGGCCAGGCACTCGATGAAGGCGTGGGTGGATTCTTCTGATTGCCGGGTGGTGCAGGGTGCCGGGGCGGTGCTGACTGGCTGCCCGGCGGCGTTGACGGTGTCGGCGGACAGGATCCAGGCGCCGGGCTGGCTGGGCAGGTTCTCGGTGCCGAGATGGAACTGGCTGGAGTGCGGGCCGTCTTGCTGCAGGGTGATCGTTCGCAGCGAGGTGACCGCGACGACCGTGTGCTCGGCCGGGAGCAGGTTCGGGCGGATCCACAGCGGCATGGCGATCTGGGTGACGGCGAAGATGGCTAGCGTGACGGCCATGGCCGGGAGCACGCGCCGGATCACCGTCCCGGTGGTGACGCCGAGGGCGTAGCCGAACGCGGCGTAGCCGAGCGGAGTGATGCCGTGGCTGGCGAAGGCCAGCGAATTGAACCGGCTCATGGCGAAGAAGGAGCCCGTGGCACCGAGGCCGACGGCCCGGCCGATCGGTGCGGCCCACCAGGCCTGCATCAGGTTCAGGCCCTCGGCTACCGCCATGGCGGCCAGGCCGCTGACGGCGAGCTTGGCCGCCAGCCACTGGGTCCGGGTGACGGACTGGTTCCAGGCCAGGGCGGCGGTCCCGGTCTCCAGTTCGCCGGCGATCAGCGGGGCGCCCCAGAACAGGCC
>Ga0335072_10006091_pt1 | contig 17687 bp, 23 predicted proteins | sample Lox_Sample_21_FD_206725 | JGI IMG/M metagenome (GOLD analysis project Ga0335072, IMG submission 206725) | Soil microbial communities from Loxahatchee National Wildlife Refuge, Florida, United States - Lox_Sample_2.1 | ecosystem: Environmental > Terrestrial > Soil > Wetlands | place: USA...
TCCCTGTCGTCTGAAAAGCTCTACTGCCGTGTTGCTCTCGACCACGATTACTTCTCTGTTTTCCTTTCTCCATTCTAATCCTATTCTACCATACACTACTCCTCGTCCCCCCGACGCTCTATTCTCGCCTCCTCTCGTTTTGGATTTTCCTATTCCTCACCTCTCGACTGGATGGGCCGAAGACATACCGCGGAGGACTATCACTGAATAGCGGTAAAGAATAGCTAGGTACGGGACGCCTACAAGGAGAATAATCAAAAGCAAAGTGCATAAAAGACGAGGATATGAGGTCCGATTGTGGTGGAATGGCCACCATGTCAACAGAGCCGTAAGCTAGGCGGGCAATAGACAACTCTACGACGATAGGCATGCGTCTTGCATATGTTTCTACGGCTAGGCGCGTGTGCAATGATGACTCCGCAACGTACGGAGACTGGACGCTGGAGAAGAGAAGAATCCATCATTCATTCTATTTATTCTTGCTTCTTGTTGGAACTCACAGCCTAGACCTACTAACTCGGTACTGTTGTTGGTTGGTCATGTGATAAGCATGCTCAGCGCAGGTGATAGGCCTACGACCCCTTTCCACCTAGATAGAATCTACACACTTCTTTACACTGGCTGTCCTCCCAGTAACCATATCGAGCCGCTGGGTCTCCTGCCTATTGACGTTGCTCAATACTTTTCGGTGTTTTACCCTTCGCTCCTTGCCTTTCCCCTCCCCAGCGGTACCCTCTATTGTGAAGCAGGCAACTGCTTTCTTTTTCCACCGCTACGTGTGGCGGCTGGAAAGCCAGTCGGGAAAACCAGCTAGAGGCCACCATGAATACTTGTCTGCTTTTTATGCTATGGATGATTCAGACGACCCACTCGCACCATACACGCAGTAGCTGTGGCTAGCTTAGCTAACGCCGGAAATGCGCGTGGTGGACTGGTGGATGCTTACGAGTTGCATGGCGTTGCTATTCGTCGGATAAGTACTGCATTGATGGACTTAGAGCACGTCAAATCTAATCAAACCCTCGCGGCAGTTATGCTAATGGGCACCTTTGAGGTACTATATTCGCCTCAACTTACATCGCCTGCATGCACGCTAATCTTTTCTTCTGCTAGAATGTCGTCTGTGAAAATGGAAGCGCAGTGTACCATTTCACCTTGACCCATCCGGAGTCTGTGGTAGTTCGGACAAGAATTCTCGTCTTGCCCCGGCGGCTACCTCCTTTTGTGGCCGCTCTACATGGCAGGCATGCTGCAAGCTACTAGCAAGGAATGTAGGAAGCGGATCGCAGATTAACTCAATCGGGTCGGATTGTGCCTAGGAATTCATTTGGCCATTTCTCTTTCAACCGCTCTGCAACATGCGGACACTAGTTTCTTGTAGATAGAATTCTGGCTGTACTGTGGAGAAGCTGGCGCCGGCCTGTAGTGACCAGCTTGGGCCGGAATCTAGATATACTTTGGTCAGGAACAACAGCCCCTACATACTTTCGTTCTCCTGTCCGCTCGTCGTCATTGAAGAGCAAAGATGAACATATCTCAGTCCTCTTTACATACGAATGACTTTGCCTTGGAGGCCAGCGCAGAACCCTTGCTAGTAATACAAAGCTTCCTGCCACCAACGGCATCTTACATTGTTGTTCGGGTCAGGTATCACTCTCGACTCGGTGACATTCAAATCAAGGATGGCAGCTCCTGGCCAATATTCCGGGACAACGACAGCCCCCGCTCCATTCGGGTTACCCGAGAGGGCAAAGCGAGTGAGATAGCTTTGCATGGCCTCAGCAATAGTCGCATTTGCTACCCTTGGGCTAGGCCCGTTGAAATAGGTGTACGACACGTCCTCGCCGTGGTATGCCGGCGGCACACTGAAACGGTATCCGTAAGTCGACAAATGACTCTGGACCGCTCGGTGAAGGAAGTACGTGTTGCACGTAAAAGCACTCTCGGCTAAGGTGAGCTCTGCACGCTCGAAATAGCTGGTATAGGGATAGCTTCCGTTGAAGACAGGAGGGTACAGAGTACCGGCGATATAGCCGACGACGGATGGCTGAATACCTGGGAAGGTGTCCTGAATGCTGGCCTCGAAAATCGAATTGTTGGTGTTGTCTGGATTGGTGAAGTATAGTGTCTCATGAGCATTGAACCCCGTCATGATCTTGACAGACGTGTCGAACAGGCCCTGCGCGAGGAGAACGCCCGGTAGGGCGGGTACGAAGGAACCGTCCACCGCGGGTGCGAAGGTGAAGGTCCCATAGGGTGAAGAGGCGACGAGTTCGACGTTGGCGGCCGAAAGAGCGGCAAGGGGCAGTTGGCGCGCCGCTGAAATCGACGACACGTTCAGGAGCGCTAGGTACCTTTGAGTCAGGCTTTCTTGTTCCTCTCGCCCCGGAAAGGGCTTGAAGCCGGGAGATTGAAGAATGGCCTGTTGAAACGGCGCCTGACTGCTGAGTCCTCCATATGCAGTAATCTGGTGCATGATGGAACCGGCGCCCGCGGATTGTCCGAAAACAGTCACGCGATTCGGGTCTCCACCGAACAAGTGGATGTACTTTTGGACCCATTCGAGAGCCAGACGCTGGTCCAGCAGTCCAGCGTTGGGTGTTCCGCTCGCTTCGAGGGTGGGACCTGAAAGAAATCCGAATGCACCGCCCTGCTGAACTGTGAGAGACCGAGTCAAAAAGTGGGGACAAGGAATGGGAGATTGACTCTATAGTTCAGCGTCACGTATATGACACCTCTACCCGCCGGGTCCTCTTGCCGAGCCTTGTCCATCAAACCAGCTGGATCACCGTCTCCATACTTCTTCCCGAAGGTAAATCCACCGCCGTATATCCAGACCATGATGGGCGCTCCCGTGGCTGTGGCTTTGTCTGTACCATTCTGCATCTCGGCGGCAGAAGAGAATATCGCCTTGGGCACGATAACGTCGAGAAAGAGACAATCCTCTCGCTCCAGCGGCTCCGGCTTCGGAATCAGTGACGCATTACACTCTACCGCCGACTCAATCTCCCCACTCAGCAGCGCCAGTCCGCAGAGATACCACACAGGATACGCCTGAGGACAGGTTCCGCCCACGGCGCCGGTCTGGACGGCAGTGCGATTCGTCAGCGGGGGCTTGGGTGCGGAAAAGCGCAGATCCCCCGTCGGTGCCCGCCCGTAGCGGATGTCGGTGAAGTTGTAGTATTGGGCGGTTGACTAGCTGGTTGGTCAGAGGATTTTGTCTTTCCATAGCGTCCGTCCTGAGAAGCATGGAGGGCGAGAAACATACATTGTAGGCAATGGCCTGGTGGATCTCGTAGCCGAGATCGACGGTCGGTAGTGGGGTGCTCGCGCTGGTTTTGCTGCTCCACAAGAGGAAGAAAAGGAGAGGGAAAAATTGAAGCAACATCTTGCACGTCGAGCCAGTATTAGGTCCTTGAGGTGCAATTAGGTATTCACCTTGGATTGAACAAATATCCACCTTTTGAGGCGCATCAAATGAAGACCCAGTCCGAACAACTCAGTCTTGCATAATCTCAAGATACGCTCGAAGAGAGCCAGAGATTGCCCTTAAGTACCCTATGTCCCATAGCAAACGACTTAGTCATGGCATCCCTCTACTGCAGCACACACGAGGCCCCTCCAACGGCCCGAGATGCCAACAGAGCTCCCATGAAATGGACTCGACATGCTCTCAGAACGAACGTACGTAAGTCATGCCAGCCAATGCGCATCAGCAACGCACTGCATGCATTCCGAATCGTGCACCTCGATCCCATGTCCGCGAAAAGACGGAGCCAGCGTCGAGTTTCCAGTACAGTATGCACGTATGCATGTACGTTACTGCCCCGCAGCCTCGCGCGGCTACAATATGTAAGGGGTAATGCTTGGACCCTGTTGAATGGACTCTACTACGCGCCCAATGTCACATCGTCAGTCGAGTTTCCGACACTGCAAGGTGTTAAGGTAAAGCATTACGGCCGAAAGCGTGATGTCCCTGGCTGCAGTATGTGTCAACGGCTGAGGCTCGAGCTCCTTGGCGCCGATCCAACCTTGAAGCTGAACGACACGCATACGCACGTACAGTATCGAGATAGCTTGAACGCGGACACCAAAACGCCCACGAATACTGCGACGCAGCGCTCAGCCTCACGCAGCTTACGGTTGTCGTTGCTGCCTGCGTCAATCACCACTGTTCAAGTTCTTTCTGAAACAAGACAACTTGCTCGGTGACGTGTACCCAGATCCGCGTGCCACCTTTAACATCTGTAAGAAAGCCAACGCAATTAAAGTGTACAATCCGACGTGTGTCAGGGGCAGACTTCGCCTGTGCCTTTGCGAATTACATAGATGCAGCGTCGAGACTTGGTCCTAGGAAGGAACGCTGAGTTTGTCTGATGCGATCCACCCAATATCCTCATTCACTCACTCATCCAGTTCCTGACAGCCACAGCCAAGCCAGATTCAAGCAGCGTCACGACCCGCCATATCTAGCAGTAGCGAGCAGACGCCGCTTGCTCGCTGCACCAAGATAGAATTTCCTCCTTGCTTTTGGATTCCGTGGGCATTGATTTCGGCATCTATTTCGTCACGGCCCTGATACCGATCAATAAAGGTATGGTTATTCTTTACGAATAATCCTTCTGCTCGACGAATCACTGCTTTAAACCGCTTCTCTCCCCTGCCATCCACACCGGCAGCCGGCGGTGGCAGTGCCCCGAAAGGGCGAAGAAGACGACTACCACTAGCACTGCGAAGACGACGACCACCGACACTGGCACTGGCACCGTCCGAATCCCGCACTGGCCGCTGGACAATTTGTTCAGTCCGGGGACGACGCAGCTCCATACACGGTCGAGACGACGTACTCCATCTGGACTGCGCAGATCCATCCTACATCGTATTCGCTTTTGACAGAAGCAGAGGATGCGCGCCCACAAGCAGGTATACCTTCCATGCATGATGTGGTCTCAAGCGAATCCTGAAGACTGGGCAAGGCGCGCTTTTGACCTCTCGAATGAGACCGCGCTAGCTGAACTCGAGATCCAAACCATTTTCTGCCCTGACGTCGAAGTACGTGCTGATACAGGCAGCGCAAAAGCCACGACTGCACTTGGTAACTCGGTCCTTAACGTTTTCTAAACAAATCTCGCACGTCAAATGCTTTAGCTACTCAAGCTTTGCTTCCTTGGCTCTCAATTGCTCCTTGAGCTCTGCATTTTCTTGTTTGACCCTGTCCAATTGGCCCTTCATCCTTTTCCGTCCTCTGATCGCTGCTGTAGGTCATTTCTGGGACTGAAGCACCGTTTCGCGAAGTTCTTGGAGATCGGCAAGACCTTTGTCCAACGCTCCCTTCAGGTCGTCTTCCCTTTTATGGAGAGCGTTCCGCAACCTGCCACATCTCGCGACCGCGACCTCGTACTTCTTCTGCGCGGACAGCAAGGCCGTGGTGATTATATGATGCTCGTCGGCGACGTCGACGGCGATGTCTTCGAGGCAAGTGTCGGGCATCGACATGCGACCGAGTTTCAGGGAACGGCATTTTCGTGAGGCAAATTCGGGTAGGAAACATGCCATGTAAGTGATATGAAGAGATGAAGGAGCGACGGAGCCCGCGAGGCCTTCAACGATCTTTATACATTGCTGGCCTCCAACCTATCCATTTCAAGATTACCCACCCAAAGAACTAGTCGTCCGAGCGTGTATCGGTGGTACTGAGTACTAGGATCTCCTGCAAGATCGTGGAGGGTGAAGGGCATACATGACCCTGTTTGCGAGACGGCCGAATCCGGTCACGAAATCCATGTGAAGGCTGATGGGAAGCCGGCCCATGTCCGACGGAACTTGATGCCTCGAGATACGTCTCCTTTGCGAGTGTGAGTTATTACCGATTGATTCGACTTGGCGTCCTCGCCTACGTGTGCCGTTTCGATGACCTTGCTTGGTCAGTGGTTGCTGTTCCGCACTCTATGGTGCAAGCTGTTCAAAGAGTTCGCAGAGGCGCGGACCCCCGACGTGGTCCCTTGTTGCCGCCCTCAGTTTCGTCCGAAGGACTAGTCTCCATGTCTTCAGGCTTTTCATGACGACTTATGCAGGCCCTCCTATGGAGCTAGGACAAACGCCGGCTTAACAGTAATATAGTCGCTAGCGAAATGCTTCCGCTCAAAGTGTAACTCGCAAACATTTCCTTCGCCCTACCAAGGCGCTTCGGTGTCGAGTTGAGCCTAATACAAAATGGTTGGAAGCAACTGTCTTGTTACTATCTACCTAGGTGTAGCAAGCGACTTAGTAAACAATGCCTGTCCAGGCAGTAACAGGCAGACAACACGCTAGGAACAGGTAACCATATGCTGCTGAGATCACAGTAGGCATGAGTAGGCCCCAGTAGGTCTCAGTAGGCAACGGCGAGTAGCAACTGAAATGCGGCCTACTCGCAAACAGGTAGTAGGCCGGTTGGCTACTTATCAGGCCGGCCTATAGGTGAACGACCGTTAGCCGAAACTGGTTCCCTTGTCCTGGCATGCCAGGGCTGGCCGGGGCTTATAAGGGACCATTCGCTGGTGCGAGTCCTGGGCCAATCTGCCAAGATTAGGCAAGCCAGATGGGATCACTTCCAAGGAAGAACAGATCTTGGAACATCCTCGATCTGGACAGTTCACGGCACCGCATTCATGTGAAAGAAGTGGTAGAGTCCCACGCCATCAGTATGAAAGATTTCAAAGTGAGGCTTACCCAACACCAAGCACGTGATTGCTCATTAGTTTCTATTGAGCACCAACTCAAGCCCCAGGCGATGTGTTGCGTAGAAACTAGAGTGTCATTTCTGCTATCTGAAAGATTCGGGCATATATGTACACGAAAGATGGTGCCTGGGCAACCAGCGCCACCCCCTTACCTATGTGGGGCGTAGATGGCTCTGGTATGGTCCCCCGACCAAGTATGGTATCTGTTTCACGTGACACGATGCCCGGTCTGCATACCACTGTGTTGGGTGGCATGCGGTGGTGTGTGATGGTGGCACCGAATGGTTCCGCAAGATGCGGGTCACGTGTTCGACTCGCAGTGCCTGAACGCAGCCTTCCGTGGTGACTTTAATCACTTACCCTGTGTCGCGCAAACTTATCTAGCTTTTGCCTGTATTTCGGTGCTAGATATCCTTTTGCAAATATGATCTCCGCCTTCCCTCAATAGGTGATTGAGCATGGATATCCATTCAATATGGTTAGTCAAACCTGGGGAACGTGCGCGCAGGCTAACTGTTCACAGACTACCTCCCGTGAGTCCAAGGACTTCCTTAAGGTCCTCGTGAACCCAGAGAACCCTAACGTCGAGTAAGTCGAAGGCTTTACTACCTCCTTCTGCGGATCCAATGCTAACCGCATATTGTAAGCCAGTATCGTCGCCGTACATGGCCTAAATCCTATGAATTCCGAGCTCCACGCCGAAGCAACATGGACCTCTGGGGACAAATTATGGTTGAAAGACTTCTTGCCTTCCCAATTGCCAAATGCGCGAATTCTCTTATTTGGCTATAACTCCAACGTCGCCTTCGAGACCTCAATGGCCGGAATTCGGGAACAAGCTGCGAGTCTGTTGGGTAGGCTGGTGTCCAAGCGTGAGGATATCGAGAAGAGGCCAATAATATTCGTTGCTCATAGCTTAGGAGGCATCATCGTAAAGCAAGCGTTGGTGGAAGCTAAACTCAACGGTGCCTTCGAGACTATTCGTGATGCGACTTACGGAATTGCATTTTTTGGTACGCCTCACCAAGGAGGCAACTTCGCGGAATTAGGAGATATCGTAGCTTCTATAGTGAGGGTGGTTCTTAGGAACGTAAAGAACACGTTCATGGAAGCTTTGAAGAAAGATTCACCACTCTTAGATACTCTCACGGACGATTTCCGACATCAGCTTGAGGATTACGATATCCTGAGCTTCTACGAGACGCTCCAGATGGGAAAGCTTGGTGTCGTATGTGATTGAGCTTGACACTTGACGGACTGAGCTAATAGCTGCAGATTGTTGACAAGAAATCCGCAACTCTTGGTCTCCCTGGAGTCCGTGAGAAACAGATCTCTATAGAGGCTGATCATAGCGGGGTATGCAAGTTTGCGAGTGCAGAAGGGGATGATTATGAACATGTCTCTTTCAACCTCGTTGGGCTTGTAGGTTCTGCAGTTAAGGCTGCCGCAGAGAAAGAACAGAGGAGCATGGCTGCAAAGAGCGTAACGGAAGGGCCGCTACTTAAGCGTCGTCGAGATTCGGATAGCATTAGTAGCAATCCCAAGCGCACCAAGATCGACGACAGCAGCGATGATGCAGACGTCGGCTATGAGTTAGATGGCGACAAAGATACGGATTGCGCACATAGCAGCGATGAGGCAGATGGCAGTGATAGTACGGTCAGTAGTGGTGAGGCAGTTTGCTGGGGTGAGGCACTTAACAGACATGAAGCAGACAGCAGCAATGATACGGAGAGCAGCGATGATACAGAGAGCAGCGATGACACAGAGAGCAGCGAAGATATAGAGAGTAGCGATGATGACGACTGGTGACATTCAATTCATTCAAGAGCGGCTTCAAGTCCAGGGACGGGAGTGACCTCGGACCTCACCCTGCAAGAGAGCGGAAACGAAGTGTCAGCAGGAGAGCCTCTAGAAACGGTGACGGCGTAGAGATGGCGTGGCCGTCTCCGCAAAAACCTACTCTTCACATCCCACATCGACAACGCCCAAAATGGCCTCCCTGATCTTCCGGCATTTTCAGCATCGTCCTGTCAGTCTTCTCTGTGGAGAGAGAAGCTCCCGCAGAGTCGCCATTCCTCGACAAGGTCGTCGGGTTCGATTACGGGCACCCTTCTTGTCCTCTCTCTCGGTCTCCCTATTGTCCTCTCCTCTTCCTGTTGTCTCCCTGTCGTTCCACCCCTTCTCGATCTCTCTGCTGCTCGCCTCTCCACCTCTCTCGAGACCTGTCTCGTTCTCCCCCCTCCTTCCCGCGGGCGTCTGCAGAAATTATCTCTTGATTTGTCACCCAATCCACCTAAGTCTCGGTTTTCATTTCTGAAAAGCATCCCATCTATCACAACTCGTTGACCACTATCCTCATTCTCTATAGGACCATAACTAGCTTGAAGACGCGTGGAGATGGGTTTCCAGAATAAGGATGGGACCAACCCCCGAACGGGAAGGGCAATATCTGGTCGACGTGGTTCAAGTTCTGCCTCCTCGATCACACCTTTCTCGTCGGCGGTTACCTCACGATCGTGACCACCGCCCCATCCTGGCCTGCTTCTGCGATAACTCGTTGGAGATCTGGATCGGCTGAGGAGCGACATGTGCGACAAGCTGCTGTGGCCATGACTGTTACCACGATGGTACTTGTGGGGTTCAGAATATCGTCAAGTTCATCGAGCAGTGCGCTTTGAGGTGTCTTGGAGTGGTTTGGGAGATGGATACAAATGACTGTGAAGGTAATGGTTAAGCTGGGCATTGGTTGACAGTGTGGCGGTGTTAAAAAGCTTGGGTTATGATAGAATCGTCAAGCAGCCTTGAATGTCCGTATATCTCCAGGTTGACCCTCCAACCTTACCCTGACATTCCCAACTGCGTTTTCTATCCCCATATACTTATCCATCTGCCCAGTCACGTTCCATCTCATCTCCCGCTCGACGTCGAAGAACAACATTGCCAGAGGGCTGCCCTTCCAAGCTGCGACGGGACTTCTCGCCGTTTGAACCATGACCACGACCAAGAAGAGGATAGAGAGGAGGACAAGGGCAGCGGGCAATGTGATCCACTGCCAACGAATGCTGACACCAAGCTGGTAGCCTGTACCGTCGTATAAAGAGCGAGAAGGCGCTGCGCTGCCGTTACGAAGAGCGTTGGTCATACTGAGAGCGAGTCGTTTGATCCAGGGGTCGAGGTTTGAGCTTGCTCTCCAAATTGCATCGACGGGATCACTCTGTATTACCGAGGTAAAATCCATAGTGCCTGTGCCGTTAAATATATCCAGCGTAGTCCTATAGGTCTCAGCACCCCAGTATGCGACAGTGAAGTTCGTGTCGGGCATAGCGTTCATCTCAGCTGAGAGTTTTGGGAATGTGTAGTTGTGGTAATCTTCATAGGTTTTTGTTGCGTTGAAGGAGGAAAATGTTTGGAGAGACGCATTGAGAGAGGAAATCGTTTGGACAACCGTTTGAGATTGCCGGTTGGAACGTGTGCTGACATTGTACGCTTGTATGCACATCCACATGGCGCACTCTGTCGCCTTCACGCTTTGGGTAGACGCATTTTGAGGCGATTCTAGGAATGGCCACCCTACAACGTCAAAGTTCGCAATGTATAGTTTATCTGGGACGCTGGCATTGTATTTGGCTCCGTTTGACTTTAATACAGCAAACCCGCCTTGTTCATAATCCTCTCCGGGATTTTCCAAGGTTACCTGTGAGCCAGACGGCATCGTGTAATTGCAGAAGATAGAGCCGCAACGTCTCTCGTAACTGGACGGTGAGCACTCGGCGCAAATGGCCAAAGAGGGGGTTATCGGCCATGTGCAATTACCAGTCGGGCAATTGGCTGAAATTGGTACAATCTCGTCGCTGAGTAGGCCATTCCAAAAGGCAGCTCTGTCGGGAAAGGGAAGTACTAAGACTAGATGACTCAGAAACAGCTCATTGTCTCTCTTTTCTGGGGGAACAATCTAAGAAAGACTCACGTTCAGATCCAGGGCCAGAATTATACTGACAAGTTTCCGCTCGCGGAATGTTGCCTGGCTGGAGACTGGAATCGTGAATGTTAACTGGGAATTGGTAGATGGCTAGAAGTTGCTGAATGGATGTGCCGAAAGCCAACGATAGGATCGTTACAGTAGCGCCAATATAAGCGATCCATCTGTCGAACTCAGCTTCGCATCGGAATCAGCGACGTTGGGGGGGACAAACCGTCTCCTGGCAACGAACAGAAACACCAGGCAGCCCCATGCACCTCTTGAAGCAGCATCTGATAAATTCAAATCTGAAAAACGGCTACGACAGGTATCCTTGTGGGCAGCAGAGGAGAACCAGAGCCATACTTCTTGACTCATAGCAGACCCCACCGGTATCATAAGAGCGACTCTATTTAATGTTGCGATGGCTGCAATGATGCCGTTAAGAGTGAGTGAGTGCGGAAGATTGAGGTCGTTCACATTAAGACCGTCATAATGGCGTAGAACGACGACGGTCGAGAGAAGAGATGCGACTGAGATGATGGAAGTAAGAATTTCTAGGAACCACCATCTCAGAAAGGGGCTCCTGGATGGCTTTGTTCGGGAGGCATCTGAAGTGATCAAGGCCGTGTGACCATCATCTGTATCTAGGTCCGTAGGAATCGGTGTTCGGCTACTCGTCTGAGAAGTAGAGCGTTCACGGCCATCAGAGTCTTGTACGCGGGTACGGGATGAGCCATAAGGCCTCAACATATAACCAGAATCCATGGAGCCTAATGTAGAGAGTGTAAGTCCGTGATTTGAACAGATGATGACAGAATGTTTTTGAATAGGAGATGGTTGCTCTGTCATAAACGCCAAGACTATTTTTAGCAGCAGCGCACCCCACCGTGGGGCAGACTGTAGCGGAGCACGCGACTTTCTTTCTCACGTTCACGCGTCACAGTCCTTTACCTCAATTAATCTCCAGACAACATACCCCCCTCAAAGCAGAGGGGATGAGACCTTGTCGTCGAGCTTCTAAGGCACGCTGAATGTCCCTCCTGCCCTCGAATCCTTCCTCGACAACCTCCCATCTCCAACCTCTAACCATCTCCGACCGAATGGACTTCCACCGGCCCCCCTGCCAAATGGCATTCCTCGTTCACCACTCACTTGACCCACCCGTGCAAGCAATAACCTAGAAATGGCATGGGGTTTCTCTCTAACCCCTTTCTTCGTCAGTTGCTGACGGTACTGGCGGTAAACGTTCAGCCGTCCCGCCATGGGGCAAGTTGATCATTGGGGAGAAGTATGTTCGGGAAGATGGGCCCTTGATTGGCCTTAGGAAATGGAAAGAGGTGGTATGAGAAGATGTGTGGCTGAATAACGTACTGCGGTGGGGAAGAGGAGGAAGCAGGGAAGTGGGAGAGGGTAATATACTGCAGAGGCAGCCGTGACTGCAGACCTAGAGCATAAGTTGCGGAGTCCATTTCGGGCTCGCGATATTTTGGGCCTGCAAGAGAGGGTGGGGAGAGAAAGGGCATCAGATTTCGTGGCATTCGATGTGAGCTACGCGGTGCAAGAGATGTCAAAGACGGTGTCAAAGGGAGCCAAAACGGTACCCTATGTCCCAGAAATGAGCGTTGTACTGTGGAATATAGGCCTATACCTACGCTGACCCCCTAGCGGGAACTACATATCGAGTTTTTGTTAATCTCACGCTTTCTGGCAAATTCCTATCGTGTACCTGAAAACTTCGTAGCCTTGGTACTCGCTAGTGGGTCGAATATCCTTCTTTGCCCATCCACCCATTCCGTCGATCACTGCATCCAACTTGCCATCCAATCTACAGCCACCCATGAAAGCTGGCCATACCCAGTTCATAAGCCAGGCGTATCCTTGCGTAATGGCGTCGGTGTTGTTTCCCAGATGCTCGAAGAAGAGAAGCTCTCCGCCAGGCTTCAACAGAGCTTGGAGGACCGCAATCGTAGCCGGTAATTGGGCTTGTGGTGCCGAGCACAGCGATTTAACCGCTATGATTGAATCAAAGACGCCCTCCGGCGGTAGGCCCGATGGATTTGATGGAATGAGCCCAGCAGCCATCAGCGCCGGCAGAAGGCTTCTTGGCTGTGCAGATGCTTGTAAAGGCGTATATTTGCCGCCTAGGCCGGCTTCCGTCAATTTTTGGAGCAGTAGGTCGTGTAGGAAAGCATTCGGTTCAGCTCCGTACATCCGCGAGATTTTCTCAGGCTTGAGGTGATACGATTGATCGCCCCCACCAGGGCCCAGTTCGAGTACGGTGCCATGAGCGCGAGACAAGAGCGATTCGATGTGATCCACCTGCAATGGCGATGCTGCCATCTTTGGCCCGACAAATCGCCAGAATGCTTCGAACCATTTTGAGCGGAAAGCGGATGGAGACGTGATAAGAAGAAAAGGGTGGGAGAGTGCGGTCAAGGGAAGAAAGAAGAGACTGATTCCGAAGAGGATCAGAAGCTCAGTATAGGCGACCCAACGCGCTTTAAGATTCATGTCCATCTGGAAAAGGCTTGATGTTGCCTAGCTTGAAATATGAGAGGAGCCGAGCGTGACAGCTACTTTCAATCAGTTGTGTTGCATACAACTAGATCTTCTTATTCGACCTATGTTTGACTTTGGCAGACTGCACAGGGAGAGGTTTATAGATTAGTCTCGCCAGTGGTGACTGCTTTTCCGAGACCCTATGTGCTACAAGCTCGAAACGGACAGCAATGCCGATTTATGGTATAAGGGACACCCCTCTTACAATTGACAGGAACAAATGTGTCATCCTTTTTCAGAGCTGAGGGATTGGCACTGTGGGGGAATGCTCACCTTAGTGCGGTAAAATCGTTGCCGGTGCGCTGTCTCCTCCGGTTTAGGTCGCCTACGGAGGACCCGCTCAGCCATCGCCCTCGCCGCGCCGCTTTGCGACTATAAAGGTCCCCTCCCCACCCTCACCCACGACCCTCACTACATTCTACCCTCTCCTTTATTTTGTCACTGCTCTCTACCCCCCTTGACCGGCCAGGCCGCCCAGCCTCCTGAATTCAGCCCGCGTGACATCGTCGGCCTCACATGATCCCCGCGCGCAATCCTATCTCCCAACAGGCTCACTACTCTGATTTGTCCCTTCCTCAAGCTGAATTTCCCTCGACAATGATCGGACTCCCACGTGAGCGTCGATGCGCGGCCTGGCCAACCTGGTCGGTCGCTGCCTAATCTTGCGCCCGGGCCCCTCCCCTCGTCTCTTTTTTTCCCTTCTGCCTTTTTGAACGGCCTTCTGAGCGATCTGCCTCGCATTCTTCTCCTGTAAGTATCGAAAATACCTTACTATCACGGCCACTCGCCGCGCCTCCAACGACTCCTCTCGTCGAAATCCATGCTAGCTCACCAGAAGCTCGAACTTGGAAAATTGGGCGTGGACGATAATATGAAGCGACCAATGAAGGAAATACCGCGTTGTCAGCTTCTATCTCACTCGAAGGGGGGCGCAGCTGCGGTTTGAGAACAAGCAGCACGACTTGAGATTACGCCGGCAATTTTCCGTCTAGATTAAGTGGAGATAGAGTGCTCCCCAAACATTTCTAATTGGCTAGTGGAGGGACTCAGTGGAGAGAGTCTGGAGGGATAGCGTGAGGTCTCGGCTAGCTGAGAGTGCGATAGGGCTAATGAAGAAAATACCTCATCGTGGCCGCGTCACGGTCTGGCCGAGCCCCAGTGTACCTTATGGCCTCGGATTCCTCGTCTCGAACTTTCGCGTCCGGCCTGGCTAAAGCTGCGAGGAAGTTCAGCTGTACAGCGCACACTGGTGATGCCTAACTGATTAGGGCGGGATTCTCAGCTACTAACAGTGCTGCCGGTATACGGCCGCGGAGTTAGACAACTCCTTCTACTTCGTTAACGAAGCACTTAGCCGCTTCCCTGACGCTCCAGGCGATCTTAACGTTCCAATGACTAGTAACCCAAGGTAAGAGACCGGTGATTCCGATGCCACCTCCGATAAGCAATACCCGATCGTAGCCTCCTTTTTATGAAGGAAGATCTCCTTCATGTCTGGTCTGAATAGCATCTCGTTCCTTGGGTGGCTGGCGGAGAGAGATCGATTCTTGCTGGCTTCGCACCAGCCCTGGGAGTTGCAAGCTTTCCTTGCGATGTTTGACACTGACGCAGAAGATGTCCGATTTTCCTTCATACGTTCGTCCGCAATCTGCCTTGGACCCACCCACTATCCACACCGCTGGATATGCTCTGCTGGGCCAAATCCGTAATATTGAGTTTCCCTTCGTCCCTTCAAGCCCACCATGACAAGACGGTATGATAAGGCCCATCTATATTCCGAGTTTCCATTGCGCATCAAAACGATCTATTGCAGCTTGTGCGCGAGCTCGGTGAGCGGCAATGCTAGCGTCCTCACTGAGATTGAGGTTGTGTAGCGGACCTGTGGCGTACGAGCTAAGGTAACAGTGGACCGCGTCTCGAGAAGTGTCACTAGACGAAACGGTGTTGCTCTGGCGAAAGGTGTTATAAGGAGATGTGGACGCGGTACTCGCGGTCGCGGAATTTCTAGTGGAGGATTTGACGGTAGGAGAAGTGTTACTAAGTGCAAGATCAACGGTTAGGGTGGCAAGAAAAACGGCCATCGATGTGGTCAGGAAGAAGCTAAGAAGGGCTAAGACGGAGAAGACGTTACGGGGGTCGCTTTCACCCATTGATGGAGCCTTTAGTAGCTTTGGTTGAAGAAGATTGAGAGGCCGGCATGGCTAATGGCAGAGAAGCGGAATTTGCCAGAGAACGTATTCTCCAAAAGGTGTAATGAAAAACACAAGTTGAGATAGTCTTTAACCTTGACACCAAACGATTACTTTTGGGAGGATGCCGCAAGCTAATCGAGGAAAATCTTTTGACATAGCATAAGGAGGTGAAAGGTTTAGAACTTATAGGCAATTTCGGGGACTGCAAATGATCAAGAAATAGAGGCATTAACAAGGAGTCTTTGTTGTCGTACCGGCGGATATTACATCGTGATTGGTAAACAGGCCTCAACTAGCCATAGTCGGACGAAGCAAAGCGATCTTCCCACTCCTATACTCTGTCATCCACTGTCGCCAATCTGCAATGCGTCCACTCATGGCACCGGGTGTCCAGGATTCAGTTGCGAGTCCTCAGGACTCACGCTACCCATTTTTGGAGAGCAGGTGCCAGATAGAGGCCTTAAAAGACCTGTTAATCCGCGGCAGTCACAGGACGCAGGTGCCAATGGAGGTAGGGAGTAAGATTGCGAGGATTCACGGGGTACTAAAGTACCACAACTAAAGCATGCAGAGCTAGCGTTAATAACGAGACAGCGGCGCCTCGGGTGTTCGATCGGGCGGATTGGGGTCCGACGCACGCGCCCGCGGCCTGCGATTGGCTGCTGAAGGGATTCACTGCGCGCCCCAGAGGGGTGCAATGGCATGGAGGGGCGTGCCGTGACTGGTGGAAAGAGAGGATTCACCACCAACATCAAGCAAACCCTTTTTGCGATTTAGCAAGGCATGATCTTGCATAAAGCCTCAGGCGGCCGTTTTCTTCTCCTTCCTTTCCTCCCTCCTCTCCATCCCCCGGCCCTTTCTCCCATTGCGGAGGGCCACTTCGTTCTTTCCTTTGGCGCATCAGACACCTAGTCCCCCGCCGGGGGGTAACCCCTCTCAAGGGAGAGAACATCTTCGCCGGGTTGCAGGGACCGCCGTCCCGGCGGCGGATTTCCTGCGCAGCAGGCTCCAATCGGTCAACACGGGAGTCGTCTTGAAAACTTCCCCTGGAATTTCGAGATCGACTTCACTGACTACGAAGCCTCCGACGAGCACCACACTTCCGACGTATCGCCAACTCCTCTAGATCCCGAGACAGCTTCCAGCGACCAAGCTCTATCGGCATTCTCAGAAGGAAGTTCCGATCCATCAAACGACCCATTTCTCAACGCCGAATTCCCTCTTTCTAAGTGTTCCGCCAGCCTCATACCTCCTAACTTCCTTCCAACGACCGCGAGCCCTTCCATGTGGGACAGTCTTTTTCAACAGCAACTCGCCACTGGTCTTTCTGCGTGCCCAGGCCATATTAACCGACTAGGAGCGTACGAGCCAATCACCGAAAATAGTCCAATTCCAGCCTTTCAGCTCGAACAACTTCCAGTGCCGGTGTCGCCTCTGGGCCCCGATTTATCCGCAACATCGCCGTTGCCTAGATTACTTCCCACGCATATTGGCACAAAAGCATATGGCCAATCTTCACTGTCACAGGTTTCAACATCCTTTCCATCCAACAATGCATCTCAGACTCGAAGTCGTAAGTACAAGTGTACATGGGAAGGATGCAGCTATGCATGCAACCTGCCCAAAGACCTCAAGAAACACGGCACAAAGCATGTCAAGCCGGAGAAGGAGAAGTGCTACAAGTGCCCAAACCTCAAGTGCGAACAGTACTTCAGTAGGGGTGATAATGGTCATCGTCACACCACCCGACACTGCAGGTTTCGGAAAGTCGCTTAGATGGGCCATCCACGATGAGATTGTTTTATTGTACCTCCTCCCCGCCTTTGACCTCTATCGTCTCGTCCCGGAGGCATTGGACGATTCTGACTTGCCAAGACATCCTGAACATTTCGAATCCCGGATCCAGGATATCTACCGCAACAACCATCCATACATCATAAGCTTCAACATCACCCACGTGTGGGAGCTTCTGTACGGCGACTATCCTCCTTAAGCTAGCACAGCCCTAATGATCATCGTCGTTGACGAGCACCGACGCAAGCACCATTAGGATTCGGTGTGGTCGCTCTCAAGGATTGGGGTTTATCATGGGGCCGTAGGGTGATTGATTTAAGACACCATATCGCCTACCTGGACACTTTCTTGTCTTATACACCAGAAACCGAGACAGACAGTGGTCGACGGGCCTGGGCTTTGATGGGCCAACCAAAAAAAGCCTGCCTGGTAGTGGGCTTATCCATGGGCCTGGAT
>Ga0335072_10006092_pt1 | contig 17686 bp, 14 predicted proteins | sample Lox_Sample_21_FD_206725 | JGI IMG/M metagenome (GOLD analysis project Ga0335072, IMG submission 206725) | Soil microbial communities from Loxahatchee National Wildlife Refuge, Florida, United States - Lox_Sample_2.1 | ecosystem: Environmental > Terrestrial > Soil > Wetlands | place: USA...
TCTTTAGCCATCCTGCTGCTTGGCCCCACCGGCAGCGGCAAAACGGCCCTGTCGCTGGCGTTGGCCGAACGCTTCGAGGGCGAAATCGTCAGTTGCGACTCGGTGGCCGTGTATCGCGGCATGGACGTCGGCACCGCCAAGCCATCGAGGAAAGAACGCGCGCTGGTGCCGCACCACCTGGTCGATGTGGCTGATCCGGACCAACCGTTTACAGCCGGCGAATACAGCCGGCAAGCCCGAGCGGCTCTCAAGGACATCAGCGCGCGCGCCAAGCTACCCATCGTCACGGGCGGCACCGGACTTTACCTGCGCGCTCTCACCGATGGGCTGTTTGCGGGACCTGAGCGACGGGAGGGGCTGCGCAAGCGGTTAAGGCTTGCAGGTGAGAAGCATGGCAGCGTGTGGCTGCATCGCATGCTCATGCGTCTCGATCCGGCGTCGGCAGCGCGCATCCATGCCAATGACACGCCCAAGCTCATTCGTGCCATTGAAGTGTGCGTGGCGGCGCGCCGGCCGCTTTCAGAGGTGATGGCGCGCGACCCGCTTACGGGATTTCGCCTGCTTCGGATCGGGCTCAATCCGCCGCGGCAGGCGCTCTATGACCGGCTCAACCAGCGCTGCGCCGGCATGTTTGCCGCGGGACTGGTGAGCGAGACCCGGAATCTGCTGGCGCACTACGGTCCCGTGAAAGCACTCGACTCACTCGGTTATCGGCAGGCGCTGCACGTGCTGCGCGACTCGTGGAGTATCGAAGACGCGCTCAAGGCGGCGCAGCAGGGGCATCGCAACTTCGCCAAGCGGCAGTTGACCTGGTTCCGACGCGAGCCCGACGTACATTGGATCGAGGGCTTCGGCGAGGACGGGGAAACCCGGATCGCGGCCTTTGAACTGCTGCAGAACAGAGGAGTCGGCGGCCCGGTTCACGGCGTTCCAGCGCCGCTTGCCTGACGTGGTGTGCGTCCCCGCGAGAGGCGGCACATCCATTAGACTGAACGGTGGCTTGGGGTGATTTGGACGCATTGGAAATCGCCCCGGAACGGAGTTCCCTTGGCAGACACACTCTATGACGTGGCGATCATCGGCAGCGGTCCCGCGGGATACACGGCGGCGATTCGCGGAGGACAACTTGGGTTGAAAGTGGCATTGATCGAATCGGCCAAGGTGCTTGGCGGGACCTGCCTGCACGTCGGCTGCATTCCCACCAAGACGCTGCTCTTCAACGCCGAAATCTGGGACTACCTGAAGCACGCTGCTGACTACGGAATCGACAACGTGAGCGCACCGTCGCTGAACTGGCCCAATGTACTCAAGCGCAAGACAGCCATCGTGAACAAGCACACCAAGGGCCTCGAATTCCTGATGAAGAAGAACAAGGTGACGGTGATCCAGGGCTATGGACGCTTGACCGGACCAGCAAAAGACGGCGTTCACACCGTGGCGCTGACAGTCGCAGACGGCCAGACGAGCGAGGTGAAAGCAAAGAACGTGATCGTCGCTACAGGATCGGACGCGAAGATGGTCTTCGGCCTTGCGGCTGACGACCGCATCCTGACGAACATCGAGATCCTCGACATTCCGCAGCCGCCCAAGTCTCTGATCGTGATCGGCGCGGGCGCGGTTGGTGTGGAATTCGCATCGATCTTTCGCAGCTACGGCGCGGAAGTGACAGTCCTCGAGTTTCTGCCGCGCATCATGCCGCCCGAGGACGAAGACATTTCAAAGGAGCTGACGCGCGTCTTTAAAAAACGCGGCATTGACGTGAACACCAATGCCAAGGTCGAGAAGATCGAGAAGACCGAGGCCGGCGTGCGCGTCTCCTGGACCGACTCCAATGGCAAAGCACAGCAGCGGGACGCCGAAAAGGTACTGGTGGCCGTGGGCCGCAGCCCGCGCACGGGCGATGTTGGGATTGAAAAGACGAAGATCGAGATCGATCGCGGGTTCATCAAGGTCAACGAGGCGCAGCAGACGGCAGAGCCGGGCATCTACGCCATTGGCGACATCGTGGCGGGGATGCCGCAGCTTGCCCATGTCGGCGGCATGGGTGGCATTGTGGCCGTGACTAAAATCGCCGGACGCACGTTTCGCCCAGTCCGCCGCGATCGCATTCCCGCGTGCACCTTTACTGAGCCGCAGATCGGCTCTGCGGGACTGACCGAAGCCCAGGCCAAAGAAAAGGGCTATGCGGTGAAAGTCGGCAAGTTTCCGTTCGCCGGCAATTCAAAGGCCACCATCGTCGATAGCCACGACGGCTTTGTGAAGATCGTCGCCGACTCCAAGTACGGCGAGATTCTCGGCGTGCACATCATCGGACCGCAGGCGACCGAGCTGATTGCCGAAGCCGTTGCGGTGATGGACCTGGAAGGCACCGTCGACGAACTGATGTTCACCATCCACGCACATCCCACGCTGGCGGAGGCCATGCTGGACGCCTACGCGGCTGTGGAAGGGATGGCGATCAACGCATAAACGTGCGGCAGGAGAGACCGCGTCAACGAGAGGCGATGGTTCCCGGAATGGAAACTGATCCTGCCCGATTGGCTTTGCAATGCTTTTCCGACATCAATATGTCAGAGTCGCGGTAATTGTGTCGGCATAACTACCAGGACGAACGAGTTCCCCGGCCGGTATTTGACCATAGACCGTAATGGTTTGAACGGCACCGTTTCCGGTCCCGGCTTTTGTATCGGTTCCCACCGTGTTTCCCCAGTTGGTGGTGCGCCCCGCATCACTAAAGAGTTTGTAGCCCAAGAGTGCGGAGGCGGGCCCGGTCATGCTGCGATTGGTTACAGTTGCTCCGGTCGCGGTTCCGGCATCCAGGCCGACGTTATACGGGGTGGTATTGGTGCAATCGACGGAGATGGTCGATGTTGCATTAAGGACCGCGCCGGAATAGTTGCCGAAGGATAACGCGCTTGCGCCCAACGTGCACGAAGCTGGAAGAACCGCCGTAACCTGGAAGGAAGTCGTTGCTGTGTGAATGGTGTCTGTGTATGTGCCCGGACCGACCGTCTGACCAGCCGGAATCTCTCCGTAGACGGTGATATTGGCATTGCCGGTTCCGGTTAATTCCGTGCTGGTTGTATTGCCCCAGTTCTGGGTGCGAGCAGCATCGCGGAACAGCTCGTAATTCAAGGTCGCGCTGTTTGGCCCAGTCATCTTTCGAAGTGTTTCAGTAGCTCCGACGCCGGTACCGGCATCCATTGGAATATCCCAACCACCGGCGCAAGTAACCTTTCCAGTAGCAGTGCCATTCAGCAGCGTGCCGGAATAGGTTCCGAAGCTCAAGGTTGTAATCGTCAACGTACAGGTCTGTGCTGCCAGTTCGCGGCCGACGCAGAACAACAAGCACAGGGTCGCCAAAGCGATTCGCCGCATCATGGCGTCTCCTCCTTGCAGGTCAATGGCCCGATCAATGGGAGATCTCCGGGTTTTGGCCGGTATTCGAAGGCAACCGCGCAAGAACGTCCATCCTCAAGCTGGATCGAGAGCTGGTTGTGCGTGCTGAGGCCCTCAAGGTATGCGTTGCCGTCATAGCCGACCGGCACTGTAACGCCGGTTGCCTTGAGTGTGGCGGTGCTGCCGAGCGGAATTGGCTTCCCGGTTTGATCGACGATCCGGAGCAGAGCGCTGTTGCTGAGCTTGATGGGGAACTTGACGACTACCCCAGAGCGATCCTGAGGACGCAGTTCGCGGGCGGCATAGCCGAGTGTGACATCCGGCGGAATATCTGTGGGTTCGATGCTGATGTGGTTCAGATCAAATGAGCGCATGTCTGGAACGAGAAGACGTCCTGATGAGTTGGTTTTACCCACGTCGCGATTCTCCTGATATACATGAACGTGCGGCATGGGCCCAGTGTCCACAACCGCGAAGCTGTCGTAGATCTGGTTGGATGGGAAAACTCCATGATCCACGAGCGAGAAAGCGCCCTGAGATTCCAGTCGCGCGGTGGTCAGGCCTGCGCTCTGGTCCACTCCCGCAGTAAACAGGCCGTAGGGAGACTTGTATTGCGCCTGGCCGAATACGTGATTGGAGTTCCCGGCTGAAACGTACGCATCGTATCCCCAATCACCAATCATTGCCGCCGAGGTCTGCGCCTGCAGCTGAGCGCTCCCATCGGACGTGCCGCTGACATTCACGGAACTGCGCCTGCCCAGAGGAACGATGACTCCAACCTGCAACCCGCTTCCACCATTTGTTGCAGCGAAGTCCTTGAAGGCGGTGGCAAAGACCGACATGCGCCGAAACTGCAAAGAGTAGTTGGCGGACGCGACTTGTGAGTGTTCGGCTGACGCGACACTCATCTTGAGCGGATTCGGGGAAACATCCTGATCCATCCCGGCATACGATGCGCCCATTGAACCGAAGCGCCTGGAATACAGGCTGATGAAGGCGCTTAGCTGCTTGCGTTGAACGCCATCGCCATTCATCGAGGCGACATCCCAGTAATTGGAATTGGCGAGGATGGCCGATGCGCCAACGCTGAAAACCCTGCCGATGCGCTGGGCTCCCGCTGACAACTGCGCGCCCATGTTGCCCCGACTACTGCTGAGTGCGGCCGCAAAGTTGACAACCCCAAGATTGCCAATCTGCGCTACAGCGCCCGCGCCTGCCAAGCCCGTTCCTGGGGTTCCCTCTGCACTTCCCTCGATGGTGAGCCTCGATGTCAGGCCCCGGCGATACATCGCAGTACCAGCAACCTTGCCGTATTGGTTGCTGACCGTGCCCCAGTTGCGCCTGACCAATCCGCTTTGAACGGCGAAGGTTTGCAGATGAGGAGCCAGCAGAGAGGTGCTGGCGTAAAATGGCTGTGTTAACGTCACCTGCTGCCCTAGCGCATTGGTCACCGTCATTGAAATGGTGCCTGCACCCGACACCACGGGGAGTTGAGGAACCTCAAACGGACCTGCGCCAACCTGGCCTGCCGCAATCAGATTCCCGTCGGCAAGAATGTTCACCGTTGAGGGCACTGCCGCCGAGCCGGCGACTGAGGGCATCGGAAACGTTACGAGATCGGGGCGCATACTGAAATCTGATCGGACCTGTATGCCCTCGAGATGAACTGGACGTGTCCAGGACAGAGAGTCGTTGATGAAGTCTCCGAGACTGTAGCGGCGAAGCGAATTAATGTCGGCAAAGGTATAAGCCGAATCAAGACGAATGGCAACGTTGGAACCCGACCCGTCCGGTGAAGCTCCCGCGTAGGCGAGCCAGCCGGAACTTGCAATACCCCATGGAGAGAAGGCTCGAAGGTCTATCGAGCCCGAGCCGGTGGTGTTGCCGCGGGTAAACGTGCCGACGGTGTCGTAGTTAAGCGTGATACCGGTGCCGCTTTCAATCACGCGGTGGTCGGCAGGCAATTCTCTTTCCACCGGATGCAAGACCGTCGGAAGAAGACCATTTTCCGTGGCGGCAACAGCCAATACCAGGTTCTTGATGTCGACGCTGAAGGTCAATCCCGATAAGGCATTCAAAGCGACCAGACCGTCCGGAGAGATGGCGAGAGCATCGGGAACTCGGAACCCGAGAGCACGGAGTTCAGCAGGCCTGGCCATCAATTTGCCGCGTCGCAGCGTGAATTCGCCGATCTTGCCCGTTGGTTGACCGTTGATGCGAACTTCAAGCAGAAGGGTCTCGTCGACGGCGGGGTCCGCAGCTTCGTCAGTCAACGAGTCCCGGGCGGGCGCCGCAGGGACATCTCTGTCTGACTTCGACGGCAGATCTTTGCCGGATTCTCGGCCCGCAGCGAGACGCGGCATCATGGCTAGCAGGAGGGAAACGAATCCCACAAAGCCAATCCATCGCATTCGTTTGACACTATCTTGCTTGCAACGATGCAACGCGGACCTGCCGTTCAACGGCGCCTTCGTCCCCCTGGGCTGTCAATTTCCAGTCTTGCTTTGGCAGCGGCAGTGGACCTTTGGCGGCAATGCTCCAACGCCGAGTGGCTCCGGCGAGAATATAGGGAGATGAACCGGGTACCGGCTTTAGCTTGCGGCCATCACTTGTTGAGAGCTCGATATCGCGAAGCACGTCATGACGCAGGCCATTGTTGATGCCGACAAGATAGAGTTCCCCATCGTTCACCTCGAGATGAAACTGAACGTTCGGAGCTGCGCGTTTCGTCGGCTCCGCGAAGATTGGAATTGAAAGACGCAAGACAATGTGAACTATCCCTGGCTCAGCGGGAGGCGGAATCTGGTCAACGATAATCCGGTATGAGAATTCCTGGTCTCCCTCCAGGGGAGGCAAACGAAGAATGAGCCGAACAACCTGGTTGCCGCCCGGAGGGATCGTGGCAATGGGCGGACTGATTACTACTTGATCAGATGCCGTGAGTTGGTCGTCGCCGTTCTGCTGCTTCCAGGAATAGGCGCGGATCTGAACGGCAGTTTTGCTGGTTCCCTGGTTGCTGACGGTGACGGTAGTAGCTCTCTGGCCGGGCGCGAGAAAGACATTGACAGGCTGGACTGAGAGCGCTTGCGCCTCTGCCGCCGACCCCGTCAGAACAAAGACAAGAGTGGCGGCAAAAGCGCAGATGACTGCATTGATGCGACGATCGAACATGGAGTCCCGAACTGGTACCTTGCTGAAGTTTAGTAAGTGACCGTCGCGGTTATGGTGTCGGTGTAGGTATTCGGAGCTACATACTGCCCGGCCGGCACGCTGCCATAAACAGTGATGGGCTGAGTATTGCCGTTTCCAGTAATACTGGCTGTCGTAACGAAGTTTGTCTGATAGGTGGCATCGGAGTACAGGCCGTAGTTCAAGTAGACACCTGCAGCTCCGGTCATCTTTCTTGCTGTGACGGTTGACCCACTTGATGTTCCAGCATTGAGTGAAACCGTGTAAGGGGTGGAGTTTGTGCACTGAACAGTAACCGTTGACGTGGCAGTAGCGACCACGCCGGTGTAGTTTCCGAATCCCATATTCGTTGCGGAAATGGCGCAGGTCGCCACAACGGTTGCAGAGACAGCGATCGGGGCCGTTGCCGTCACCGCAAAGCTGGGTACCGGAGCGCCTAACAAGAGGACTCCGAGTACAGCGGCCGGCACTGCGGCTCGAAGAACAATTCCAACTTTCATACCATGCTCCAGAAGCAGGTTAGAGGTTGCGGTTTACGGCTGTTCAGCGGAATGCAGAACAGGATCAGCGAATCGCTGAATCAGGCACACCTGAACATGATTGTTGGGCAATCTCGCATAACGCGATGTTCATGTGCCGCCGAATGACAAAGCCTTCCTAACGCGTTCGTTGTCTGACGACGCGGTAATTACAAAGAACCCCGGGTGGGCCACCTTTGGCTCACACCTGGCAATTCCCTTCAGAGATTTGTGTTGTGGCTATTATTCAGAACAACTCGGACAAAAGCACCCTTTCGGGCGGGGAATGTATCCGGTTAGTTATCCGACTATTGGTGCGAGTTATAGGTTACCAATGAGTCTCCGGTTCAAGCTACGAGACTGCGAGAGGTGGCCAAGTGAGTTGGCTGATTTGAAAGTGCTTGGGATTTCCTTATTTCGACAGCGAAAAGATCGGTCAATAGGTAACAACAACGGTAACCTCGTCGGGATAGATACGGGCAGTCGAATACCTTGCTGCAAATCTACGGGCGAGAAACGAGTTCTGAGCGGGAGAGTTCAGATCAACGGCAAAGGGGGAATCGGAGGTTCGCAAATTTGTGATTGAGATCACATTCGGGTTGAAAATGAACCCATTGCCCGGAGGATACCCGCTTTGTCCGGTCGTCACGGTGTTTGATTCAACAAGCTTCAAGTTCGTTGTTGCCCCGCCGGGGGACCCGATGTTGACGTTGTATGGTGTGGGATGACTACAGGTAACCGTCACTTTTGAAATGGCCTTCAACGGCGTGACCGCGAATGCCTCGATCGGCATTGCAGATGCTGAAGCAAGGCACGAAGACTGAACCGTAATCGATACGCCGAATGAAGCGCTCGCAGTTACGGCAATATCAGCTTGAGGGGCCGAACTCAGGACAAGAACGCCCAACACGAATTTAAACAGCGCCGGTTTCACTGGGTCCTCTTCAAGCACCAGAAAGGTCTTTCAGTGATTCCATCGGCACATCTGCCCAAAAACTCCAGTCAAAAGAACGAATCGTAATCCGGGTCGCGGGCTGCTGGCCTGCAGGTTCAAGGCGGCTGTTCAGGGTTTGCCAAGGAATACCGAACGGGCAGGTTTACCGGAGGTCTGCCATGTTTTGATGACTTCATACACGATGGTGGTCCCATAGGTCACGGCAATCCACACCATCACCGCTTCAATTGGCAGTCCCGCCCACGCCCCGATGAAAATGCCGATCATTTGTTTCTCCTGGTAGCCCCACCATTGATACGGCACAGCAAGTGTGGCTTCCCAGAAAAGGCTGACGAGAAGAATCATGAAAATCGTCAAGCTAAATGCGCGCCAGTTGATAAATCGTCGGGCAGAATGAAAGAGGCTTGCCGAGGGGACCATGCCGCCAATGACCAGCACGGTGAAGTAGCCCGGAAATCCTTGAGGAAAGTGCGAATACAGCTTCTTATAGAGAATCGCGACTGCAATCAGCGCCAGTCCGACAAACAACGACGCAGGATGAAACTTGAGCAGCCTGTCAATTCGACCTCGCTCACTCCGATAATCCGGCACACTATAAGCCGTCAGCCAGAACTCATCGAGCCAGACGTAAATGAGCAGCACAGCGACGAAGCCGGTGAAATAGAACGCATATTCCTCCACGGGGACACTGCCCCCGATGGCCGGTGCGCCGATTCCGAGCGTAGCGGAGGAATTCTTGAATTCAAAAAAGTGATGTGCAAAGAAGAAATCGAGCGCAAAGCCGATTGGCACCAGGACCCAGACGGTTCTCCAGAAAGCGAGCTTCGGAATCCGCACACGCTCGCTGGGGAGAAACCACCCTCCGATAACTAGAATCGGAATCAGGAATAACGACAGGCTCCATGTGTAGCCAAGAGGCGTGGGATTTGAACTGGAGATAACGATGGACGCGGGAGCATGTACGGTGTGCAATGTAATTCCAACCGGAACCGCGATGATCGCAAGCATGGCCGCAACGATCCAGGCGCTAAGCTTCGGGTTAGGAGTGTTTGCATCCATCTGTTTGAGCGGCGGGTCAAAGGCACCCAGTTCAGTTCACGCCATTTCTCTTCCCTCGTTGCAGAACGCCATATGCGAATCCCGCGGAAGCGAAGTGCGACTTGGCGCCTGGTGCTGGCGACCGGATGAAAACGGCAATGAATCTTTACGCAGAAAGCGTCGAAGTGCTGCCGGTGTCGAAGAGCACCGCCTCGGCTTCCCGGCGCCGCAGAAGCCCCGCCACAACCGCTCCGCCCGCATGATCCCAAAGGTCGAACTGAGCTGCGGCATTTGCATATTCGCCCGCGTTCAGGAGGCGAAGCATTGTGGACCCCTCAAACGCTGCTGCGCCAAGATTGAAGACAAAGTCGACGAGCGCGTCAAACTCGTCCTGGGTTAGCTGGACGGCAACCGCCTGGTTCACGCAAGCAGCCGCGCTGCCTACATCCTGCGCCAGCAAAGTCTGGGCCTGTTCACTGGTAATGGTGAGTCCCTGGGAAACATCCGGGCCGGTATGGCCGTAGCCTATTGTCCAAACGCCAACCTGATCCTGATACGCGGTGAGGCGGCAGCCTTCAAACTGTTCAGTCAAAGACAAGCCATTCGCACTGAATGTGAGGTTATTCACGCCCATCCTGAACGTCCCTCCGTAAGAGATTTGGCAGAGATTCCCTCAATTTCGACATTGTTTGGTGACCGGGGTTTTCCGCTTTTCAAAACGCAATAAGTGCGACAACCCTAAAACGCCATCTGATTCCCAGATAAAGATGGCGCTGATCCATCCTGAGTTCCCCGTGTCCAGTCGAAATTTGAGATGAGCTCCCTTTCCGGGTGAAAAGAAGTGAATGGAAGTCTAATTGAAATTACAAGCACAGCCAAGCGAAATTGTTGCATTTGCGAGGGAGGATGTAACCGATGAGTGAAAATGATTGGCTGACCAATTGGTTCGAAGCGAGCCGAGCGCATTTGCGGGCATCGGCTCGCGCTGCGTGCGGGGGTGTCGGGGCGCTTCTTGCGGTCTTGGATTGTGACGCGGTGCGGCGGGCCGACTGGGTTGCGGTGCCTCCGGGCGCAGCCAGAGAGTTACCAGGTGCGGCGGTAGTAGTGAGTGAGGCGCTAACGTACACTCAGGTTGCCCGCATCGCACATCCCTGTTCGTCGATGGGGGCAAGAGCAGGAAGCAATCCCGCTTGCTCGGCGACTCATTCATTGTGGCGACTTTTCTCTCCTCGACTGTGCAACGGATCGCAATTCTGAACCGAGCGAAATGCCTGCGAGCCGAGGTCATTTTCGACTTTCGCTTTGGCGGTGCGTCCACAGTTCTCTTCGCAGAAACCACGTGTCCTGGAGGCTCGTTCAAATCGTCGATTCAAGAGCAATAGCGTAATGCGCTCCATCGGAATCATTAAGTAAGCCACAATAGGATTCATCAGGACTGCCAGCCTCCGCCCAACGCGCCGTAAAGCTGTACGAGAGCTAAGGCTTCACCCTCCTGCGCATTCACCAGGTTCAGTTGAGCCGCGAAGAGATTTGAATCCGTGGTGAGCACTTCGAGATAGCTTGTCGATCCTCCCTGGTATCGAATACGAGCCAGTCGTGTCGCATCCTTCGCAGCCTCAACCAGCTTTTCCTGCTGTTCACGATAAGCACGTTCTTTGTTCAGAGCGATCAGGGCGTCGGACACATCGCGAAATGCGCCGGCGATTGTCTTCTGGTAATTCAGCACCATCTCCTCTTTGGTCTGCTCGGAGAGTTGGAGTTGACCGCGAAGCTTGCCGCCCTCAAAGAGAGGCTGAGTGAGCGTCCCGAGGCCGTAGATGGTTTTTCCCGAGGTGTCGAAGATGCTCGAAAGTGTGTCGCCGCCTACTCCGCCCGAGCCGCTTATCGCAAGGTTGGGAAAAAACTGCGCGCGTGCGACGCCGATTTGCGCGTTGGCCGCAATGAGAGTTGCTTCCGCCTGCTCAATATCCGGCCGTCGCTCAAGAAGCCGCGAAGGTATGCCTGTGGGTAGATTCTGGGGCGGCGGAGCCAATGCATTCGGGTCGGTATGCACAATCGGGCCCGGGTTCTCTCCAAGTAACAGCGCGATCGCGTTCTCCTGTTGCTGGATCTGTTCTTCGAGCTGGGGCACCTCCGACGTTGCCGTGTAGAGCAGCTGCTCTGCCTGACGCACATCGGATAAAGGAACCGAGCCTCCGCTCTCCAACGTTCTGGTGAGTGCAACAGAGTTCTGCCGAACCTTGATCGTTTGCCTTGTAATTTCCAGTTGGGAATCGAGGGCGCGGAGCTGCAAATACGCAGTCGCCACCTGTTCAACCACCGTGAGGCGAACGGCGCGCTGGGCCCAAACCTGCGCTAGCAGCTGCGCACGAGCGGCTTCTGTCTGCCTGCGATAGAGGCCCCAGAAATCGGGCGTCCATGCGGCCGAGACATTAAAAGATCCTTCGACCAGCGGATTGGGAATCTGCGATCCGAGGGAAGAGGGCAGGGAGGCGCCGATGGCGGTTCCGCCGACGGTAACGGAAGGGAACTCCTGCGAGCGGGTGATCCTGACCTGTGCCTGCTGCTCGAGAATGCGCCGCGCAGCGATCCGAACATCATAGTTGTTGGCGAGCGCCTTGCGGATCAGCGCCTGGAGTTCCGGTTCGCGATAAACGGCGGCCCATTCTTCATCGCCGAGCGAGTCCTTGGCATCGCTTGAAACTGCCGTATTATCTGCCCCGCGGAAGACCGGCGGCGCCGTATAGTTCGGCCGCACATATTTTGGTCCCACAGTGCACCCGGCAAAGAAGCTCGCCGCAACAGCAAAAACAGCCAAACGCGAAAAACGCCAAATGCGCATCATGCGTGGCCCCCTTCAGTGCGGGCGTGCGCTACGAGTGCGCCGTCTTGCTCTTCGGATGGGGCTCCGGGGCCGCAGATCGAGTCCATGGTCGTGCCTTTGCCTCCGCGCACAAAGCGGTGCGAAAGGAACTCGACCACCGCGAATGTGACGGGAATAAAGATCAATCCAAGAATGGTAGATAGTGTCATGCCGCCGACCACAACAGTGCCGAGGATGCGACGGGAGGCGGCACCTGATCCGGTCGCGGCCCAAAGCGGAATACACCCCACAATGAATGCCAAGGCCGTCATTACGATGGGACGGAAACGGAGTCGAGCCGCATCCAGGGCGGCATCGCAGATGCTTTCTCCCCGTTCGTAGTTTGACTTCGCGAACTCGACGATGAGGATGGCGTTCTTGGCGGAGAGGCCGATCAGCATGACGAGACCAATGGTTGCGAAAATGTCGTTCTCAAAATGACGTGCATGCAGCGCAAGATATGCGCCCAAAATGGCGACAGGAGTGCTGAGCAGAACGCTGAATGGCAACGTCCAGCTCTCATACAACGCAGAAAGAATGAGAAATACGAAGACGAGCGAAAGACCAAACACCGCCCAGGATGGGACGCCTTTTTCGGCCTGCTGCTCCTGGAACGACATGCCTGAATAATCAAAGCCGGCTCCGGGGGGCATCGTCTCTTTGAAGACCTCTTCAAGCGCCTTGCGCACTTGGCCTGAGCTGTATCCGGGCGCGCCGGTGATATTCAGCTGCGCCGCATTGTATTCATTGAATCGGTAGATGAACTCCGGGCCGGTGATCCGTTTGACAGTGACCAACGAACTGAGTGGTACCTGGCTGCCGTTGGCGCTGCGAACGTAGAACTGGTCGATGTTTGCGATGTTGGTGCGCGACGTGCCTTCCGCCTCGACGTAAGTCTGCCATTGCCTGCCGAACCGATTGAAATAGTTGACGAGATAGCCTCCCATAAAGGTTTGCATGGTCGTGTAAATGCTGGAGAGACTCACCTGCTGTTCGAGCGCCTTTTCCTTGTCTACGTCGACGTAGAGTTGCGGAACAGCCGGCTGGTAGGACGGTATGGCGGCTGCGATTTCAGGACGCTTCGAGATCGCTCCAAGAAAGGTGAAGACGTTCTTGGTCAAGGTTGTCGGATCGTCGGAGCCGGAGCGGTCCTCGAGAATCATGGTGACACCGCCGGAGGTTCCGATGCCAGGAATAGAAGGCGGCGGAAATGCAAAGGCGATTCCGTCTGGATCGGCGGCAAGTTGCCTCTGCAAATGGCTCTGAATGTACGCGAGCTGTTGGTCTTTGCTCTTGCGGACATCCCATGGCTTGAGATTTACGAAGAAGAAGCCCGAGTTTGTGCTTTGCACCTGGGTGAGGAGAGAAAAGTCATTCACAGCGATGACGCCCTCGACCCCGGGAGTTTTCAGCAGAGCATCGGTGATTTTTTGTTCAGCGGCGTCTGTGCGCTGCGCCGACGCACTGTCAGGAAGTTGCAGGGCAAGAAACATATAGCCCTGGTCTTCGGTGGGAATGAATCCCCCGGGAAGGCTGCTACCCAGATATACGGCCGCAGCGCCAACGAGCAACAAGCCGAGCATGGCGAAAGCGGACTTGTGAATGAGGATGCCGGACGTGTGAACGAAATTGTCGGTAGTACGCCGGAAGAGCTTATTGAAGAGGCCAAACCCCTTTTCGAGCAGACTTTGTTTGCGGCCCTCCTGTCGAGGTTTGAGAAGCATTGCAGAAAGCGCGGGAGACAGGGTCAATGCGTTGAAGGCCGAGATCAGCACAGAAATCGCAATCGTGACGGCGAATTGCTGATACATGCGTCCAGTGATGCCGGGAATCGCTGCTGTCGGAATGAATACGGCAGCCAGGATCAGCGCGATCGCGACCACGGGGCCACCCACCTCTTCCATCGCCTTCTCGCTTGCCGACCTGGGGTCCATACCTTCTTCGATATGGTGCTCGACGGCCTCGACGACAATAATCGCGTCATCGACGACAAGCCCGATCGCGAGAACGAGACCAAAAAGCGAAAGCGTATTGATGGAGAATCCAAGCGCCGGAAAGATGATAAAAGTTCCTATGAGCGAAACCGGAACGGCCAACAGTGGAATGAGAGTGGCGCGCCAGCCCTGCAGAAAAATGAAGACTACGATTACAACAAGGCCAAGCGCTTCAAAGAGCGTCAGCAGGATCTCGTGGATACCCGATGTAACCGCCTTCGTCGTATCGAGCGGTACGCTGTAAGTAATACTGGGCGGAAAAGTCGCAGACAGCTCCTTCATGCGCTGCCTGACGGCTCTTGCGGTCTCGACTGCGTTTGAGCCCGGCAATTGGTAAATCGCCATAACGCCCGCCGGGGCCTGGTTGTAGCGGGCTGAGACGCCATAGGACTGGGCTCCAAGCTCAATGCGAGCGACGTCGCTCAGGTGAAGCACGGATCCATCGGGATTGGCGCGCAGGATAATATTTCCGAACTGCGCCGGCGTGACCAGCCTTCCCTGCGTGCGGACTGTGTAAGTGAATTGCTGGCCGTTGGGGATCGGCTCGCCGCCAATCTGGCCCGATGGATGTACGTCATTCTGGGTCTGTATAGCAGAGATGACGTCAGTTGCAGTGACTCCGAGCTTGGCAAGCTTATCCGGATCGACCCAGACGCGGAGCGCATACTGGCCGCCGAAGACCTGCACGCGAGAGACACCTTTCACGCGCGCAAGCTGGTCCTGAAGGTTGATGACGGCGAAGTTGGTTAGAAAGTCATGGCTCAACTTGCCGCCAGGTGAGTTGACAGAGATCAGCATCAGGGGCGACGTGAGCGCCTTCTGCACTGTGAGGCCCGCTGTTGTTACTTCCGCCGGAAGTTGAGACTGCGCCTGATCAACGCGAAGCTGGGCGAGAACCTGGTCGATGTTGGGATCGGTCTTGACGTCGAAATCCACAAAGAGCTGCACCACTCCGTTGTTGGCGCTGACGGAGTTCATGTAGATCATGTTGTCTACGCCGTTCATCTGCTGCTCGATCGGCGTGGAAACCGCCTGGCTCACTGTTTTGGCGTCAGCACCCGGGTAGGTGGCAGTGACCAGAATCTCCGGCGGAACGATATCGGGATATTGCGAGATAGGCAGCGTGAACAGTGAAACGACGCCAACCACAACGGTGATGATGGCGATGACAATCGCTACGATGGGCCGACGGATAAAGAATTTCGACATGGTTTACCTTCCCGCCGGTTGATTTTGGCGTGAGGCGACGGCAACCTGAAAGTTCGAGAGCTGCGGATCGACCGGTGCGCCTTCGCGAAGCTTCTGAAGATTATCGGTAATTACCAGAGATCCACCGGCAAGGCCACTTGCAATCACACAGCCGGGACCGTACTGGGGGCCGAGCGTCACGTTATTGGTATGGACCGTGTTGTCTTTCCCAACCGTGTAAACCTGTTCCTGCCCCTGAAACTCAGTGATTGCATCTTGCGGTACAAGGACAGCATTGTGCAGAATTGCAGTCTCCGCTCTCACTCGGCCAAACTGTCCCGGACGAAGCACATTGCCTGGATTCGGAAAAGCTGCGGCGATTCGAATTGCTCCGGTCTGCGCATTTAGCTGCCGATCGACAAAGACCACGTGGCCTTTGTATGGAAAGACTTCGCCATTCGAAAGCGTCAGCGTGAGGGGAAGCTCCGAGGCTCCATTCAGCAGGTTACTTCCTTTCCCATTCACGCGCTTTGTCAAAGCCAGATATTCGCTGTCGCTGATTGAAAAATAGACCTTGATCGGATTGAGCTGCGAGACCGAAGTCAACACAGACTGAGTATTTACGAGATTGCCGACCTGGGTCGTCGCCTGGCCGGCAACGCCGGTGATCAAAGATCTCACCTTTGTGAAACCAAGGTTGAGATTGGCTGTTGCTACGGAAGCCTCCGCCGATTCAACCGAGGCTTTTGCCTGAGCTTCCTGCTGGATCTCGTTATCGAGCTGGCTTCTGGCAATCGCGTGAGCCTCGGCAAGCGGGGTGTCGCGTTTGACGTTGATCTGAGCGAGTGCAAGTTGCGCCTGTGCTTGTCCAAGCTGTCCTTGCGCTTGTTCAAGGGCCGCCTCGAAGGGACGTGGATCGATCTCAAACAGGACCTGTCCCTTTTCGACCTGCGACCCTTCGCGATAATCCTGGCGGATCAGGTAACCGTTCGCCTGTGGCTGTATTTGTGCGTTAACGTAGCCGTCGAGGGTGCCCACCCACTCACCCGTCAGCGGAACATTCGTCGACTCCGCCCTCACTACAGTCACTTTCATTGCCGGACGAGGGGCGGGAGAGGAAGCACTTACATTCTTGCCGCACCCTGCGAGCAGTCCGGTGCTGACGGTTAACAATCCCAAAGGAATAGCCACCATGGTCGTCTGAAGGAAAGTCGTCAAGGCCTTTGGCCTAAGGGGCACAGTCATACTCATTCTCCGATCAAGCGTGAAACTTTCTTTTAGTTAAGTTCTCTGCGTGGGATCGTTCGCGCCGCGAGGACAGGTACGCATGTGGAGACTTGGATGAAGCGATAGAGAAGATCGATTCACAAAGTCAGCATCGCAACGATCCCACATTGTTTCCGTCGTTTGTGCATTCATATTGCTGAAATAGAGATTTCGCGCCTGAACCAAAGCACCGGCTCTGTTTGGCGACATGGTTTCTCGCGAGAACGGCTCAGGACTGGCGCAGTGTTCAAAAGCCTCGCTTGGCAGTCTCTCCTCTTCTTTGGCAATGTCATTACGAATACGGCACTCGTCGAAATGGCGATGGCATATTCGCGCTGCCGCCTGCTCTGCGCGGCTTGACATTTCCGACGCGCTTGGTGACGAGGTGCGAAGCGCTAGCTTCCTAGCCGGGAAGTGTCCGGCGGATTCCGATGGGCTCTACCGCCTGCCTCGCGCTGTCGCAAGCATCGGCGTTACAGAGGGGACAACGCCCGAACGCTTCCTTTGGTGTGGATCTGCATGCCGACGACTGGTCCTTGCTCATCGCCTGCGTGCGCACTGGTGGGCCTGCCCGCGATGTCCGCGATCCGAAGATCCCTTCTCGATGGTCGCTGGATCCCGGTGCTGCTCTATTTTTCGCGCTGTCATGGGTAGGGAAGATTACGCCCCCACCGCTGAAGCGTGGGATTTTCCCACGCGAAGAGTCGTCTGTTCCAAACATGCCAGAGGATCAGTGATGGCAAGCCTCGGATGTGAGGTTCTCAAAAGGAATCTGAGAAACGCCGTAAGCTGTTGAATTCATCTGGTCCCGGGAGGAAGCTCGAACCTCAGCCAGGTATCGAAACACGTAAGTTATTGATTCAACATTCGACAGAATCGCTGAAATCGCCACAACCGACATCCTCCGGCACAAATTGGGCACATGGGTTGGGCTCTTCGATTGCGGGGATGACGTCTTGGAGGTCGTTCTGGAGCCCTACAGAATCTCCTGCCTGGAAACTGCCCGTCAATCAATCACTCTGGGTTTGTGATGGACTGGCCCCCTTATGAGGCCAGCATACGGGGCAGCTTCCTAAGAAGATTGAGGTCCCCTTCAGGCCAGCTCAATACGGGTGCACGAGAGCCCAAAAGCAGGCATTTGCTCTACCCAAACTCAGAGGGCTTTCGCTGCTTCATCGTTATCGGCCAATCTCGCTCGTGTTTCAGGACCGACGGGGCGCCACTTGCGCATCTCCATTCCAGGAAAGCCAGTCCGCTGCCTCTTTTCCGAGTCTGA
>Ga0335072_10006093_pt1 | contig 17680 bp, 15 predicted proteins | sample Lox_Sample_21_FD_206725 | JGI IMG/M metagenome (GOLD analysis project Ga0335072, IMG submission 206725) | Soil microbial communities from Loxahatchee National Wildlife Refuge, Florida, United States - Lox_Sample_2.1 | ecosystem: Environmental > Terrestrial > Soil > Wetlands | place: USA...
AGATCCAGGCGGCCGCGAACATACAGGCTCTCTGGGCGGCCCACGAACCGCAGCTGGATGAGCTCACGATCCCGTTCCTGGGCGAGCGCCGCTCGGGCTGGCAGTACCCGTTCCGCTCCCTGGCTGACGCGGGCGCGAGCCTCTGCGCGGGAAGCGACTGGCCGGTCAGCAGCCCCAACCCCCTGTGGGCAGCGCACGTCGCGGTCAACCGCGTAGTGCCGCCCGGGGCACGCCGGGAACTGCCCGGCAGCGGCACCGACGGCCACGACCCGTTCTTGCCTGCGGAGCGGCTCGACCTGCGCACCTTCCTAGCCGCGTACACATCCGGCAGCGCCCGCATCAATGGCGTCGAGGCGTCCGCCGGTGCCGTCCGGCCAGGACTGGACGCCGACTTCGCGGTCGTCGATGCCGACCTGCGTCACATCGGGAGCCATGAGATCGGACAGGCAACCGTCACTCAAACCTGGATCCGGGGCGAACTCGCCTACCAGCAAGGCCAGTAGCCAGCGGAGTTAGCCAGCCAGCCGACCACGACAGACCGACGACAACCACACCGCCCGCGCCCAGACCTGCGGTCGGAGCGCAGCTTCTAGGAGGACAGATGGGCCCACGACTGCGAACGTCAGCGGCTGCGGCCACGCTGGCAGCCTGCGCGCTCCTCACCGTGGCGTGCGGGAGATCGGCAGGCAGCAGCAACTCCAGCGCTGACCTGGTCTCGCCTACGCACGGACTTGTCATAACCACGCCGGCAGGCACAAAGCCGGTGTCGTCGGTCACCTGGGCGGTGTACCGGCCGGTGAACTCGCTCGACCCGATCTTCGCCTTCGACTACCCCGAGAACACCGCCATCTCGCTGATGTGCGAGTCGCTTCTGCACCAGGCTCCAAACGGAAGCGTCGGGCCCGGGCTGGCCACCGTCTCGACCCCGAACCCGACCACGATGGTGTTCACGCTCCGGCCCGGAGTGAAGTTCTGGGACGGCGACGCGGTCACTCCAGCCGATGTCGTTTACAGCCTGGACCGGCAGATGCTGCCCTCCTACGGAGGCTTCTACGGCCAGGTCTTCAACCGGGTCAGGTCGATCGCCGCCACCGGCGCGAACCAGGTCACGATCACTCTCAAGCAGCCGGACTACTGGCTTGAGGGCGAGATGTCGTCGATGCCCGGCATCATCATTCAGAAGAGCTACGCGCTCAAAGAAGGCAAGAACTACGGCACGCCGGCTGGCGGGATTATGTGTACCGGCCCGTATGAGTACAAGTCCTGGACCGCGGGCGGGGGCGTCACCGCAGTGGCGAACCCGCACTACTGGGACGCCGCAGTCAAGCCAAAGGTCGGCCAGATCGTGATCAAGGGCGTGCCGTCCGCGGCGTCGTTTACCTCCGGCATGCTGACCGGCGCGATCCAGGGCTCGTACTACTTCGGCCTGTCCAACTTGAAGCAGCTTGAGGACAGCAGCACCGTCCGCGTCTACCAGGGGCCCGGCCAGTCGACGGACGCCTTCATTATTTCCACGACGACCGGGCCGCTCGCCAACGTCAAGGTGCGGGAGGCGATCTCCCTGGCGCTGGACCGGCAGGCGATCATCAACCAGGTGTACGACGGCGCGGCGCTAATGCCCCGCTGGCTGGCCAACCCCGGCACGTTCGGCTACGGACAGTCGGTGTTCACTGCCGATTACGACCACTCGCCGCTGCTCACCCAGAATCTGGCCGAGGCCCGCAAGCTTGCTAAGCAAGCCGGCGTAGCCGGGCAGACGATCACGATCGGGACCAGCAGTGAGCTCGCCAGCATCTCCGCAGAGACCGGCGCTTACCAGCAGGCAGCTGAGGCGATCGGGCTCAAGGTCGTGCTGAAGTCGGTGTCCGCGGCCGACTACATCAACTTCTTCACCAGCGCGCAGGCCCGCAAAGGCGTCGACGGGTTCATCACGGTTAACTACGGCGACTACGCCGACCCCGCCGCGCTGCTCGCCACGCTGGCTGTCCCTGGCGGCGATCAGAACTACGACAATTTCAGCAACCCGCAGATGACCGCCCTGATGAACAAGGCCGAAGGCACCGCGAACCCGGATCAGCGCGCGGCCCTCGTGGCCAAGGCCGAGGAACTCGCGGCCAAGCTGCTGCCCTGGATCCCCAACGTCCAGCCGACCAACGTGCTCATGCTCAGCAAGGGCCTGACGGGGGCGGTGGCCTCGTTCTCCTACATGTTCTCGCCCTGGGCCGACAACCTCGGAGGAACGTGACCGATGCGCTGGCGGTTCCTTGCCCGCAGGCTGCTGATGCTCATAGCAAGCCTGCTCATCGCGAGCTTCGTCATCTTCGGAGCGCTCTACCTGGCTCCGGGCAACCCGATCAGCGCGCTGTCAGGCGGCCGCGCGCTGCCGTCGGCCAGCCTGCGCGTGCTCGAGGCGCGATATCACCTGAACCAGCCGTTCTTCGCCCAGTACTGGTACTGGCTGGAGAACGCGCTGCACGGCAACCTCGGCATCTCGATCACGCTGCAGGAGAACGTGTCCTCGGTGATCGCGGCGCGGATGTGGACGACGGGGGGCCTGGTCCTATATGCCTCGCTGATCATTCTCGTCTTCGGGATCGGCAGCGGCGTCATCGCCGCCCTCCGGCCGGGAGTCGCTGACACCAGCGTGCTGGTGTCCACCTCGATCTCGGCCGCATTGCCGTCGTTCGTCGCAGCAATCGTGCTGATCACCGTGTTCTCGGTGAAGCTCGGCTGGTTCCCGGCGCTGGGCAACGGCACCGGCTTCTGGTCGAGTGTGCGGCATTTCACGCTTCCCGCCATCGCGCTGGCGATCTCCTCGCTGGCCATCGTCGCGCGAGTGACAAGGGCCGCAGTCCGCGAGGAAGCCGACCGCGAGCACGTGCAGACGGCGATCAGCCGCGGTATCCCGATGCGCCAGGTCGTGCGCCGGCACATTCTCCGGAACGCGGCGATCCCGATTACCACGGTGTCCGGCATCACGATCGCGTCGCTGATCGCCGTGGCCGCCGTGGTCGAGACCGCATTCAGCCTGAACGGCCTCGGCGCCTACCTGGTTCAGGCGGCCGAGTCCAAGGACCTCGCTGTCGTCCAAGGAATCTCGCTCGTCCTTGTCACGGCGTTCGTGCTGATCAACGCCGTGGTCGACGTGCTCTACGCGGTACTGGACCCGCGGGTCGCGCTCGGAAGCCGAGCCCAGTGAGGAGAAAAGAGTGAGCACCGCAATCGGCATGGCGTCCCGCCGTGTACAGGCACGAACCCGCGGTGGCTCACTCGGCCTGCTCCGCTCGACCGGAATCGCCGGCCTGGTGTCCGCCGCCGTCATCGCCGTTGCCACAGTGCTCGCCGTGTTCGGGCCACTCGTCGCCCCCTACAACCCGGACCTGCCAAGCCTTGGCCAGGCATTCATCGGCCCGACTGGCGCCCACATTCTCGGCTTCGACTTCGAGGGTCGGGACGTGCTGTCGCGGTTGCTGGCCGGAGCGCAGTCTTCGATGATCGGCCCGCTCGCAGTAGTCGCCGGTGCGATGGCGCTCGGCACCCTGATCGCGGTCGTCACCGCCTGGCGTCAGGGTCCGGTCGATACCGTTGTCTCGTCAGGCCTGGACATCCTGTTCGCCTTCCCGGGCATCCTGCTTGCCGTCCTGGCCGCCGCGATATTCGGCGCCGGGCTCACGGCCGCCTCGGTCGCACTCGCGATCGCCTACATGCCGTACGTCGCCAGGGTGCTGCGCGGTGCCGCGCTGCGGGAGCGCGGCCAGCCGTACGTCGCGGCACTTGAAGTGCAGGGCGCGTCCGGGACGTCAATCTGCCTGCGGCACATCATCCCGAACATGCTGCCGCTGATCGTTGCGCAGGCCACGATCATGTTCGGCTGGGCGATGGTCGACCTCGCCGCGATCTCGTTCCTGGGCCTGGGCGTCCAGCCGCCGACGCCCAACTGGGGAGTGATGATCTCCGAGAACGAGCCGGGGATCTTGCAGGGTTACCCGCTGCCGGCGCTCGCGGCCGGCCTCTGCATTGTCGGCGTTGTCATCGCGTTCAATGTGCTGGGCGAGCGGTTGTTCGAGCAGGCGCAGGCGGCCAGCCGGTGAGCGGCGGATCGCGTCTGAATAGCTTGCCGGACCGCGGCGCGCCGAGCGAAGGCCAGGCGGTAACCGTCCCCGCGGGCGGCGAGCCGTTGCTGTCCGTCAAGAACCTGACCGTGCTGCTCCCCGTCGAAACCCGGGAGCGCGCCGTACTCCGCGACGTGTGTCTGGACATCAGCGCGGGCGAGGCGGTCGGTCTGGTCGGCGAATCCGGTTCGGGCAAGTCGATGACCGCGCGGGCTATCGACCGGCTGCTGCCGAAGGGCGCGCAGGTCCAGGGTCAGATCCGGTTCGCCGGAAGCGACGTGACCGGGCTGGCGGGCAGCCAGTTGCGTGCCTACCGGAACCGGGTCGCGATGATCTTCCAGGATCCGCGTGCCCACGTGAACCCGGTCCGCCGGATCGGAGACTTCATGACCGAAGCGCTTCGCACCAACCTCGGCGTTTCCGGCACCGACGCGTCGCGCCAGGCCGCGGACATGCTCTCCCAGGTCGGCATCGAGGATGCGCAGCGGCGGCTGCATCAGTACCCGCACGAGCTGTCGGGCGGCATGCTGCAGCGCGTCATGATCGCCGCCGCTCTGCTGACCGAGCCCGCGCTGCTGCTGGCCGACGAGCCGACCACCGCACTGGACGTGACCACGCAGGCCGAAGTCATGGCCATTCTCGATGAACTGCGGGGCCGGTACGGCCTGGCGATGCTCTTCATTACGCACGACCTAGAGCTCGCAGCGGCGATCTGCGACCGGACTATCGTCATGTACGCCGGGCAGGTCGTCGAGGTGCGCCGGTCAGAACTACTGCACAGTGATCCGCTGCACCCCTACACAGCAGCCCTCGCGGCCGCGCGGCCCGACATCGGGCAGAAAGCCGCGCGGCTGCGCGCCATCCCCGGCCGGCCGCTGTCGGCGTTCGAGGCGCCAGCCACGGAGTGCGCGTTCGCGCCACGCTGCCGCTTCGCGGAAGATGCGTGCCGCGAGGCAGTGCCGCCGCTGATCGAGCTAGACGGTGGCCTGTCTCGCTGCGTCCGCGTTACCGAACTGCGCGGCCAGCTGGAGGCAGCGCATGCCTAGCGACAACATCGTGCTGGAGGTGTCGGGCCTCCGGAAGGAGTTCGGCAGCCTGGTCGCCGTCGACGATGTCACATTCGCCATCCCGTCCGGCGGATCGCTGGCCATCGTCGGGGAGTCAGGCTCGGGGAAGACCACGATCGCGCGCATGATCGTGGGCCTGGAGAGGGCAACTCGCGGCACTATCACCGCGTGCGGCCGGGACAGATCCAGGCCAGCCAGGTCCGCACGGGACCGGCGGCACCGCGGACGCGAGGTCCAGATCGTCTTCCAGGACCCGTACACCAGCCTCGATCCGCGCCAGACGGCCGAGCGCGCGATCGACGAAATCCTCCGCCTGCACCACGGCTTCGACGCAGACCGCCGCCAGGCCAGGATAGAGCAGCTGACCGACCTCGTCGGGCTGGACTCCCGGCAGGCCAGGGCACTGCCGCGGGCGCTGTCCGGCGGGCAGCGACAGCGCGTCGCGATCGCCAGGGCACTCGCTGCCGAGCCGCAGATCCTCATCCTGGACGAGTCAGTGGCAGCGCTCGATGTTTCGATTCAGGCCCAGGTGCTTAACCTGCTGGCCGACATCAGGGACGAGACGTCGGTTTCCTACATCCTGATCAGCCACGACCTTGCGGTCGTCCGGCAGCTCACCGACGAAGCGATCGTTATGTACCGGGGCCAGCTAGTCGAGCAAGGACCGACGGCGCAAGTCCTCGATGACCCGCAGCATCCGTACACCCAGCGGCTGCGCGCGAGCGTGCCGCGGCCTGGCTGGAAACCTACCCGGCGTCCCCAGGAATCTCCCCGCGCAGAACAGAAGGGCGGACCCCATGGCTGATGTGAGCACTGCGGCTGATATGAGCGCCGCCGCTGACCTGTGCTACCTGCCGGCAACCGAAGCGCTGCGGCTCTTTCGCGCCGGGGAGCTGTCTCCGGTGGAAGTGACTGAAGCAGTGATCGCCCGGGCCGAGAGCGTAGAGCCTCGCATCAACGTCTTCGCCGAGACGTTCTACGAGCAGGCGCTGAATCAGGCCAAGGCAGCGGAGGCCAGGTACGCGGGCAGCGGCGAGCCGCCGCGACCCCTTGAGGGCCTGCTGGTCGCCGTAAAAGAAGAGGCACCGATAGCCGGCCAGCACAACACGCTCGGATCGCTGCCGTTGCGAGACGTTGTCGCTGACCAGACGGCAGTCTTCGTGCAGCGCATCCTCGACGCGGGCGGGATCGTCCACGCCCGGACCACGACGCCCGAGTTCTCGTGCGCGCCGGTTACCTGGACCAGGCTGTGGGGTGTCTCGCGGAACCCATGGCACCGGGAGTACTCGCCGGGTGGCTCCAGCGGCGGGTCGGCCGCATCGCTCGCGGCGGGCACCACGACGCTGGCAACCGGCTCCGATATCGGCGGGTCGATCCGGATCCCGGCTTCGTTCTGCGGCGTCGTCGGGTTCAAGCCCCCGTACGGCCGCGTTCCCGAGGTGGAGATCTTCAATCTCGACCACTACTGCCACGAAGGCCCGCTCGCGCGCACAGTCGCCGACTGCGCACTGCTGGAGAACGTCATCGCGGGGCCGCACCCGAGCGACGTCGCATCGCTGCGCCCGAAGCTGGAGATTCCGGCGGAGCTGGCACCGGCTAGCGGCCTGCGCATCGCCTACAGCCCGGACCTCGGCTGTTATAACGTAGACGCCGACGTCGTCGCCAACGCACATGCCGCCGCGGACCGGCTCCGCGAGGCGGGCGCTGTGGTCGAAGAGGTAACTTTGCCGTGGCGGCTCGAGGACATCAACCGGGCTGCCAGCATCCATTTCGGCATGATCTTCGGGCCGTCCGTCCGGGAACTGTTTGAGCAGCACGCCGAGGAGCTCACCTCATACGCGCGGCGCTTCGTGGCCGACTCGGACAAGATCTCTAAGGACGACTTCGTGGCCGGGCTTGAGCTGGAAGGCCGGATCTACGCGCCGCTCGGTGCCCTGCTGGCTGAGTACGACGCGCTCATCTGCCCGACGTTCGCAGTGCCCGCACTGTCCGCCGAGTACGACGTCGCCGACCCGCTGGCGGTAAACGGGCGCCCGTGCTCAGACTGGATGGACGTGCTGATGACAGTGCCGTTCAACATCGCCAGCCGCTGCCCGGTCCTGAGCGTGCCGTCCGGGCTGTCCCGTGACGGGGTGCCGACGGGCCTCTCCGTGGTCGGCCGGACCTACGACGACGTGACCGCCTTCCGGGTGGCCGCCGCGCACGAGGCGCGCTTCCCCTGGCTCGACCAGGCTTCTCGCCGCCCGTCGCTGTGACGCGGGCACCGGCAGCCAGTGCTGCTCGCCGGAGAACTGGCTGACTTCGAGTTTCAGCAGAATTCTGGTCTGGCCGTTGACGCTCACGCTTAGGCGGCCGGCACGGTGGTGAGACGAGGAATCGGCGCACCGGTGCGAAGTGCGTCAGCGATTGTCGCTAAAACCTTGTTCGGCTCGGTCCGTACTTGCCGCGGGGTGACGTGGATGACGCGAATCCCGACCGCACGCAGCCTGCCGTCGCGGGCCATGGTGGCCTCCCAGTCATCAGGTGATAGGTGCCACTCGCGTGAGTCGATCTCGACGACCAGCGCCCGGTCAGGCCACCACGCGTCCGGCTTGGCCAGCAGCGCGCCGTCCAGGCTCAGGTGCGGGTTGAACAGCGGCTGCGGCAGCCCGGACTTCCTGATCAGGTCCCGGAAGTCGGCTTCGGCGGGCGACCTTATCCCGTCGCCTACCTCGGCAAGGACCGATCTGAACAGCGCTGAGCCACGGACCGGACCCGCGGCCAGTTCTGCGCCGAGCTCCGCAATCGTGCACCGGCCCTGCTGGACCGCGCTCGCCACTACTGCACGCACCTCCGGCCTTGTGGCTAAGGCCAGGACGGTGTCCGCGACGGCTCTGGCCGGAGCGACATACCCGATCGCGAGGTCGCGCCTCGGCGCGTCCGGCATCCGCGGGGTACGCACGATCGCAACGAATGCGCGACTGGTCCGCTGCCGGTCAGCTGGCGTGAGTACGTCGATCAGCCGGGACGCCGGCGCCCGGATCGTGTAATAGCGCAGCGCTGCCGGACCCGTGATGACGCTGGCCGGCCCGGCGTAAAGCAACGCTGCCGTCTCGAGCTGCTCACGCGTTGGCTCACCGGTGGACGTCAGGTAGACGCCGGGCAGCAACCGCCGCCACGGCCCGCCTGGCCGGTAGCGATGCCTCAGCGCGTCTAAGCTGACGCCGCATGACAGAGCCTGCGTCCTGGACAAGACGCCGCGCTGATAGGCAAGAAGCCAGTCGAGCTCACGGTCATCGGACGTCATGCGGTCGACAGTGCCAGCTACTGCCGACATTGTCGCGGCCGAACGGGCCCCTGACCCGCCGGTGACCGCCCATGGACACAAATGAATGTGGAATTAGTGGTGCTATATCCCCACCAGGCTCACATTCACTCCCAGCGAACACCGGCATTTATGACAAAACGGCGGCCACAACGCCCCGCACCACCCCGAAGCGCATCCGCAACGCACCCGCACGGTCGGCCCGGCGGATACCTCAGTGCGCGACCGACAATCAGGCGCTATCCTGTCCGCCATGAACACCGACAGCCGCCGCATCCCGGCCAAGCCAACGCTGGACGGCCTCGAGGACAAGTGGACGCAGCGGTGGGCCAAGGAGCGTGTAGTACAAGTTTGACCGCTCCTCCAGCCGCGGCGACGTCTACGCGATTGACACTCCCCCGCTAACCGCCAGCGGTTCCCTCCATCTCGGCCACGCCTTCTCCTACAGTCACACCGACGTCATCGCGCGCTTCCAGCGCATGCGTGGCAAGGAAGTCTTCTACCCGGTCGGCTGGGACGACAACGGGCTCGCCAGCGAGCGCCGCGTCCAGAACTACTATGGCGTGCGCTGCGATCCGACGCTCCCCTACCAGCCCGGCTTCACGCCGCCGCCCATTGGCAACAGGCAGTCGACGAACCCCGCCGACCAGGTCCCCGTCTCGCGGCGCACGTTCGTGGAGCTGTGCCGGCAACTCACCGGACAGGACGAGCGCGCCTATGCCGACGCGTGGCGGCGCCTCGGGTTGTCGGTGGACTGGGAGATCAGCTACCGCACCATTGATGAGCGCGTGCAGGCGGTCTCCCAGCTCGCGTTCCTGCGCAACCTCGCCAGAGGCGAGGCCTACCAGGCCGAGGCTCCGGCCCTGTGGGACGTCACCTTCGGCACCGCCGTCGCCCAGGCCGAGATCGAGGACCGGGAGACGCCCGGGACGTTCCTCCGGCTGGCGTTCGCACTCCCGGCCAACGCGGCCGACACTCCTCATGACGGGGAACGGGCTCATTCCGGCCAGTCACCTGCCAGCCCCGCCGAAGTCGTGGTGGCGACCACCAGGCCGGAACTGCTACCCGCATGCGTCGCGCTTGTCGCACACCCCAGCGACGAGCGGTATGCGAAGCTGTTCGGCTCGACCGCGATAACGCCAGTGTTCGGCGTGACGGTGCCCATTCTTGCCCACCGGCTCGCCGACCCGGCCAAGGGCACCGGCCTCGTCATGGTGTGCACGTTCGGCGACATGACCGACGTGGCCTGGTGGCGGGACCTCCAGCTGGAAACGCGGCCAGTGCTCGGCAAGGACGGACGGCTGCTGCCCGAACCGCCGGCCGGGCTCACCACCGAGCGGGGACGGGCCGCCTACGCGCAGCTGGCGGGCCGGACGGCCAAGGCCGCCCGCCAGGTGATCACCGACTTGCTGTACACGGCTGGCGCAGTCCGCGGCGAGCCCGAGCCAGTCCGGCACGCGGTGAAGTACTACGAGAACGGCCAGGCGCCGCTAGAGATCATCACCACCAGGCAGTGGTACCTGCGGAACGGCAGCAGGTCCGCGGACCTGGCCAACGTCCTGCTCGCTCGCGGGCGCGAACTGCAGTGGCACCCGGATCACATGCGGACCAGGTACGAGCACTGGGTAGAAGGCCTGACCGGAGACTGGCTGATCAGCCGCCAGCGCTACAACGGGGTCCCCATTCCCCTCTGGTATCCGATCAACGCGGCCGGCCTGGTGGAGTACGACAACCCGATAGTGCCCGCCGACGCTGATCTGCCGGTCGACCCGGCCGCAGACACGCCGCAGGGCTACCGGCCGGAGCAGCGCGACCAGCCCGGCGGATTCACCGCCGATCCGGATGTGATGGACACCTGGGCAACATCCTCGCTGACACCGCAGATTGCCGGCGGCTGGCCGCAGGAGGAGGACCTGATGAGCCGGGTGTTCCCGATGGACCTGCGGCCACAAGCGCACGAGATCATCCGGACCTGGCTGTTCTACACGGTCTTGCGTTCGCACGCGGAGTTCCGCGTCCTGCCGTGGCGGCACGTGGCAATCTCTGGCTGGATCCTGGATCCAGACCGGAAGAAGATGTCCAAGTCCAAGGGCAATGCAGTGACCCCGGCCGACTTGCTGCGCGAACACGGGTCCGACGCGGTCCGGTACTGGGCAACCTGTGCACGGCTCGGCGTGGACACGGCTTTCGATCTAGCCCAGATCAAGGTCGGCCGCCGGCTGGCTATCAAAGTGCTGAACGCCGGCAAGTTCGTGCTGAGCTTCGAGCCTGCAGCCGACGGGCAACACAGTGCGGCCGGGCAAAGTGCAGCCGAACACATGGGCGGCGAGCACACCAACGGCCACCAGGAGACCGCCGAGCACGGCGCCAGTGAGATCACCGAGCCGATCGACCGCGCCTTGCTGCGCCGGCTGGCTATCGTGGTCGACCAGTGCACCAACGCGCTGGAAGCTTACGATCACGCGACCGCGCTCGAACTCACCGAGCGGTTCTTCTGGTTCTTCTGCGACGACTACCTGGAGCTGGTGAAGGCGCGTGCTTATGGCGAGCACGGAGCGGCGGGCGCCTCGTCTGCTGTCGCGACGCTCCGGCTGGCGCTGTCGAATGTGCTGCGGCTGCTCGCGCCGTTCGTGCCGTTCGTTACTGAGGAAGTCTGGTCCTGGTGGCAGGACGGCTCGGTGCACCGGGCCGCGTGGCCCGACGCTGCGTCGCTACGCGAGTTCGCGGGTCCCGGCGACGACGCAGTGCTCACGGCTGCCGCTGCGGCCATCGCGGCGATCAGGAAGGCCAAGTCACAGGCGCAGTTGCCGATGAAGAACCCGGTGCCATTGCTGATCCTCACGGCGGGACAACCGCGCGTCGATGCGCTGGCGGCGGCCGGCGATGACGTCAGATCGGCTGGCCGGGTGACGGCGATCGAGCTGCGGGCAACGGATGGGGCGGAGCCGGTCCACGACGTCGTGGTGCACTAAACCCCGCCCCTCCCCTCCTACCCGCTAACCGACGGCAACGCGCCCAGCAAGGATGACGGCCAGCCGCCAGTCAGACCACGGATGAGCCGAGCGCGGGAAAAATACGCACCGGGCGCCATCGTGGAGCGGACTACTCGGCAGAAGTGTCACCTCCGCTGTCACGCCGGACTGACACACCCCTGGAAGCACAGACCCGGGGGTTATCCCCAGGCTCAAGTCTGACGCCAGCCCCATTCAGCCTGACCTGCAGCGTTCGTAGCGTGATCTCGTCACGAACCACGTGCTGAGAGGAGATCACGATGATTGAGGCCAGCGGCCTCACAAAGCGGTACGGCCAGACCGCGGCGGTAAGCGACCTGACCTTCACAGTTCAGCCGGGCCGGGTGACTGGATTCCTCGGGCCCAACGGATCCGGCAAATCTACGACCATGCGACTGATCATGGGACTGGCTCGGCCGGACGCCGGGCGGGCCACGATCGGCGGCCGCAACTACCTCGACTTGCACTGGCCGTTGCGCGAGGTCGGTGCGCTTCTCGAGGCCCGGTCGTTCCATCCGGGTCGCAGCGCCTATGCGCACCTCGCCGCGCTGGCCGCAGGCGGCGGAATCCCGCGGCGCAGGGTCGACGAGATGCTCGGCCTGGTCGGCCTCGCCGATGCCAGCCGCCGGCGGGCGGGCACGTTCTCACTGGGGATGACGCAGCGGCTCGGCCTGGCTGCCGCACTGCTCGGCGACCCTGCCGTCCTGCTGCTCGACGAGCCCGTCAACGGACTTGACCCGGACGGGATCCGCTGGCTGCGTGTCCTGCTGCAGAGCCTTGCCGCTCAGGGCCGCACCGTGCTGGTGTCCAGCCACCTGATCAGCGAGATGGCCGTTACCGCCGATCACCTCCTGGTGGTCGGCCACGGCCGGCTGCTCGCCGACGCGAGCGTCAGCGAACTGACGGCCGGCGGTATGTCACTGGAGCAGGCATTCTTCGGGCTGACGGAGGTGAGATCATGACCACGATGACAACCGGACCGGGCACTGCCCGGGTTGCCAGTCACTACCGGCTCGCGGACGCCGTCCGGATGGAGTGGCTGAAGCTGCGAACGATCCGGACACCTCGCTGGATCGGCCTCGTGCTCGTGGCGTCGATCATCGGCACCGGCATCGCCGTGCTCAGCTATTACCCCGGACACTGGGCGCACCTGTCGGCGGCTGGCAAGGCGCAGTTCGACCCGACGAATACTGGCTTCACCGGAATGGCAATCGGTCAGCTCGCCATCGCCGTCGCGGGCGTGCTAGTGATCACCAGCGAGTACTCGTCGGGCTCCATCCGGTCCACGCTGGCGGCCATCCCCAGCCGGCCGCTGCTACTGGCAGCGAAGGCGACCACGTTCGGCCTGGCGGCGCTGGTCGTTGGCGAGCTCACCTGCCTTGCTGCCTTCGGCATCGGCCAGTATGTAGTGCTGCGCGCACCGGCGGCACACGTATCCTTTGCCGATCCGACGGCCCTGCGCGCGGTCCTCATGATGGGCGCTTACGTGGCGCTGATCGGATTGCTGGGTCTCGGCATCGGCGCGGTCGTCCGGCACACAGCCGGCAGCATCGCTCTGGTGGTGGGCGTGGTCTTCGTCGTGCCGATGGTGTTGCAAGCGTTCCCGGCCAGCGTCAAGGACAGCGTCGGGCAGTACCTGCCGATGCTGATCGCAGAGAACTCGATCAGCACAGTAAAACCGATCGCATACTCTCTGTCACCGTGGACCGGGTTGCTCATGTTGTGCCTGTACGCCGCGGTGGCTCTGACCGCGGGCGGCTGGCTGCTGGCCCGGCGAGACGCCTGACACTACAGTCGCCACCGGAGAATGGCACCACGGGAGAATGACACCGTGAGCGAACGGGCTCGGGACGACAGACGCGCGTGGTCACCGCTTCTCGCGGTTATCCGCGCGCCTGTCTCCAACCGGACCTGGCGAGAAGTGTTGTACTGCCTCGCCGGTCTGCCGGCCGGACTGGCTGGATTCCTGGCCGTCCTCGTGCCGCTCGCGGCCGGCGCAGCGCTGTCGGCATCGGTAGTCGGGGCTTTCCTCGGTGTGCTGCTGCTAGTGGCGGCACTCAATATCGCGATCGGCGCGGGATCACTGTTCCGCGGCCTGGCCAGCGGGCTGATCGCAGTCACGCTGCCGGAGGCGCCGAAGCCAGCGCGCGGTTCTGGCGTGCTCGGACGACTTGAGGCGCGACTGCGTGATGGCCGGGGCTGGCGGTCAGTCGCCTACCTCGCCGCGCGGCTGCCGGTAGGCTCCCTCGGCAGCGGACTGATCCTGGCGGTCTGGACCTACGCACTGTTCTTCCTCACCTATCCGCTCTGGTGGAATGCCGCGACCCGGCAGGCGCTCGAGCCGCATCGCAGGCACGGGCTGAGTTCTGTGCTAACGCCGTTCCCGGCCGGCGGTGCCCGGATCACCACAGCTGGGGGTGCCTTCGAGGTCATGCTCCTGGCACTGCCATTGCTGCTCCTGGCACCATGGGTCGGCCGCGGGGTGGTCGCACTCGATACCTGGCTGCTGCGGCACGTCCTCACGTCCGCGAGCCTGGCCAGCCGAGTTCGCGAGCTCGAGGAGTCGCGGGCCCTGGCTGTCGACGACGCCGCTGCCCGGCTCCGCCGGGTCGAGCGCGACCTGCACGACGGAGCCCAGGCGCGGCTCGTCGCAATCGCCATGACCCTGGGAATGGCCAGGGAGAAACTCGGCGCCGACGATGCGGGCGTCGATCCGGCCCGGGCGCGGGAACTTGTGGACTCAGCGCACGCTGGCCTCAAGGAGGCTGTCTCGGAACTGCGTGACCTTGCTCGCGGGATCCACCCGCCCGTGCTGGACAACGGCCTGCCAGACGCCCTGACGACGCTAGCCGCTCAGAGCGCCGTCCCAGTCGGCCACTTTGTCGACGTTCCACGGCGGCCAACAGCGTCGATTGAGGCCATCGCTTACTTCTGCGCAGCGGAGCTCATCGCGAACGTCGGAAAGCACAGCGGAGCAAGCGCCGCAGCTCTGGAGGCGCACCTCGTCGACGATGATCTGCGTCTGCGTGTGTGGGATAACGGTTGCGGCGGCGCCGCCGCACTGCCGGGCGGCGGCCTCGCCGGACTGGGCGAGCGCATCAGGACCGTCGATGGCGCACTGGAGATCAGCAGTCCGCGCGGCGGCCCGACGACAATCGTCGTCCGCCTACCGATGCACGCGTAATCAGCCAGAGGTGACGGGAAGATGCGGGTAGTCATCGCCGAGGACTCAGCAGTGCTGCGCGAGGGCCTGGTGCAGCTGCTGGCCGACCGCGGCCACGAGGTGTGCGCCGCTGTGGCCGACGCGGGCTCGCTGGTCGCCGCCGTCCGAGAGGAACGGCCCGACGTTGCCGTGGTCGACATCCGGATGCCGCCGACTCACACGGATGAGGGCCTGCGCGCGGCACTCGAACTGCGGTCTGAGTTTCCGGAGACAGGCGTCCTGGTGTTCTCCCAGTACATCGAGACCAGGTACGCTGCCCGGCTGCTCGAGCGCAATGCCGCTGGAGTCGGATACCTGCTGAAGGACCGCGTCGCCGACGTGGCGGACTTCACCGCGGCGCTCGAGCGGGTCGCGGCAGGCGGCACAGCGCTCGACCCGGAGGTCGTGCGCCAGCTGCTTGCCGTTCGCGGGGCAGTCTCCGGACTCGCGGCCCTGACGGCGCGTGAGCGCGACGTGCTGGCGCTGATGGCCGAGGGCCGCTCCAACACCGCTATCGCTGCAGCTCTGGTCATCACCGACGGTGCCGTCGAGAAGCACGTAGCCAGCATCTTCGGCAAGCTGGGCCTGGAGAAGTCCGGCAGCGACAACCGGCGCGTTCTGGCGGTGCTGCAGTACTTCAACCGCTAGCATCGGCGCTGTATCCCCGCGGACTGCAGGCAGCGGGAGCGACCGTCGCCGAACGATTTGATGGCCACACGGCTAGTTCAGCCCAACCAAGGTCGGGGCAATGCCAGGGCGGAGCGACTGCCGCTAGGCCGCCGGGTAGTCTCACCAGCATGAGCAAGGTAGAGCTGTCAGACCAGGAATGGCGGGACAGGCTGTCCCCCGAGGAGTACCGCGTGCTGCGCGAGGCGGGCACTGAGGCGCCGTTTACCGGCGAATACACAGATACCGAGACGAAAGGCGTCTACCGGTGCCGAGCCTGCGGTGCTGAGCTGTTCCGGTCCAACACGAAGTTCCACTCGGGGTGCGGCTGGCCTAGCTTCTACCAGCCCACCGAAGACGACGCCGTGATCTTGCTCGAAGACCGCTCCCTCGGGCGAGTCCGCACGGAGGTCAGGTGCGCGGCCTGCAACAGCCACCTTGGTCACGTGTTCGAGGGGGAAGGCTACGACGTGCCGACCGACCAGCGCTGGTGCATCAACTCGGTTTCCCTGACGCTCGACGAGGAATGAACGCCGGCGACGCTGGTGCAGCGCAGCCAGCTGGTCCCCATCTGGTGCTGATCCGCTCCAGCGAGCTCTCCGCCGCCACCGCGCAGACCAGCGGCATGGTCAGGTCGGCAGCGATATCCGGCGACTTGACCGGCGCACGTTCCCTGTGGATGGGGCGGACCGAGATGCCACCCGGCACGAACTCGGGCAACCACCATCACGGGACATCCGAGACGGGGATCTATGTCGTGGCGGGCACGCCCGCCTTCGTCTGCCGGGACCCGGCAACTGGCGAGCTCATCCGGCTGCAGACGGCGCCGGGCGACTACATCTGGGTGCCGCCGCGCATCCCGCACCGCGAGGAAAACCTGTCTCCAGACACTGTTGCGGTCATCGTTGTTGCCAGGTCCACTCAGGAAGCCATCGTCGTCAACGTGCCCGAGCTCTAACCGACGGCCCTCAACAACGGGAACGCGCTCGGCCTAGGCTGGCAGCCGACAGTCACCAGCCGTTTTTGCGTGCTCGTGCCTCATACAGCAACACGGACGCAGATACCGAGACATTCAGCGAATCAGCGGAACCAAGCATGGGGACGCCGACGCGCTGGTATCCGTGCTCGTACCAGGGCGGGGAGATGCCATACCGCTCGCTGCCGACGACTATGGCGGTCCGGCCCCGGTAGTCCGCCTGGCGGTAGCTGATGCTCTGGTCGGTATCGGCCAGGTAAACGGTGAAGTTGTTGCGCGCCAGCCAGCTGATCGCATCACTGATCTCGGCGAACTCCAGCGACGGCACCTTCATGCTCATGCCCTGACTGCTGCGCAGCACCTTGGGGTGGGTCAGCCGGGTGCGCTTGCTCGTCAGCACCAGGCAGTCGGCTCCGCAGGCGTCCAGCGTGCGGATCAGTGTGCCAAGGTTGCCGGGTATCTCCATCGCGTCGGCAACGAGCACCAGCGCGTCGGCGCCGAGCGCAAGGTCATCGGGCTGCCAGTCCGGCAGCAGCGCGACGCAGATCAGGCCGTCCGGGTTCGGCCGCTCGGCCAGCCGCTCAAGTGTCTTAGCCGATATCTGGTACGAGCGGCGGGCGAGCGCTGACAGCTCGCCAGCACGCTTGGCTGACTCGTCCGAGTACGCGGCTTCCGGGCACCATAGGAACACCTCGACCGGCGTGCCGGTGGCAAGCACCATGTTGATCTCGTACAGGCCCTCAGCGACGAAGCTGCGCCGCGGGATGCCGGTACGGTTGCCACGGACATCCCTGACCAGCTCGACGGCCGGGTGCCGTAGTCCGATCTGCTGGAGTTCCATGGCTGATGCGGTTAGTCCGCTCGTGACCGCGCCGGCTACCGCAGCACGGTTCCTGTCTGGCCGGTTCCAGGCTGGCGCAGCAGGCAGTCCGGGCTAACGTCGCTGAGCGTGGCCAGTCCAGACAGCCGCATAGCCAGTTCGAAGTCCTGGCGCAGCGCGCGCAGGACGTGGCGGACGCCAGCCTCGCCGCCGAGTGCCAGGCCGTAGACGTACGGGCGGCCGACCAGGACGGCCTGCGCGCCCAGTGCCAGCGCCTTGAGGATGTCCGCGCCGCCGCGGATACCGCTGTCGAACAGCACGGTCAGCCGCCCGCCGACCGCCTCGGCCACAGCGGGCAACGCGTCCAGTGCCGCGATCTCGCCGTCGAGCTGACGGCCGCCGTGATTGGAGACGATGATGCCGTCCAGCCCCGCCGCGGCGGCGCGGAGCGCGTCGGATGCGGACAGGATGCCTTTGAGTACGATCGGGCCGTTCCAGTGCTGCCGGACGAACGGCAGGTCA
>Ga0335072_10006094_pt1 | contig 17679 bp, 17 predicted proteins | sample Lox_Sample_21_FD_206725 | JGI IMG/M metagenome (GOLD analysis project Ga0335072, IMG submission 206725) | Soil microbial communities from Loxahatchee National Wildlife Refuge, Florida, United States - Lox_Sample_2.1 | ecosystem: Environmental > Terrestrial > Soil > Wetlands | place: USA...
TCGTCCGGGCCTCGGAAACGATTTCCACCCCATTTTGGCATAGCTTCGCCCGCACATCCACGTGGGTCAGCGGGAGGGGGTGACAAAGCGGTATCAGCTCCGCCGTTCTCTTCGCCGCAGTGATTCCGGCGATGCGCGCGATTTCGAGAGGATTGCCCTTGGGCGATTTCAGGGCGCGGATTTTTGCGACGGTGGCGCGCTTCATTCGCACAAACGCGTGTGCCGTCGCCGCGCGCGCGGTTTCCGGCTTTTCGCTCACGTCCACCATCCGCACGCGGCCTTTTGCGTCGTAATGAGAAAGCTTAGCCATAGGTCGCCTACCGCCAATAGTCTGCAAAAAGAACGCAATGTAGTTTCAGGGGTTAAAACCCCTGATGATGCCGCAGTGCTGATGTCGGAGCTAAAGCTCCGACCCCCTAAACACCATCATGATTTTTGTGCACCTGCATCGCGGCTGAAACCGCGACCTACAAGGATCCTTGTCCTGTCAGAGCGCGCCCTGGCGGGGCAGGACGTCCACCCACTCGCCGGCTTCAAGGACACGCTTCGATTCGTGCACCACCATATAGCAATTGCCGCGCGTCACCCGGCCAATATCGCCCGAGCTTTCCGACGGCAGCACCTCGACCCACGGCTCGCCTTCGGGCCAGCTCACGCGCGCACCAACGAAATGGGTCAGCGGAGGCTTCAGGTCGACAGCGTGGCGCAATTTCGCGCGCAGCACCGGCAACGGCTGTGGCGTAAGCCCTGACAGAGTTTCAATCGCCGGGCGAACGAACAGCTCAAACGTAACCATCGTCGAGACGGGATTGCCGGGCAGGCCAAAAACAGGTTTCCCCTGGCAAAGAGCAAACACAGCCGGGCGCCCCGGCCGTATCGCTACGGCGTCAAAGATAAACTCCGCGCCGAGGTCTTTCAGCACAGGCTCAACCAGATCGTACTTGCCCACCGAAACGCCGCCGCTCAGCACCAGCACGTCCGCCTGCAAGCCCTTCTCGACCGCGTGGCGAATCGCCGCCGCATCGTCGGGCGCATTGCCCAGCAGAATCGTCTCCGCGCCAGCCAAGGAAGCCTGGGCAGCAAGCGAAACGCAGTTGCTGTTGCGAATCTGAAATGGGCCGGGCGTTTCTCCGACGCCAATGATTTCATCGCCCGTAGAAAGAATCGCAACTCGTGGCTTGGGTGTGACGGCAATACGCGTTCTTCCCGCCTGCGCCGCCATAGCCAGCTCGGGATATCCGAGCCGCGTTCCGGGGCGCAGCAGCGCATCTCCGGCGTGATTTTCCACGCCCGCGCGCACCACGTTTTTTCCTGCAACCGCGGGCCGGTCGAAGACGACCGTGTCCCCTTCCATCCTTGTGTGCTCGATCATCACCACGGAATCGGCGCCCGCCGGAGCCGGCGCGCCCGTCATAATCTGCACGCAGGTGCCAAGCTGCAGCTCGCCTGAAAAAGGAACGCCGGCGCGGCTTTCGCCAATCAAGCGCAGGCGCGCTCCCGCGGCGGCGACTTCAGACGCGCGGACGGCAAAGCCATCGCGCATCGCACGGTCAAACGGAGGATATTCGCGGTCGGCGGCGACGATTTCCGCCACGACGCGGCCAAGAACCCGTGACGGGTCGGAGGCGAATTCGATGGTTTCACTGTTGCGGGAAGGTCGAGCGGTAGCCACTCGGCTGCGCACCGTTTCGATCACTTTGGCGCGGGCTGCTTCAAAGGAAAGCATCTGGGGTCACAACCAGCCGGCGAGTTTCGTCCCCTTCGGAACGATCGTAGCGTCACGTTCGGGGCCGGTGGAAATCATGCCGATTTCGACTTCGAGCTGGTCGGAAATGAAATTGAGATAGTCGCGCGCCGGATTGGGCAGGTCCTTCACTTCGCGGATGCCCGGCGTCGGCTTCTGCCAACCCTTCAGCGTCACGTATTCGGGCTCGACGTGCGTGAGGATTTCGACTTCGGCAGGCATTTCGTCGAGCAAGCTGCCCTTATAGCGATAGCCGGTGCAGACCTTGATTTCGTTTTGCGCGTCGAAGACGTCGAGCTTGGTCACCACCAGCGAATCGATGCCGTTGAGCATTTTCGCATAGCGTAACACGACGAGATCGAGCCAGCCGCAGCGCCGCGGACGTCCCGTGACGGCGCCGAATTCGTTGCCGCGCTCGCGAACCTCCTTGGCGTCGAGATCGGGCATTTCCGTGGGAAAAGGTCCGCTGCCGACGCGTGTCGTGTAGGCTTTCGTGACGCCGACAACTCCAGTGATTCTAGTCGGCGCGATTCCCAGACCCGTCGCCGCGCCGCCGGACGTGGCGCTCGAAGAAGTGACGTAGGGATACGTTCCGTGGTCGATGTCGAGCATCGTTCCCTGAGCGCCTTCGAGCAGGACGTCTTCGCCGTTGTCGAGCGCGTGATTGAGCAGCACGGCAGTGTCGGCAATCAAGCCGCGGATGTGCGCTGTCAATTCTAGGTAGTGTTCCAGCAATCCCTGCGTCTCGAGCGGATGACCGAATGTCGCGCGGCTGATGGCGTCCTTTTCGGCAATCACGCGTTCGAGTTTTTCGCGCAACCCTTCGGTGTCGAGCAGATCGCACACGCGAATTCCGCGGCGCGCCATTTTGTCCTCGTAGGCGGGGCCGATGCCCCGAGACGTGGTGCCGATGGCCGCGGCGCCGCGTGCCTTTTCGGCCGCTTTGTCCATTTCGCGATGATAAGGAAAAATCAGGTGAGCGCGATTGCTGAGAAAGAGGCGGCCGCGAACGCCGATTTCCGCGCGGCGAAGATTTTGCAGCTCGGTGACGAGCGCAGCGGGATCGACCACAGTGCCGGGGCCGATGACGGCTTTCTTTCCGGCACGCAGGATGCCGCTGGGGATGAGCTGGAGGACGAACTTCCGGCCGTCGTAGATGACGGTGTGCCCGGCGTTGTGGCCGCCGGCGTAGCGCGCCGTGTAATCAAAGGAGGAAGCGAGGTAGTCGACGACCTTCCCTTTCCCTTCGTCGCCCCACTGCGCGCCGACCACGGCGACCGCTTTTCCTTTCTCCATTTTCCCCCGTCACGCCGCGCTTCAGGCCACAAATTCTCCTGTTGCGATACCTACGGATGAGCTACAGGAAGGCAAGAGCGGCAAAACCAAATAACAATGCTACGCCGCGCTAGAGGGCAAAGCAAGAGTGGTGCGCGGGAGAGTTGCGCGTGGGTTTGATAAGCGATCGGAAGGCGGGGAACGAGCTAGAGGACTTGCTTCCAGCGGAAGCATTCGATGGCGTGGTCGTTGACCATGCCGGTGGCTTGCATGAAGGCATAGCAGATGGTCGAGCCGACGAATCGGAAGCCGCGTTTCTTCAAATCCTTGCTCATCGCGTCGGATTCGGCCGTGCGCGCGGGCAAAGGCCCGCCGGCGCGCAGCCGGTTGAAGCGGGGCTTGCCACCGACGAATTGCCAGATGTATGCATCGAAGCTGCCGAACTCGCCGCGCACGGCGAGGAAGGCTTGCGCATTCGAAATGGTCGAGGCGATTTTCAGGCGGTTGCGGACGATGCCAGGATTGCGAAGCAATTCGCGGACTTTCGGCTTCGCGTAGCGCGAGATCTTCTGCGCGTCAAAGCCGTCGAGCGCCTGGCGGTAGTTCTCGCGCTTGTTGAGAATTGTCTCCCAACTGAGCCCGGCCTGAGCGCCTTCGAGGATCAAGAATTCAAATAGCCGGCGGTCGTCGTGCACAGGCACACCCCACTCGTGATCGTGATACTCGATCATGAGTGGGGATTTCGCCCAATGGCACCGCTTCACGGGGCGAGCGTGCGGTTTCATGCGAGCCGCCGGAGTGCTTACACCGCTATGTGGCGCTGGATGACCTTCTCGATGTGGTCCTTGGGGACGGCGCCGACGATCTGGTCGGCCACTTGCCCGCCCTTGAATACCAGCAACGTGGGGATGCCACGGATGTTGAATTTGCCCGCGGAGTTCATGTTTTCATCCACGTTGAGCTTCACAACCTTCAATTTCCCCGCGTGTTCGCGGGCAATTTCCTCGACTGTAGGAGAAAGGGCGCGGCACGGACCGCACCATTCAGCCCAGAAGTCGACGACCACGGGCTGCGTCTTGCTTGCTTCGATGACGTCGTTTTGGAAGTTCGCGTCGTTTACTGCTTGAACATTCTCTGCCATGTTTGTCCCTTAGTGCGAGGCCTTCGTTGCGTGACCTTCGCTCGTTATTCCCTTAGATGATCCAGATGGCTTGGGGATTCTGAGTCTCCTAGCCTGTTCATACAAAGCTACATAGGACTCCGCCGAGGCCTTCCAGGAAAAGTCCTTGGCCATGCCGCGGGCCATAATACTCCGCCACGAGGCTGTTTCGCGATATGTTTTCAGCGCTGCGCGCACCCGCTCGAGCAGCGCCCGGCCCGTGTACTCCTCGAACTTGAAGCCGGTTCCCTGCTTCGTTTTCGGATCGTAGTCTTCGACGGTGTCATCGAGCCCGCCGGTGGCCCGCACGATGGGGACAGTGCCGTAGCGCAGGCTGTAAATCTGGCTCAGGCCGCAGGGCTCGTAGTGCGACGGCATCAGAAACATGTCCGCGCCGGCCTCGACCTTGTGACCCAGCTTTTCGTCGAAACCGATCTTCAGGCCCACCCGCGCGGGATACTTCGCCGCCAGCGCCGCAAACATTTTCTCGTACCGCGCATCACCGGTGCCGAGCACGGCGAGCGACAAATCCTCCTGCATCAGCGAGTCGGCAACCTCCGCCACCAGATCAAAGCCCTTTTGATCGGCGAAGCGCGAAACGATTCCGATGAGCGGCTTGTCGATATTGGGCGCGGGCAGTCCAAACGTTTCGAGCAGGTTTTTCTTGCACACTCTTTTCCCTTCGAGGTTGTGCACCGAATAATTCTGCGCGATGAACCGGTCCGCCTCAGGGCTCCAAATCGTGTAATCAACGCCGTTCAGGATGCCTACCAGACGGTCCGCGCGGTTGCGGATCACGCCTTCCAGACCCGCGCCGTATTCAGACGTCTGAATCTCGCGCGCGTAGCGGCGGCTGACCGTCGTGATGTAATCGGTAAACTCGATTCCGCCTTTCAGGAGATTCAGCTTGCCGAAAAACTCCAGGCCGTTCATGGTGAACAGTTCCTTTGACAGACCGATCTCCTCCAATGTGTCCGCCGGAAACAATCCCTGGTAGGCCAGATTGTGAATCGTGAGGACTGTCGGCAGCGACCGGACCACAGGATCCTTCGCGTGCTGCGTTCGCAGCAGGACGGGCACCAGCGCAGTCTGCCAGTCGTGGCAATGGACCACGTCCGGCAACCACACGCGCTTCATCATTTCGATGGCCGCGCGCGAAAATTCCGCAAACCGTTCGGCATTGTCCGGAAAATCTTCTTTCTTGTCACCGTAAAGCCCGTCGCGGTCAAAATAATCAGGATCGTCGCAGAAAAAATACCGCACGCGCTCCACCGGCGCCCCTTCCGTTATGGCCGGAAAACGCAGGCTCGTTCCCAGCCCCACGGTCACGCTGGAAATCAGCGTCGAGACGATCTTGTTTCCGCGATAGCGAGGCAAAAACACGCAGATTTCATGCCCGGCGGCGGCCAGCGCTTTCGCCAGCCCCTCGACCACGTCCGCCAAGCCGCCCGTCTTCGAATACGGCAAACCTTCGGAAGCTACAAAGAGTATTTTCATTTGTGCCGTCAAAAACCGTAGCCGAACGCTCCCACCGCGTCAAGGCCGCCCCATTTGTGCGCGCACGCCGCGGTTGCTACACTCGCACGGCCATGGCGAGACAGCGGCTCGGCCAGTACTTCCTGAAAAATCCCGAATGGCGCCACCGGATACTAGAGACGCTCCCGCTGCGCCCCGGCGAATCGTGGCTCGAAATCGGCGCAGGGCATGGCGAAATGACGGAATTGCTCTCGCCCCAGGTCGGCCGGATTCTTGCCGTCGAAACCGACCGCCTTCTCTTGCCGGGGCTCCAACAGCGCGCCCGCGCGGAATGGAAGAACGTCGAAATCGTCGCCGGCGACATTCTCGCGCTCAATCTTTCCCCGCTTCTCACCGGCGGCAAATTCCGCGTCTACGGCAATCTTCCCTACTACATCACCTCGCCGATTCTCCAGCGCCTGTTTGGCGCTGCGCCGCGCATCTCGTCCATTCACGTAGTGATTCAGCTCGAAGTCGCCCAGCGCATCGTCGCCACACCCGGTCATCGCGATTACGGCTATCTCTCAGCGCTTTGCCAATTCTATGCGCGCCCGGAAATCGAGTTGCGCATTCCGCCCGGCGCGTTCCAGCCTCCGCCAAAGGTCGACTCGGCTCTTCTCGCGATGTTCCTGCCCGGAGCGGGCGAATCTCTCGCTATCGGCAACGAAGCGCGCTTCCTTGAATTTCTCCAGCGCTGCTTCGCGCAGAAGCGGAAAACGCTTCGCAACAATCTGCGCGCCGCGTTTTCCAGCGAGCGAATCGATCGTGCTCTGGCCTCCTGCCGGCTGCGCGCAGACGCCCGCGCCGAGCAGCTCTCGATTCCCCAGTTCGCAGCTCTTTTCGCCGAGCTTGTCTGAATTGTATTGTTCGGAAGTTACAGCGAGGATACAACGCCGCGCAGCCGGTCCGGAAAATTCGACATCACGCCGTCGACTCCCGCATCAATCACGCGCCGCATCTCTTCCAGCTGATCCACGGTCCACGTCGCGACCAGCAAATCCTTCTCGTGCGCGCACTGCACCAGTTCGGGAGTCACCATATCCGCGCGCGGGCACAATTGCCGGGCGCCGATACCTATGGCCGCCTTCACCGCGTCCCCGTCCACTGTTTCCACGAGCAAACCCGTCATGATCCCGCGGTCCAGCCGCCGGACCGCTTCGATCTGCGCCGGGTCGAAGGAAATCACAAGAGTTCTCGAGGCGTATTCGACGCCCCGAAGCGCTCCCACCAGCGCGTGGTGCATTCCCCATGCTGAGTCGTATTTCAACTCGAGATAGAAAACCACGTCGCGCTCTTTCGCAAATTCGAGAATTTCTTCGAGCGTCGGAATCCGCTCGTCCATGAACTCGCGGTCAAACCATTTGCCCGCGTCCAGCTCGCGAAGCTGCGCGAGGGTCATGTCGCGAACAGCGCCGTGCCCGTTCGTCGTGCGGTCGAGCGTCGTATCGTGAATCGCCACGAACCGCGCATCGCGCGTCAGGTGCAAGTCGGTCTCGATGAACTCCGCGCCCTGCTCCACGGCGCGGCGGAATGCCGCCATCGTATTTTCCGGCGCCGAACCGGAAGCTCCTCGGTGCGCAATGATCCAGGGTTTTCGCACGGTGTTTCACATCGTAACAGAGAACCACTTTTCTCCAACCGCGCTCGGCGGCTCGCGTTGTGTGAACCGCAACGTGTACCTATTCGGGCCGCTGTCGCGGCTGACGGCGGCGTCTTTATCTCCCAGCGCGTTCTGCCTCCTGCACGATGCGCCTCCACGCCCGCTCGATCTGCTCTTCCTCAGTCCGCGCCTGCCCGATGCTCATCCGCAGCGTCAGCTTGCCGTTCAGTTTCGTGTGCGTCAGGTAGAGGTCGCCGCTGCGGTTCAGCCGGTCCATGATGAGTTGGTTGATTTCGTCGCCACCGCGATGCCGGAAGCAAACCAGGTTCAGCGGAACCGGAGCCGCCAGCTCAAACCGCTCATCGGCCTTCACCCACTCCGCAAACTCGCGCGCGAGTTCAACGTGCCTCCGCAAGTGATAGCGCAATCCTTCGGCGCCATAGTGGCGAAGCACAAACCACAGCTTCAGCGACCGGAATCTCCGTCCAAGCGGAACCTGCCAATCGCGATAATCGATCACCGCGCCCGATTCGGTGGCTTGATTTTTTAGAAATTCCGGCAGGACGCTGAGAGTCCGGATCAGCGACTCGCGATCCGCCACATAAAAACAGTCACAGTCGAAATTCGTAAACATCCATTTGTGGGGATTGAAGCAATAACTGTCCGCGAGCTCCAACCCGTCCTGAATCCACCGCAGTTCTGGGCAAATTGCCGCCGGACCCGCCATGGCTGCGTCGATGTGCAGCCAGATTCTCTGCTCGCGGCAAATGCTCCCGATTTCGCGCACTGGATCGATCGCCGTCGAGGAAGTTGTCCCCACGGTCGCGCACACGAAACACGGAGTAAGCCCGGCAGCGCGGTCGCGCTGAATCTGCTCGCGCAGGGCATCCGGCCGCATCGCGAACTTCCCGTCCACCTCTACCAGTCTCAAATTTGACCTTCCCAGGCCCGCAATCTTCACTGCTTTTTCAACGGCGGAATGGGCCTGCGTCGACGTGTACGCGACGAGCTTCCCGTCACACCCGCGCTCGTTGGTTGCAAATCCCGTCGTGCGTTCCCGCGCGGCCAACAGCGCGCACAGCGCCGAGCTCGACGCCGTATCCTGAATCACGCCTCCACCTGCACCGCGCGACGTGAATATTTCCGGCAGCCCCAGCAAATCCGCGAGCCAATCGAGCACATGCGTCTCAAGCTCCGTACAGGCGGGACTTGTGGCCCACAGCATTCCCTGCACGCCGAGACCTGCGGACAGCATCTCGCCGAGGATCGAAGGAAACGAACTGTTCGAAGGAAAGTAGGCGAAGAAATTCGGCGATTGCCAGTGCGTCACGCCCGGCATAATTTTCTCATTCACGTCCTGCATCATTTGCTCGAACGATTCGCCCGTTTCCGGCGCCTTTCCCGGCAGCGAGGCTCGTATTTCGCCCGGCTTCACACGCGACAGCACCGGAAACGTATCTACACGTTCGTAGTAGTCCGCAATCCAGTCGACCAGCGCCTTGCCGTGTCTCCGGAATTCGTCAGCAGTCATGTGAAAGCTTGTCGGTTCGCTCATTCCATTCTCCGGTGAGTCGCTCTGATGCATCCGATCACCGTCTCCTTTTTCGCACGACAGTCTAGCATCGAGTACTGGTAAGGCCGGAGCGGCGTTCGAGTTCCCGCGCTTGCGCTGGTGCAACAAACTTCTCATCATCTCCAAATTCGTGCCGCGACTTTGCAGCGCCTTCGGGGGCGCCACCTTTTCATATAGGAAGGTTGCATGCACCAAATTGGGGCATCTCGCCCAATTTCCCTGACATCTGCGTCGTTTTCGCCAGTTCCTTCATCCCATTCCGTAGGTTCGCAACGGCTGCACAATTCGCATGCGATTGGCCTCTCGATTGCCACGTTCTGTTCGCTCTCAGAGGCTGACGCTTGCTGCCTGCGCCCTTGGGATGTCCCGTCGCGGCGGCTCGCGATCTTCGCTTCAAAATCGCTGGCATTGCGCCGCCGATTTGAGTATAAGAGCCCGGACGCACGCATGAAGAATGATTCACCTTCCTCATCGCGCCGCGGCAGCATCGTCATTCAGACCATGCTGGCACGGCTGGCCAAAGAGGAAGAGGAACTGAAGCAAAGGAAGCCGGCCCACGCAGCCTCTTCCGCAGAACCGCCAAAGGCCATGGCGGCGCAAGCTTGATCTCGTCTTGAAGTAGCCGTTCCGCGAGGGCGTCCCATGAACGGGGGCAGGGCGCTCGCTTGGGGGGAACTTGGCGCTGTTCGTTTTACTTGTCGTGGGACTCGTGGTCGCTCTGACCTGGGTCGATTTCCGCGAGTTCAATAAGGATTGGGTCATACCCGACTGGGCCAAGGGTATGGCGCTCGCTGGAGTCGTCGCTGCCCTGCTTACTGCCGCTTCCTCGTTTGCTTCGTTCTGGCTCCAATCCGCAGGCAGTTCCGGCGACAATTCTCTTGTCCCACGACTTTTTTGGCCTGAGTTGGGATTTGTCCTCTGCGCAATGGCCGTGATGGTGGCGGCCATGCGGAGAAACCGCCTGCGTGTAATGATTCTCTTCATCGGCCTGCTGACCGCCGTGTTTGTCTTCCTCTTCCGCCTTTCCTGAGCTTCCAGCCGAATGCCCGTAGCCGCCTGTCCTCCGTTCGCCGGTAGCGAGCTGCTATTCGCCGAATACTCCGAGACGCCCCGGCTCCGCCCTCGTATCCTGCCCTCGTGATTGGCCACATATCAGGCTGGAGGGGCATCATGACGAACCAGAACGGGCAGCTCTCTTTCCAATCTATCCGCCGCAGCTCCGCGTTGAACTTCCTGGGCGCAATCCTCTTGATTCTCCTCGGAATCGTGTTTCAATTGAGCGAACTCGGCTATGGCCATCTGCGGCCGGAGAACTTCTGGTTTCTCTCAATGATCGCCACCAGCCTGTGGAATCTGTTCGCGGCCCATTCCAACGCACCCGGCGCGGGCGAGCTGCTCTCTTTCTGGCCTCTGCTGCTCATCTGCTTCGGATTCGCCGCGCTTCTGGCTCGCAGCGCAAATTGCCCCGCGTCTTCCGCCGGCGCAGGCGGCTCCTATGAGAGGTGATTTTTCGCCAGGGTCGAGGCGGGGGCTGTTCGCCGGAATCGTAATTCTGTCTCTCGGAATCATCCTGCTGCTCGACCAGGAAGGGCTGCTATCGGCCGACCGAGTTTTTCACTATTTTTGGCCGGCGCTTTTCATTTTCTTCGGCATCGAAAATATTCTGTCCGCGCCGGCTTACGGCAAGCGCCGCACCTGGGGCTGGATTCTTCTCGTCTTCGGCGTCCTCCTCTTGGGTTCGGTTCTCGGCGTCCGATTTCTCCGCGCGCAAGACATCTGGCCGCTCCTGTTCATTGCGGCCGGGGTCTTCATGGTGGCTCGCTCGTTTGGGCTGGTGAATCTGTCCGCGCCTTTCTGGGACAAATGGCGCGCCAATCGTTCGCTGGGCGCGGCCGACATTTCCTCCGTTGACGCGCAGTTCGATTACGTCGCCGTCTTCGGCGGCGTCAATCAGCGGATCAGCGCTAAGAATTTCCGCGGCGGCAGCCTACTTGCTTTCTGCGGAGGCTGGGACCTCGATCTGAGGCGGGCTGAAATGGAGGGCGACACGGCCGTAATCGACGCCAGCGCGTTCATGGGCGGCGGGCAGATTCGCGTCCCGGAAACCTGGCTCGTTGACATGCGTGGAACAGCCGTTCTTGGCGGTTACAGCGATGAAACCATGCAGGAAGCTCCGCCGCCGGGAACCACACAAAAGCGCCTTATCCTGAAGGGCATCGCCGTTTTCGGCGGCGTGGTCGTAAAAAACTGATCCGATGCACCCGATCCTCAGCCAGTACCGTCGCCTCGCCCTCTATCTTCTCGCCTGGATTCCGTTCGCTATTCTCTTTGCAATCCTTCTGGCAGTGCCCCACACGCTTTCCTGGCGCGAGTCTGCTTTCCTTTCAGCGCCATTGTCGCTCGTCTACGCCTTCATCTGTCTTTCTCCCTGGTACACGTGCCGCGCCCGCCCGATAGGCAAGTATCCTGCGTCGCGCATCGTCTCCGCTCACATCGTTGGCGCTCTCGTTGCCTCGGGGATCTGGCTCGTCGCAGTCGAATTCGGGACTTACGAACTCGGCCACACGCCCTTCTTCCCGAACATTCATGCGCGCATCGTTTCCGACTACCCGCTGATTTTCGTCGCCGGGATTCTCGTCTACCTTTTTTGGGTCGCGTTTTATTACGTTGTCATCGCCATCGAAGCGTCGCGCGACGCCGAAGCGCGTGTCCTGCAAGCTGGACTTCTGGCCCGCGAAGCGGAATTGAAGGCTCTTAAAGCCCAGGTGAATCCTCACTTCCTTTTCAACAGCCTCAATTCCATCAGCGCTCTCACCGCTTCCGATCCTGCGCGCGCCCGCGAGATGTGCGTCCTTCTCGGCGAATTTCTTCGGCGCACGCTCGGCCTAGGTGAAAAAGAGGCAATTCCGCTCGAAGAGGAGCTGTCCCTGATTCACTCTTTTCTCGCGGTCGAAAAGGTGCGCTTCGGCGCCCGCGTGCAAATGACGGAGACTATCGACAAGTCCGCTCTCGACGTTCTCTTGCCGCCACTTCTTCTTCAGCCGCTGATTGAAAACGCCGTCGTTCACGGCATCGCGAATCTCGTCGACGGCGGCTGGATCCGCCTCTCGGTTCTCCCGCGCGACGCCAGCCTGGCAATCCTGGTCGAAAACGCATTTGATCCCGATGCGCCGCCTCGCCGCAAAAGCGGCGTTGGCCTCGCCAACGTCCGCCGGCGCCTCCTGACGCGCTACGGCAACCGCGCAACTTTCGAGGCTTCAGCCGCAGGAGACGTTTTCCGAGTTTCCGTTTCGTTCCCAGCAGAGAGAGCGGAAACTGCCAGCGCGGAGGCCGCCGCATCATGACTCGACAACAGCAAAAGAAAATCCGCGCCGTTATCGTCGACGACGAAGAACTGGCCCGGCAGATTCTGCGCGAATATCTCGCCGCTCATCCGGACATCGAAATCGTTGGCGAATGCGCCAACGGCTTCGACGCGGTGAAAGCCGCCACCGAATCGAAACCCGATCTTCTCTTCCTCGATATCCAGATGCCGAAGCTCGACGGCTTCGAAGTTCTTGAACTGCTTGGCGGCGGCATGACGGTCGTCTTCGTCACTGCATACGACAGCTATGCGATTCGCGCTTTCGAAGTTCACGCGGTTGACTATCTTCTGAAGCCTTTCAGCGCGGACCGATTCGAAGCCGCTCTCGCCCGCGCGAAGGAACGCCTCGCGGGCAAGATTCCCGCGCCCGCGATGCCTGCCACGGAGCTTGCCGCCGCTACCCGGCCTCCGGCCGAGTACCTAGATAGGCTCGTTGTTCGCGACGGCACGCGCGTCACCATCATTCCCGTCTCGAAACTCGACTACGCCGAGGCTCAGGACGATTACGTCGCTCTCGCCGCCGAAGGCAAAAAACATCTCAAGCAACAGACGATCGCCAGCCTCGAAGCTGCGCTCGATCCTGCGCGCTTTCTTCGCATCCACCGCTCCTACATCGTCAATCTCGATCGCGTCGCCCGCATTGAGCCCTATGCCAAAGATTCGCACGTCGCCATTCTCCACGGCGGCGCGCAAATTCCCGTCAGCCGCGCCGGTTATTCCCGCCTCCGCGCGCTTCTCGACCGCTAGGACCTGTTCTCCCTTGGCTCTGGCCACGGCAGCGGCTATGTAGCGGCGGTCTTCAGGACGGCGCGGTTCTTCTCGGCATTTGCGCAGGACTCACAACCCTCCAGTCAAACCTCACATGTCACAGGAAATTGCCCATCTTGCCTGCATCCGAAGGACATCCGGGGCGTCCCCGTACCATTACGTATAGTGTGAAAGTTGAATTGATTTCCCGTTCATCTGGCCGCAATATCCCCCTATTGCGGGAAGTCGCACTTTCGTAGTAGTGTCCCGGTATTCTCGCCCCCTAAATCGGTCCTGGCCCTGGAAGGGCGTAAACCAGCTTTGAAGGAGAGGTAGACATGGCATCCCCGGCCGACGCAAAACTCACGAATCCATCCCCAAACGAAAAAGAAGGCGCGAACGTCGATAAGATTCGCGACATTCTCTTCGGCTCGCAAATGCGCGACTACGAGAAGCGCTTCGCGCGCCTGGAGGAGAGCCTCTCCAAAGCCCTCGAAAGCCTGCGCGAGGATGTGACGAAGCGGCTCGACACCTTGAGCGGCTTTGTGCAGCAGGAAGTCGATTCGCTCAGCCAGCGCATCAAGTCCGAGAAATCCGAGCGCGCCGAGCACCTGAAAGAGCTTTCTCACGAATTCAAGGATGCCGAAAAGCTCCTCGACAAGAAGATCTCCCAGCTCGACAGCCAATTGGTCGACGGCCAGTCCGAGCTTCGCACCAAAATTCTCGAGCATTCCCGGAATTTCGCCAGCGACATCGACAAATTGCGCCGTGAATCCGCCGCCGCGCTTGACCGCGAAGTCCAGACGCTTCGCCATGAGAAGACGGACCGCGCCGCGCTGGCCGATCTTCTGGCCGAGTTCTCGCTGCGCTTGAAGAACGATTTTTCGTTGCCGGAAGAGTAGCCACAGGGCGCGCTCTCCGGCGCTAATCCCGCTGGATGGCCCGCTCGCAACCATCACCATTCGCCATGCCCGAGCAAGCTCAACGCCGCGCTCCCGCACCTCAGCCCGTGGAATCCCCCGCGCGCGATTCCGATTCCTACGAAGAGTTGCGCCATCTCATCGTTGGCCCCGAGCAGCGCGGCATCGCCGAAATCCGTCATCGCCTCGACGATCCCGACCGTCGTGCCGGTGACGTTAGCTCCGTCCTCGCCGAGGCCATCGAATTGCGTCGCCGCGGCGATGATGCCGCTCTTGCCGACGCTCTCGCTCCCACGATCCGCGAGACCCTAAGCGATTCCGTCCGCAAGGATCCCCACGAACTCGCCGACGCGCTCTTTCCCGTCATGGGGCCGGCGATCCGCAAGTCCATCACTGAAACTCTCCGCTCCATGCTCGAATCCTTCAACACGGCTCTCGAGCAAAGTCTTTCCTGGCGCGGAATCCGCTGGCGCATCGAATCGCTGCGCACCGGGCGATCGTTCGCCGAAATCGTCCTCATGCACAGCTTGCTCTACCGTGTCGAGCAGGTGTTTCTCATTCATCGCGAGACGGGACTCGTCCTAAATCACGTCGTCGCTCCTTCCATCTCGACGCAAGATCCCACTCTCGTCGCCGGAATGCTTTCCGCCATTCAGCAATTCGTCCAGGACTCATTCGAGTCGCCGCGCGAAGAAACGCTCGGCAGCCTCACGGTCGGCGATTTGCAAGTGTGGGTGGAGCAGGGTCCGCACGCCGTCCTCGCCGCGGTCATTCGCGGACACGCCCCCGCCTCGTACCGTGTCTCGTTGGCGGAAACGCTCGAAGGTCTGGAAGAGAATTTTGCGTCTTCGCTTTCGGCGTTCAAGGGCGATTCTTCTCCGTTTCGCGCCACCACGGACCGTCTGCACTCGCTGCTCGAAACGCAGTACCGCGAAAAACACGCCCCATCGAAGAAACCACGCCTGGCGATTGCCGCCGGAATTCTTGTCCTCGTTCTCCTTCTTTCCTGGGTCACCTATGTCACTGTCCAGGCTCGCCGCTGGGACAATTTCTCCCGCTCGCTCGCTTCGCATCCCGGCATCGTCGTCACTAGCGTCGACAAATCCGGCGGCCGCTGGCACGTTCACGGCTTTCGCGATCCGCTTGCCGACAATCCTGCCGGCGAACTCTACCGCGAACATCTCGCCGCAACGGATGCCGCTTTCGACCTTTCTCCTTTTTACTCGCTCGATAGCGCGATCATCCTTCGCCGCGCCAATGATTTGCTGAAACCTCCTCCCACAGTTCAGCTCTCCCTGCACGAAGGCACACTTGTCGCTGAAGGCGCCGCTTCTTCCCATTGGATCCGGAAACTTGACGAACGCGCGCCTTTGATTCCCGGTGTTTCGTCGCTCGACGACTCGCACCTCCGCAATGAAAATGCCGCCGCGCTCGAGTCTCTCGTGTTGACGTTCCCTCTCGGCGAAGCCACTCTCGACCGCGGTCAAGAGGCTCTGCTCGCCCGCGCCCGCGAGGAAATTCTCGCTCTCCGCGACCTCGCCGCTGCGACCGGGCAGACCGTCACCGTCTCGCTCGTCGGCCACACCGACTCGACTGGCGTGGAAGGCAACAATCTGGTTCTCAGCCGCCAACGTGCCGATCGCGTCTCTTCGCTTCTCTTCCCCGGTGGATTTCCCGGCGGTGCCATTGAACGCAGCGGCGTTGGCCCCTCGCAGCCGCTTCGCCCTGAAACCACCGAAGAAGGCCGCCACCTAAACCGCAGCGTCACTTTTCTCGTCCACTTCGCGCCGGCTACTTCGGCAAACTAGGCCCCGGCTCATGCTCCAGAAAAAAATCTGCATGTTGGGATCCTTCTCCGTGGGCAAGACCAGCCTGGTCCGCCGCTTCGTCAACGGCATTTTCAACGAACAATATCAGACCAGCATCGGCGTCAAAATCGACAACAAGACTGTCGACGTCTCAGGCGAAGAAGTGAAGCTCCTTCTCTGGGATATCTACGGCGAGGATCGCTTCCAGAAAGTCCAGATGAGCTATCTGAGCGGCATGTCCGGCTACCTTCTCGTAGTCGATCCCACCCGCCGCGACACTCTGGAAGACGCGCTCGATCTCCAACAGAGAATCAACGAAGCTAAGGGCTTAGTTCCTTCCATCCTCCTTCTCAATAAGTGCGATCTCCTCGAAGATTGGGACATCGATCTCGATCGCATCGCCCTGCTCGAACGGAATCGCCAGCCCGTCCTCCGCACCAGCGCAAAAACCGGAGAAGGCGTCGAACTCGCGTTTTCGCGACTCGCTCAGGCTATGCTAGAGTCGGCTGCCTGAGCCTTCGCGCGCGCATGCCCCGCCATTCCATTTACGAATCCTTTCTCCTCCAGCAAGGACTCGCTCTCTTCGAATCCCTTCCGGACGCCGAATTCATTTCCCTCGGCCATCCTCCCGACTGGGCGAAGTCCCTCTGGCAAGCTTCCGCCGGTGCGCGCCTGAAACTTGCCGAAAAATCTCCATTTCTTGAAAATTTTCTCGTCGAAGCCACTCGCTTTTGGGACTCCGGTCCCGGCGAATCTCCCGACTCCGGCACCTGGACCGAGCAGGACTCCGCCGGCAACGACTTTCATCTCGAAGCCTCCGCGCTGTGGCTCGATGGCCGCCGCGTCCTCCTCGTGCGCAACCTTGGCTCGATTTTTTCCGCGCGCCAGCAGGTCTACCAGACCGCGCGTGATTCCCTGCTCGCTCACGAACGCCTCCTCCACGAAATCCAGAAAAAAGAGATTCTTCTCCACACCATCATTCACGACCTCTCGCAGCCTCTCACGGCCATGCGCGGCTGCTTCGATCTTCTGCTCGTCGAAACTCTTCCGCCCAATATCGCCAAGTTCGTGAATATCGGCCATCGCGAGTCTCTCCGCCAGGAGCAGATGATTCGCAGCATCCTCGAAGCGTTTTCCGCCGACCTTTCCGCCGAGCAGGCTCCCGGCAAGGACGCTGCCGGGCCTCCCGATCTCGCACTCTCCGCTCAACTCGCCGTCGAGCAGTTTTCCCCCGCCTTCACCGAGCGCGGCGTCAAGCTCGCAGTCGACCTCAAGCTCGACAGGTCTCTCGATTGGCACGCCATCGGCGATGTGCCCCGCATCGAGCGCATCTTTGGCAATCTTCTCGAAAATGCTCTTCGCTATTCTCCGCGCGGCTCCGCCGTCACTGTCGGCCTCGAAGACCGCGGCTCTTCGATTCTCGCTTTCGTCGATGACGAAGGCCCCGGCCTTCCCAAAGACGCCTCACACGATCGCATCTTCGCCCTCTTTTCCAAGGGCAAAGACCGCCCCGGAAAAGCCGGCCTCGGTCTCTATTTCTGCAAAATGACCGTCGAGCGCTGGGGCGGCACCATCGGTGCAGACAATCGTCCCGGCGGCGGCTCTCGTTTCTGGTTTCGTCTTCTGCGTGCTCCGGCGGGCTCGCCCGCTCCTGCCGAAGCTCCCACACCCGCACCGCCCGTATCTCTTTCCATTCCTCCCGCTCCCGCACCCGCTCCAAATCCCTCGCGCGCGCCTTCCCGCCCATTGCGCATTCTGGTCGCCGACGACAACGAGACCATCCTCGAACTCGCCGCCGAGCTTCTCCGCTCCCGCGGCCATTCCGTCACGCCCGTTTCCGACGGCGCCGCCGCTCTCGACGCCTTCAAGAAAAATAAATTTGATGTGATCATTCTCGACCAGGAAATGCCGCGCTTGAATGGCCTGGAAACCGCGCGCGCCATCCGCGAAAAAGAAAAAGCCGCCGGTGCGCCG
>Ga0335072_10006095_pt1 | contig 17679 bp, 10 predicted proteins | sample Lox_Sample_21_FD_206725 | JGI IMG/M metagenome (GOLD analysis project Ga0335072, IMG submission 206725) | Soil microbial communities from Loxahatchee National Wildlife Refuge, Florida, United States - Lox_Sample_2.1 | ecosystem: Environmental > Terrestrial > Soil > Wetlands | place: USA...
TGCCCAGTTGGGGTGGTTGATGAAGTTATAGGCATCGACCTTGAATTCGAAGCCGGTCTTCTCATTCACCGGGAAGTTTTTCTTCATATTGAGATTCCAGTTCTGGAATCCCGGTTGATAGATGGAGTCGCGAACGCCGGGCGTGTGAACGAAGGTGTTTGCAGGCGGCGGTGTAAAGATGGATGAGCCGTCCGGATTGGTAGTGCTGAACCACTTGGGTCCGGTTGTGTATCCGGCAAATTGCTTCAACAATTTTGGCCTGCCGTTCATTTGGAAGAACTGGCCTTCATTGCCGCACCCAAAGCTTCCATACTCTCCAACACCGGCATAGTCCTGGTTGTTTCCGATTCCGCACGGCGTACCCGTCTGGAATTGAACATTGCCGCTCAACTGCCAGCCGCCCAGAAGCTTGCCGGGAACCGTAACCTGATTTTTGTAGAACGGCAAAGCATAGAGGAAATTGAGTACGGTCATGTGGCGCGTATCGAATTCCGAGGGACCCCACAGACCAGTGGTGTCATAGGAGTCGGGAAGGATATCGCGATAATTGGAGCCATTGTCCATGCTCTTTGACAGCGTGTACGCCGCCTGGACCATGAAGCCATTTGCGAACGGCCGATTCCAGGAGAACTGGAACGAGTTGTAGCGCGAACTTCCGTTGCTCAGCTCCTGCTGAATGAACGCATACCCCTTGTATGGACGCAGGTAGTTTGTATTTTTGCCGGGGTTCGCCGCCGTGGCTCCAATTGCCGGCTCGTTGATGTCAACCACCCGCCAGTTATACAGGCCGCGGCCACCCACATAGGCAGCCGACACCATTCCCTTCCAGAAGATCTGCTGCTCGACCGTGAAGTTCCATTTCCAGGTCTGCGGAGATTGCAGGTTCTTGGCCAGGGTAGTTGCGAGGAGAGGAGCAGCGAGGCCGGTTGCCAGGCTGGAGCCAGGGTTGTCAACCATGTCGTTTGTGGCGGACGGTGGAGTGACGCTGACAGTTGGCTGGAACGGTGAGTTGCCTCCCGGGAAGACGTTGTCGAGCAGGCCCATGCGGGTAGAAAAATTGCCTAAGCCGGCCCGGAACACTGTCGATCGAGTCAGCTGATATGCGATGCCAATACGGGGCTGGAAATTGCGAGAAGTGTCGTAATAGCCGTTCTTCATGCCGGGAGCAAACAGACCGGCGCACGAAGAACCATCGCAATCTGTGGCGTTGGCCTCAGCACCAAGAACACCATGCTTGGCCGCTGAGCCCGGGAACTTGGAAAAGCCTGGGATGACCATCCCGTTGTAAGGGTTACCTGTCCCGAGGATCACGAGGCCAGTTGTGGGCTGCTGCTGGACAGCATTGCTAGGGTTGTACGATGCGGGGTCGAAGAAATCTGCATTTCCCCACGCCGGAGTGTAGGGGCTCAGGACGGAGATGCGGATACCATAGTCAACATGCAGCCTGCCGGTCAACTTCCACGAGTCCTGCACAAAGAACTCGTTGATTCGGCCGCGCCAGTAGGTTTGAGCCCTTTGGCCGATTTCGGTATAGCTATCTGCAAGGCCCATGGCCAGGTTGGCGATCGCCGCGCCGGTCGTGCCGCCTAAATTGTTGTGGTTATCTGAAAAGAAGAACGTGCCGTTCTGGTTGCTCGCGCCTCCGGGAACCGTGGATACGTTGATCTGGTCGTTGTCGTTTTCTCCGGAGATATTGAGGAAGTAGCCGCCCTTGAACGTGTGATTCCCCCATACCTTCGTCAGGCTATCCGCGATCGTCAGGATGGGACCATCGGAGTGCGAGGGGTAAGGGCCTCCCTGCAGGCCATAGAAGCTGTCGACACCGGAAACGGTGGGTATCTTCGCCGGCTGGGCTTTTTGCGATGCCGGGAAGATATAGGGAAAGTTGATCCCAAGCGTGCCGCGATTAAATCCGGCGAGAGCCGTATTCACCGGAATATACACGTTATCGAGGCTGAGCGTAGCGCGAGCCTCGTTGATCATCGTAGGCGAAATCGTCCAGTCCCACGCCAGGACGTTGGTCTGGTTGGGACGAATAAAGTACTTCCCGGTCAAACCGGAACCCTGATCGAACGGCTGGTATTCGTTGTAGGTTGCATTCTGACGGCGAAACTCCAGCTTATGGTGGTCGTTAATCACCCAATCGACGTTGATTTCCTGCTTCCGCTGGTTGATGGGGTGGGCAGCTGTTGCGATCCAGTTCTGTGTTCCGGAAAGATATCCAGGTGTCGGACTCGGATAGGCATCCAGAATTGCCATGCCGTTTGCACTGCGGCGGTTTGCAGGAATAATATTGCCGGCAAAAGCCACACAGCCTGTGGTACTTTGCGATGGGTTCGGGCATGTCGCCGGATCATACAGCTGGTGAGTGCCAGACAGCCAGGGATTGGAACTCAGAAGTTCGCTGAAATTACCCTGACGCATCAGCGTGGTTGGAACCGCCTGGGTCTGCGTATCGGAGTAGCGATAGCGAATCCAGTCTTCGTTCACAAAGAAGAAGAACTTGTTCCTGAAACTCTCCGGAGTCAACTTTGGAATCCACGCCGGTCCTCCGAACGTGAATCCGAAGTTGTTGTACCGGAAAGGCTGAGTAATCTTGTACGTCGAAGGCGCATGGTTACGAGTCCAGAGGTTGGCGTTCATGGCCGAGTTGCGCAGGTATTCATACGCTGAACCGTGAAAGTCCCTGGTGCCACTCTTGGTAACAATGCGCATCTGGCCGCCGGCGGCGTCGCCATACTCGGCCTGGTAGTCCGTAGTGATGACCTGAATTTCCTGAGTCGCATCCACGCTGGCCACGCCGACAATCGCGCCGCTACCGCGGGTACGAACGGCTGGAGCTCCGTCAAAAGTCACCATCGTATCCTGCGTCCGCGAGCCGTTGATCTGGTATGGGGTACCGCCGCCAATCGCGAAGTTAAAGTCGCCTAGCGTCGAGCCGCTTCGCATTCCGGGAACCAGCGAGCCCATGTAGAGCGGATTGCGTCCGTTGAGTTCCTGATCGCTGACCTGCCGGCCTGTAATCTCTTGCTGCACCGCAGCCGATTCAGTCTGCAATGTTTGGGCAGTTGCCGATACAGTGATCTCTTGCGTCATTTCGCCGACGGACAGAGGTGCGTCCAGGTCCAGGGTCGTATTCGCCGCCAGCGTGTTGTGGTTGGTGACAAATTTTTTGAAACCCTTTACTTCCGCTGTCAGCGTATACTCGCCCGGGCTGAGATTGGTAACGGTGTAGTGGCCCTGCGCATCCGTAGTCGCCGTATAGGCCTCACCGGTTGCTTCGTTGGTGATAAGAATCTTCGCACCGGGCACCACAGCTCCCGATTGGTCTCGTACGAAACCGCCGATCGTGCTCTTGTCGGACTGGGCAAATGCCACGGCCGACGATAGGACGAGGATCCATACCGCACAGAAGAGGCTAGATACTAGCCGTTGCATCCACTTACGATTTAACATTTGGCACTCCCCTTTTGAAAGCGTGACAGCGTCACTTTGTTGGTCCTGCGTTTTCAGATCGACACTGACAACGGAAATCGGTATTGCTTCGAAGTTGCTTCGAACACGTTTGCATCATTCTGATGTCGCAATTGCGATTCGGCGGATGATACTCACGTTTGCACTTACCCGTCAAGAAGTTCTGCGTCTAACCATGAGGAGGGAATCCGGTAACTAAATGTTGAAACCGGATACCCAAAATCGAGGGCCCATTCCAGGAACCAAGCTTCCATGGAAATCCTAGAGTTTGCGCTGACCATCTGCTGCCAGGGAAGCAGCAGAGCAGATCGGCCAACGGACGGTAGGCGACCAGCCACAAACAGGTCGCTGCACGAGCGTCAGCTTTTCGTGATCTGTAGCGAGTCAATTGCTTGCCAGCGAAAACGTAGGCCAATCGCACCGCGATGCGGAAGTGTGTACACTAGGTGAGTTGAGGTGTATACACTTGTGAGTCATGCGGCTATCCTTCTGATTCTGCGACAATTGACTCTTTGATGAATATGCCGCAATCGGGCGATAGGCTCATCCAATTCGCCTGAACTTAACCGTTATTCCAGCTACTGATCCCTTCGACACCCCACGGGAGAGCGTCTGTGGGGCCGCGGCTTCGCTCTCGCGGCCATCCAGAAGCTAATAAGTGCCTCGGGCGAACGTTCATCAAAGCCCAACATGGCCGACGCATGTCCGAGTGGCGCTGGTTTGCAGGCTGGGTGATAACGGGCTGGCCTAATGAGCGTGCATTTAGGAGTTCCTGCTATCCGCAATCGCCCAGAAGCACCTGCGGCGCCTCGTGGCCGGCCAGAAATGTTTACTGTCGCTGAGCACACAAGGCAGAAAAGGACAGAATCTCAGGTACGTGGCGGCATGAAGCCAGTTCGGATCGCCCCTGAAGATGGAGACCAACCTTGGACGCACCGCGTCATTTTAGCCCGGGCGATCCGATGCAGATCGCCCGGCCGTCTTCGCTCGGCCCTTGCGCCGATTTCAATTCAATCAGCGGAGGGATCGAAGACCAGGATGTGTCCCTCAATCTTGGAAGTCCCGCTGCGAAGGGATGAAATTGCGCTGACAAACGGATGACAACTCCAAACGGCCATCCCGATATCGTCTGGAAGAACGAGAAATCTCTGCCTATCCCATGAAGATCGTCTTCGGCTATTTGGAGGATATGCGAGTTCGGAAGTGACCGCCCATGGGGACGGAAGTTCCAGAAATACAGATTAATTCGGCTCAGGCGCACAAGCTCGCTGAGCTCCCCATCCTTCTGCTCAACGTCCACGAGAATTGCAATTGCCGCTGTGTGATGTGCGATATCTGGAAACGGCCCGCGGGAAAGGAACTGGATCTTGCCCATTTGTTTCGAAATCGTGAATCGATAGCAGCTCTGGGTGTACGGGAAGTTGTTCTTACCGGCGGCGAACCCCTGCTGCACTCGAGCTTCGACGAGCTCTGTGCATTTTTCAAAAGCAGCAGCGTAAAACTTACGTTGCTCACGACCGGCCTTCTGCTCGCCAAACGTGCGGAGACGGTCTCGCGGTGGGTAGACGAAGTGATCGTCTCCCTGGACGGTCCTGAAGAGATCCACGATGCAATACGGCGCGTCGGCCACGCGTTCGTCTTGATTCGCGATGGCGTCGCAGCGATCCACGAACTCGCACCGCAGCTGCCGATTCGCGCCCGCAGCACTGTGCAGCGCGCGAACTTTACACATTTGCGCGAGACCGTGGCTGCAGCTCAAAACCTTGGCTTCCATTCCATCTCATTCCTTGCTGCCGACACCACTTCCACGGCGTTCAACCGCGAGCTGGTGTGGCCCATTGAACGGCAGAATGAGGTAGCACTAACTCGCTCCGAGGTTGACTTACTCGAACACGAGATGGATCTGCTCATCGAGCAATACTCCGATGAGATTGCGAGACGCTTTATTGTCGAATCACCACGGAAACTGCGCCGGATCGTGCGGCGGTTCCGCGAGCACCTGGGTGACGCTCTGCCCGAATCGCCCCTGTGCAACGCGCCTTGGGTGTCGGTTGTCGTTGAAGTCGATGGCAGTGTGAGGCCCTGCTTCTTTCACCGCAAAGTAGGAAGCACAGCCTCGCATTCTCTTGAGGACGCCATCAATTCCGACGATGCTCAGCAGTTTCGCCGCGACCTGGATGTCGCACACAATCCAGTGTGCCAAAGATGCGTCTGCTCGCTGAATTATGTAGAATCCACCTCATAACCCCAGCTCATCCAGTTGGCGACGGGCTGCACAGGGCTCGCTGCAGCGTTCCGGAGCCGACCCAGCTGAACGGCCACCGATCCTATCGAATAATCTGATGACATACTCATTTCTTGCGCGAGTGGCTTGCCTGGCAGCCAGCGAGGAACCTCCAAAGGGTAAGGAGAAGCAAAAGAATGTCGTCAGAATCCAAAGAAACCCAGACGCCTGCGATTGCTGGCGCCGATGAGAATGTGCAGGACACGCCGGCTGCGCAAACCCGCCCGGACTCTTTCAGCCGGAGGTCGTTTGTGGGTGCGGCCGCAATGGCCGGTGCGACCCTGGTGTCGGCGGCCGGAGCATTCGGACAGACCCTGCAAGACAGAGAAGCGGGCCGCACCGGGGATTCCGCGAGCGATCCGGGCCCCGATAACCAGGCGCTTGCGGCGTTCAACCCGGATCCGAATTCTCCCCCCTTTACCGACAGAGGCAACCCCGCCCCCTTCTGGCACTCCTTCAACCTGTCGGCGAAACGGCTGCAAGGTGGCGGATGGACGCGCCAGGTGACGGAGCGCGAGATTGGGCAGTCCCGCGACCTTGCCGGTGTGAACATGCGCCTGACGGCGGGCACATTCCGGGAGCTGCACTGGCACCTTGCCAACGAGTGGGCCATCATGCTCACCGGAAGAGCGCGCGTCAGCGTGATGCAGCCGGACGGCAGGATGTTCATCGATGATGTCGAGAAGGGCGATCTGTGGTACTTCCCTGCCGGCTACCCGCATTCCATCCAGGGCCTGGAAGGACCCGGCTGTGAGTTCCTGCTGGTCTTTGACCAGGGCGACTTCTCCGAAGATGACACCTTCCTTCTCTCGGAGATGATGGCGCACATTCCGCCCGACGTGATCCAGAAGAACATGGGCTGGTCGCGCGCGGAGTGGGATAAGCTGCCCCAGGACGCCCTCTACATCTTCCCTGCGGACCTTCCCGGTCCGCTCGAAGACGACAAGCGTTTCCTTGGTTCGCGGCTCGAAACCAAAAACCAGTACACCTTCCACGGCGCAATGACCATGAAGCCAGTTGCTGAAACGGCCGGCGGGTCGGCTTGCGTGATTGACTCCACGATTTTTCCTGTGTCGAAGAACATCGCCACAGGCATCGTGACCGTCAAACCTGGCGCCATCCGCGAGCTGCACTGGCACCCGAACGGTAGCGAATGGCAATACTGGATGCAGGGCAAAGGCCGCATGACCATCACCTACACCGAAGCCAAGGCCCGCACCATGGACTTCAATGCAGGCGATGTCGGGTTTGTGCCCAACATGGCGGCGCACTACATCGAAAATACAGGCAACCAGGATCTGATCTTCCTCGAGATGTTCAAGACTCCGCAGTACCAGAGCATCTCTGTGAATGAGTGGATTTCGCTCATGCCAGACAAGATGGCGCAGGCTCACCTGAAGCTGCCAGTCTCTACGATTCGCAGGGTTCCGGGGCGGCAGTATACGATCCTGCCTAAGTAAGTGCACCGCTCACGCAGCACTGATCGCCCAAGACGGACGGGAGGGGCCCCGCTTTATCAGCGGATCTCCTCTCTTCTCGTTGCTGGAAGGTTTCGGCGCCTCAAGCGGTCTTCGGACTGGATTCAAGACGGCGCACCGTAAAGACGGTAGTGTGTAAATGCGATGTCATTCAAATATTCCTGCAGCGGGGACTCCGGCAAAGCGAATCGCCGATAAATCTCGTCGTCCTGGCTGTCCAGACCCTTCGGCCGCAGAATCGGTGTAAGGTACAGAGCGACCCTCTTCACAGGGCAGATATAGACAGAGCCGCCGATGGTCACCGCGCCATAATCGATCGCGGAGTCGTATTCAACCAAACGGTCGTACGCCGCGCGGGTGTCAGAGGCGGGCTCATGTTTTGTCCAGCGCCTCATCTGGCTCAATCGCAGAATCGACCCGTCGGCCGGATTGATGGCGATCTCTCCCTGCACCTCCACCGGGATGGACCGATGAACGATACTCGCCGAATAGCGGAAGACAGCGACCAAGCCTGAGGCGCCCGACTCCCAGTGACTCCACTCCACTTTGCTGTGGGCCACAATGCGCGGCACCCACCAGAGCACCTTGCCGAACTCCTCCGTCGTGCTCACTCCATTCTCAGGACACTCGAATTCTCCACCTCTTTCGCCGAGCGCGTGCAGTTCCTCTCCGTTGCGATTGACCACCGTGACGCTGCTCTGGTCGATGAGGCTGATCCGCTGATGCCCGATCTTCGGTTCGCCCGGACACTCCCAGTTCGCGGCCGGCGGCGCGCGGTCGGAGAGGTATGAAAACAGCTCATCCTGAAGATCGTCGGGAATCACGGAGGCCGTACCTTCAAAGCGCGTCATCTCACGCGTAGCAATGAAATTCGGCCAGCCGTCGATCGTCTTCTTCGCGGAATCGACGCTCCGGCGCAACAGCTCGGCCTGCTCGGCTGCATCGGGCGCGGGCCGGGAAGGAACGTCGGCTGCGGGCAGATCGAGAAAGGCAGATTCATCGGCAAGCGCCATCAGCGCTTCCCTGGCATGAGCGTTGTGCAGTTCCCGCTCCAGGCGGACCAGCCGGGCCTCGCTCAAGCGCTCCGTTAATCTCATGCCGGAGATTTGTTTCGCGAGCCGCCAGTTCCATCGGCTGTGCGCGTTCGCAATCGTCTGCTCCAACTGCACAACGGTGACCCGCTGGGTGACGCTGGCGCTCTGCGGCAATGCCGGCCGCGCAGCGCTCGCCAGAGCCAGAACGAACAAGGTCACCCTCATCCGCATTCCTCAAACCTCCCGCCAAGCTGCGGACTCGCTCAAGGGCATTGTAGGAAATCGCGCGCCGGTTTCCTATAGCGGCGCCTGAGAGGCTCGATCCCGGAGTATGGTACTCTTCGCAATCTGCGATGGCGATGGTATAACCTTCCAACCACGCTGCTATGATCGTTGCAGCCAAAACGGCCTATGGATCTTGGCATTCGAAACAAAACGGCGCTGGTGCTGGCCGGAGGCGGAGGCCTAGGCCGCGCTATCGCAAAAGCGCTGGCAGGTGAAGGCGCGCAGGTGGCAGTTGCGGGCCTGCACGCGAGCTCGATCGACTCAACTGTATCGATATTGGCTGGCATGGGCGCCAAAGCCATCAGCCTTGTCTGGGATCTCGCCGATTTGTCGGTCATCGATGGCAACGTAGCGCGGATCGAGTCGGAGCTGGGCCCAGTCGATATTCTCGTCAACAACACCGGAGGCCCTCCGCCGACCCCGGCCGCCGGCCAGGATCCGGCACTGTGGTCGAAGCAATTTCAGGCGATGGTGCTTTCCGTAATCGCCACCACCGACCGGGTTCTGCCCAGGATGCGCAAGCGACAATGGGGACGGATCATCACCAGCACCTCCTCGGGCATGATCGCGCCGATCCCGAATCTCGGACTCTCAAACGCGCTGCGCATCTCCCTTGCGGGATGGTCGAAGACACTGGCGCGCGAGGTTGCACCGGACGGGATCACCGCCAACGTAATCGCGCCCGGCCGCATAGCCACCGACCGCTTGAGATTTCTGGACGAGAGCCGTGCCAAACGCGAGGGACGCAGCGTGGACGAGATTGCGGCCGAAAACTTGCGCGCCATTCCCGTAGGCCGCTATGGCACGCCCGAGGAGTACGGCGATGTGGTGGCGTTTCTTGCGAGCGAACGCGCAGCTTACATTACCGGGTCGGTGATTCGCGTCGACGGTGGGATGATTCCCAGCGTTTAAAGCTCGCAGAAACGATCCGATCTGAATTTTTTGCGGTGAAAGCGGTATATGGACCTCGACAAAAAGACGATTGAGCTGCTCGAAGGCATCACCACGGCCACGCTGACGACTGTGCTGCTGAAAAAGGGCCTGCGCAACATCTGGATGCGGGGCGCAAAGCCGCTGCGCGCCGGACAAAAGCGCATCGTTGGCCCCGCATTCACACTGCGCTTTGTGCCCGCGCGCGAAGACCTGGCCACGCCCGAGTCGTGGGCGTCGCCCACCTCGACACGCGCAGCCATTGAGGCAATGCCGGCCGGCTGCATCGCAGTGGTGGATGCGATGGGCATGCAGGACGCGGGCATCTTCGGCGATATCCTGTGCCAGCGCATGCAGGTGCGCGGCGTCGCGGGACTCGTAACCGATGGCGTAGTACGTGATCTTGCCGGCGTGCTCGCTACCGATCTACCCGTTTGGTGCAGAGGTGCGGCAGCGCCCCCTTCAGTGGCCGGACTCACCTTTGTTGCCTGGCAGCAGCCCGTGGGGTGCGGCGGCGTCGCTGTTTTTCCCGGCGACACCATCGTCATGGACGACGACGGTGCAGTGGTGATTCCGCAGGCCTTGCTGGGCGATGTCGTAGAAAGCGCCGCGGAGCAAGAGCGGTTTGAGGCGTGGATCATTGGCGAAGTGCAAAGCGGCGCTTCCCTGCCCGGCCTGTATCCCGCCAATGCAGAAACGAAGGCGCGCTACGAGGCGTTTCGCCGCGCTCAGGGCGGCAACTAAGACGTAGAGGGGCGCACGATGACGACGGGCCTGCGCAAAGGACTAACGAGCTACGGCGACGACGCGTTCTCTTTGTTTCTTCGCAAGGTCTTCATCAAGGCCATGGGCTACTCCGATGATGCCCTTGAACGGCCGATCGTTGGCATTACCAACACCTACAGCGACTACAATCCTTGCCACGGCAATGTGCCGGAGCTGATCGAGAGCGTGAAGCGCGGCGTAATGCTGGCCGGTGGCATGCCGATGGTCTTTCCGACCATCTCGATTCACGAAAGCTTTGCCTATCCTACGTCGATGTTCCTGCGCAACCTGATGGCCATGGACACCGAAGAGATGATCCGCGCGCAACCCATGGACGCGGTAGTCGTGATTGGCGGCTGCGACAAGACGCTCCCCGCGCAATTGATGGCCGCGGCCAGTGTGAATCTGCCCATGATCGCCGTTCCAACCGGCCCGATGGTTGTCGGGCATCATCGCGGCGAGGTGCTGGGAGCGTGCACGGATTGCCGCCGGCTCTGGAGCCAGTTTCGTGCCGGCAAAATTGACGAGCAGGAGATCGAGCAAATCAACGGACGACTCGCGCCTTCTGTCGGCACCTGCATGGTGATGGGAACGGCCAGCACCATGGCCTGCATCCTGGAAGCCATGGGCGTGGCGCTGCCCCTGAGCGCGACGGCTCCCGCCGTGCATGCGGACCGGCGCCGCATCGCCGAAGCCAGCGGCAAGCGCGCAGCCGAGATGGCCATGCGCGGCGGCCCGACGCCCAGCGAGTTGATTACGCCCGAGTCCGTGCACAACGCGATGGCTGTCCTGCAGGCGATTGGCGGCTCGACCAACGGTATTATTCACCTCACGGCGATTGCGGGGCGTGCAGGCGTCGCGATGGATCTCGATGCATTCGACCGGCTGGGCCGCGGGGTACCGGTACTCGTCAATCTCAAGCCGTCGGGCTCGCATTACATGGAGCACTTCCATAACGCAGGCGGTCTGCCTGCCCTGATGCGCGAGCTGCAGCCGTTTCTTCATCTCGATGCGCCGACCGTCGACGGCGCCGCACTGCGCGATGTGATTGCAGCCGCCGAGGAGGTACCGGGGCAGGATGTGATCCGCACTCTCGCCGCGCCGCTCAAGAATCAAGGTGCCATGGCCGTGTTGCGCGGCAATCTTGCGCCTTGCGGGGCGGTCATCAAGCAGTCGGCCGCATCGCCGGAACTCATGCGCCACAGCGGCCGCGCGGTGGTCTTCGACTCGGTCGAAGATATGACGGCGCGCATCGACCAGCCGGATCTCGAAGTCGAAGCCGGTGATGTACTGGTGTTGCGCAATGCGGGCCCGAAAGGCGCGCCCGGCATGCCGGAGGCCGGCTACCTTCCCATTCCGATGAAGCTCGCCCGCGATGGTGTCAAGGACATGGTCCGCATCTCGGATGCGCGCATGAGTGGCACCGCGTTTGGGACGATCGTGCTGCACATTGCCCCCGAAGCCGCTGCCGGCGGGCCACTGGCCGTTGTCGAGACCGGCGACCGGATTTCGCTCGACGTAGAAGCGCGGAAACTCGAGCTGCTGGTCGACGAGCCCGAAGTCGCGCGCAGGCTTGCAACCTGGAAGCAGCGGCCTCCGCATCGCCCACCGGCTGTTCGCGGCTACGCGAAGCTCTTCGAAGAATCCGTCTTGCAAGCCGACCAGGGCTGCGACTTCGATTTTTTGCTGCGCGACGGGCCAAGCGCCAAAAATTCTGCAAAATGAACCAGTTCCGTCTTAAATGTTGGAAGGTAAGACCATTTTCTCTAAAACCTTGAGCCAAAAGGTGCTTGGATCAGGTAAGCTTGTTTGCGACCCATGCTTGCCGCCAGCCATATCGCCGAATTGCGCGCCGCCGTCGGACCCGACGGCCTGATCACCGGGGAAAGCCAGTTGCAGACCTACGAATGCGACGGCTTGACCAACTTCCGCGTGCTCCCAGGCGCCGTCGCGCTGCCGCGCAGCACGGCCGAAGTCCAAGCCGTAGTGCGCGTCTGCGCACGGCACAACATTCCCTTCGTCAGCCGCGGCGCAGGCACGGGCTTGAGCGGCGGAGCACTACCGGCCGAAGGTGGTGTTGTCATCAGCCTGGCGCGGATGAACCGCATCCTCGAAGTGGACTTCGTCAATCGTTACGTTGTCGTTGAACCAGGGGTCATCAATGCGCATGTCACCCAGCGCGTCGCTCCGAACGGCTATTTCTATGCGCCCGATCCGTCTTCGCAGTCTGTATGCACGATTGGCGGCAATGTCGCGGAGAACTCCGGCGGCGCTCATTGCCTGAAGTATGGCTTCACCGTCACACACACGCTGGCAGTGGAAGTTGTGCTGCCCAGCGGCGAACTGGTGACGCTGGGTTCGCCCGCGTTGGATTCGCCCGGCTACGACCTGGCCGGCGTCTTTGTGGGTTCTGAGGGCACGCTCGGCGTGGCTACGAAGATCACGCTGCGCATCGTCAAACGGCCAGAGGTGGTGCAAACGCTGCTGGCGGCCTTCGATTCCCCGCAGGCCGCGGGACAGACTGTAAGCGACATCATCGCGGCGGGCATGCTCCCCTCCGCAATGGAAATCATGGATACGCTCGCCATTGAAGCGGCTGAGGCGGCGGTGCATGCGCACTATCCCATGTGTGGCGGCCTGTTGCTGATTGAGCTCGATGGTCCCGCGAGCGAAGTGGAAACGTTGATGCGCGAGGTGAAGGTGATCTCCGAGAAAAACGGCGCTGCGGAGATTCGCCTGGCGCAGTCCGACGAAGAACGCATGCTGGTGTGGAAGGGACGCAAAGCCGCTTTTGCTGCTGTGGGCCGCATCTCTCCGAATTACATCGTGCAGGATGGCGTAATTCCCCGCACTGCCCTGCCGCGCGTGCTGGCCGAGATCGAACGCATGGCCGCAGCTGTGAATCTGCGCGTCGCGAACGTCTTCCATGCCGGCGATGGCAACCTCCATCCGCTGGTGCTCTACGATCGCGCGATTGCCGGCCAGGAAGAAGTGGCGCTCGATCTCTCCTACCGCATCCTGCATCTCTGCGTGGACAGCGGCGGCTCTATTACCGGAGAACACGGCGTGGGCAAGGAAAAACAGGAAGCGCTCGGCTACATGTTTTCAGAGCCCGATCTGGCCACAATGCAACTGGTGCGCTGCGCCTTCGATCCGGCGAACATCGCCAATCCCGATAAGGTGTTTCCGCGCACACGCCTTTGCGCAGACCGACCGGGCCCCTACAAGCCACATCCGCTGGAAACGGCCGGCGTCGCGGAGATCTTCTGATGAGCACATCAGCTGCATTGACGGTCGAAAACGCAATCGCTCAGCTCAGTGCGATCGTGGGACAGGACTGCGTACACTCGCACGAAGAGCTGATCACCGTGTCTCCGGCAGACACGCGCCAGATCGCACAGGTTCTCCATTTCGCGAACGAGAACGGCCTCGTGGTGACGCCCGCCGGCAGCGGGACGAAGCAGGAATGGGGCAATCCGGTAGCAGCGCACATTCAACTGGGCACCGAACGAATGCGCTCCGTGCGCGAGCACTCCTGGCAGGATATGACGTGCACGGTCGAAGCCGGATGTACCTGGGAAGCATTGCAAGCCGAACTCCAGCGCCACGGCCAGATGGTGTCGCTCGATCCTCTGTGGTCGGACCGCGCGACCGTTGGCGGCATCGTCGCGGCGAATGACAGCGGCACGCTGCGGCTGAAATACGGTGGCCTGCGTGACCTGATCATCGGCATGACGATTGTGCTGGCAGACGGCACGATCGCCAAAACCGGCGGCAAAGTGGTGAAGAACGTTGCAGGCTACGACCTGCACAAGCTGATGACCGGCAGCTTCGGGACGCTGGGAGTGATCGCCGAAGTCAATTTCCGCCTTCATCCTTTGGAAGAACATGTGCGCACTTGGAGCGCAACAGCGAGTGACGCAAAGCAGTTTGAAGGGCCGTTGCGCGCTCTGCTGGATTCGCAGATCGTTCCCTCCAGCGTGCAGATCCGCGCAAAGAGAGCGCAGTGCAGTCTTGATATTCGCGTCGCCGCCGTGCCGGAGTGCCTCGACAAGCACGCATTCGATCTCGACAAGATCTTCAGCGGATTTTCTCTACATGATGTGGAGGAAAGCATCTGGCACGCTCGTCAGGATCTTTGTGACGCGGGTCACGCAGTCATTGCGAAGGTATCCGTCTTGCCCGGCGAAGTTTGCGCACATATCGCGGACTTACAGAGCAATGCAGCAGCGAATGGAATCGAAACATACATCGTGGCACAGGCAAACGGCCTCATGACGATTGCCTTCGGCGCTTCGAGCGATGCCCTCATTGCGGGCATTGAAGGCCTTCGCACGAAACTGAGCGCCTCCGGCGGCAGCGTGGTTGTGCAGCAATTGCCGGACGCCCTACGCGGCCGCCTCGACGTCTGGGGCTGCGATTCCAATGCGCTGCCGCTGATGCGCGAAATCAAACGGCGCTTCGACCCCCAACGGATCTTGAATCCCGGCCGCTTTGTAGGAAATATCTGATCTCTTATGCCGCATACTATCGCCCAGGAAGAACAACGGCCCTCCAGCTTTGATGCGCACCACGCGCCGGAAAAGCAATACATCGACGATTGCGTACACTGCGGCTTCTGTCTGCCGGCTTGCCCTACTTACGTGCTTTGGGGCGAAGAGATGGACTCGCCGCGCGGACGCATCTACATGATCAAGAAAGCGACCGAAGGCGAGGCTCCGCTCGACAACCGCTTTCGCGAGCATATGGACAATTGCCTGGGCTGCATGGCCTGCATGACCGCGTGCCCCTCAGGCGTTGAGTACAACAAGCTCATCGAACCGACGCGCGCGCAAATCGAGCGCAATCTTCCGCGCAGTGCGAGTGAAAAGCTCTTCCGCAAACTGCTTTTCGCCACTTTCCCTCATCCGGGGCGGCTGCGCATGCTGGCGATGCCGCTTTGGGGATACCAGAAAAGCGGGCTGCAAGCGCTCGTTCGCGCGCTCGGCATCCAGAAGCTGCTGCCGAAACGCTTCGCAGCCATGGAAGCGCTGTTGCCAGAGGTCTCCAAGGGAGTCTTCAGCAAACTCCCGGTCACGATCAAGCCCCAGGGCACGCCGCGCCGCCGCGTTGGCATGTTGAGCGGCTGCGTGCAGCAGGTCTTCTTCTCCCATGTGAACGCAGCCACGGCGCGCGTGCTCACTGCCGAGGGTTGCGAGGTCGTAATTCCGCGTGAGCAGCCTTGCTGCGGCGCCCTGATGGTGCACTCCGGCATGGAAGCCGACGCGATCGCACTGGCGAAGAAAATGATTTCCGCCTTTGAAGCCGCGAAGGTCGACACCATCGTCATCAACTCCGCAGGGTGCGGCTCGACGATGAAGGAATACGGCCACCTTCTGCGCGATGATCCCGAATTTGCTGACCGCGCCATGGCGTTCTCGGCAAAGTGCAAAGACATCTCCGAGATTCTCTGCGAGCTCGAGCCGCGCGCGCAGCGGCATCCACTGAAGTTGCGCATTGCTTATCACGATGCTTGCCATCTGCAGCACGCACAGGGCGTACGCGCACAGCCTCGCAAGCTGCTGGCAGGCATTCCGGAGCTTGCAGTTGCGGAGATTCCTGAGAGTTCGCTCTGCTGCGGCTCGGCCGGCGTGTACAACCTGGTTGAGCCGGATACCGCGGCCCAGCTCGGCGATCGCAAGGTGGAGAATCTGCTCACAACCCACGCCCAGGCGGTGCTCTCCGCCAATCCCGGATGCCTTCTGCAGCTTATGAATGGTCTGCGCCGGCGCGGGATGAAGGAAATGCCCGCCTTCCATCTGGTGGAATTGCTGGATGCGTCGATGCGTGGGCTCACTGCCGAAGAAATTCTACGCCACGATATGAACCAACCCGCAGAAACGAACGGATAACGATGATTGCCGCTGCTCGCAAGACCGATCTTCAATCCACCGCCGAACTTCTCTTGAACGCTCGGCGCACCGCCAATCCTATGGCCGATCTACCTCCTGCGCTGCAGCCGGCATCCCTTGAGGAAGCTTACTTCGTGCAGGATGAATTAGCTCGCGTGCTCGATCCGTCGGGCCCGCGCGCCTGGAAGGTTGGCGCTCCGGCGCCGTATTCCACACCGCTGTTCGCCCCGATGATCTCTGCGTGGATCCAGCAGGACGGCGCAACCTTCGATGAGCCGCGTCAGCGATTGCGCGGATTGGAAGCTGAGATCGCCTTCCTCATCGGCCAAGATCTTCCGCCCCGTGCCGAACCGTATTCGCGGGAAGAGGTCACAGCCGCTATCGCTAGCTGCCATCCCGCCATCGAAGAGCTCGAATCGGCCTTCACCGTGCCCGCGGAGGCTGCTCGCTACTCTATGATCGCCGACCTGCAATCACATGGCGGATTCGTTCACGGCCCCGCTGTTTCTGATTGGCAGCAGATCGATTTTTCCCGTGAATCCGTGACGCTCTCCGTAAACGGCAGCGTTATGGTGGAACGTACTGCCTCCAACACTGCCGGAACTGATCTGCTGCGGCTGCTCGTCTACCTCGCGAATGACGGCGCGGAGCGTATCGGCGGCCTCAAACGCGGAGACTGGATTACCACGGGAAGCTGGACGGGCAACACTTTTGCTTCGGCAGGTTCTCAAGTGAACGTGCACTTTGCGACGGCAGGCGCTGTCTCGCTGCGCTTTGGCTGAGAGCCACGTCCGGAATTTCATATTGTGTGACACGCTATTGGTCGGTCCAATTATTCTGTTGGACATTGTTTTTACGAGAAAGGAATCGATCTTATGTCTGCTACTCTCAGCCAGCCCGGTGTAGAAATCCTTGCTCCCGTCACCGAAAGCTATGCGCAGATCCTTACGCCCGATGCCATCGCCTTCATTGTCGATCTGCAAAGAGCGTTCAATGAGCGGCGCAAAACCTTGCTGGCTGCGCGCCACGAGAGGCAGAAGCGGCTTGACGCGGGTGAAAGACCGCGATTCCTCGAAGAGACGAAGCAGATCCGCGAATCCGAGTGGACAGTCGCGCCGCTGCCGCAAGACATCCTGGACCGGCGCGTCGAGATCACCGGGCCGGTGGATCGCAAGATGATCATCAACGCGCTGAACTCCGGTGCAAAGGTGTTCATGGCCGACTTTGAAGATTCGAGCACGCCGCTGTGGAACAACCTGCTCGATGGCCAGATCAATCTCTGCGACGCGATCCGGCGCACCATCACCTATGCGGACCCAGCCAGCGGCAAACAGTACAAGCTCATCGAGAATCCCGCTGTGCTGTTTGTTCGCGCGCGCGGCTGGCATCTTGATGAAAAGCACATGCTCGTTGACGGCGAGCCAATGTCCGGTTCTCTCTTCGACTTCGGTTTGTACTTCTTTCACAACGCCAAAGCGTTGCTGGCGCGGGGTAGCGGCCCCTACTTCTACCTGCCCAAGATGGAAAGCCATCTCGAA
>Ga0335072_10006096_pt1 | contig 17678 bp, 11 predicted proteins | sample Lox_Sample_21_FD_206725 | JGI IMG/M metagenome (GOLD analysis project Ga0335072, IMG submission 206725) | Soil microbial communities from Loxahatchee National Wildlife Refuge, Florida, United States - Lox_Sample_2.1 | ecosystem: Environmental > Terrestrial > Soil > Wetlands | place: USA...
AGTAGAGCTAATATGAGCCGGAATGCTCGACTTTGTATGGATAATGGATAGAGGCTGCTGGTGTGATCATTGGCGGATGGATCGTGTGGAGCCGAACAGACAAGTTGCAATCCGAGGAATGGTAACATTCGATGTATGCCTCTATGCATCCATTCGCAGCCAAGCGCGCTTTATTGTTGCGCGTATAAAACATCTCTCGCCTACTTAAACTCCAGTTCGGGCTTGGAGTCGACGAGTAGCCGCGGTTAGACGGGAAATGAAGATATTTCGAGTATTACTGTTTGCAGCTTTATCGTCAGCAGAAATTGGTTCTATCGGAGACCAAAAGTAATTCTCCTTCCGGTTACTATCGTGTATCTTGGCGATTGGATACATCTCGCAAGAATTCGCAATTTGCGTGAAGTGGCGGTAGGAATTGCGGCGAATGTGCCAAGCGCTCGGTACGACAAGCTGGGGCAAGTGCCGTGCGATCAGGGTGGCGATTCTGCTGTGCTACACTAGCGCCGGAAATGACCTCAGTCCAAGGTGGGAGAAATTGGCAGGATTTCTTGTAAAAAGCTTCGATGGTCCTGCAAAACCGTTCTCTGCAGCCATGAAGGTGGTCGATTTTGGCGGATGCGAAATCCGTGATGGCATTGAGCTGGGGAGTTTCAGGGCCGCCTGGACCTATTGGGGGAACTCGAAGCAATGGCACGTGCGTCGCGACCCAAACCGTGCGCTTCTGATTGAGGGTCAGCCCGACCGGCTGCCTTATGCGGAAGAAACTTTAGAGGCCTGGCTCGACGGCCGTACAGGCAGCTTCCGCGGTTTCGAAATAAGGAGTGATGATGTCGGCGGATCCAGAGTTCGGATCTTTACAGATCCGCTGGCTACCCGGCCAGTGTACTACCTGGCGGCTTCATCGAGTATCTGTATCTCGGACAAGCTTGCGACGATCCTGCTGAATAGTGATACGGAGATCAAAGCCGACTGGGGTGGACTGCTGGAAAGCGCCATCCTCGGTTCGCTGTACTCGCACAAAACAAGCGTAATGAATGCTGTTCTGCTGCCCCCGGGCGAGTGCGTGGAATTTCGCGGAGGCCGGATTGCAATGCGCTGGAAGCACGCTTTGCGGCCGGATGCTTCGATCAGCGAAGACGCCGTGAAGCGCGACCCGGCGGCATCACTGCAGGTCGCCCTGGAAAAATCAATTGCGGAGACCTGGACCGATTGCGATGTTCGTTTGCTTCTCAGTGGCGGGTTAGATTCGCGCATTGTTCTGGCCCTGGCCCGGGGCAAGCGGAAAGCGCTAACCCTGGAACTGTATTCAGAAGAGACAGAGATCGCCAAACAGGTCGCGGCGGTGTCGCAAAGCGAGCTGGAGGTCGTTCCCGCTCCCGATTACGAATATCCGATGCGATGGGCTTACCTGGTGACAGGTGCAATGCACGACTCGCATGTCGTGCATCATTTGGGCTTGGTGCAAGACTGGCGCCAGCGTGGGATTCCGGGCATCACACACGGTTACTTCCACAATACAATTTATCGCGGTTGGACGGCGGCGCCTTACGAGCGGCATCCGTTCTGTAGCTCCGTTTTGTACGAACTGATGGGGCGCAGCGCCTATTATCTCGAGAGATATAGCTGCAAACAACCGGCCTTCCAACGGGATTTCTACGGTCTGTTAAGCGACGATGGAAAGGCGGTGTTGCGCGATCAGTTACGCGAGCTTGCTGGTTCTCTAGAGCTTGTCGTTGTTGATGGCTACGACCTCACGTTCGAGCGGCGTTTATTGGAATTTGTTCCCCGACAAACATATTTCTCGGTCATGTTGCCTTGGTATGAGGCGCTGGATGTATGCTCACCGGTATTCCATCCCGCACTCTGGACATGGTATTCACTCAGTAGCCCAAAACAACGCGCGCAGGACTGGGCTATTCGCGAGGTTTATCTCAAGTTGGAACATCCGGCGGCCAAACTCCCGGACGCGAATACCGGGCAGCCGATCACGCACTTACAACCGAATTGGCACGACAAGGTTCGCAACCAATTCTGGTATCCGCGGGTTCGCTCCGCCTATCTGAAATTATTCTGGAAGCCGCCGTTGTTTCAACATGGAGGGATGAAATGGGGCGAGCGATTCCATACCACCTCGGCTTTGGCGCTGTTCGAAGACGCGATCAACGTGTTATGTAACAATCCTCTGTTTGATCGTTCGAGGGTGCGCGGTGCGATGGAAGCATATCGCAAGGGTCAACTCGACCTGGTAGATTCTATTTGTGCCATGACGATGCTTGGTCAGTGGCAGCGCCTCATGGCTCAACCGGCCTCGCTGACGGAGCACATCTGTGGTGTAGAGGCCGGTCCGGCAGGTGCGAAGCAGGATCTCGCTCCAGCGCGGGCGGTTGAAAGCACTGCCTGATTGCTCCATATGCAAGACCCAAGCCTGAATCCCAAGAACGTGTTCGCTGGTCCAGACTCTTTAAAGAGTTTCCTGGATCCCGATCGCAATCCTCCCCTGCCGTTGGTGGAGCTGCCGGAATCGTTGAATCCGTTTGCCGCGCAGAAGGTCCGCATCTTCGCCAAGCTGCTTTATCTGTTGCCGCTGCTGAATCTCAAGTCGCTTCCGGTATTGAGCATGCTGCAGAATGCCGGGAAGGAGCTGGACGGCATCCATACGCTGGTCGAGAACTCGTCGGGCAACACGGCTTTCTCGCTCGCGATCGTGGCTCGCCTCTTTGGCATTCGTTCCGTACGTGCCATCGTCCCCATCGACATTGCTCCGGGAAAGCTGGAGCTGTTACGGCTGGCGGGGGCGGAGGTTCGCTTTGCCCCGCCCGAAGGCGGAGGCGTGGCCTTGGCCAGGCGAATGGGCCAGCGATCCGGGTTCCGTAATCTGGGACAATACGAGAATCCTGCAAACATTGAGGCACACGCGAGGTGGACCGCCAAGCAGGTGTGGGAGCAAACCGACGGCAAACTCACGATTTATGCGACGGGCTTAGGCACGACCGGGACGGCATTGGGCGCGGTTCGTTTTTTTCGTGAGAATGGCAGCAAGGTTCCGGTGTTGGGCGTTTACTGCTTGCCGGGCAGCGCGGTGCCCGGCGTGCGCTCATTGCAGACCTTGAAAGAGATTTCCTTCGACTGGCAATCAGAGGTCCCGCTGCGCGTCGGGGTAACGACGAGCGAGTCGTACAAGAAAAGCCTGGATCTTTGCCGCGCGGGACTATTGGCCGGTCCCAGCTCCGGATTCGCGTTAGCCGGATTATTGCATTATCTCGAGGACGAAAAGCATCTTGACGATCTGCGAAATTCCGAAGGCGAGATTGTTGCCGCCTTCATTTGCTGCGACACGCCGTTTCCGTATCTGGACAAATACTCGACGATCCTCGATCCCACCGATTTTATTGTGCCCGGGGCCCACGAAGAGGACGACTAAGTCCGCGCAACTCATTCTGGTCGCGATCGCACCGTTCTAGTTTTTCGGCAGCAGGTCACGAACGGCTTCCTCGTCGAACATAGCCGCACGTTTGGGATCGCCTAAAGCTCGCCACGCCGATGCTGTTCCGAGTGCGACTTGGTATCGGAAGCTGCGCGGTCCGGTTTGGCTCAACAGATCGGGGCCGGCGCTCTGCATCGCGTCATCCAAAGCCGATAACGCGGCACGAGGCTGTTGCGCCTCGAAGTACAGACGAGCCAACTTGAGCCGCGCTTGCGGCTGCGGAATGACGGAGACATCAATACCCCGCTGTTGGGCGCGGATGCTGTCGCGCAGCCGTCCTTCGTCGTGATACAAATCCGCCAGCGAAAACCAACCGGAATATGCGGCGGGCTCCAAGGCGACGGCTCGGCGAAACTCGCGTTCCGCATCGGAACGCAGATCCATCGCATATAAGGCACTTCCGCTCATGCCGGCTACGAAGTAACTGTCGGGAAAGATTCTGGCGGCGTGATCGAGGGCGGTCAGCGCCTCCGGGTAGCGACCAAGCGAAGCCAGCACGGTTGCCGCGTTGGTCCAGGCGTTAAACAAGCCGTCCCGTGAACGAGGAGCAGGACCGACGGGCAAAGACGCGGTTGCGCAGTCCACTGGAAATCTCTGTATCAGCTGCTGGGTCGCAGGCGTTCGCCGCACGAAGACCACGGAAACTTCATCCAGATAAACAGGCCTCCATTGGGTACTTTGGCAGAAGGTTTTGAGCGTGTTGCCCAGGCTTTCATAACGCAACAGGGTCAAAAGGATGGTATTGATGTGGTAGCGATCGGCTTCATGACGCCAAATCTCGGAGTCGAGCGGAGTTGCAAGGAGTTCCGCTTGATGCTTGAAGATTTCCTCTCCAAACGGTAGGGCGCGACCATCCAGATAATCGCGACGCTCGGGCCCAAGTTTCCAGACGAGATAACCGCCGACATTGTAGGTATTGAAGATTTCGCCGGGCAGGTTTTCGCGCTGAACAAAGTCGGCGGCCCGCTGCGGTACCCACCAGGTCAAGCCGGCGCCAAATCGTGACACACCGTGATCGCGGTAACCCGTGACAGCATCTGCGGTGCGGATCAGGGCGAGTGCGCAGAACGCAGCGGCGAGGCCGGTGGCCAGGGCTTTGCGATTCTGTGTGCTGATCCGCGGTGCAAGATGCTGCAGCGCAGAGGACAAAACAGCGCCGCCAACAACAACCACAACACACGCGCTGAGCGCATCGAGCCGAACGTGCTTGGCTCCGGCGTAGAGCGAGCCCGCTACCAGGAGGGCCGAACCGATCTGACGCTGGAGAATCGCCAGCAGCGCGATGGTCACGCCAAGCGCAAACAACACGTAAAAAGCGCCTCGCGTGTATCGCAGGGCGGATTCCGACAAGAATGCAATCCAGTTCAGCGGGAGGCTGCCCCATTCCGCTATCCACGCGGAATGGACGGCCATCGCCTGGTATTGCCGCAGCAGGGATGAGTAGACCCGCCATCCCCAAGGATTGACCAGAGTGGCGAGGGCAGAGACGGCAAACCAGAGCCATAAGAGCCCCAGCCGTTGCCGAGCCTTGGTGCGCCGTGTGGTGCCGAAGGGAAGCTCCAGTAGCTCTACGGCAAGGAATGCTCCCATCAGTCCAAGTCCGGCGACAAACCCAGGGTGCAGGTTTGCCCACGCAACCATCAGAATCGGTAGCAGCCATAGACGGGCGCGTCCTGTCTGGTGATATTGCCACAGGATGGAAAGATACGCCGCGAAGAGCACCACGCTGAACATGTCAGCGCGTGGGAGCATGCGCTCAGCGATGACGGGTACGGCGAGAATGGCGACGGCACAACTGGTGATCGAGCCGCGGCGAAGTAGTAATGCCACGGTCCCGGCGCAAGCTACGGCGCCTATCCATGAGATCAGCGCATAGCCGCCGATCCGGTATGCGAGATAGAAGAAGACCTCCGAGCCGATGGGGTAAATCCACGGTTGTCCCGGTGCGGTGTAAGAAAATACATCCGTCGAGAAAATTCGATGGTGCTGCCAGATCCAGCGTCCGGAGGCGAGTTGCCAGAACAGATCTGAATCCGACACAGTTCGCAGGTTAGCGAGCCCGGCGTACAGCACGGCAACCGCGGCGAGCACCAGGAACTGCCAATCCCGCATCGTGGCATTCAACCCGGTTCGGCTTCCGGCATCGGCGTCCGGCAAACCCGAGCCGAATGCTATCTGGACACCTCTATCTGCGTTCTCGGCGGCAATTGAGGGTTTGCGTGTCATCCCGGGGCGATGCAAGGAGGTTAAGAAATCATACTCCGAGCCGGCGAGGAGGCGAGCAGATGCGCAGTTTGCAATTCTGCTTTAGCATTACTGGTTACTTTGCGAGGTCACTTGATGCGACGTTTCTCTCTCCTGAGTCTTGTTCTCGTTTTCGCCGCCGTCGGCGGCCAAGCCCAGAACCCCAACAGTGTGTCCGATGCCAAACAGCCGAAGCCGATGGTCAGCTTCGACGTCAATGCAATGGATCAGTCGGTCAGTCCTTGCACGGATTTTTATCAATATGCTTGCGGCAATTGGATCAAGAACAATCCCATACCTGCGGATCAGCCGGAGTGGGGACGATTCAACGAGCTGCACGAGCACAACCAGCTCGTCCTGCGCAACATTCTTGAGAAGTACTCGGCGGACAATCCGCAGCGCACCTCAACCGAGCAGAAAATCGGCGACTACTACTATTCCTGCATGGATGAAGCTGGAATTAATGCTAAGGGAACCGCGACCCTAAAGCCGTTGCTCGATCGCATTGACGGACTCAGCGATAAGGCGCAACTCCCCGCGCTGGTGGGATATCTGCAGAAAAATGGCGTGCACGCGTTGTTCGATTTCGGCTCGGAGCCGGACGCGAAGGATTCGAAGATGGAGATTGCCGGCACAGATCAGGGTGGTTTGGGATTGCCGGACCGCGACTACTATTTGAAGACCGACCAGAAATCGGTGGACCTGCGTAACAAGTATGTTGAGCACATAACGAAGATGTTTACCCTGCTGGGTGAGTCGCCGGCCAAAGCGGCGGCCGACGCGCAAACGGTGCTCAAGATGGAAACAGAGCTGGCAAAGGCATCGATGGATCGCATCGAGCGCCGCGATCCGTACAACGTTTATCACAAGATGACCGTGGCACAGTTGCAGGAATTGAGTCCCGCATTCACATGGAAACAATACTTCGCTACGCTCAACGGTCCCAGCTTCGACTCGCTTGATGTGTCTGTCCCGAGCTTTGTGAAGGGTATGAATCAGCTTGTCCAGACGTCGAGCCTGGACGACATGAAGACGTATCTGCGCTGGCACGCGCTGCACAGCGGCGCTAAGCTGCTGCCTGATCCTTTTGTCGAAGAAGATTTTGCCTTCTACGGCAAGACTTTGACCGGCGCCAAGGAACTACAGCCGCGCTGGAAGCGTTGCGTGCGGTTCACCGACGGCGACCTGGGTGAGGCGCTGGGACAAAGTTATGTGGCCGAGGAGTTTCCGCCTGCGAGCAAAGCCGCGACCCTCAAGATGGTCCATGAGCTGGAAGCGGCGCTGAAAACCGACATCGGCGATGTCTCCTGGATGACCCCTGAGACCAAGAAGCAGGCGCTGGACAAGTTGTCGCGGATCGATAACAAAATCGGCTATCCCGACAAATGGCGCGACTACAGCAAACTCACGATTGTTCGCGGCGATGCGCTAGGCAATGCGCTGCGGGCCAATGAATTCGAGTTTAATCGCGAGTTAAACAAAATTGGCAAGCCTGTGGACCGCCAAGAATGGGGCATGACGCCACCCACGGTTAACGCCTATTACAATCCTCAGGAAAACAATATCAATTTCCCGGCGGGGATTCTGCAACCCCCGTTCTACGATCCCAAAATCGATGATGCAGTAAATTTCGGCGCGATCGGCGCGGTCATTGGGCACGAGCTGACACACGGCTTTGATGACCAGGGAAGCCAATTCGACGCCGATGGGAATTTGCGCAACTGGTGGACGCCGAAGGACCGCGAGGAGTTCAACAAACTGGAAGCCTGCTTCGTGAACGAATACGACGGCTTTGTGGCCGTCGACGATGTGCATGTTCGCGGCAAGCTCACTTTGGGTGAAAACACCGCCGATAACGGTGGGCTCCGCATCGCGCATATGGCCCTGCTGGATGTGTTGGCCAATACCCCAGCTAAGCCGACCGATGGCTTCACGCCCGACCAGCGCTTCTTTGTAGGCTGGGCACAGATCTGGTGCGAAAGCGAGCGGCCGGAGTTTGCGCGGCTAATGGCGCAGGTGAATGAGCACTCGCCCGGCAAGTACCGCGTGAACGGTGTAGTTGGAAACATGCCGGAGTTCCAGAAGGCCTTCGGCTGCAAGGCCGATGCGCCGATGGTCCGCAAGCCGGCGTGCAGGGTCTGGTAGAACCGTCAGCGAAACAAGCGAAGCTCAGATGCTCGATCTTTGAGCGCCTGCGTGCGTTGATTGTTAGGCTTTAGCGCTCCACCAATCTGTCCAGATCGTCGAAGAACCCGGGATACGAGATCGCCACGCATTCCGGGTTCTTGATTATCGTCTCGCCATCCGCTCTAAGCGCAGCGATGGCAAACGCCATCGCAATGCGGTGATCGTGGTAGCTTTCGATCTCTGCCCCATGGAGCTGTTGATCGCCCGGTATGCGCCAGCCGTCCGCTGTCTGTTCGACCTGAGCTCCCATGGCTCGCAAATTGCAAGTAACCGCGCTCAGCCGATCAGACTCTTTTACCCGAAGCTCTCCGGCATTTCGAACCTCTAAGCCTCCGGCTGTAAACGGAGCAATCGCAGCCAGCACGGGCAACTCGTCGATCAGTAGCGCGGTTAAGGCATCCTCGATGCGCACATGCTTTCCGCGTCCGGGAGTGAGCGCAATCGTCCCGACCAGTTCGCCATGGTGCTCTTCAACCGTCAACATGGAAATGCGACTGCCCATTGCGGTCAGCACATCCAGCAAGGCGGAGCGCGTTGGGTTCAGCAGCACCCCGTCAATCACCAGATTGGATTCGGGAAAGATGGCACCGGCGCAGAGGAAGAAGGCGGCGGAAGAAATATCGCCCGGAACGTAGGCTTCAAGGGCATGAAGTTTCTGGCCGCCGAGGATGCTTACCGAGGCTGGCGCTCTTTCAACCTCGGCGCCGAATGCCCGCAGTGCCAGCTCGCCGTGATCGCGCGTTCGCGCCGGTTCCTCGACCGTAGTTTTTCCGTCGGCGAAAAGTCCGGCGAAAAGGACCGATGTTTTGACTTGCGCGCTGGCTACCGGGGGGCGGTGTGTGATGCCATGCAGCCTCGCGCCCTGAATTCTCAGCGGAGCGTGATCGTCTGTGGATTGAATCGCCGCGCCCATACGAGTAAGCGGCTCAATCACGCGCCGCATCGGGCGCCGGGAGAGCGACTCGTCGCCAGTTAACTCGCTGGCGAACCGCTGGGCTGCGAGAATTCCGGAGAGCATGCGCATGGTTGAGCCGGAATTGCCGCAATCCAGTACGCGGCCAGGCGCCTGCAATTGGGCGCTGCGCCCATTGATGACAACGGTTCCTTTCTCACCCCATTCGACCGCGCATCCAAGTTCGCCAAGGCAGGCCAATGTACTCGCACAATCGGCGCCGGGTGCGAAGTTGTCGAAGCGCGAGCGGCCACTGGCGAGCCCAGCCAGCATTGCGTAACGGTGCGAGATCGATTTATCGCCGGGCACGCGCAGGCTGCCGAGAATGTTGCGTGCTGGCTTTATCGCAATGAAACTCTTGTGATCCATCGATGTGCAATTCGAGCTAGCTGGCGATCAGAGTTGCCCGCACCAGCAATATTTTATTTGCGAATTCGCGCGTGCGAACGGCCAACCTGCTTCTACAAAGCTCATCTCACGCAGTAGCACGGCGCAAGAAACTCCGTGCCCGGGTGTACAAGACCCGGAGCTGCATCACCGCAGTGCCCGGGGAGTACACCTCGCGGAATTCAGCGACCAGGTGGATGAGATGGTTTCCCGGGGCTGCGTTACTCTCTGCGTTTTGTTCGTCGCCAGCGTCCTCGCCTCTTCACAAGTCCGAATCTCAAATTCACAGCCTAGCCCGGAAACAGTGCACGCTCTTGCCGGGAAGGTGTTCGGGGCCGATGGGCGACCGATCCCCGGCATTCATATTGAGCTCGACAATGCCGCCACAGCCATACCGGTGGGCTCGACCTACACCGAGCAAGACGGCACATTCGAACTGTACAACATTCCTCAGGGTGACTACGAAGTGGTGGCCGAGTCGGCGGAGTCGGAGGTGAGCGACCAGGTTGTCGTCCAGTCCGAGCGCCCGAGCCTTCGCTTGCGATTTGCCCGCAGTTCATCCGGTACCCCGGTTGGCGATGCGGCGACCTCCGTGGCTCGCATGCTTGTGCCCGCCCGGGCGCAGAGAATGTATGGACAGGCCTATCGATTTTTCATGGAGGGAAAGTACAGGGAAGCAGATAGTAAGCTGGATGCAGCCTTGCAAATCGATCCGGAATACGCCGATGCGCTTACCCTGCGAGCGTTGATGATGTTGAACGGGCCGGACCGGAATTCGGCGCGACAGCTTTTAGAGCAATTGATCCAGATCGATCCCAGCGACAGCACTGCTTACATTGGGCTGGCTGCGGTGTACAACCACCAGGGGCGCTTCGATGATGCCATGCGCATTTCCGAGAAGGGACTGTCCATTGCTCCCGGGCGATGGCAGGCCTATCTCGAGCTGGCCAAGGCGTCAATCGCCAAGGACATGTATCAGAACAGCCTGAAGCTGTTACGGCAGGCCGAACGCCTCGGAGGGAACGGATACGCAGAAGTTCATCTGTTGAAGGCGTATGCGCTGGTGCCGTTGAAGCTGTATAAGGACGCCAGATACGAGCTGCAGGCCGCTTTAGCGCGCCAGCCTGATACGCATCTCGCCGAGCAGGCGAAGCAGATGCTTGCCCGGTTGAATACCCTGGAAGCCGCTGGCGTGGCGGAGAATCGGTAAGACAACCCTTTTACGATTGCGGACCGTTGTCCGGCTTCGGAGCTAGGGGTCGGTCCGCTCCGGGATGCGCGTAATCGATTTACAATCGAGCCGCAGGTGTACTGGTTTGGATAACAAAGCCATCGCTCACGTCTTTTACGAGACCGCCGACTTGATGGAAGTGAACGGCGACGACTCTTTTCGCATCCGCTCGTATCGCCGGGCCGCCGAAGCGCTGGAAGCAAGCCCACAGCCGGTTTCTGAACTGATTGAGGAGCCTAAAAAGTTGCTGGAAATACCCGGCATTGGAAAGGGAATGGCCGCAAATATCCAGGAACTGTGTCGTGAGGGCAGGTTGTCACTGCACCAGGAGCTCCTTCAGAAATATCGACCCAGCATGCTGGAACTGCTGAAGATCCAGGGTCTCGGGCCCAAAACAATCGCGCTGCTGTGGAGTGCATTTCAGGTGAGCGATATCGCGGGGGTGGAGCAACTGGCGCGGGAAGGGAAGCTGCGCGAGCTGCCGCGGCTCAGCGAGAAAAGCGAGCAGAAGATCCTGAAGGCCATCGAGGATTATCGTCGCATCTCCGGACGGTTTCTTCTCGACGAGGCCGACCGAATTGCGGAGAAGCTGACCGAGCACCTGAGGCACATTGCGGGCATCGAGAAGATTACACCTGCCGGGTCCCTGCGCCGCGGCCGCGAGACAGTTGGTGATCTCGATATGTTGATCAGCGGGCCCTGTTGCTCTGATGAGCAGCAGCGCGGGATATTAATCGACGAAATTCTGCGTTTTCCGGGAATTCTCGATGTGCTCGCCAAAGGGGATAACAAGGTCAGTTTCAAGTTACGTAGTGGAATGCAAGTCGATGTTCGCCTCTTGCCTCCGGAATCCTACGGCGCTGCCCTGCAGTATTTCACCGGCTCGAAAAACCACAATGTCACGCTGCGACAGCGGGCGTTAAAGCTGGGACTTACGCTGAACGAGTACGGACTTTTTCGTCTGGAAGACAATCGGCGGGTAGCCGGTGCTACGGAGGAGGAGATCTATGGCAAGCTGAAGCTGGATTGCATTCCCCCCGAAATGCGCGAGAACTGCGGCGAGATTGAGCTTGCCGCTGAGCACAAGCTGCCCTGCCTGGTGACGGTCGGTGACCTTCGCGGCGAAGTGCACATGCACACGACGGAAACCGATGGCCGCTGCAGCATCGATGAGATGGCCCAGGCAGCGAAGGAACGCAGGTATCAGTACATCGCTATCACCGACCACTCCAAGAACCTGGCGTTCGCCAACGGCCTCGACGACAAGCGCGCGGTCGAACATATCGCGCGCATTCGGAAGGCGGACCAGCAAAGAGAAGGCATCACCGTCATGGCGGGAGTCGAAGTCGACATCCTGACTGACGGCGAACTGGATCTTTCCGATTCTGTCCTGGAGCAGATGGACGTGGTAGTTGCCAGCGTGCACTCAGCCTTCAGTCAGGACCCGCAACAGATGACAGACCGATTGTTGCGCGCGATCGACAACAAGAACGTCTCGATCCTCGGCCATCCGACGGGAAGGTTACTGTTACGACGCGACGCCTATGCCTTCGATCTGGATGCGGTGCTGAAGGCTGCACGAAAAAACCGGGTTGCGATGGAATTGAACGCTTATCCCGACCGGCTCGATCTGAATGATGTCCATCTGCGTATGGCGCGCGAGCAGGGCGTCAGGATCGTCATCAACACCGATGCACATCACACATCGCACTTCGAGAAAATTAAGTATGGAATTCTCCAAGCCCGCCGCGCGTGGCTCACACCCGATCACGTGCTGAACACCCTGCCCGAGAAAGAATTCCGCAAGGCGATGAAACATGACTGGCCACAGCTTGTCCCGTCAGCGTGATTGCGGAATGCTGCGACCTTTTTTGCGCGTCGAAACAATCTCCTTGAGAGTAGCGGCTGTTTGTAGCATAATTTTCAAACTTCCTTAGCCAATCAGTAACCAATCCCCTGGCCGACAGAGGAGCATTGCGTCTCTATGCGAGAGTCGTGTGCCGTTTTCGTTTGCTGTTTTCTCTTTGCTTGCGCTTCGTTGATGAGCGCTCAGGTAGCCGTAACCACTTACCAGAACGACACCTACCGTTCCGGCGCAAACACGCAGGAAGCCACTCTTACCCCCGCTAATGTGAATGTCAGCCAGTTCGGACGGCTGAACGTTTTACCCGTGCAGGGTTATGTTTATGCGCAGCCGCTCTATGTCCCCAATCTGACCATCGGTGGCCAGTCGCATAACGTTGTCTTTGTTGCGACCGAACACGATCAGGTATACGCCTTCGATGCCAACAGCGGGCAGCAACTATGGCACAAGAACCTGTTGATCGGCGTCAATCCGCTCATTCAGGTCACCCCGGTATCGAGCATGGATGTTTCCTGCAACGACCTCGTGCCCGAGATTGGCATCACGGGAACTCCTGTCATCGATACTGCGAGCAACGAAATTTTTCTGGTGGCCAAGACAAAACAGCACAACCTCATAACCGGCGCGACCAGCTTCTTTCAAACCCTATATGCGCTCGATATTCGGACCGGTGCTCTGCGAAATCCACCCCACGAAGTGATCGCGACTGCGCATGGCACGGGGGAAGGTTCTCAAGGCGGCTACCTCAGCTTTAACCCTCTGATCGAGGGACAGCGTTACGCACTCCTGCTGGAAGCGGGACAGGTTTTTATCGGGTGGGCATCCCATTGCGATAACGGTCCTTATCACGGCTGGCTGATGGGCTTTAACGAATTCTCGCTCTATCCTAGCGGGATTTTTGTGGATACGCCCAATGGCGCAGAAGGCGGCTTCTGGGGTGGCGCTCCGGCGGCCGATGCCAGTGGCGCCATTTACGGCGCCAGCGGCAATGGCGACTTCACAGCGAACATGCTGGGGATCGATTTCGGGGACAGTGTGATGCGCTTCAACGCGACTGGCTCCAGCATCAACTTGGTCGATTACTTCACCCCATGGGACCAGTCGATGCTGGACGACGACGACATTGACGTCGGTGCGGGTGGGATACTGCTGCTGCCCGATCAGCCTGGTTCTCCTTATCCGCACCTGCTGGTGCAAGCCGGCAAAGAAGGCACAATTGATCTCGTCGATCGCGACAATATGGGCCGTTTTCATGCCGGAAATGATGATCAGATCGTGCAAACCCTCCCATTTGCCATCGGAGGTATCTGGGGGGCTCCCGCGTATTGGAACGGCAATGTCTACTTCGGTGGCCAGTACGACACCCTGAAGGCCTTTGCCTACAATGCGCAGACGCAGTTGCTCTCGACCGCTCCGACGTCGCAGTCTTCAGAAACCTTTACCTTCCCCGGGCCGACGCCATCCGTTTCATCGAACGGCAACAGCAATGGGATCGTGTGGGTGATTGAAAGCGACAACTACGGCGGCGGCAATGCGGTTCTGCATGCCTACAACGCCTCGAATCTCAGCACAGAGCTCTATAACTCAAATCAAAATCTGACGCGTGATAATCCGGGGCTGGCGGTGAAGTTCACCGTGCCGACCGTCGCTGATGGACACGTCTTCGTGGGAGCGGAGAACCAGGTCTCTATTTACGGTCTGTTGCCCTAACGTGTGTAAGGCTCGCTCGCGGCAACGGGCGAGCCTTATAGCAATCGCGTCACGTCATTTGCCGTGAGTTGTCCCACGCACTGCGTCGCGTTGCCGGGTGCGGAGACCCGGACTATCGAAACTGCGGCAGGACTGCTTCGCCAAACAGCCGAGCTTGTTCTTCGCGATCATCTCCCCAGATTTCCAGCAGGATATTCGTGCACCCCGCATCGCGGTACTCCGCAATGCGTTCACAGCATTGGTCGGGAGTGCCGGCGATAGCACACACCTTACGCAGCACGTCGTCACTCACCGCCTGGGCAGCCGCTTTGCGTCCGCCCTTTTCCATCCCTTCCGCAATCGGAGCGATCTCCTCAAAAGTCAGCCCTGCCTTTTGCAACAGCACGTCGGCGGACCCGCGAATATTTTGTACCTTATTCGCCAGGTACATCGCCGCCATCTCCCGTGCGCCATCTTTGCCTTTCTTGGAGTCTTTGTTGATGCTGCCGACAATGACTGCGCCGAGGTCCAGAGAGGCCGGATCCTTGCCGGCCTTTCGCGCGCCTTCTTCCATGTTGCCGCGTGCATAGCGCATGAATTGTGGGGTACTGATGCTGGCGGTCAACAACCCGTCAGAGTGCGAGCCTGCCAGCTTCTGCAGCACGGGACCGGTCGCGCCGACATACATGGGCAGACGCTGGCGGGAAACGTGCGCTTCAGTTCGCAGCGGCGGCGCAGAGGCCTCAAACGCCTTGCCGTGATAATCAAGCGGCTCACCGCGCAGCATCGCTTCGATGATTTCCATGCTCTCGCGCATTACCACTGCGGGACTGGCTTCCTTTCCTTTTTCGCCTTCGCCGATCTCCTTCATAAAAATCTTCGACGCGCCAAGGCCGAGCAGGAATCGCCCATCGCCGGCTGCGTCCTGCATCACGCGCGCCTCCATCGCGATCTGCACCGGATGCCGCGTGTAGGGCGAGATGATGCCCCAGCCGATCGTAATGCGGCGAGTCTGGCTGGCGATAACGGCGGTGAGTGCGGTTGACGAGCGCGCCTCAAAGCCGTGCTTGCGCCACCACGGATACGCTTCAGCTAGCCAGAAAATGTCGAAGCCAGCTTGCTCGCACGCCTGCGCCATGCGAATGGTTTGTTGCAGCGGTTCCATGCTGAGCTGTAGAACGCCTATGCGGAAGGGAACGGACATGAATGATGAGTCCTTATCTTAAGTTTTGATTACTGTTCGTTGTTCGCACTTCGTTTTTCGCGAGAACCGCAAGAGTTGCTGATGGACCTCCGCGGAGAGCCACCTATCTGGACAGCGTGACAGGGGGCCAGGCCGCCCGGATTTCCGGCGAAGAGCGAATCGCGCATAGCAGCTTCTCTATGGCTCCGTCCAGGAATGCTCCAGCCCCTTGATCAGCGACCACATCGCCCGGTTCAGTGGAGTCGGCACAGCGCACTTCTCACCCCACTTCACGATTGCGCCGTTCATGAAATCGACTTCGGTGATGCGCGTTGCGAGCACATCCTGCAGCATGCTGGCATTGTGCTTGCCGGGAGCATTCGCGCCCTTGGCAACCAGGTCTCGCGGATTGCCATGTAGCGCAATTCCCACGGCCTTCGCGACCGCTTCGCCCTCCTGAATGAGCGCTTCGAACAATTCGCCGGTGGCGTCGAATCGGGTGGCGGCCCCATGGTGCAATCGCGTCAGCGCTCCCACCGGATTTGTGGCAGCGTTAAAAATGAGCTTCGTCCACTGCGCTCCGCGCGCGTCGGGCAGAGCGATCGTGTTCATTCCGCCGCGCATCATGTAACCGGCGAGTTCCTCAACACGCCCCATCGGCGTTCGCGTGGGCTCGAACGGACCAACCCAGGTATCGCCTTTGATGTCAAAACCGACATGGCCCGGCGACTTGACGTGTCCCGCGGGAAACGTGGTGCCGCGAATCACATACTTCACGTGCTCGGCGATCAGTTCTTCATTGCCCACGCCGTTTTGAACCGAGCAGACCGCACTATGGCTGTCGAAACACCGTGCCGCAGCTTTGATCGCGCTGGCGGTATGTATGGCCTTGGTCGCTACGATGCCGTAATCGCATACCGGCAACTCGGCAGGATCAGTGCTCGCCTTTGCCAGTTTCACGTGAATGTCGGATGCTCCTGACAGCCGTAAGCCGTCGCGGTTGATGGCGTCAATATGCGGCTGCGAGACGTCGAAGACGAAGACTTCCACCTCGCCGGCTTTGGCAAGGTGTGCCGCGAACAGGCTGCCGATTGCGCCGCAACCCACGACTAAGACCTTCTTCATGCCTTACTCGCCAGAAATCGCACGTCCGCGCTGGAATAGAACTTCCACGGGATGCTGCTCAGATTTTCGCCCTCATCCCGGCCTACCCGAAAGGTGTCCTGGGTGTAAAGGCAAACGCCGCCATCTTTATCAATTACTTGTGGATGAAGAGAAAATATCATGTCGTGCTTCAACTCAATTTCGCTCCTGGCGCCGATTCCCGGATGCTCGATCATCGTTGTCCCGATGGAGTGGCCAGAGAGGTGTCCGAGGGCGAAACCCTCGCGCGCAAAGGTATCAGCAACAACCTTGTGGACATCGCAGGCGAGCACACCTTCGCGCATCAGCTTGCGTGCGGCCTCCATCGCTTCGGGATAAACGGCGGCCATCTGGTCGATCCGCTTGCTGGGGGCGCCCTCAATGACCGCGCGCGAAAACTCAACCCAGTAACCCCCGGCTCCGGCAATCTCCAGCGAGTAAAGCATCAGATCGCGCTCGCCCACGCGACGATGTCCCGGCACTTTGAAGTGCGCCTCGGCTTCGCCATTTTCGCCCGAAAGGACGATGTTCATCATGCGCGGGCCGGCGCCGCGGGCGAAGAAAACTTCCACCGCGGGGGCCATGATCTCAGCCTCCGTCTTGCCCGGCGCGAAGCCATTGAGCAGCGCCCAGAATCCTTCATGGATGATATTCATCGAGTCGCGAACCTCGACCAGTTCCTCTTCGCTCTTTACTGCCCGCGCCATATCGAAATGAAAGTCGAAGGGAACGATCTCGAACAGTCCCTGCTGAAGCTCGCGATAGTCGCGCACCGCCATGACGTAGTCGAGGCCGTAAATGGCGACACGTTTCCATCCTTCATCCTGGGCGCGCTCGCGCAGCCAGCGCCCGGGGATCTCGGCCCAGACTTTATCCTTCACGAAAGGCTTCTTCTTGTCCCCAATCCAGCGCGCTTCTTGCGGGAAGAGAAGCGTTGGATCGCCTTGCAGCGGAATCAGCACATACACGTAGCGGTGGACGATCTCGAATCCGGAAACATAAAAGACAGCGCCCTCGAATCCGGCGTATTGATTACCGCAGACGATCAGTGCGTCGATGTTCTGATCGCGCATCTTGGCGCGGATGTTGTCGTAACGACGTTCGATTTCGGATGAACTGGGCAGAGAAAGCTCCTTTGACAATTAGCAGTTGGCGCGTGGCATTCGGCAAAAGCATGCGATTGCGACCGCGGTTGCAAAATCCTAGGTCTCAATTACTACATGCCGCTATTCCCGCATATCTCGACCGCCGTCAGCGCATATACCTTGGTTATATCCACAAGGGTCTTGATCGCGACCTTTTCGCCTTCGTGAT
>Ga0335072_10006097_pt1 | contig 17674 bp, 12 predicted proteins | sample Lox_Sample_21_FD_206725 | JGI IMG/M metagenome (GOLD analysis project Ga0335072, IMG submission 206725) | Soil microbial communities from Loxahatchee National Wildlife Refuge, Florida, United States - Lox_Sample_2.1 | ecosystem: Environmental > Terrestrial > Soil > Wetlands | place: USA...
CCGTTGCCGAATTCGCTGGGGCTGGAGCCGTCGCCGACAACGGTGCAGCCGCTGCCTGCTCCTGCGCGCGCGTCGCCAGCTCGCTCACTTTCGCCGTCAAAGCGTTCAGCTGGTTGCGCGTCGACGCCAGGTCGGCCGCCTCCTGCTGATTCTGCGTCGCCAGCTGCTGCGCCGTGTGGTGCTCATGCACTGCGTAGCCGACGCCCCCCACCGCCACTACTACGGCGGCAATCAGCGGTGCCACAAACTTCACGACCGGCGTCTCAGCCGAAACTGGGGAATCTTCCATTACGTGCCTCCAGATACAGGAATGCCTGCCCGATCGAAAGCACGCACTCTTCCATCGTCGCCCCACCGGCAATCGCCAGATTCTTCAGCGCTTGCCCAACACTCGAACCCGTGGTTACCGGTCAGAATTTCGTAACCAGCGAAAATCTTCCCTGATCGTGCGCGAAGCGCAATCGCCGGGACGGCCAGTCCCGCGAAGCGCAATCGCCAGGACGGCGAGTCCCATCCAATACAATGGAAGTATCCCTGGTCCATTGAGAGCTGCATGATTTCCGTTAGCAATGTCACTATGCGCTACGGCGCCAAAGTTCTGTTCGAAGAGGTCACCACCACCTTCACCTCCGGCCGACGCTACGGCCTCACGGGACCCAACGGCGCAGGCAAGTCGACGTTCATGAAGGTCCTTTCCGGCGACCTCGACCCCCAGAAGGGCACCGTCGTCCGTCCCAAAAAGCTGTCTGTCCTCCAGCAGGATCAGTTTGCCTTCGACGCCTTTCGCGTCATCGACACCGTCGTCATGGGGAACAAGCCCCTGTGGGCCGCCCTCGCCGAGCGCGACAAAATCTACGAAAAGTCCGAACTCACCGACGACGACGGCATGCGCCTTGCCGAACTCGAAGGCGTGGTCGGCGAAGAGGACGGCTACACCGCCGAGTCCGACGCCGCCGTGCTCCTCGACAATCTCGACATCCCCGAAGAGCTCCACGAACGCAACATGTCCGAGCTCCAGGGCGGCCAGAAAGTCCGCGTGCTCCTCGCCCAGGCCCTCTTCGGCAAACCCCAGGCGCTGCTGCTCGACGAGCCCACCAACTACCTCGATCTCGACTCCATCCACTGGCTCCAGGACTTCCTCTGCCGCTTCGAAGGAACCCTGATCACCATCTCCCACGACCGCCACTTCCTCAACTCGGTCTGCACCCACATCGCCGACATCGACTACCAGACGATCATCACCTACACCGGTGGCTACGACGACATGGTGCTGGCCAAGACCCAGATCCGCTCGCGCCTCGAAAGTGAAAACGCGCAGCGCGAGAAAAAGATCGCGCAGCTGAACGAATTCATCGCCCGCTTCTCCGCCGGCACCCGCTCCAGCCAGGTGATGAGCCGCAAAAAGGAAGTGGAACGGTTACAAACTACGGAGCTGGCCAGGTCCAACATTCAGCGACCCTACATCCGCTTCGACCAGAACCGCCCGTCCGGCAAATATGCCGCCGAAATCGAAGGCCTCCGCAAGACCTACGGCGACCTTGTTGTCATCGATAACTTCACCGCCGGCATCATGCGTGGCGAAAAAATTGGTCTTATGGGGCGCAACGCTCAGGGCAAGACCACGATGCTCAAGTCGTTGCTCGCCAACCAGCCCGGCCTGGCCGAAAAAGACTTCGTCCTCGACGCCGGCAACGTGAAGTGGGGTCACGAGGTTCAGATCGGATACTTCCCCCAGGACACCACCGGTGTCATCGAGCCAGGCATCACCGTCGTTGACTGGCTGCGTCAGTTCGACGACAAGGCCACCACCGAAGACATCCGCGGCATCCTCGGCCAGATGCTTTTTCGCGGCGAAGAAGGCCTCAAGCCTACGGCCGCGCTCTCCGGCGGCGAGACCGCGCGCCTCATCTTCTGCAAGCTCATGCTGCAGAAGCCGAACCTGCTCATCCTCGACGAGCCCACCAACCATCTCGACCTCGAGGCGATTAACGCGCTCAATATCGCGCTGCAGCGCTACGAGGGCACAGTCCTGCTCGTCACCCACGACCATGATTTGATCGACGAGGTCGCCACTCGCATCTGGCATTTCGACAAGGGTGTGATCGAGGACTTCAAAGGCCCCTACGAGGAGTACCAGCAGGCAGCAGCGGCTGCTCGGTGAAGGCAGAGGCCCGCTTTACGCGGGCCTCTTTGCTTTCCACCCGGGTTTTTCTGCTTTTTCGCTGATCTCGTTCTTTGAGCTTCACCAGCAGACCTGCTCTTATCTATCGGCTCCTGGCTCCCAGCTGGTTGATGTCCCTCACTTCCAGCACCGTCTTTGGATATCCTTCCGCCACGCATCGGATCATCGCTCGCCCCACGCCCTCGAGCGTGCTCACGAGATTCGGCGTCACGACCCGGAGCACCGGATACAGCCACGCGAACGCAAGATAAGATCCCGGCAAATTCTTCTGCCCGGGCATCGCCTTCATGAAGCCCGGCCGGAAGTTATACACCGCGCGAAATCCCACCCGCGTCAGCGCGTTCTCCGTCCGCCCCTTCACGCGCGCCCACCGCAGCCGGCCCTTCTCAGTCGAATCCGTCCCGGCGCCAGACACATAAACGAACACCATCGCCGGATTCACCTTCACAAGCGCCTCGGCAAAGTGCAGCGTCGTATCGTAGGTGATCCGCGTATACTCTGCTTCGCTCTTGCCCACTGAGCTGACTCCGGCACAGAAGAAGCAAGCGTCATATCCGCGGAGTTGCCCAGCCGCATTCTCCACATGCATAAAGTCCGGCACAAGCAGTTCATTCACTTTCGGGGGCAAAACCCCATAAGCCTTCCGGCTTACGAGCAGAATCTCGCTGACCGCGGGATTCGCGGCACACTCCAGCATCACGCCTTCACCCACCATGCCCGTCGCGCCCGTGATGATGACCTTCATTCCGTGCCTTTCCTGCTCCCTGCCTCTGCTACCAGCTGCCGGCTACCGGCTGCCTTTCACCAACCCCAGCCTCACCAGACTCTCCGCCGTCGCCACAATCGCATCCTCCCGCGACCGCGGCTTCCACCCGAGTAACTTCTGCGCATGCTCGCTGGTCGCGTTCTTCTGTTTGCCCAGCTCCGGAATAATCTGCTTCGCCGCTGGATCGCGCCGCGCCACCAGGCGCACGATCCAGTTCGGAATCTGCATCGTCGGCGCGCGCTTGCCCCAATCGCCCATCCGGCTCTTCAGGACCATCGCGATCTCCCGGAACGACAGGAAGTCTCCCGCCACTGCGAGAAAACGGTCACCCTTCGCCTCGGGATGGGTCATCGCGCGCAGGTGCAGATCGGCCACGTCCCGCACATCCACGGCTCCAAACCAGATCTTCGGACACCCCGGCACTCTGCCCTCCAGCAGCCGCTGCACGATCAGGATCGACGTCGACAAGTCCGACCCCAGCACCGGCCCAAACACCGCCACCGGATTGACGACCGCCAGTTCCACGGCCCCACGCACCCGACCAATAAAATTCCACGCCTCATGCTCCGCCAGCGTCTTCGATTTCACGTACGGCAGCACATCCCTGCTCTTCAGGTTCGTCCAGCTCGCCTCGGTGAACGGCTTCTCCTGTGTCTTGTGCCCATACCCAATCGCCGCAAATGACGAGGTCAGCACCACGCGCTTTACATCGGCATCCAGCGCGGTCCGCAGAACGCGCATCGTTCCGTCCACCGCTGGACGGATGATTTCGTTCTCATCGTCCGGCACGCGCGCTGGAAACGGGGACGCCACGTGCAGCACATACTCGCACCCCTCCATTGCAGCCGCCCACCCATCGTCTTGCAGCAGATCGGCAGCGAAGAACGTCAGCCGCTCCCCCGGCTCTGCACCGCCAACCCTGAGCATCGAGCGGACCTCGGCCTCGCGCTCCAGTGAGCGCACCGTCGTCCGCACCGTATGTCCCGCCTCCAATAACTGCAGAATGCAATGGCTCCCGATGAATCCGGAGCCCCCCGTCACCAAAACCGTGCTCATCTTTCCCTCTTCGTCTTTCCCTCGTTCCCCGACCGTCCCTGCCAGGATTATCTACTGCGCCATCGCTCCGCGGCCCACTTGCCTGTTGCCAGACTCGCTTCATCACAACAACCCACACAACCGTTGGCAGCCGCGCTATCCTGGTGCCTTCATCCCGTCGAGGTCCGCCCGCCATGCACGACGTTCGCTACGCCCTCCGCATCCTGCGCAAAGCTCCGCTCTTCAGCGCGGCTGTCATCCTCACTATCGCTCTGGCCATTGGCGCGAACATCACGATTTTCAGCATTGTGAATGCGGTCTTGGTTCGCCCGCTCCCGTTCAGGCAGCCAGCCACCATCGTCCAGATCGCCGAGAAAAACGACAGGCTTCATCTCCCCAGCTTCGGATCCTCCATCCTCAACTTCATCGACTGGCGCGACCAGAGCCACTCCTTCGAACAATTGGGCGCCATCAGCTCCGCCACCTACACCCTCACCGGCTCCGGCGACCCGGAACAGCTCACCGGCAACCCCATCAGCCCCGCGCTCACCCGCATCCTCGGTCTTGAGCCCCTCGCCGGCCGCGACTTCAACAGCAACGAGGAGAAGCCCGGCTCCGCCCCCGTCGCCATGCTCAGCGAAGGCCTCTGGAAACGCCGCTTCGGTTCCGACCCCTCCCTCATCGGCCGCACCATCGCCCTCAACGGCCAGGCCACCACCGTCGTCGGCATCGCGCCTGCCGCGCTGACTCTGCTGAATGGCAGCGACGTGTATACGCCGCTCGTTATCGATCCACCGAACGAAATCCGGCTCAACCACGTCAACACCACTTTTGCCCGTCTCAAGCCTGGGGTTTCTCTCGCGCAGGCCCAGGCTGAGATGAACGCCATCTCCGTCCACGACGGCCAGGTTCACCCGGAGATTCGCGACTGGGGCATCCGTCTCATCTCCATCCGCGACACCTTTGTCAGCTCCGATCTCAGGACCGGCCTGCTGGTGCTCATGTTTGCCGTGCTTCTCGTTCTGCTGATTGCCTGCGCCAACATCGCCAACCTGCTGCTGGCCCGCGCCGCCGCACGCCAAAGCGAGATGGCCATGCGCACCGCGCTCGGCGCCACGCGCCGTCGCCTCCTCCGCCAGTTGCTCATCGAAAGCATTGCACTTTGCTGTGGGGGCGGCCTCGCCGGACTTCTCGCCGCTATCGCCGCGCTCCGCGTGCTGAATCATGTCCTCCCGCCCGGTACTCTGCCCGTCCCATCCATCACCATGGACGCCAGCGTCACCTGGTTCGCTGTCGGCATCACCCTCTTCACCGGATTCCTCTTCGGCCTGGTGCCGGCCCTGCACGGCTCGCGCGGGAATCTGAGCCATGTCCTGCGCCAGGGAGGCCGCGGCCTCGCCGGTGCTGCCGGCGCGCGTCTCCGCAATGGGCTCGCGGCTGTAGAACTGGCGCTCGCCACGATCCTCCTCATCGGCGCCGGTCTTCTCCTGCAGACCCTCGCCAACCTCGAGCGTGTGGAACTCGGTTTCCAGCCGCACGGCCTGCTCACCTTCCAACTCAGCCCGCCCGTCGCGAAATATCCACTCACCGGCGGCGGCGCGGCGCAGCTCTACCGCGAACTCATCGACCGTCTCAACGCGATCCCTGGCGTGCGCGGGTCAGCTATATCCAGCGGCATCCCCTTCGGCGCGGGCAACTACACGACGCACCCCATGTTCACCACCGGAGCCTCCGCGCTTCCGCCCTCCACACTTGTCCCCATCGACTGGCGTGACGTCAGCCCGGGCTACTTTGCGACCATGAACATCCCGCTCCTGCGCGGCCGCAACTTTACCGACGCCGATAACTCGACCACTGCCGGTGTGCTCATCGTCAGCCAGTCCACTGCAAGAAGATTCTGGGGCGATCTGGATCCCATTGGCCGCATCCTTCACCCTTCTGCCGTCCCGAAGCTCGCCTTCACCGTGGTGGGTGTCGTTGGCGATGTTCGTGATACCGCGCTCAACCAGGAAACACCGCAACTCTACTATCCAACTGCAGCGCGCCTTACCGGCCTTGTTGACGTCGTCGTCCGCACCAGCGCTGCGCCGGACTCCGTTCTCCCGGCCGTCCGGGAGAAAATCCGTGAACTCGATCCGGAACTCGCCCTCGCCAACATCCGCACCGAAGACGAGTGGCTCTCGAACAGCGCCTCGCAGCCCCGCCTCAACAGCGTGCTGTTGGCCGTCTTCGCGGCTGTTGCTCTTCTTATTGCTTCCATCGGCATCTACGGCGTGCTGGCTTATTCGGTCAGTCAACGCACCAGCGAGATCGGCGTTCGCATGGCGCTGGGCGCTACTCGCTCTCGTGTGCTGCGCCTCATCGTTGGCGAAGGACTGGTTGTGGCCGCCATTGGAGTTGGCGCAGGTCTTTTTGGAGCCCTTGCGCTCGGCCGCGTCCTGGCGAGCCTGGTCTTCGGCATTCAGGTCCGCGACCCCTCCACCTTTACCATTGCAGCGGTGACCCTTACGCTCGTTGCTGTTGCTGCTTCCATGGTTCCCGCATTGCGCGCCTCACGTATCGACCCAATGGTTGCCCTCCGCCACGACTAAAGACCCCACTCCTCTGCCGATAACCAGAGGTCGATTACCTTTTTCCCGCCTCCGACCAGACAACTGCGACCCACCCCTGGGTGTCTTAGAACCAGCTACGACATTGCCTTGACCACTCGCGTCCTTTGCGTCCTGCTCGCCTGCCTGGTTTTCTCGTTCGTGGTTTCCTGCGGTGGCTCCGCCGGCGCCGCATCGTCACAAGCTACCTCCCCCGCCATTTCTTCGGTTGCGCCAGCCTGCTCACCCACCACCATCGTCGCCGGAGCGACCTCCCAGTGCACCGCAAACGTAACCGGCACGGGTACTTATAGCTCCGCCGTCATCTGGTCGGTCACCGGCGGCGGGACGATCTCCCCTGCCGGTCTCTACACTGCGCCCGGTGGCGCAGCAAATGTCACCGTCACTGCTACCAGTACGGAAGACCCGTCCAAATCCGGCACGGTCCCCATCACAGTCCAGGCCATGCCTCCACCGCCGCCCCAGATCCCGCAAAGCCATCACATCGTTCTTGTTATGGAGGAGAACCAGAGCTACTCCACGGTCGTTGGAGCCACCACTGTCTGGCCGAATCTCAACGCCCTCATTGCACACGGCGCACTGCCTACGAATTACTACGCCGACTCGCACCCCTCCATCGGCAATTACTTCATGCTCACGACTGGCCAGCTCCTGACCACTGACGACACCTCCACCCAGGTTTTCGACGTGGATAACATCGCCCGCCGCATGCTTACGAGCGGCGTCACGTTCCGTGTCTACGCCGAAGGCATCACGCAGGGGTACATCGGGGGCAGTACCGGCCTCTATCTCATCCGCCACAACCCTTTCGCGATGCTCTCCGATGTCGCCGGCAATCAGCAGGTCGCCAATCAAGTGCTCCTGCCCTTCTCGCAATTTGCCACCGACCTTGCCAACAATGCGCTTCCCGACTTTTCTTACGTTGTCCCTGACGTCGATGACGATGCCCACGACGGCACGCCCCAGCAGGCTGACACATGGCTACAGACCAACATCGTCGCCCCGCTCTCGGCCAGCGTTGCGTTCCGGTCCGGGGGCGATGGCCTGCTCATCGTCGATTTCGATGAAGCGGCTGACACCGATACCATTAACGGCGGCGGCCACGTCGCTCCGGTCTTCTGGGGACCTAACGTTAAGCCGGCTTACACCCAGGCCTCAGGCACGCTGTATCAGCACGAGAGCATGCTTCGCACCGTCATGGAGGCCCTGGGATTGCCCAATCCGCCCGCCGCCGCCGCCACCGCCCCGTCCATGACCGAATTCTTTATCCAGCCATAGCTTCGGCGGCCTGCGCCCGTCATGAGCCATCCTTCCCAGAGCTCCCGGGGCCTGCGCTGCTTCGTATTTCTTCCTCCCGTATTAGCCACCCAGTCAACACCCCATCGTTCCCCCGCATCCGACCTGAGTAAGCGGAAGAACCGTTCTCCAGATCCCGCGCAGTTCTTCGCAACACAAATCTCTCTGGGAGTAGAAACTCAAATGAAGCGCATTGCATTGCTTGTTGGGATGGGCCTCTTTGTGGCGCTGCCGTCATATCTGGCGGCACAGGAAAGTTCCGGAGCCACACACGGCGAAGTCGGCGTTTACGCGGACTACTTCCGCTTCAGCCCCGGCGGCCAGAGCACCAACTTCGTCGGCGCGGGCGGCCGCGCGGCCTACCGCTTTCACTGGATGGCGATCGAAGCGGAAATGAACTACGACTTCGCCCGCAACTTCACCACCACGCAGACGAATAACTCCGGAACCACGGTGACGACCACCTTCGTGAAGACCGGCGTCCGTCCGCTCACCGGGCTCTTCGGCCCGGTCTTTTACGCCGGGACGGGACGGCTGCGCGCCTTTGCAACGGGCAAGGTGGGCTTCATCAACTTCAGCACGACGAACAACAGCAATGTCGTCTCGCAATCGACCTTCACGAATTCCGTTGAAGGCGTCGGCGGAGCTGGCACCCATATCGCCCTTTACCCGGGCGGCGGCCTCGAAGGGTATTTTGGGCCTTTCGGGCTTCGTCTCGAAGCGGGCGATGAAGTCTACCTCAATAACGGCACCTACAATAATCTCCGCGTGACCCTCGGCCCTGAGTTCCGCTTCTAAGCCGAACCAGCGGCCGTTCATCCCATCTGTAACAGCGTTCGTGACAGAAGGCGCTCCTCCGGGGAGCGCTTCTTCTTTTCCGTAACCGCTGTTTAGAATGGCAGGACCGTCGTTCAGGAGCTTTTCGCATGCCGAATGGCCGTGCCTTTCCCGCCTGTCTGGTCCCTGCCTGCCTCGCCCTTGCCGTTGGCGTCTCCTTTGCGCAGTCTCGGGACGATCCCGCCGACAAGTACATCTGGCTTGAGGAAGTGAACAGCCCACGCGCCATGGACTGGGTTAAGGCCGAGGATGCACGCACCGCCCGGGTCATGGAAGCCGATCCCCGATTTGCGACCTACAACGAAGAATCTCTGAAGGTCGTCGAAGACCCGAACCGTCTCCCCATGCCCGACCTCCGCGGCGTCGAGGTCTACAACTTCTGGAACGATCAGAAGAATGTTCGGGGTCTTCTCCGCAAGACGACCATGGACGACTACGCCACACCGGAGCCGCACTGGCAAACCGTTCTCGATGTCGATGCACTCGATAAGCAGGAGAACACCAGCTGGGTCTTCCACGGATCTGACTGCCTCTATCCTGGCGATGAGTACTGCGTCTTCGATCTGTCGGTCGGCGGTGAAGACGCCTCAACTTCCCGCGAGTTCCGCCTCAAACAGAATCAGTTCGTCTCTTCCGGCTTTGTTTCACCCCACAGCAAGCAGGAGATCGCATGGCAGGACAAGGACACGCTCCTCATCTCTCGCGACTGGGGCGCCGGCACCATGACCCAGTCCGGCTATCCCTTCGTCGTGAAGGAGTGGAAGCGCGGCACGCCGCTCGACAGCGCGAAGGAAGTCTTTCGCGGCGAACCCGCTGACATCTTTGCCCGCGCTTATGTTCTCAATGACGCTCAGGGCGATCGCCTCACCATCTTCAGCCGTTCGGTTAGCTTCTTCGAGTCTCGCCGCTGGATACAGACCTCTGAAGGTCTGAAGGAACTCGCCATTCCCCACAAAGCCGAACCCGTCGGTCTTCTTGCCGGGCGGCTGCTCATCCAGATTCATGAAGACTGGACCCCTTCGCCGGGCGGCACAAAATTCACTCAGGGCTCGCTGCTCTCGGTTCGCCTTGAAGACGTGCGCCGCGACCCGGCTCACCTCAAACCCACTGTGGTTTTCGCTCCCACCGCCGACGAGTTCATCAGCGGCAGCGCCACCACGCATGCGCGGCTCATTGTCACGACGCTCAAGCACGTCCTCGGTCGCGCCTACATCTACACACCTGCCGGAAGCAACGAGTGGTCGATCAAAACTCTCGACGTGCCCGACAACAGCTCCATCAGTGTGGTCGCCGCCAGCGACGTCAATGAGACTTTCTTTCTCAGCTCGCAGAGCTTCCTCACTCCGCCATCGCTGCTCGAGGGCGATGCAGCCAGTGGTCACCTCACGCTCTCGCGTTCTCAGCCGCCTTTGTTTGACGCCTCCCAGGACACTGTCGAGCAGCGCTTTGCCACTTCGAAAGACGGCACCAAAGTCCCCTACTTCATCGTTCATCGCAAAGACATGCCACTGAACGGGCAGAACCCCACACTGCTCAATGCGTACGGTGGATTTGAGCTCTCGGAAACTCCGCGTTACAGCGGAACCGTGGGCAAACTGTGGCTCGAAAAGGGCGGTGTCTATGTCCTCGCCAACATTCGCGGCGGCGGCGAGTTCGGACCCGCGTGGCACGAAGCCGGCCTCAAGACCCATCGCCAGCGCATTTATGATGACTTCGCCGCCGTAGCCGAAGACCTTATCGCGACCAAAGTGACCTCGCCCCGCCACCTCGGCATCATCGGTGGATCCAATGGCGGCCTGCTGATGGGAGTCGAGATGACGCAGCACCCCGACCTCTTCAACGCCATCGTCATCCAGGTGCCGCTTCTCGACATGATCCGCTATGAGCACATCGCCGCCGGAGCCAGCTGGGTCGGCGAGTATGGTTCGGTCAGCAATCCCGATGAGCGCGCCTTTCTCACTTCCATCTCGCCCTACAACCAGCTCAGGCCGGATGTGAAATACCCCGAGCCCTTCATCTTCACCACTACGCGCGATGATCGCGTGGGCCCGCAGCACGCGCGCAAATTTGCCGCGAAGATGGAGGAGTACCACGAGCCCTTCCTCTACGACGAGATCACAGAGGGCGGCCACGGCGCGGGCGCGGATCTGAAGCAAACCGCGCGTTCCTGGGCTGAAACCTACCTCTATCTGGCGCAGAAGCTAATGGAGCCAGCTTCATCACCTCAGTAATACAGGGCGTGCTTTCCCTGTTCGAACGCTGCTTCCCGGCGCTCATCGTTCAATCCTCCCCGGATAGTGCTATTCCCGTCACCTGCTGCCCCACCTAGACTAGCGGCGGATTCCCAGCACCCGGCGCTGCTGCTCCGATTCCCACAGCAGGGCCATCAACGCAAGGCGATCTTCGCCATAACAAAGAGTTGTTCTATGCAATGCAAAGGCCCGGCTGTACTCCTGGCAGTCGCCGCACTGGCTCTCAGCGCGAGTGCCGAGAACATTACCGGCACCATTCTGATCAAGAAGAAGCTCACGAAGCGCAGCGTCACTCCCTCGGTCTCGGTGTATCAGCGCGGCGCTACTGTGCAGCTCGGCCAGGATTCCCAAACCGATCCACTCTCGTTTGAGCGCTCGCGGGTTGTCATCTGGCTTGAAGGGTCGACACCTGCGGCTATCCTGCCGACCAGCGCAACTTCGACAACAACCCCCCAGGTCGCGCAACTCGACCGCCGCTTTTCGCCCGACCTGCTCGTCGTCCCCGCCGGATCCACCGTCTCGTTCCCCAATATGGATCCCATCTTCCACAACATCTTTTCGCTCTCGCGCGCCAAAAGCTTCGATCTCGGCGCTTACGACCAGGGTCAGACGCGCAGGGTGAGCTTCTCCCGTCCCGGCGTTGTGGACGTCTACTGCCACCTGCACCCCAACATGGAAGCGACGATCGTCGTCACGCCAAATCGCTGGTACGCGCGCCCCGACGCGGCCTCCGGTCAGTACCGCATTCCCAACGTCCCGCCGGGTGTGTACACGGTCGTGGCGTGGCACAAGTACGCTGGCTTCTTCCGCAAGACCATCACCATCGAACCGGGACGCGATGCTGTGGCCGATTTCTTTATTCCGCTTCAGGCAGACGATAACCAGGAGACACGGTGACCACCCGCTTCCGAACCCGCGCCTTCCTGATCTGCTTCATCCCCTTTGCCGCACTTCTGGCGGGGAGTTTCTGGATGGTGCAGCGGTTCGTGCAGTCCACGGTGCGCGACGGCCTGCGCACATCTCTGCGGGAAAATCAGGCCGCCATCGCCAGCATGCATGCCCGCGGCGATCTCCAGAACAGCCGCTTCCTGAGCGTCGTCGGCGAAAACGCCACTCTGAAAGCGGGAATCGAGCTGCTCCTCTCCGATCCCGGCATCCGGGCCGCCCACCTCACCGTCGAAGACCAGCTTCGCGAACTCGGCGAGCACATGGGCTTCGACTTTCTCCTCGTCTCCGCTCCCGACGGAACACCGCTCGTCGGTGTCATCCGCCAGACAGATGCCGCCCACCAGAGCCAGCTCGTTCCTTTCGACACGAGCCGTCTCGACCACATACGCTCCGGCCTCCTGATCCTCGGCGGCCATACTGTCGAAGTCGCATCCGTTGCCGTCGATCAGGACAACGGCAACCTCGGCTCGCTCGCCGTCGGTCAGTTCTTCAGCTTCTCCGGGCTCTCCTCGCCGGCAGTGCTCCTCCACAACGGAAACGTCATCGCCTCCAATCTGCCCGAGGTCTCTCTCGATCAACTCTCCGCCAGCTTCGCCGGATGCGCCGAGCGCGCAGAATGCGATCTCCGCCTGCAGACTGCCAACTGGATTTCCGCTCCCTTGCAGTCGTGGAATGGCGGCTATCTCCTGCGCAGCCTCGCCAATGTCGACGCCGCTACGGCTCCCATTCAGTCGCGCCTGCGCCGTCTCTTCTTCAGCCTCGTCGTGATTTGTTTCGCCATCGTTTTCCTCGCCAGCATCCAGTCGGCCCGTTCCATCGTTGAACCCATTTCCGCCGTTGTCTCTCATCTGCAGAAAGCGGCCAGCACGGGCGTCCTCGCGAGCTTTGAAGGCCGGCCGTCTCCGATCCTCGAAATCCGGGAACTCGCCGAAATCTACAACAACGCCGCGGCGTCGGTCCGCGCTTCAGGCGAAAAACTCCAGGACGCCTATCTTCAGTTCGTCGGCTCACTGGCCAGTGCCCTCGACGCACGCGATCGCTACACCGCCGGCCACAGCCACCGCGTGAGCCAGCTTTCCTGTGCCGTCGCCTCCGCAATGAGTCTCACCCCAGGCGATATCGAGCGGATCCGCATCGGCGCACTGCTCCACGACATCGGAAAAATCGGAATCGCCGACCGCGTCCTGCAAAAACCCGGCCGCCTCACCGACGAAGAGTGGAACATCATCAAACAGCATCCTGTCATCGGTCGCCGCATCCTCGAAGGCGTACATGGGTTTGCCCCCTACCTCAGCGCTGTCGAGCTTCATCACGAAAACTGGGATGGCTCCGGTTACCCTCTTGGCCAGGCAGGCAACGAAACCCCGGTAGACGCGCGCATCATCCATGTGGCCGACGCCTACGACGCAATGACCACGGACCGCTCCTACCGAAGCGCGATGAGCCACGAACGCGCGCTCTACATCCTGTGCGAAAATGCCGGACGCCAGTTCGATGCGCGTATCGTCGCCGTCTTCCTCAGCCTTCCCGCCGAGGTGTTCGCGCAGCGCAAGAGCGAACTCAACTCCGACGAGGAAGAACTCGAGCTGGCGGTCGCCCAGTGAAGAGCCCGATCCGCACCGTTATTCTCTGCCTTTGCGTCGGCGCCACTTCGCTTCTGCACGCGCAGGAAGCCGGCTCCGGCATCGACCTGCGCGAGACGTTCAGCGGTCTCGGTGCTGCCTCCAACGTCCTCTCCTCCGCGCCTCGCTCCGGTTCCTCCTTTGCTGCCGGCTTTCGCTCCATCACGTACCCAACCTGGAAAATCAACGACAACTGGGCCATCACCGGCTCGTATCAGCTCGTCTCGCGACCGTATTTCTACGCCGACTTCGAGAGCACCGGCTACGGCGCAAAAGGCTACCTGCTGCAGTCGACACTCAACTACTCGCGCGTCTCCGACAAAGGTTCTCTGCTTGTGCGCGCCGGCGTTCTCTCCAGCGCTTTTGGTTCCTTTCTGCTTCGCTACGACGACGCAAGCAACCCGCTCGTCGATATGCCGCCCCAGTACGGCTACTACTACGCGCCCGTCACCACCGCCGGACTCCCCGGCGCCCAAATCGATGTCACTCGCGCCAAATTTGACGCACGCCTGCAATTCGCGAACTCCTCGCCCGCCAATCCCCGCAGCCTCTTCGCTCATGATCAGTACGGCAACTGGGCCGGCGGCGGCGGCTACACCATCCGTCAGGGCTTTCGCGTCGGCGTCGACGGTTATCGCGGACCGTATCTCAGTCGCGACTATGCGTACTTCTTCCCCGGCGAAAAGAATCCCAACACTCTCCCCGCCACCGGACTCGGCATCGACGCGCAATGGTCCCATGCCCACACCAGCGTGCAGTTCGAAGAAGACCGCTTCCTCTTCCCCTACTCCGCGATCCCCGACTACCGCGAGACTGCCGGCTACGTTGAAATCAAACAGGTCCTCTCTCCGCGCTGGTACGTCGCTTTTCGTCCCAGTTGGACCACGGCCAACGAAGGCGGCGATATGGGCAATCTGGAATCCGGCGTGGCCTACCGCCCCACCCGCTTCCAACTCATCAAGCTCGATTACGAATTCGAGCACTACACGCAGGAAACTCCGCACAACCAGAACACTCTCGCCGTCCAGTGGGTGATGAGTCTCGATCGGGCTTTCGCCTCGCGCTAAAATCGCCGGCGACCCCGCCCTGAACTTCGTCCCGTCACGCGAGACGTCCGCTCAGCACCAGACTGCGCTGCTATCCAAGTTAAACGTTTTATCTTGACGGACCGTCAGCCTCGCCTTTAGCATTTCTCCGTTCGAGGTGACTATGCTGCTTCCCGTTTTCCTGCAGCGCCTGTTGCGCTGCGCCTCTGCCGCGGTTTTGCTTGTCGCATCTTTGGCTCCTGCCCAGAATTCTCCCGCTCCCAAACCCGACACGCGTCCATGGATGAACAAAGCTCTCTCGCCCGATGAGCGTGCCGACCTCGTCATCAAAGAAATGACCCTCGACGAGAAGATGAACTTCGTCCACGGCACCGGCTGGAACGGCCTGCGCGAAGGCGCCGAGATTCCGAAAGGCTCGCTCGGCGGCGCCGGATTCGTCCAGGGCGTCGCCCGCCTCGGCATTCCCGGCATCAATATGGCCGACTCCGCTGTCGGCGTTCGCCTCGCTGCCCAGGGCAGCCACTACGCCACGCTGCTGCCCTCCGTCCTCGGCGCAGCCAGCAGCTGGGATAAGGACGCGCTGTTTCTCTATGGTTCCGTCATCGGACGCGAGTTACGCGACACCGGCTACAACATGTCGATCGGCGGCGGCGTCGACATTGCCCGCGACCCGCGCAACGGCCGCAACTTCGAATATGCCGGCGAAGATCCGGTTCTTGCCGGCACCATGGTCGGCGAGCTGGCACGCGGCGTCCAAGCCAACCAGATCATGGGCGATATCAAGCACTACGCCTTCAACGACCAGGAAACCGGACGCACCACCGTCAATGTCTCCATCGACGAGCGCTCCGCGCGCGAAAGCGATCTGCTCGCCTTCCAGATCGCCATCGGCCTCGCCAATCCTGCCGGCGTCATGTGCTCCTACAACCGCGTCACCATAACTCCCAACTCCAAAACCGACTGGGCCTGCGAGAACGACTACCTGCTCAACCAGGTCCTCAAGAAGGACTTCGACTTCAAAGGCTTCGTTCTCTCCGACTGGGGCGGCACGCATTCCGACGTTCACGCCGCGCTCTCCGGCCTCGATCAGGAGCAGCCCGGTTCTCGTTATTTCGGCGATCCGCTGAAGCAGGCCGTCCAGAACAACAAGGTCCCCATGTCGCGCCTCGATGACATGGTTCACCGCGTCCTGCGCGCCATGTTCGCCAATGGCGTCATCGACAATCCACCCGTCAACGAGGTCGTCGATCCCTTCCGCGGCCGCGACGACGCCGAACACATCGCCGACGAAAGCATCGTTCTGCTGAAGAACGCCGGCATCCTTCCGCTCAACGCTGCGTCCGTGGAGTCGATCGCGATCATCGGCTCCCATGCCGATGTCGGCGTCCTCTCCGGAGGCGGATCTGCACAGGTCGACTCTCCCGGCGGCAACGCCGCCAATCCGCGGCCCGGCGTTTCACAGTGGGGCGAGCACATCTACTTCCCTTCGTCACCTCTGAAAGAGATTCGTAGACATGCGCCCCAGGCTAAAGTGGAATTCGATCCCGGCACCGACCATGCATCCGCTGCAAAACTCGCCGCGGCATCGCAGGTCGCTATCGTCTTCGTCAATCAGCCTCTGAGCGAAGGCATGGACGCCCCGACTATCTCGCTCCCTGATAATCAGGACGCTCTCGTCGACGCCGTCGCCGCCGCCAATCCCCATACCATCGTCGTCATCGAAAGCGGTGGGCCTGTTGCTATGCCCTGGATCGATCGCGTTGCGGGCGTCCTCGAAGCCTGGTATCCCGGCATCGGCGGAGCGCAATCGATGGCGGGCATCCTCTTCGGCGAAGTCAACCCGTCCGGCCGTCTGCCCATCACCTTCGCGAAGACCGACGCGCAGTTGCCGCACCCTCAGGTTCCGGGCATCGAGCTGATCAAGAACCCCGGCACCGCTCATCACCGTCCCGGCGAACTGCCGCTCTTCGATGCACCCGCCACAGAAGGTGTCCGTGTCGGTTACAAATGGTTCGAGTCGAAGCAGGAAGAGCCGCTCTTTCCCTTCGGCTTCGGACTTTCCTACACCACGTACGACTTCTCTGACCTGAAGGTCTCCGACCACGAAGTCACCTTCACCGTGCACAACAGCGGCAACCGCGCCGGAAGCGAAGTCGCCCAGGTCTACGCGGTTCTGCCCGCCTCAACCGGCGAGTCTGACTTCAAACGCCTCGTCGCGTGGGATCGCGTGACCCTCGCGGCCGGCGAATCGAAAACCGTCACTCTCAAGGTCGATCCGCTTTACCTCTCCATCTTCGACACCGGCAAAAACAAGTTCGTGCTTGCCCCCGGCGATTACGAAATCCTCGCTGGCTCCTCCTCGCACGACACGGCGCTCAAAACCACGCTGCACATCGCGAACTAGAACTTCGTTCGCCACAAACACAGCGGCCCCGCGATCGAATCGATACGGGGCCGCCGTCTTGCTACACCCTACTCCCTGTTCTCTAGTTCGCCCCAAAGTTCGCCGGCTGCGTCCCCGGACCGCTCGCCGGAGGATGCGCCCCGGCTCCCTTTCCGCCTTCAGCCGTTCCATCCAGTTCGACTTTGCCGGAAAAGATCGCGTTGTCTTCCACAGACAGCCGCGCCGCGCGAATATCGCCGTTCACCCGGCTGCCGGCGCGCAATTCCACGCGGCCCTGCGCGTGAATGTCGCCCTGCAGCGAGCCCTGCACCACTACGTCGCGAGCCGTTACGTTCGCCGTCACCCGCGCATTGGTCCCGATGGTCAGCCGATGCTCGTTCATCGTGACCGTGCCCTCTACCAGACCCTCAACAATCAGGTCCTCATTGCCCTTGACTTCTCCGCGAATCTGGACAGATTTTCCGATAACGGCAGTTGCTTCTCCCGGCATTGCGTAAGCTCCCCTCTCCTGTTGGCCCGCTGGCTTTCTCCGCAATATACGCAACGCCACGTCTCACCGCAACAAAATTGCCCATGAATCATGCGGTTCGAGCCAGTTTCGTAACTCCGGGCCACAGCTCCGACTGCACCGGCCACACTCCCTTCCTGCCCGGCAACGCTTCGTCGCCGAACCGCTG
>Ga0335072_10006098_pt1 | contig 17672 bp, 16 predicted proteins | sample Lox_Sample_21_FD_206725 | JGI IMG/M metagenome (GOLD analysis project Ga0335072, IMG submission 206725) | Soil microbial communities from Loxahatchee National Wildlife Refuge, Florida, United States - Lox_Sample_2.1 | ecosystem: Environmental > Terrestrial > Soil > Wetlands | place: USA...
GCGCGTTGTCGTAGAAACCATGCAGCGAGGCCATGAGGCGCAGGTTCTCTGAGACACGCTGCGCGATGGTTTGGGTGAGCGCATGATTCTGCACGGCGAGGGCGATGTAACTGCAGAGCAGGTCGAGCGCGTCGAGTTCGGTGTCTTCATAGAGCGCATCGCCGGGACGGCGGCCGAGCGCGACGACTCCGGCAAGCTTGCCGACGGCTTTCAACGGAGCGAGGCACTTGAAAAGTTCAGGCGCGACGTTGCCGTTCGAACTCAGAAAAACAGAATAGGTGGAAGAATTCAGAACGATTGGGCCGCGCGCCGCAGTGAGCGCATGGACGTGCTTGGGGAGGAGAGGAATGAAGGCGGGATTCGGTATGAGGGCGAATCCCTCGACCGCCGCGGAGGTCAGCATGGCGGGCTTGTCGTTGAACAGGAGAAGCGCACCCTCGCGCGCGCCTGCCGCTTCCATAATGGCAGACAGCATGAGCCGCGAAGTTTCCGCGAAGTCGCGCTCCGCGGTGAGCGCGGGGCCGAGTTCGGAAAGCGCTTCGACGGTGTGCAACAACCGCCGCAAATTGTTGGTCTGCACTGCCACGGACGAAGTGGGAGCCAGATCGCAGAGCAAGACGAGGGTAACACGCGGAAAATGGCGCGCGCGATAGCTGCTTGTTGGTTAGTTTGATGCGGTGCCGGGGTTCAAGAAAAAGATGATGATCAGGATGGTTCTGGCGTAGTCCGGGAGGACGGTCACGAACACTGGTGGCGCAATCTTAGAAGGAAGCGAGCCAAACGCGCGTTTGCCGTGGAGCACAGTACGCGCCACAGCGCACGGCTCGCCCAGATCCTTCGCTGCGCACACGAGGCCTGCTCAGGATGACGCCGAGCTTAGAAGTGATTGCGGAGGTCGGCGAAGCTGCTCACGATCAACAACTGTTGTGCGGAAGGAGCAGGATTCAGTTCCTCGTGTTCGAGCACCCAGGTGTCGCCGTGCGGAACGAACACGGCGTTCAAGCCGGTGGCGAGCGCGGGGTTGATGTCGGATCGCGGACTGTTGCCGACCATCCAAGTGAGCTGATGTTCGAGTTCGAATTTTTCGACGACTGCTTCGTAGGTGGCGGCATTTTTTTCGGCGACGATTTCCGTGGCGACGAAATATTCCTTCACGCCGGAGCGCTCAATCTTTCCCGTCTGCTCGGCGATGGCGCCTTTGGTGAGCAGAATCAGGCGATGGCGCTCGGAGAGATACTCGAGCGTATCCGGAACATTGGGAAGGAATTCGATGGGATGATCGGCAACGGTGTGGGCGAAGCTGTTGATTTTGGCGTGTAGCTCGGGCGTGACTGGTTCAACGCTGAGGCGCTCAAAAGTGTCGACTAACGCGTGAGCGAAGCTGTGCAGTCCGTAGCCGTGCTTGACGATGCATTCGCGCTCGACTTCGTTGAGGACCTGTCGCACTTGCTCGGGAGTAAATTCGTGATGATTCAGAAACGAGATGAAGCGTGCGATGGCACGCTCGAAGTAGATGTTGTTCTCCCAGAGCGTGTCGTCGGCGTCGATGAGGAGGGTTTGGGGAACGCTGGGCGCGAGATCGGGTGAAGTTGGCATGAATTAGCGATGCGCTATGAACGATGGGCAGTGAGCGAACAGCGGGAAGGGCCAGATGATCGGGAGATCGCGTCTATCATTGCTCGCGGCTCATTGGCTTCTATCCTACCCAGTCTAGCTTGGCGACGGGGCCGATGATGCCGGCTTTGTGTCCCATGTCGAGCAGGCGGTGGACGGCTTCGCGGCCATCGGAGCCGTAATCGAGGGTGCGCTCGTTCACGTACATGCCGACAAACTTGTCGGCGGAGTGAGCATCGAGATCGCGGGCGAATTGCATGGCATAGGCCAGCGCTTCTTCGCGATGATCGAGCGCGTACTGGATGCTCTCTCGCAAAGTCGTGGTGGAAGCCGACATTAATTCGGGGCCGAGCGCGCGGCGGATGGCGTTGCCTCCAAGGGGAAGCGGCAGGCCGGTCATTTTTTGCCACCAGCGGCCTAGATCGACGACGCGATGCAGGCCCGACTTGTCGTAAGTGAGCTGACCTTCGTGGATGATCAATCCGGCTTCATACTTTCCCTCGAGCACCTGCGGGATGATCTGGTCGAAGGGCACAACTTCGGTTTCGATTCCGGGAGCAAACAATTGCAGCGCGAGATAGGCTGTGGTGAGCTTGCCAGGGACGGCGATGCGACGGGTCTTGATTTCGCTTTCCGAAAACGGCCGAGGGGAAACAACCATCGGACCGTAGCCCTCGCCGACGCTGCCGCCGCAGGCCATCAGTGCGTATTTGTCTTGAATATACGGATAGGCGTGAAACGAAATGGCGGTGACATCATAGACGCCTTCGCGCGCCTTCTGATTCAAAGTTTCAATGTCGCACAGCGTATGAGTAAAGCGCAGGCCGGGCGTACGAACTTTGTGCGTCGCCAAGCCGTAGAACATAAAAGCGTCGTCAGAATCAGGGCTGTGGGCAACGGAAATCTCGCGCACGGAGCTGGATCCTGGCGTGGTTTTTGTTTCCTGTTCGGACACGGACGTCATGAAATGAACTCCATGGAATGACCGGTGCGGTCTTTCGCCCCTCCGGGGCTCGTTCAACTTTTCTGCTGGCCTAACAGCACGGCTGAAGCCGTGCCCTTTCAAAGCACTGTCTCCTCAAACCGCACGATTGCTCGACCGATTCCAGCGGGTGGCAATGGCGGCCGCAAATATGACTTTCAAGACTTCGGCGGCAATGAAAAAGTAAAGGCCGAGGTAAGCCGCTTTCGCCAGCGAATGCGTGATGACGTAAAGCCAGCTCAAGCCACCGGCGAAGAGCAGAATTTCCGCCAGGAGGCCGGCGATCATCCCACGCAAAAACGTCTTTGCGCCGCGCTCGAAAATGTAGCCGGCAAGGAACGCGACAAACGGATAAACGAGAAGGAAGCCACCGGTTGGGCCAAATAATTGTGCAACACCTCCCGGGCCAGTGGGATTAAAGACGGGCAATCCAAGCATTCCTTCGACGAGGTAAAGCATGAGAGCGGCGAACCCGCGGCGGCTGCCGAGAAGCAATCCCACTATCAGCACGCCCATGTTCTGGATGGTCAGCGGAACGGGAGTCAGCGGCAGAAGCGGAATCGTGACGCGAGCGCAGAGTGCGACAAACAGACTTGCTCCGACCACCAGCGCAACTTGCCGCGCGGATTCCTGTGCGTGTCCCTCGGACGCGCTGAAACTTTCAATCGCCGCTCGTGGCATAAGGTGAGTCCCTCCCGGAAAAGGTCCTACTTCTGACTACTGTACTTATGACTTCTCAGCTTTTATTTTTCATTGGGATGATCGGGCTCAACTGAATTCAACGAGCCGTCCTGGGCATGGGATTTCTCCAGATTGCGCCGGAGATGCATGTAAATGGCAATCGCCACGCACACCACCACGAGCGTACTGATGCCCAGGATCAGGAACCACCAGATCATCCGCACAGCCGATTAGGATAACAGATGATCTGGTGGAGAGCAGATGGCGATTGAGCAGCAACGATTTTTCAACAGCTGCGGCGCAAACGAAACCACCGGCTGGTGCTGCTACCGTACGGTTGCGGCCATTCTTTCGCGAAGCATCTCGACCCGCTTCAACGTCATTTCCAATCTCTTACGGCCGTATTCGGAGCTAGTCGCCAATTTTTCTACATTGGCGAGCAATTCCTGGTCTCCCATCTTTTCGCGGAGCTCCTTGAGAAAGGGCTGGACCTTGGCCAGCAGAAAAAACATCTCTCCACTGATCGCCGGCTGCAGGAACAATTCGGAGCTGATGGCACCCTGCAGCACGAGAGAGGCAACCATGCCCCAGTAACTGCTGACCTGGCGCAGCCACGCATTCTCCGGACTGCCCATGGCGAATGCGACCTTTATAAAATCATCGGCATTTTCTGGCCAGAACTCGGTCATGAACCAACTTCGGGCTTTGCGCATCTCGGTTTCGCGGCGAAGATCGTAGAGTTGCAGGATCAGTTGGGCATCGGCAGCTGTGACCTTTTCAGGCATTACTCCTCCTCGAATTGAATAAAGATATTGTCAGTTTTGACCGTGGGGAAGCGGGTTTACAAATCGACTTCACACGACAGCGTGAAGCCTCGCTACATATAACGCTCAAGAGCGGCGGAAGGATGCAGAATTTTTATGCGGGATTGGCCGATGCGGACGCCGCTGTCGCTTCCGGAGGTGGCGGAGGCGCCGGACGCTCGTAATCGCACTCTTTATTAGGACAGGCGATGACCGGGCCGGCCTTCAGGTTTTTCTCCACCAGAAATTCGTGGCCGCAGCTGGGGCACTTCTCGGCGATAGGCTTGTTCGCGGAAGTGAACTTGCACTTCGGATAATTCGAGCACCCGTAAAAGGTGTTGCCCTTGCGCGCGCGCTTTTCGACGAGCTCGCCATCTTTGCAGTCTGGGCACTTCACGCCGATGAAGTTCTGCTTCACATATTTGCATTCCGGATACCCGCTGCAAGCGGTGAACTCGCCATAACGGCCATGGCGAATCATCATGTTGCGGCCGCACTTCGGGCAAAGCTCATCGAGCGGAATATCGGGAACTTTCTTGCCCTGATCGAGACGCCGAGTGGTCTTGCAATCGGGATATCCTGTGCACGCCATGAACTGGCCGAAGCGGCCACGCTTGAGCACCATCACCCGGCCGCAGTTTTCGCAGTATTCCTCTGCACCACCGGTTTCCTGCACGTCAGCGGAATCGAGATCGGGCAGATTGATCGGGTTTTCCTTCGTGAACGTGCAGGTATTGGGATCGTCTTTGTCGTAGGTGCTGCAGGCGTAGAAGGAGCCATGCTTGCCCCACTTGATGACCAGCGGCGCGCCACACTTTTCGCATTTCTCGTCGGTGGGCTTTTCCATCCGCTTGATGTTCTCCATATGCTTTTCGGCATATTTGAGATCCTTCTGGAATTTCTTGTAGAACTCCGACATGGCGTCTTGCCACTTCTCTTTGCCCTCTTCGATTTCGTCGAGTTCTTCTTCCAGACGAGCGGTGTATTGAACATCAAAAATGTCGCGGAAGTTTTCCACCAGCAGATCGGTGACGACCAGTCCGATTTCCGTCGGAATGAATTTGCCGCCGACTTTCTGAACGTACTGCCGCTCCTGAATGGTGGAAAGAATGGCCGCGTAGGTTGATGGACGGCCGATTCCGCGTTCTTCAAGTTCTTTGACCAGCGACGCTTCGTTGTAGCGCGGCGGAGGCTCGGTGAAATGCTGCTCGGGCTTGAGTTCGCGTAAAGTCAGAATCTGTCCGGCTTCGAGCGCAGGCAGCTTGTGCTTGAGTTCTTCGTCTTCTTCGTCGCGGCCTTCCTTCGATTCTTCGTACACTTTCAGGAAGCCGTCGAACTTGAGCACGGATCCGGTGACGCGGAACCAGAAGACTTCGTTGCCACTCTTGGCATCGATGTCGACGGTGGTCTGGTCGAAGACGGCGGGCGTAATTTGCGAAGCCACAAAGCGCTGCCAAATCAGCTTGTAGACTTTGAATTCATCCTCTTTTAGGTATTGCTTGATCGAATCAGGATGGCGCATCGCCGAGGTCGGCCGGATGGCTTCGTGCGCCGCCTGCGCTTCCTTCTTTTCTTTAAATGTATTCGGAGACGCGGGCAGGTAGGTCGCACCGTACTCTTTGCCGATGTATTCGCGGACTTCCGCGATGGCTTCGGGCGCGACGCGTGTCGAGTCGGTTCGCATGTAGGTAATCAGACCGATGGAACCTTCCTCACCTAGCTCGACGCCTTCGTACAAGCGCTGAGCAATCATCATGGTGCGCTTCACGCTAAAGCGCAGCTTGCGCGAGGAATCCTGCTGCAGCTTGCTGGTGGTGAATGGAGGTGCGGCGTTGCGGCGGCGCTCCTTGTTATCGACCGAGCGGACGACCCATTGCGCTTTCTCAAGCGCCGTCCGAATCTTCTCGGCTTCCTCGCCATTGGGAATCTCGATCTTCTCTTCGCCCTTGCCCAAGAAGCGCGCGGCGAATGCGGGTGGCTTCTTCGCGGCGAGGTGCGCGTCGATGGTCCAGTATTCCTTTTTCTCGAACGCCTTAATTTCGCGCTCACGTTCGACAATCAGGCGGAGGGCGACGGTCTGCACGCGTCCAGCGGAGAGCCCGCGGCGGACTTTATCCCAGAGAAGCGGGGAGACCTGATATCCCACGAGGCGGTCGAGGACGCGGCGAGCCTGCTGCGCGTCAACCAGATTCTGATCGATGCTGCGGGGATGCTCGAAAGCGGCCTGCACGGCACGCTTGGTGATCTCGTTAAAAGTGACGCGCTGAATGCGGGGAGGCGCTTGGGGTTCGCCTTTTTTGGCTTTCTTCGGTTTTTTCTTGCCGCCGTTTTCGTCGAGTTCAATGGCAAGATGCGCGGCGATGGCTTCGCCTTCGCGGTCGGGGTCAGGCGCAAGATAGATGTTGTCGGCCGAGGCCGCCAGCTTCTTCAACTTGGCTACAACCTTTTCTTTGCCAGGGATGACGATGTAATCGGTCTCGAAGTCGTTCGAGATGTCGACGCCCAGAGTGCTCTTGGGCAGATCTTTCACGTGGCCGAGTGAGGCCTCGACAGAGAATCCCTTACCCAGATATTTCTGGATGGTTTTCGCCTTGGCTGGCGATTCGACGATGACTAAACCTTTAGACAATGTTTCCTCTATTCGCAAGATTCAATTTTCGAAGCTAGCACGAATCGCAACCGGGCAACAAGTTACCAGTCTTGCGGCTGGTCCATGGCACTCGATCTTCGGCTGCCGTATACTATGCGAACTAAGTCCAGCCGCAGAGCCAATTTGCGTTCCTACGAATACTCCATGGAGCACGTACACGCGTGAGCGAGCGGCGAATTCCATCTCTCGATGGCTTGCGGGCAATCTCAATCACGCTCGTAATTCTCAGCCATCTGGTGAAATGGAAGCACATTTCAGTCGAGGCCCTCGGAAATTATGGCTCGCTGGGTGTGTTCGTTTTCTTCGTTCTATCCGGATACCTGATCACCAACCTGCTGCTGCGGGAACATGAGCGGACATCCTCGATCAGTCTGCGCATGTTTTATATCCGGCGCGCCTTCCGCATCTTCCCTGCGGCATTCCTGTTCCTGGCGGTCGTGATCGTGCTTTATTGGCGCCAGATGCGGTGGTATCACATCGCCACGGCGGTGTTTTATATCGCGAATATGGATCTTACGCGGCCCTGGATTTTCGGGCATCTGTGGTCGCTGAGCATCGAAGAGCAGTTTTATCTGCTTTGGCCGTTCGCACTGAAGAAATGGTACCGTCACCGGACCGCCATCGTGGTTTGCGCTTTTTGGGCGACACCGATTTTTCGAACCGCTCTCTATGCGTTGAAAGTGCATAACGGCCTTGCACAAAGCCTGCCAATCTATTCGAGCCAGCTGGCAATCGGTTGCCTACTCGCGCTTGTCGCGCCCCGAATGCCCAAGATCAGTCGACCGATGGCTTTGGCGATGTGTGCGATTTTTGTGCTCGTGCCGTGGTTTCCTGGAACGAGCCCGGTGCGAACATTGTTCGAGCTCTTCTTCCTTTTTCCCGCACTTCATGTTGCGGTCGCCGGACTGGTGTTGCACGTGATCCAGACGCCGTACCGAATCTTGAACTGGGCTCCGGTAGCGTGGCTTGGCCGAATCAGCTACAGTCTGTACTTATGGCAGGAGCTGTTTTGTTCGAACGTTGCCTTGCATGCGGGATTTGTGCTCGTGTTACCAGCCATTGCCTGTGCCTGCCTGTCGTATTACTTGATCGAACAGCCGATGTTGCGCCTTCGCGACAACTGGACGCGGAGGCCATCTCCTCGGCCACATGTTCTCGCTCCTGCGGAAGACATTCCGATGGCGAGCTGATCGCGCGCAATTTCGTTGCCTCCCGACGGCCGCTAGAAGCTCTTCACAAAATTCTTGCCTGGCATCTGGCGGACCTTGCCGGCGAGCTCCAGTTCGAAGAGGGCGGCAAAAATTTCCGAAGACGACAGCTCTGTCTCCAGCTTTTCCACGATTTCATCGATGTGCGTGGATTCGTCGGCTTTCAGCAGGCTGAGGATGCGCTTTTCGTGAGGAGGAAGCCCTTCGTCCGGAAATAGAGATGCCGGGGAAGAGCCGGAGGATTCAGGCGAAGAGGGAGGGGTCAGGGCAAGTCGCACATCTGTCGGGAGATCCTCCCATACGTCTTCCCAGGTCGCTACCAGCTTGGCGCCCTGCTTGATGAGGGTGTTCGGTCCCCACGAATTCTTGTTGGTGACATTGCCGGGCACGCCGAAAACGTCGCGATTCTGCTCGAGGGCGCAGCGCGCGGTGATGCGCGTGCCGGAGTATTCCGCGGCTTCGACTACCAGCACGCCCAGCGACATGCCGCTGATGATGCGGTTACGAATGGGAAAATTTTGCGGAGCGGCGAAGGTGCCCAGCGGGAATTCGGTGATCAGAGCGCCGCCCAGGGCGAGAATCTGCTCGGAGAGCCGGGAATTTTCTTTGGGATAGATGACGTCCACTCCCGTACCGAATACCGCGAGCGTCTTGCCTTTTGCTGAGATCGCGCCGCGATGGCTGGCCGTGTCGACACCACGCGCCATGCCGCTGACGATGACGAGTCCTTGCGTGGCCAGATCGCATGCGAGGCGCTCGGCCATGCCCGTTCCATAAGGCGTGGGATGGCGGGTTCCGACCATGGAGATGCCGGGTTTGGTGAGCACTTCGAGATTTCCGCGAACATACAGATTCAGCGGAGGATCGTAGATTTCTTTCAAACGCGGCGGATAAAACGGATCATCGAAGGAGATGATGGTCACACCAGCCGCAGTGGCGCGGGCGATTTCTTCGCGAGCCAGTTCGGCTGACTTACCGGTCGCGACGGATTGCGCGGAGACGGCCTGGATACCAGTGGCTTCAAGTTCCGTGAGCGAAGCGCGAAACACCGCTTCCGGTGAACCGAAGTGCTCGACCAGCTTTTTGCATTTCGTGGGGCCCAGACCGGGAGTCAGGGATAAAGCGAGCCATTCATGAAGATGGGTAGCGGACGCGTTTACGGCGGGTTTGGCAACAGTCGACATCGAGCGGACTGTACTGAGCACGCGAGAGGCGCGTCAAGGTCATCCGTCACATCCATTTTGTTAAACTTGTGGAAAGATTGCGAGCCACCATGCGACGCCTGCGTATTTCCGCTATTTCTTACCTGAACACCGCTCCTTTGATGTGGGATTTCGAGCACACTGAAATCGGGCGCAAGTTCGATGTTTCCTATACTTTACCGTCGGATTGCGCGCGTGCCCTGGCGGCCGGAACAGCAGATATTGGCATCATTCCGGCAGCCGCCTACACGCAGATTTCAGGGCTGCAAATTCTTCCCGATGTGGTAATCGCATCGCTCCGGGCGGTGCGTTCGATTCTACTGGTCAGCAAAGTGCCCGTGGAAAATGTAGGCAGCGTGGCACTCGACACATCGTCGATGACGTCGGTGGCGCTGACGAAAGTGCTGTTCGAGAACTGGCTTGGAGGCGCGAGAACCTACACTTCGATGGCTCCGAACATCGACGCTATGCTGGCGGAATGCGATGCCGGGTTGTTGATTGGCGATCCGGCGTTGCAGGTGGATCGCTCGCGCTATCACACGCTCGACCTCGCGGAAGAGTGGATACGGTTCACTGGTAAGCCGTTTGTGTTTGCGTTTTGGGCGGTGCGATCGGAGGCGCTCGCGGAAGCTGATCCGGCGATCGATGTTGCTGGAATTTTTCGCGAGTCCCGAGATCATGGGCTACAGTTGGGCAGCCTCGACGAGATTGCCCGCGAGTGGGCGCCGAAGTTGGGGATCAGTGGGGCAGATGTGCATTCTTACTTGACCGAGAACATCCACTATCAGCTGGACGCTGGCTGCCTGGAGGGCTTGCAACTTTTCTATCGTTATGGCGCGGAGATTGGCGCCTTGCCGTCCAATCCTGAACTGCGGTTTGCCGAGTCCGGCCGGCCAGTGCTCCGCTAGGGAGCGTAAGAAGCTTGAGCCTTTTTCAACCCATTCCGAATGCGGGAGGCGCGGCGGCGGATTCTACGCGGCCGCTGGCGGACCGCATGCGTCCGCGCACGCTGGATGAATTTGTCGGGCAAGAGCATCTGATCGGGTCCGGCAAGCCGCTGCGGGTACAGATTGAGCGCGACGACCCGGGCTCGCTGATTTTCTGGGGACCTCCGGGCACGGGCAAGACGACTCTAGCGAAAATCATCGCGAAGATGACGCGGGCGGACTTCATCGAATTTTCCGCGGTGCTATCGGGGATCAAAGAAATCAAGCAAGTTATGGCGGACGCCGAGCGCGCCAAACAGTATGGGACACGAACGATCGTCTTCATCGACGAGATTCACCGCTTCAATAAAGCGCAGCAGGATGCATTCTTGCCGCATGTGGAAAAGGGAAACATCCGGCTGATCGGCGCGACTACGGAGAATCCGTCATTCGAAATCAATGGGGCGCTGCTGTCGCGCACCCGCGTTTACGTGCTGCAACCGCTTACGGAAGATCAGATTGTGCTGCTGCTGCGGCGAGCATTGACCGATCGCGAGCGCGGATTGGGCGAGAGAAATCTGGACGCATCCGATGACGTGCTCCGGAGAATCGCGAACTACACCAGCGGAGATGCGCGCAGCGCGTATAACGTGCTGGAAGTGGCGGCGGGACTCACTCTCCCACTTCTCGCAACAGCGGCGAGAAGTGGGGCATCCCAGGAAAAATCCCCACCTCCGGCAACACCGGCCAGAGACGGGACGCCCGGGGCGAATGAGATTACGGATGCGATCGTTCGCGATGCGCTGCAGAAGCGCATTTTGCTTTATGACAAGACCGGCGAAGAACATTACAACCTGATCTCGGCATTGCATAAATCGGTACGAAACAGCGATCCCGATGCGGCTTTGTATTGGCTGGGAAGAATGCTCGAAGCCGGCGAAGATCCCTTGTACATCGCCCGGCGCGTGGTGCGCATGTCGGTGGAGGACATCGGACTCGCCGATCCTAATGCGCTGGCGCTTTGCATGGCGGCGCGCGATGCGGTGGACTTTATCGGCATGCCGGAAGGCAATCTCGCGCTCGCCCAGGCGGTGGTTTATCTTTCTGTCGCTCCGAAATCGAATGCGCTGTACACCGCTTATGGCAACGTGCAGCACGACGTGGAGCAAACTTCGGCCGATCCCGTTCCACTGCATTTGCGCAACGCGCCCACTGCGTTGATGAAAGGTCTGGGCTACGGCAAAGGCTACGAGTACGCGCATGATCTCGAAGGCAAGGTCGCCGACATGGAATGCCTGCCGGAAAATCTGCGTGGGCGCGTCTACTATGAGCCAACCGCGGAAGGGATTGAAAAGCGGATCCGCGAACGACTGGAAGAGATCAAGCGGCAGCGCAGCGATGCCCACGCTCGGGCCGAGAAGCAAAAGCCTGAAGACAAGAGAAAAAAAGAGTCGTGAGCGCGATCGCAGCACTCCAATAGCTCAGTAGGGGTTCAGTCCGACTGCCGGCGAGGATCGCGATCATGGCCGCTGCTTTTACTTTCCACCCGGAATTGCCTGTGCGCCCCGAAGCCTCGTCTCGGCCCGTCCCCGCCGATCTGGTTGACGACCTGCAGCGGGTGCAGAAGGCCGCGCAGAAGATCACCTCGATCCTCGATCTTGATCAGCTCATCGACAGCATCGTGAGCGAAGTAACTACATCATTCGCTTGCGTCGAAGCCAGCGTGTACCTTCACGATGAGGAACATGGCGAGTTAGTCATGACAGGAGTGTGCGGGTGCACGACCCATGCCAAGGGACATCGCAAGAAGATCGGAAAAGAAGGCATGGTGGGGCACGCAGCGGCAATCGGTGAGATGCATTACGCGCCGGATGTTCGTGTCGATCCGTACTACATCAAATGTGAAGAGTCGATCATGTCGGAGGTCGCGATTCCACTGCTGGTGAATGGCCGGCTGGTTGGAGTATTCAGCGCTTCGCATCACGAATTGGATGCATTCCCCCGCAACCAGCTTCGGCTTCTCCAAGCCTTCTGCGATCACATTGCCATTGCAGTGGACAATGCCCGAAGATTTCAGAACGAACGGGCCGCTCGCGCCGCGCTCGATCGCGATGCGCAGGAGGCGCGTGTAATCCAGCAAGCCCTGCTCCCGAAGAGCTCTCCTTATATTCCGGGAATCGTGATTTCCGGACGAAGTGTTCCGGCTCGCGCCGTGGGTGGCGACTGGTACGATTTCATTTCGTTTCCGGATGGACGGCTGGGGATCGTGCTGGCCGACGTTTCGGGAAAAGGCACCGCGGCCGCACTGCTGATGTCAGCGACGCGGGGCATGTTCCGCTCGCTGGCTGAGGCCTGCTGCAGTCCCAGCGAAGTCTTAACGCGTTTGAATGAACTGCTGATGAATGACTTCCCTGCCGGAAAGTTTGTGACCATGGTGTATGCCGTGCTCGATCCAGCAAGCCGTAAGGTGATTTTCGCGAATGCGGGTCACTTGCAGCCGCTCTTTTTGGATCAGGATGGCGAACACTTTCTCGATACCGAGCGCGGATTGCCGCTGGGCCTGAGTTCCGGAGATTATTCGGAAACAGAGATCACGCTCTCGAAAGGGTCACGGCTGATTTTTTACAGCGATGGGATCACCGAAGCCGTGAATGCCGACGAAGAAGAGTACGGACCGTGCCGGCTGGCGGAGCATGCATTGAAGCCGGATGCTTCGGCGGTGACGATCATTGACGAAGTGCAATTATTTGCGAATGACAACGGCGTGCGCGACGATGCGAGCGTCGTGTTCGTGGGCGTCCAGTAGGGCAAGCCGCGCGGGAACTCAGCGGAAACGGGCGCGGTGTTCTTTCAAAATGCAGCGGTCCATCACCACGAAGATTCCAGCTTTGCGCGCTTTTTCTGCGGCTTTTTCGTGGACCACATCTTCTTGCATCCAGATGTATGGGACTTTGAGCTGAATCGCCTGATCGACGATTTCCTCCACAAATTCCGGGCGGCGAAAGATATTGACGATGTCGATCTTCTCGGGCACATCCTGCAATGAAGCGTAAGATTTTTCTCCCAGGCACTCTTCGATTTGCGGATTGACCGGAATGATGCGGTATCCGCAGCTTTGCATATAGGCGGAAACACCGTGGCTGGGACGCAGTGGGTTGCAGGAAAGCCCGACGACAGCTATGACTTTTGATTTCTTCAGAAGAGTGAAAATAGGATCAGTTTGCGGTAAAGAAGCCACGGACGGCCCTCCGGATCACTTCTTGTTGGCTGCTTCCAGCTTCTGCTTGTACATTTTGAGCGCCAGCTTGCGGATCGTTTCAGAAATTTCCTTGTTCGAGGAAATATTCTTCAGGTCCTGCGTGAGCAGATTCTTCATGAGCCCGAGACTCAGGTCGATCGGAGTGCGCGGGTTGGCGACCAGGTTGCGCACCACAATGTAATTCTTCATGAACCGGCGCTTGAGTGGAATCTGCCGCAGCACGGCTTCGAGCACGTTTTTCTGGCTGGCGAATTTCTCGACTTCACCGTCGGCGAGCTTGGGCGCCTCAAGCACGGCGAGCGCGACCACCTTGGTGCCGTCACGAATCAGAATGGAACGTTCTTCTTTATTGCCTTTTAAAGCGAGTTGGATTCGGCCTTTCACATCGAGCGCGTTGATTTTTTGCAGCGTGTTTTCCCGCTTGGGAGCCGCTTGCGGCGCCGTCTTTCCAGCAGTTCCGGCTTGTGCCGCGACCGCAGGCTTGGCGGATGCCGCAGCACCCGCGATCGGAGTTGCATTGGAAACAGCCTGCGTTTCCTGCGTCTCGTGATGCGGGAAATAATCGGTGCCCAGTAACTCTACAACTCCCCCGATTGACTGAAACGGCTTCTCTCCCTCCGCCGCAATTTCGTGGGCATGCTCCTGCATGTAAGCGGAGACTGACTCGTCCGCTTCCGGATCGGCGACAGCGGGTTCCTCAGCTTGGGGATCGAAAGCGGAAGACACGGGCTGGGCCACGCCTGGTTGCGCAACTGGCTCGGCAGAAGAAACGGAGGAAACGACCGGTGCGCTGCTGGATGACATGGCTTGAATTTCGCCCGCTTCTTCCGGCTTCAGATAAGGGTTGGCCTTCATGGCCTCGAGCACGGTGCGCATGGAGCGGATGCGCTTGCTCTTGAGCATTGCCTCGATGGATTCACGACCGGCGGAACCGGCAAACTTCACGATTTGTGTTTCCGGTACGGATGGATTCTCCAGCAAGGCCGGGAGCAGCACGGGACGGAGATTATCCGGCGACAGGAAATAATTGAGAACTTCTTGAGAAGTTTGCGGATCAGCAGCAGCCGCGCTCGACGCTTTCTCATCCCAGCCAGCCAGCGTCATGCGCGCCAGTTCGCCGAAGACCTTATTGTGAAGAGCGAGATAAACCAGGATTTCGATGTTTTCCGCGGGCGGGACCTGCAACGCTCCGCGCGCCGCGAATTGCATCATGTTGGATGGCAACTTCGAGGCGCGGATTTGATCAATCATGCGTGGCATTTGTTCATAACTCGTTAAAGCTGGAGATGGCTCGCGGATCGCGACCGGTCAGTGATTCCAGTTCTTTCACGGCCAGATCGAAATCGCGAGTGACACGATTTATTTTGTGCCGCAGAAACTCATCGCGCAAGGTCCGATAGTACCAAAGTGTGCCGTCCCTTCCGCCACTGAACCGTGACCAAATGGATTCGCCAATGGCGCGGTAGTCGCTCAAAATGGAGCGCACGTTATTCAACTTGTCGGCCGCCGAAACCAGGCGCGTGCCGGCATCTTCCTTTTTCAAACGACGAATGTAGTTTTCTTTCCTTTCGCGCCACGGCGGCTTCGGAGTCTCGTAGGCGTCTGTACAGCCGTCTACAACTTTGGCCACGCGATTTCCGAAGCGTCGGCGCACTTCCCGCAACATGGGCTCGCCGCCGCAGTCCTCAACAACATCGTGGAGAAGCGCCGCGATGGCAAGGTCTTCATCACCTCCGGCTTCGAGCACAAGGGACGCGACGCCCATCAAGTGGGCGATGTACGGGATGGTGGAAGCTTTGCGTGCTTGATTCTTATGCTTCTCGGCGACAAAAAGAAAAGCCCGCAGGAAACGCGGACCGAGCTTGATGGGCTTGAGTTTTCGGCTGGCGGGAGATTTTCGCGCGGCCGGACTCACTGCTTTTCTCCGCGGCGCGCCAGCAGGTAAGCGCGGATAAAGGGCTGCAAATCGCCATCCAGCACGCGGTCGACATCTCCGACTTCAGTCTTGGTGCGGTGGTCTTTTATCAACCGATAGGGCTGCAGCACGTACGAGCGGATCTGCGAGCCGAAGTCGATATCAAGCTTCGAATCTTCGATTTTTTTCGTCGCCTCACGCTTCTTCTCCATTTCAAATTCATATAGCTTGGAGCGAAGCATGCTCATGGCGCGGTCGCGGTTCTTATGCTGCGACCGTTCGTTCTGGCAACTCGCCACAATGCCGGTGGGAATGTGCGTGATGCGCACCGCGGAATCGGTGGTGTTGACGTGCTGGCCGCCTTTGCCGCTGGAACGGTAGGTATCGACGCGGATGTCCTCCGGTTTGATCACGACCTCGATGCTGTCGTCGATTTCCGGCGAGACAAACACGCTGGCAAAGGAAGTGTGCCGCCGCTTGGCCTGGTCGAAAGGAGAAATCCGCACCAGGCGGTGTACGCCAATTTCACTTTGCAGAAGTCCGAAAGCGTACTCGCCGTTGACGGCGAAGGTGGCTGATTTCAGCCCGGCTTCTTCGCCGGGCTGATAGTCGTAAAGAACCGTCTCAAAGCCCTGCCGCTCCGCCCATCGCAAATACATGCGCAGCAGCATGTCAGCCCAATCTTGCGACTCGGTGCCGCCGGCTCCGGGATGAATGGTGACGATCGCATTGCGCGGATCATTCTCACCGGAAAGCAGGGTTTCCGTTTCCAGCTTTTCGAGGACGCCGCTGAGCGCTTCGATCTCGCGTTGCAGATCGGCATCGACATTTTCGCCTTCGCGCGCTAGCTCGAGATAGGCGGAAATGTCCTCGCTGCGCCGCGCCAGATCGGCGTCGTTGGCGAGCACGTTCTCCAAGCGCTTTTTCTCGCGCATAACCTGCTGCGAGCGCTGGGGTTTCGACCACAGATCGGGATCGGCAGCCTGCTTGTCAATTTCGGCTAATTGCGGACGGACTTTTTCCGCGTCAAAGATACTCCCGAAGTTCGCGCACTTTCTTACTTAACTTGTCGTATGCGACTTCCAATTCCTGATTCATGCCTGGACGTCAGCCTTGTGGCGGCTCTCGGATGAGAACCGGGATGTGAAGCGCGCGATCAGCGCTCCCAGCGAAATTATCGCACACGCGTAGGCAAACCAGTCGCCGTGGCGCGAGTAGAAGGTCGTAGCCGAATTCAGCGCATAGGGCGCGAGCAAAGTGGTGCGTTCTTTGCGTGGTGCACGGGCGACGATTCGTCCCCAAGGATCGATCGCAGCGGTAAGGCCGGTATCAGTCGCACTGAGCAGCCAGCGGCTGTTTTCGATGGCGCGCATCCGCGTCTGGTTCAGGTGCTGGGCCCACGCGCCACTGTCGCCATACCACCCATCGTTGGAGATGTTCACCAGCACGTCGGCGCCCTGATCCGCGAATTGCCGGACTTCATCGGGAAAGACCGACTCGTAGCAGATAAACACGCCGAGCCGCTCCCCTTGTGCATCGAGGGGCATGCGCGATGCGCCATGGGTAAATTCGCCGACTTCTTTCGTCAATCCGCCGGCGAAGGCGAAGATGCTGGGGAACGGCAGATATTCTCCGAAAGGGACGAGATGGACTTTGTCGTAACGGGCGGTCCAATTTCCGCCGGGGCTGATGAGGGCAGCGGAGTTGAAGATGATCGAATTCTGCCGTTCTCCTGCGACGCCAACCGCTCCCGCAATTACCCAGGTATTCGTCTTGCGCGCCATGTCGCTAAGCGCGTCGCGAAACCGCGCATCGTTGGTGAAAAAGGGAGCTGGCGACTCCGGCCAGACGATCAAATCAATTTTCCCTGCGTTCGGCGAGGCAACGGAGTTCTCCGTCATCGCAACCAAATCGGTCAATGTTTGCTGGAAATATGACGGCGTCCAATTGGCCGCGACCGGAACATTTTGTTGAACCAGCAGCGCCTTGTGGTCCGAGGGCGTTTTGGGAGCCTCGATGAGTCGGCCAGCCTGCAACACCGCGGCTGCGGCCAGCGCTGCGGCCAGCATCGCGCCTCGCCTTTCTTTCGGAACCAGGAAAGCCGCAGCCAACGCAACATTCACCAGTGCGATCTCGAACGAGATTCCATAAACACCTGTCCACGCCGAAATGCGGCACAGAGGGGCATTGTCGACTTGCGCGATGCCGAGCAAATTCCAGGGAAATGCCGTGAAGCGCGTGCGGGCCAACTCCACAGCGACCCAGAGAAATGGGGCCATTACTAACGGTCTCCGAAAGTCGCGGCGCTTAGCAAGCAGGCTGACTAATAGCCCGAACAATCCGTGATAGAGGCCCAGATAGCAGCAGAACAGCACCAGAACCAGCGCTGCCATCGCAGGACTAAGTCCGCCGTACAGGCGCATGGTGTCGAA
>Ga0335072_10006100_pt1 | contig 17670 bp, 15 predicted proteins | sample Lox_Sample_21_FD_206725 | JGI IMG/M metagenome (GOLD analysis project Ga0335072, IMG submission 206725) | Soil microbial communities from Loxahatchee National Wildlife Refuge, Florida, United States - Lox_Sample_2.1 | ecosystem: Environmental > Terrestrial > Soil > Wetlands | place: USA...
GCGTTCTACACCCGCTTCCGGGAGGTGATTCGCTGGTGTGTGAACCGGCGGCTGCAGGTCCTGACCGCGGCCGCGGCCCTGTTCGTGGTCGCGATCGTGGCTTTCCGCTTCATTCCGCAGCAGTTCTTCCCGAGCTCGAGCCGGCCCGAGCTGATGGTCGATATGAGGCTGCCCGAAGGGGCCTCGTTCCAGGCGACACTGGCGGCGACCAGGCGCATGGAGCAGTTCCTCGAGACCCAAAGAGGCATTGCGAGCTACGTCAGCTACGTCGGCACCGGCTCGCCGCGGTTCTATCTGCCGCTCGATCAGCAGCTGACGCAGCGCAATTTCGCCCAGCTCGTGGTCACCGCGCAATCGGTGCCGACGCGCGAGACGTTGCGCAGCAGCATCATCTCAGAGCTTGCGCAGGCATTCCCCGACGTACAGGGCCGCGTGACGCGACTCGAGAACGGTCCGCCAGTGGGCTTCCCCGTGCAGTTCCGCGTGTCCGGAGACAACATCGCCGAGGTACGCGAGATCGCCGCGCAGGTCGCCAACGTGGTGCGCGCTGATCCGGAGACTACGGACGTGCAGTTCGACTGGGATGGTCCGGCCAGCAAGACGGTGCGCCTGCAGGTGGACCAGGAGAAGGCGCGGCTGCTCGGTGTCAGCAGCAACGAGCTGGCACAGTTCATCAACATGTCGCTCTCGGGCTATACGGCGACCTACTATCGCGAAGGCGACAAGCTGATCGCCGTCGACCTGCGGGCGCCGCCCGCGGAGCGGGCCAACCTCGACAACCTGTCGGGCCTGATGATACCGACCGCCGCCGGCAAGTCGGTGCCGCTGTCGCAGATCGCCAAGCCCGTCTACGACCTGGAATACGGTGTCATCTGGGAGCGGGATCGCCAGCCGACAGTCACGGTGCGCGCGGACACCGTGGGGAGCGCGCAGGGTATCGACGTGACCAACGCGATCGATGCCCGGCTCGCACCCTTGCGTGCGGCGCTGCCGTTAGGCTACCGCATCGAGGTGGGCGGGGCGGTTGAGAACAACGTCAAGGCCCAGGCCTCCATCAACGTTGAAATGCCGGTGATGCTGTTTGCGGTGTTCACGCTTCTGATGATCCAGCTGCAGAGCTTCTCGCGCACCTTCATGGTGCTGCTCACCGCGCCTCTCGGCCTGATCGGCGTCGCCGGGGCGCTGCTGCTCTTTCACAAGCCCTTCGGCTTCGTGGCCATGCTGGGAACCATCGCCATGCTCGGGATCATCATGCGCAACTCCGTGATCCTGATGGACCAGATCGACCGCGACATCCGCGAGGGAGCCGACCGCTTCCAGGCGATCATCGGTGCGACGGTCCGGCGCTTCCGGCCGATCACGCTCACCGCGGCGGCCGCCGTGCTCGCGCTGATCCCACTGGTGCCGGATGCCTTCTTCGGGCCCATGGCGGTCGCGCTCATGGGCGGGATCACGGTGGCCACCGTATTGACGCTCTTCTTCCTGCCGGCGTTGTATGCCGCCTGGTTCCGCGTCCCGGCCGAGGCACGTGCACCGCGCATGCAGATGCTGGCGCAAGCCTCTCAATGAGAGTCCGTCGAGGGAGCGGGAGCCGGAGCCACTTTTTTCAACATGGGCACGAGGAAGGCGGCGACGAGGCAGATGGCTCCCACCGTGCGGAAGGCGTCAGCGTATGCCATGGTCGAGGCTTCCCGATAGGCCACATTCCACAGCAACCTGAGGCTCGCGGCATGGGCTGCCTGCGCCGAGCCGAGGAGTGGGGCGAGCCGGGACACTGAGCCGGACATGAAATCGCGCAACGCCGCGTTGGCCGGGGTGAGCGTGCTCGCGATGTCGAGGAAGTGGGAGTTCGTCCGATCGTTCAGCACCGCGCCGCAGATTGCGATCCCGACCGCTCCGCCGAGGTTGCGCATCATGTTGAAGAGTCCGCTGGCGTACTTGAGCCGCTCGGGCGGCAGCGCGCCGAGGCCGAGCAGGACCGCCGGAGCCACGGCGAACACCTGTGGAAATCCACGCAGCACCTGTGGCAGCAGCAGCTGATCGGCACCCCAGTCGTGGGTGATGAAGCTGAAACTCCACATCGATGCGGCGAAACATGCGAGGCCGAACATCATCAACCAGCGCGAGTCCATCCGCTTGCCGAGAGTGACGTAGCAGGGCACACCGAGGAGGGAAGCCGCGCCGGTCGAGAAGATGGCCATGCCGGTCTGCGAGGCGCTGAAGTCGCGCACGTAGCCGAGAAAGAGCGGCGTCAGGAAGATGGGGGTGAAGATGCCGATGCCGGTGATGAAAGAGAGCACGCAGCCGAGGAAGAAGTTGCGGTTGCGCAGCGCCCGCAGGTCGACCACCGGGTTGTGGAACAGGAGGCTGCGCGCGACGAAGAGCACGCCCGCGATCGCCGCCACCACCGTGAAGGTGCGAATAGTCCGATCGCTGAGCCAGTTCCATCGCGCGCCTTCCTCGAGCACGTACTCGAGCGAGCCGAGAAAGAGCGCCATCAGCGCGATGCCGGGATAGTCCGCACCCTTCAGCAGCCTGAGGTCCGCGGTATCGATATCGACCAGCAGGGCTACCCCGACGGTGACCAGGATTCCCGGAAGGAGGTTGACGTAGAAGAGCCAGCGCCAGGTCAGGGTATCGGTGATCCAGCCGCCGATGATCGGACCCAGGGTCGGGGCGATGGAGGCGATCGTGCCGATGACGGCGGCCGAGTAGATGCGCCGCTTGCCCCGGAAGTAGTGGAACGAAGAGGTGAATACGGTCGGGATCATCGAGGCGCCGAGCATTCCCTGCAGGGCGCGGAAGGCGATCATGCTCCCGATGCTCGTCGCCAGACCGCAGAGCATGCTTGCAACGGTGAAACCCAGCGCCGAGCCCACGAACAGCCAGCGTGTCGAGAAGACTCGGGTCAGCCAGCCCGAGAGCGGAATGACGGTGATCTCGGCAATGAGATATGCGGTCTGTACCCAGCCGATCTCATCCTGCGCGGCCGACAGTCCGCCGCCGATCTGCTGCATGGAGGAGGCGACGATCTGGATGTCGAGCAGGGCGATGAACATTCCGAAGGTCATCACCGCGAAAGCGAAGACGTCCCTGAATCCCTGCGACTCGGCCTTGGCGCTCATGGATCGTTGTCCGTGAGATCGCGCGTGTCCACGGAGGCGGTGGTCGAGAGACCGGGACGGAGCAGGCCGAGCGTGCCGTCAGCGCCGTCCAGCGCGATGCGCACCGGCACGCGCTGTACGATCTTCGTGAAGTTCCCGGTGGCGTTCTGCGGTGGGATGATGCTGAAGACCGCGCCGGTTGCCGGCGCCAGGCTGATGATGTGTCCATGAAGCACGCGCCCACGATCTACGTCGGCGACTATCGTGGCCGGCTGCCCGGGGCGCATGCGTCCGATCTGGTCTTCCTTGAAATTCGCGTCCACCCACAGGCCATGCGCCGGAGCGATGGAGAGCAGCTGCGTGCCGGCCGTCACATAGGCGCCAATCTGGGCTGAGCGGTCGCCGACATACCCGTCGATTGGCGAGCGCAGCTCGGTGTAGCCGAGATTGAGACTCGCGGTCCGCAGTTGCGCCCCCGCCTGGCCCAATGAAGCCTGAGCCTGGCGCAGCGCGGCCGCCAGCACGCCCACTTGCTGCTGCGAGGCGCGGACACGAGCCTGCGCGGCGAGAGTGGTTGCCTGCGCCGCCTGGTAAGCCGTCGCTGCATGCTGGGCGTCCCGTACCGAGCCCGCTCCGGCGCGCGCCAGCGCACGATCGCGCGCGGCATCTTCCGCATCGAAGCGCAATTGGTCGCGGCTCGCGGCGAGGTCCGCGCGCGCCTGGGTGATGAGGCTACGCTGCAAGGCGATCCTCGCCTCGAGGTTGGCAACCGCGGCCCGGGCCTGTGCCACCGCCGCAACGGCGCGCTCCCGGGCGGCCTTGAAATCTGCCGGCTCGATGTGGACCAGAACCTGTCCCGCCCGCACGTACTGGTTGTCCGTCACCGCGATCTCACTGATGAAGCCGCTGACGTGCGGCGCGATCTCGGTGACGTTGCCGCCCACGTAAGCGTCATCCGTGCTCTCGATGAACCGGCCGACGGCCCACCAGCGGACGCCGAAGACGATCGCCGCCGCGCCGAGGACAACCGCGGCTCCCAGTAACGCCATCTGCTTGCGGGAGAGCCGCCGGCGAGCCGCGCTCGCGAGATTTTCCGGCTCACCTGCCAACCCGTCCCGACTCACGCTCATGATCGCCACCTTTAGGTGCATATACACATTTAAAGCAGAGAAAAATCCGGCAGCACCTGTCGCCGGGTCGGGTGTCTGCTCAGGACGCCTCTTCAGCTCACTCGGGATTTCCGCTCGCGCGATCTCGCCCGCGTGTCGTCAGCCGCGGCTTCGCCCGCTCCGACTGCCGCGCCGTACAAACGGCGTTGGCGGACAGTGGCCGCGGGTCCGGCCGCGAGAGCGAAATCAGGGCTCATCAGGGGCCGGCCCGTGCCACGGTCGACCACGATGGGATCGGCGCGCAAGCCTGTCTTCGCATCCACTATCAGCAGGCTCGGTCCCTCGGGAGCGAAGTGTTTGTTGCCCCATGCGATCAGCAACCAGAGCACGGGACGGAAGTCGCGGGCGCGCTCGGTCGGGACGTACTCATAGCGCCGCGGCAGGTCACTGTAGCGACGGCGCTGCAGCAGCCCCGACCGCACGAGAGAGGTGAGACGGCGGGTGAGAATGTTCGGCGCTATGCCCAGGCCCTCCTGGAACTCGTCGAACCGCCGCGCGCCGCGCAGCGCATCGCGCAGGATCAGCATGCTCCACCATTCGCCAACGTGCTCGAGGCTGCGGGCGATGGGGCACGGCATGTCGGCGAAGCTTTTGCGCTGCATAGTGACTTGCATGATGCAAGTAGGCGGAAAAAGCTTATCACTTGCGTCATGAAAGTCAAGAAATGACGCGTGCGGCGGGGCCGCGGACTTCAGGCTATCGAGCGGACGACCCCACCGTCCACCCGTAACGCCGACCCGGTCGTCGCCGATGCCTGTTCGCTGCACACGTAGGCGATCATTGAAGCGACTTCGGCCGTCGTGGCGAGGCGCTGGAGAAGCGACGTGGGGCGCACGGACTGGAAGAATTCGCGCTCGATGGTCGCGACATCCTTGCCGGTGGATCGTGCCATCTGGGCGACGAACTGGCCGACGCCTTCGGAGGAAGTAGGTCCGGGAAGCACACTGTTGACGGTTACGTTCGTGCCGGCGAGAGTCTCCGCCAGGCCGCGCGCGACAGCGAGCTGCGCCGTCTTCGTCACGCCGTAATGAATCATCTCCGCCGGTATCTGCAGCCCCGACTCGCTGGAGACGAACACGATTCGTCCCCAATTGCGGGAGCGCATTCCCCGGACGTAGTGCCGCGCAAATCGCACGCCGCTGAGGACGTTGGCCTCGAAGAAGCGCATCCAGTCGGCGTCGGGGATATCCTCGAACGGCTTCGGCTCGAAGATGCCCATGTTGTTCACGAGTATGTCGACATCCGGGAAGGCGCGGATCACGCTGTCGCAACCGCCTGCGGTGGCCACATCCGCGGCAACCCCTTTGATGTCGGCGCCCGGGATGGACTTGCGCAGCTGGCTGACGGCGGCATCGACACGTGCGGCGGTACGCCCGTTCACGATGACCCGGGCGCCTTCGCGGGCCAGAGCTTCGGCGGTTGCGAGACCGATTCCGGCCGTGGAGCCGGTGACGAGGGCGAGCTTCGAAGTGAGTCCGAGATCCACGAGCGTACCTCCTGATGGCTGATATTAGGCGGCGGGGCCATGGGCCCCACGCACGTGGGCCCTGGCTTTCTTCCGCGGCGGTGAGCCCTGAGACTTCTGCTCCAGCCGGTCGAGTATGCCGCACTTCTTGGCATCGCCGACGGGCTGACATTGCAGGCGCAGAGCCTGCAACTGGGTCTGCAGCTGTCCGAGCTCCGCGATGCGCTCGCCGATGTGCGCGATGTGCTCGTCGATGAGGGCGTGTGCGGCGCCACACTCCGATTGCGGCTCGTCACGGAATCGCAGCAGCTGCTTGATCTCGTCCAGGGTCATGTCGAGCGAGCGGCAGTTCCTGATGAAAACCAGGCGCTCCAGGTGCGCCGGGCCATATACCCGGTAGTTGCCCGCGGTACGGGTGGCCGGGGGCAGCAGACCTTCGCGCTCGTAATAGCGGATGGTCTCCGGCGGACACTCGGTGTCGCGCGCCAGGGCGCCGATGGTGATCGCGCGATGCATACTCTTGACCCTGAAGTGGTTACAGGGTTTCAAGTATACACCCCGAAGCAGCGGTTCCGAGGTCCATGCCGCACTCGCACGAGCACCATGGCGCTCATCACCACCACCGGGGCCATCACGGCCGCGGCGCTCATGGCCGCGCGCATGGGCACGCGCCAGACGCCGCCGGTGAGCATCGGCTGCTGATTGCGCTGGTCGTCCTCGCAAGCTTCACGGTGGTCGAGGGCGCCGGTGGATACTTCGCGAACTCGATCGCCCTCCTGGCCGAGGCCGCGCACATGCTGGCGGATTCGGCCTCGTTGGCCCTCGCCGTCGTCGCGATCCGCTGGGGGCACCGTCCGCCGGATGAGCGGCGCACCTACGGCCACCGCCGCTACCAGCCGCTGGCTGCTTTCATCAACGGGCAGGTCCTTTTGCTGCTGACGATCTGGGTCGTGTACGAGGCGATCCGGCGCCTGATGGTGCTGCCGCAGGTCAATGGCCGGTGGATGCTCGCCATCGCCGTCATCGGCGGCATCGCCAACCTCGCGGCGCTTGGCGCGCTGTCCGGCGCGCGCTCGCTCAACGAGCGCGGCGCGCGGGCTCACGTGCTGAGCGATCTGTTGGGCTCGGCGGCGGCCACCGTGGCGGCGCTCCTGATCCTGTTGAAGGGATGGACAGTGGTTGATCCCGTGTTGTCCCTGCTGGTGTCCGCACTCATCCTGCGCTCCGCGTGGGCGCTCACCCGCGAGTCGGCCGACGTGCTCCTCCAGAGTGTTCCGCATGGGTTCGACGTCAAACACATCGAGGCGGCGCTGATAGGTCACGTTCCCGGCGTCGTCGAGGTCCACCACATACACGTCTGGTCGATGACCGGCGAGCGCCCCACCATTACTCTGCATGCCTGCGTGGCCCCCGGCGTCCAGGGCTACGGGGTACCGAAGCTGATCCACGAGCGGCTGCGGGAGCGGTTGCAGGTCGAGCACACGACGGTGCAGATCGAAGAGCTGGATTCCTGCGATACGCCGACCTGCGGCCCCTGCGGCTGAGTGTCCCGGCTTGACAACGTGCATATGCACACATATATTCCGATCCAGTGAAAGCTTCCAAGGCATTGAGTCTGTGCAACTGCTTCGCGGTGCGGCAGGCGGCCCGGCAGGTGACCCGGCAATACGAGCGCTATTTCGCGCAGGCCGACCTGACCAGTGCGCAGTTCTCCATTCTCGTCGCGCTGGGCGAAGAGGGGGCCATGACCATGCTGGATCTGGCCAAAGTGCTGGTCATGGACCGTACCACTCTGTTGCGGGCGATGAAGCCGCTGCAGCGCGGGGAATTCCTGAAGAGCGCGGCGGGCGAGGCCGATCCGCGGCAACTGGTGTTCTCACTGTCGGCCGCCGGCGAGCGCAAGCTGAAACAGGCGATGCCCCTGTGGGCGAGAGCCCAACAGGAGTTCGAGGCCGGCATGGGCTCCCGCGAAGCGGCCCGGCTGCGCGGCGCGCTGCTGGCTCTCGCCGGGGATGGCTGATCATTTCGAGTTGATGTGTGCATATGCACTTTAATGTCTGCAGAGTCGAGGAGACGCAACATGAAGATTCGTGACTCAGTCGCATTCGTGACGGGTGCCAACCGGGGAATCGGTCTGGAATTCGTGCGGGAGCTGGTGGCGGGCGGCGCCCGTAAGGTCTATGCAGCGGCAAGAGACCCGCAATCCATCGATGTCGATGGAGTCGAGCGGGTGCTGCTGGATGTGACCAAGCCCGAAACCATCGTCGCCGCGGCGGCCAGGGCCGCCGATGCCACTCTCCTCGTCAACAACGCCGGCATCGCGCTGTGGACGGACTTCCTCGCCGCCGACAGTCTGCGGGCCGCTCGTTCCGAGATGGAGACGAATTACTTCGGTCCGCTCGAGCTCAGCCGCGCGTTCGCACCGATTCTGGCGAAGAACGGTGGCGGCGCCATCATCAACATGCTGTCCGTCGTCAGCTGGGTCGCGGTTCCATCGGGGGGTACTTACAGCGCCTCCAAAGCGGCCGCCTGGTCCCTCACCAACGGCCTGCGGCGGGATCTGAAGAGCCAGGGAACGCAGGTGGTGGGCGTGCACGTGGGTCCGGTCGATACGGATCTGGCGAAGCAGCTGACCCTGCCCAAGGTCGCGGCGGTCGAGGTGGTGCGGCAGGCGTTGAGTGCGCTCGAAGCCGGTCGTCCGGAGGTGCTGGTCGACGACTTCAGTCGACAGGTGAAAGCAGGCCTCTCGGCCGACTCCGCTGTCTATCTCGACTTTGACCCGTTCCGCAGTGAAGCGGCGTAGGGCGCGCCCCTGAGCGCGCGCCGCTCGTGAGGAGCGCGCTCAGCTTCCCGGCGCGATGTGGATGCTGCCGCCGGACGTGCGCAGGTAAATCGGCGGGCCGCCGCCGCCGATCGTGCCGTGCAAATAGCTGCCGTTCGCGGTTCCGGTCGTCGTGACGGGAAGGTCGGAGCTTACGCCGCCGCCGCTTGTTTCCGCATCGATGGTGCCGTGTGCGCTCTGTGGCAGCATCAGCGTGATACTGCCGCCGGAGGTTTCGAGGCTGATGCCATCGTTGGTGTGCAATTCCGCCCGGATGCTGCCTCCGGAGGTATGAGCATCGATCTTCCCGTCGTCATTCAGGATGCGGATGCCGCCGCCCGAAGTGTTGACGTCGAGATCGCCGGTCGAATCGCTGGCATCGATGCTTCCGCCGGAAGTGCTCAGAGTGGCCGCGCCATTGAGGTGCTCCGCGCTGACGCCGCCGCCGGAGGTATGCACGTCCACGGTGCCCACGACATCCTGCACGTGGATGCCTCCGCCCGAGGTCTTCCCGTGTACCCAGGCGTTCAGATTCCGCACGTCGAGACTCCCGCCCGCGGTGTGCAGATTGACCGGATAGTTGCGCGGCACCTGGACGGTGAAATCCACCCGGTTCGATCCGATCACGAGCATATCCCACCAGCTGTCGTGGTCCATGTGAAGCTGGATCGTCACCCCGGATGAGGTTTGCTCCGCGCTGATGTGGATGCGGTTCAGAAAGGAATCCGAGCCTTCCAGGTCGGCGTGCACGCTGACCTGGGAGACATCTGCTCCCGTGACCGCCACGGAGCCGACATCGGCATCGAATGTCAGCCGGCCGCCCGCCGGCGCATCGAGGCGCTTGTCGAAGGTCCTCTGCGCCGCCAGCGCGGCCGAAGTGCCGAGGATGGCGACGAGGATCAGCATGAACTTGGCTGCCGGTTTGGCCATGACGAGCACCTTCACGGATGAATCGAGACCCGATTGTTCATTCTGCGAGCCGGGCCCGAAAGCCCGTCATGCCCCCTTAGAACCCCGAAGTCGCTGAATGGTTGCAATGCCGCGGTGGCGCCTGCCGGGGCCGCGTCCCGATGGCGGGGGGCCCTCGGCTATAATTCCCGGCCTTGCCGCGGGGAGGCGAGCCCAGATGACCTCAGAACATGCCTCGGATGAGGCGCGGCAGGCTCCACCGGGGCCGCAACGCATCGCGCAGCTCTGCGCTGAGGCGCTCCTTGCGGGAGACCAGGCGTCGAGAAACCTCGGTATGCGCATGGAAGACGTGAAGCCCGGCGCGGCGCGTCTGCGGATGACCGTCCGGCTGGACATGGTCAATGGACACGGCATCTGCCACGGCGGCATCGTCTTTGCCCTGGCGGACAGCGCATTCGCCGTGGCCTGCAATACCTACAATGCGGTCACCGTCGCGGCAGCGGCGTCGATCGACTTTCTGGCGCCCGTCAGGGTGCATGACGAATTGACCGCGGAGGCGCGCGAGCTCTGGCGCTCCAAGCGAAGCGGGATCTACGAGATCGTCGTTTCCAACCAGCGCGGTGAGCAGGTCGCGCTGTTCCGCGGCCGTTCGCACAGCACCGGCGGCCAGATCGTCCCCGACCCCCAGGGATGATGAGACCGTTGCTCGCTGCCCTGCTGCAGCTCATCGCCGGCAAGCGCCTGCGTGTTGCCCTGCGCCGCCACGGCCGGCGCTGGGCGAGCTGCGCCCCGTGTACTACTACAAATCACAGCTCCAGGGGCCCATCGAGCGGCAGTATCATCCCGGGCAGGCGGCAGCGGGCCCGTAGAAGGAGCACATCACTTGAGTACCGAGCTACTGTTCCGGGACGACGCTTATCTCCAGAGCGCCACGGCGCGTGTCGTTGCCGCGAACGAGCGCGGCGTCGAGCTGGATCGGACGATTTTCTATCCGCTCGGCGGCGGCCAGCCCGGCGACAGCGGCGTGTTGGTGCGTGAGAGCGGGGAGCGGATTGCCATCGCCGATACGCGCAAGGGTGAGACGCCGGGCAGTGTCCTGCACGTTTTCGCCGTGGGCGCGTCCCGTCCCGAGCCGGGCGAGAGCCTCATGCTGCAGATCGACTGGACGCGCCGATACTCGCTCATGCGTCTGCACACGGCACTCCATCTGATGTCCTGTGTGGTCGTCGCTCCTGTATCCGGCGGCAACATCGCGCCCGACAAGGCGCGCCTCGACTTCGACATCGACATGACCCTGCTCGATGCCGAGCGCATCACGCGGGAGACCAACGCCCTGATTGCATCGGGTGTTGCCACCGAAACCGTCTGGATCACCGATGAGGAGCTCGCAGCGCAGCCGGATCTCGTGAAGACCATGAGCGTGCAGCCGCCGCGCGGCGCCGGTCGTGTCCGGCTGCTCAAGATTCCGGGCATCGACCTGCAGCCGTGCGGTGGAACGCACGTGCGCAACATCGCGGAGATCGGCGGCATTCGCGTCACCCGCATTCGCAACGAGGGCAAGCACAACAAGCGCGTGGAAATCGTGCTCGAGGGCTGAGCCTAGTGGTCCGCCAGGCTCAGGCTGGCCGCTCCTGTGGAACCTCGAGTCACGCGGACGTCGAAGTGTCGGCCGCGGAAAGTGACATTGCGCAGCGTGAGGGAATGCCAGCCCTGCGGCAGGACGGGCGCGTAAGCATCGACCAGCCCGGACTGACGGATCCGTAGGCCGGTGAGGCCGTACTCGAGACCCTGCAGGTAGCCGCCGGTCCCCGTGAGGAATGGCCCAACCTCGTTGTCGGTGGTCTCGGTGCGGATATTGAAGGGGGGCTTCAGCGTGCCACCGGTGACGTACAGATTGAGCCACGCCGCGGCGCTGTCTCCACGGCCGACCTCATCGGCGGCGGTGGCGGGCGGCAACATGGCCATGCTGAAGTTGCCGGCCGATGCCGGTGGGTTCGGGTGGATGGCGTAGTCGAAGTCGCCCCGCCGCAGCCGCGCGGACAGTGGCAGATCCAGTGCAGGCAGGAAGAGCAGATCCAGCGGGCCGGCCGGGTGCCGGCCACGGATCACGACAGACGGGTCGAACGGCAGGTGATGCGCTCCGCCCGGCGCGAGCGGAATGTACATCTCGCTCGCGATACGGTTCCAGCTCGGATCGGCGCGCTCACCCAGCACATCGGCGGCCGTGGTCGCGATCCTCAGGGCCTGCGCGGCCTCCATGTTGGTATAGGTGTCGTTCGATATGTCCGAATTCGACTCCGACACCGAAGTGACGTGCAGGAGCTCATAGTGGCCAGTGCGCGCGTCGTAGGTCGCCCTGCTTGCCCAGAAGCGCGCAACCGCGCGAATCACCGGCCAGGCGCGCTTCGCCAGCCAGTCGCGGTCCAGTGTCGCGAGATAGTACTGCCACTGGGCGAACGCGACCTCCGAATTGACGTGGATTTCGCTCTCTGAAAGCACGATCGCCGAGTGCGGTGTCTGATCACTCCCATTCTGCGGGTCGGCTTCCCAGGGATACATGGCCCCTGCCAGGCCGTGCTGCCGCGCTCGCTGCTCGGCTGCGGGCAGCGCGCTCTCACGGTAGGCAACCAGGGATTCAGCGCGGCGCGGATGCAGGAGAAGGAGCGCGGGGAACATCCAGGTATCGCTGTCCCAGAAGACGTGGCCCGCGTAGCAGGGCGTCAGCCCGCAGGGCCCGGGCGCCCAAGCCGTATCGGGTGTGGTGTTGATGAGGAGATAGTAGAGCTCCGAGCGCGCGACCTGCTGCGCCCTGGGGTCACCATCGATCACGATGTCCGACTGCCAGAGCCTCTGCCACGCGCCGCGATTCGCCTGCAGGAGACGGGAGAACCCAGCCGCACGCGCCTGGCGCGCCAGGATCAGGTCCGCTGCCGCTCCGCCGCCCCAGCCCGCGCGCGACATGGCAACGTATTTCGTAAAAGCGTAGGTGTGACCTCGCGCCACGCGCAGAGCGACCTCGAGAACCAGTTGGTTTCCACCGCGGCGCAGCGTGACTTTTGCTCCATGCGTCTGTGCGGGCAAATCGACCGCCGCGGCCATGGCCATCCCGAGACCATTCGCGGCACGCCCGGTCAGGCTGAGAGTGCGCGACCTGGCGTCTCCCCCGGTTGCGCCGATTTCGACATAACCGGGATACCAGATGGCGGCACGATCCGATGTCGCCGGCGGATGCGGCTGCAGCGAGAGACCGGCCTTTGCCAGGGCCTGCTCCATCTCGGGCCCGGTCATGCGCGCCAGAGGGAATCTCGGCGAGTGCTGTATCCAGAGCGTCAGTGGGAACGAGAGGCGCACCCAACCTGTGTAATCCGGCGTGATGCTGATGCGCGTCGCCGCGACGTGTGGCGAGGCCTGGCTGACGAGAGTGACGACCTCGATTCCCGTCTGCCGCCCGAAATCCTCATAACGGTAGTGCGTCGTCAGTGTCCCTTCGTGCAGGTCGAGCACCTGCCGGTAGTCCGCGAAATCCGCCGCCGTCAGCGGCGAGCCGTTGAGCCACGTATGCCCCGAGCCGACGGCGCCCGGATTGAAGTCGATGCCGGTCCAGCCGGGCACGAGCGCGGGGCGGGAGACGTCCCCCGGCGTGTAATCCATGAGCGCGACCATGTAGGTCTGCGCCGGCTCCGTGCCGCGCGGCGCCGTCAGCGTCGTGACGTAGCCATTGCCGATGAGGCCGGGAAAGTAATCGGGCAATCCCTGCAGCCCGACGCTCAGCTCGAAGCCGGTATCGTCACCGCCGCCGGCGACAGCCGCGGTGGCCGGCAGCCACGCGCCGAGCGCGGTGAGCGTGAGGCATGCAAGCCAGCCGAGTCCGCTGCGGCTGTGCCAAGGATGGTGGATCGACATCCGACTAAGGTAGCAAAAGTACTACCGGTCCACGAGCTTCTGCAGCTTCTCCGGGTAGCGCTCCCCTTCGATCTTCACCCTCGAGAGCGCGCCTTCGATCCCGCGCAGATCATCGGCGCTCAGCCTCACGTCCGCCGCGCCGATGTTTTCCTCCAGCCGGTGGAGCTTCGTCGTGCCCGGAATCGGCACGATCCAGGGCTTTTGGGCCAGCACCCAGGCGAGCGCGATCTGCGCCCGGGTGACGCCCTTGCGGTCCGCGATCCCGCCTATGGCGTGAACCAGACTCTGGTTCGCCTTTCTCGCCTCCGGTGTGAACCGCGGCAGGCCGTTGCGGAAATCAGTGCTCTCGAACTTCGTGTTCTCATCGATGGCGCCGGTGAGGAAGCCTCTGCCGAGCGGAGAGAAGGGGACGAAGCCGATGCCGAGCTCCTCCAGCACCGCGAAGATTTCCTCTTCGGGCTCGCGCCACCACAGCGAATACTCGCTCTGCAGCGCGGTCACACGCTGCACGGCGTGAGCGCGGCGGATGGTCTGCGTGCCGGCTTCCGAGAGGCCGAAGTGCCGCACCTTGCCTTCGCGGATGAGGTCCTTCACGGCGCCAGCGACTTCCTCGATCGGCACGTTGGGGTCCACGCGGTGCTGATAGAGAAGATCGATCCGATCGGTCCGCAGGCGTTTGAGGGAAGCCTCGGCCACTTCGCGGATGTGCTGGGGGCGGCTGTTGGGGCCGCGCTGCTGGCGACTCTCGGGGTCGATGTCGAAGCCGAATTTGGTGGCGATCATGACGCGATCGCGCACCGGAGCCAGGGCCTCGCCCACCAGCTCCTCGTTGGTGTAGGGGCCGTATATCTCCGCGGTGTCGAACAGGGTGACGCCGCGGTCGACGGCCGCGCGAATGAGTGCGATGCCTTCCTTCTTTTCCACCGGCTTGCCGAAGGCGTGGCTGAGACCCATGCAGCCCAGGCCTATGGCCGAGATTTCGAGACCGCTTTGTCCGAGCCTGCGCTTTTGCATGGTAGTCGTCTCCAGCATTCAGAGTGCCGCGGGAGTGCAGCATACGCCCAGCCTGCGGCAGGGGAATCTCCTCCTTCTGATGGATGCAGCTCGGTCCCGAGACTGTCAACCTCGCGGCATGCATGCTGATGTGGGCTCAAAGCGCGGCTACGCGCGCACGGGATTGGTGCACCTCGCGCTCGCGGTAGGCGGCTTCGCCATCGGCACGACCGAGTTTGCGACCATGAGCCTGCTGCCCTTCTTTGCCCACGATCTGCACATCGATGAACCGACGGCCGGACACGTGATCAGCGCCTATGCTCTGGGGGTGGTGGTCGGCGCGCCGCTCATCGCCGTCGCATCGGCGCGCATGGCGCGCCGGACCCTGTTGATCCTGCTGATGGGCATGTTCGCGCTGGCGAACGGTCTCTCGGCGCTCGCGCCGAGCTATCACTGGATGTTGCTGTTTCGATTCCTGAGCGGGCTGCCGCACGGCGCCTACTTCGGCATCGCGGCGTTGGTCGCCGCCTCGCTGGTTCCTGTCGAGCGCCGTACCCAGGCGGTCGGGCGTGTTCTGGCGGGCCTCACGGTCGCAACCATCATCGGTGTTCCGTTCGCAAACTGGCTGGGTCGGGTGGTGGGGTGGCGTTGGGGGTTCGTGCTCGTGGCCGCCCTGGCGCTTCTGACTGCGGTCCTGGTGGCGATTTTCGCGCCGCGCGATCGGGTCGATGCGGGCGCCAGCCCGCTGCGCGAGCTGCGAGCGTTGGAGCGCACCCAGGTCTGGCTCACGCTCGCCACCGGCGCGATCGGCTTTGGCGGGCTGTTCGCGGTCTACACCTATCTTGCCTCCACGCTCGTGGCCGTGACCGGAGTCAGCCCGGCAATCGTTCCGATCGTGCTCGCCGCCTTCGGCATCGGCCTCACCGCGGGCAATTTGGTCGCGCCGCGGTTTGCCGATCGTGCGCTGATGCCGACAGCCGGAGCGCTGTTGCTCTGGACCGCGGTCGCACTGGCGCTCTATCCACTCGCCGCGGGCCGCTTGTGGAGCATCGTGCTGGACGTCATGGCAATCGGGATCGGCGGAGGGTTGGGAACGACCCTGCAAACCCGGCTGATGGATGTGGCGGGAGAGGCGCAGGCCCTCGCCGCGGCGCTCAATCACTCGGCTTTCAACACGGCCAACGCTTTGGGACCGTGGCTGGGTGGAATGGCCATTGCCGCCGGCTACGGCTGGACGTCGACGGGCTGGGTCGGATGCGCGCTCGCCATCGCCGGGTTGGTCATCTGGGCCGTCTCCGTCCGCATCGAGCCCGCCCCGACACGCCTTGCGCCGTCGGGGCCGACCGCTACGGCTGACCTTTGAGCTCCACCGTCCAGCTCACGGGTGCATCGGCGATCAGAGACGAGCGGACACTGCAGTACTTGGTTACCGAGAGCTCCACGGCTCGCGTCGCCTTCTCGATCGTCGTCCCCGGCGCGTTGATCACGAAGTGCAGAACGGCTGATGCCAGTCGGCGCGGAGTCGACTCCACCCGATTTGCCTCGACGCGCACGTTGAGCGCGTGCACGGGCGTGCGTTGCTTTTGCAGAATGGTCACGACATCCACAGAGGCACAGCTGGCGATCGCTGCGAGGAGCGCATCGAATGGGCTGGGCGCGCTCTGCGCATCTCCATCGACGCGGATTTTGGGTCCGTCCGGTCGTCCGGCCTCGAAGTTGAGGCCGCCGACCCATTGCACGTCGACTGGCACGTGCGCGCTGCTACCCGATGGTGGATTGCTCATCGTCCCATTATGAACGCCTGGCGGCCTGCAGCGCCCTGAATCGGCCGGTGGCCGAAAGGTGCTCGCCAAGAGCCTGCTCGGTCCATAGCGTGTTGCGGCGGGCGACCAGGGGGCTCTGCGACAGCTCCTCGAGACCACGTGGCTGGGCGAAGAGATACCCCTGTCCCGCGACGCAGCCCAGGGCCAGCAGCGCTTCGACCTGCGGCTCGAGCTCGATCCCTTCCGCGACGGTGTCCAGCCCCAGGGTCTCCCCCAGCATGATGACCGCGCGCGCCAGGTCCGGGCCGTCATCCGAGCTGGTCAGGCCGTTGACGAACGAGCGGTCGATTTTGAGGATGTCGATGGGGAAGCGGTGCAGGTAGGAGAGGGATGAATAACCGGTGCCGAAGTCATCGATGGCGACCTTCACCCCGAGACCCTTGAGGCGGTGAAAGCGCTCGAGGTTGCCCTCCGTGTTGTACATCATCGTGCTTTCGGTCAGCTCGATGACGAGATTGCCCGGCTCGAATCCCGAGGACTCGAGCGCCGCGAGCACATCCTGCACCAGCTCGCCGTGCTGCAGATGACGGGCGGAGATGTTCACGGCGAGCCGCAATCCGGACGGGCCGGCGATCGCGCCTCGCCAGGCGCAGACGTCGCGGCACGCCCGCTGCAGCACCCAGCGGCCCAGGGCCGCGATCTGGCCGCATTCCTCCAGGACGTGAATGAAGCTCGCCGGCGTCAGCACTCCTGCCTCGGGATGGCGCCAGCGCACCAGCGCCTCGACACCCAGCAGGACCCGCGTGCCGAGGTCCACGATCGGCTGGTATTCCAGGAAGAATTCCTCTCTCTCGAGCGCGTAGCCGATGTCGGCCTCGAGGCGCAGGCGCTCGTGCAGCAGCGTCTGCATCCGCGGCTGAAAGGTGACGTGACGGTTCTTGCCGGCCGCCTTGGCGTGATACATGGCCAGATCGGCGTTGCTGAGCAGCGCCTTGGCGGTAGTGTCGTCGGCCGAAAAAGCCACGCCGACACTCGCCGTCACGCGAACCTCGCGGCCATCGAGCACGAAGGCCGCTCCGAGCGACTCGATCAGCGAGTCGGCGACGCGCTGCACGTCCTCAGGCGATCCGGCGCCTTCCAGCAGCACGCCGAACTCATCGCCGCCGAGGCGCGCGACGGTGTCGGATGATCGGGTCATCTGCACGATGCGTTGTGCCACGGCCTGCAGCAGCCGGTCGCCGGCGTCGTGTCCGAGCGAATCGTTGATGTTCTTGAAGTTGTCGACATCGAGGAACATGACCGCCGCGCCGTGCTCGCCGCGCTGAGCGCGGGTGAGGGCGTGCTCCACGCGGTCGCGGAACAGGTTGCGGTTCGCGAGCAGAGTCAGCGGATCGTGGAAGGCGAGCTGGCGCAGCTTTTCCTCCAGCACCTTGCGCTCGCCGATGTCGCGGAAATTGAGCGCCAGCCCGCGCACGGCCGGATCGTTGCTGAGGTTGCTGCCCACGCCCTCGATCACCCGGGCCGCGCGCTCCATCCGCAGCTC
>Ga0335072_10006101_pt1 | contig 17668 bp, 10 predicted proteins | sample Lox_Sample_21_FD_206725 | JGI IMG/M metagenome (GOLD analysis project Ga0335072, IMG submission 206725) | Soil microbial communities from Loxahatchee National Wildlife Refuge, Florida, United States - Lox_Sample_2.1 | ecosystem: Environmental > Terrestrial > Soil > Wetlands | place: USA...
GGTCGCGGCGGCCGACGTCACGGGCATCCAGTCGCGGGGCGTCATCGCGACCGTCAAGCACTTCGCCGCGAACAACCAGGAGACCAACCGGACCACGATCAACGAGCTGATCTCCCAGCGCACCCTGGAAGAGATCTACTTCCCGGCCTTCAAGGCCGCGGTCCAGGCGGGCGCCGGCTCGGTGATGTGCGCCAAGAACCTCGTCAACGGCGTGCATGCCTGCGACAGCGCGGCGCTGCTCGGCGAGCTTGAAAACGAATGGGGCTTCAAGGGCTTCGTGGTCTCCGACTTCGACTCGATCCACAGCACGGCGGACGCGGCGGACGCGGGCGCCGACCTTGAGCTGCCCAGCGCTGACTACTTCGGCGCGACGCTTGCCAGCGCCGTCGAGAACGGGCAGGTGAGCAAGGCGACGCTGGACGGCATGGTGGAACGGATCCTGCGCTCCATGTTCGCCCTCGGCCTGTTCGACCGCCCCGCTCCCGCGCAGCGGGAGATCAATGCCAGGGCGGACGGCGCGACCGCCCGCGGGCTGGCGGAGGACGGCACGGTCCTGCTCAAGAACGGCGGGAGCATTCTGCCGCTCAGTGCCCGGTCGCGGTCCATCGCGGTTATCGGCCCGGAGTCGGGCGTGGCGTCGGCCGGCGGCGACGGCAGCGCCAAGGTCGCGCCCCTCTACACGGTCTCCCCGCTGCAGGCGATCACGGCCCAGGCCAAGGCGCGCGGCATCACCGTGACCTCCGCTGTCGACCCCCAGGTCAACATGGGGGCCGACGACGCCATCCCGTCCTACGCGCTGACCCCGCCGAGCGGTACGGGCAGCGGCCTCGAGGTCCAGTACTTCAACAACGCCAGCTGGGCGGGCACCCCGGCCGTCACCACCACGAGCCCGTTCATCGACCAGAACGCCCTGCCGCCGGCCGGGGTGAATAGCGGCAGCACGTACTCGGTGCGGTGGACGGGCACGCTGACGCCGCAGGCCACGGGAACCTACACCCTCAGCCTCACCACCGACGGCGCGAGCACGCTGTACCTGAACGGCAGCGCGCTCATCACCGATGGCGGCGCCTTCCCGGCTACCACGGTCAGCAAGACCGTCCAGCTCACCGCAGGCACGCGCTACCAGATCCGGGTCGACTACGTCACCAGCAACATGGGGCTCGCCGAGCTGAGCTGGCAGCTTCCCGCCGGGGCAGACAACCCGCTTATCGACCAGGCCGTGGCCGCGGCGCACAAGTCCAAGGAGGCTGTCGTCTTCGTCGGTGACGAGGAGAGCGAGGGCGTCGACCGGCCGAACCTTGAACTGCCCGGCTTCCAGGACCAGCTGATTGAGGCGGTCGCGCAGGCCAACCCGAACACCGTCGTGGTGCTGGACACCGGCGGGCCCGTCCTGATGCCCTGGCTCGGCCAGGTGAAGGGCGTCATCGAAGCCTGGTACCCGGGCGAGGAGGACGGCAACGCGATCGCGTCCGTGCTGTTCGGCGAGGTCAACCCGGCGGGCAAGCTGCCGATCACGTTCCCCGCGTCGGAGACCGCCGTCCCGGCGAGCACGCCACAGCAATATCCGGGGGTGAATGGCGTCGCCGTCTACAGCGAGGGACTCGATGTCGGCTACCGCTACGACGACGCGGCGAACATCACCCCGCTGTTCCCGTTCGGCTATGGCCTGTCCTACACGAGGTTCGCCTTCAGCCACCTGAAGGTGAGGGGAACGCAGGTCACCGCCGAGGTCACCAACACCGGGGACCGCGCGGGCGCCGACGTTGTGCAGCTCTATCTCGGCGATCCCTCGAGTGCGGGCGAGCCGCCGCGACAGCTGAAGGCGTTCACGCGCACTGACCTCGGACCCGGCCAGCACGCGACGGTCCGCTTCGACCTGACCCGGGCCGAGCTCGCCTACTGGGATAGCGGCTGGAAGGTCGCGTCCGGCACTTACCAGGTCTACGTCGGTGACTCTTCCGCGCTCTCCGGCCTGCCGCTGCACGGCAGCTTCGTCATCGCCGGGCAGTGACCGATGGCCGCGCGCCCTGGCGTTATGCCGTGACGGCGCTCGCCGCGGTTCCCCCGTACATCTGGGCGGCCCGCCAGCAGTACCAGGCGACGATGCTGCGATAGGGATGGTATGGCTCACCCAGCGCCTCTAGCTGCTTGGGGGTTGGCGTGGGGAGCTTCCAGGCCAGCCCGAAGCCCTTACGGACCCCAAGGTCGCCAGTCGGCCAGACGTCAAGGCACCGGAGCTGGAACATCAGGAACATCTCCGCGGACCACTTGCCGATGCCCAGGACCGTGCTCAGCCGGGCCACGACTTCCTGGTCGCTCTCCCGGGCCAGCCGCCTTGTGTCCAGCACGACAGTCCCGTCGAGGACCTTGCTCGCCAGGTCCTGGAGGGAGGCGACCTTCCGCGCCGACAGCCCGGCCGCCCTGAGCGTCTCCGCTGGGGTGGCGAGCACGCGCTCGGGGGTCATCTCGCCGGCGAGGGCCTCAACCAGCCGGCCATGGATGGCCCGTGCGGCCGGGCCGGCCAGCTGCTGGTAAACGACCGACCTGGTCAGGGCGGCGAAGTGGGAGTCGGTGGGCTTGGGGAAGCTGGGCAGTCCAGCCTCCTCGACCAGCCTCGCGATCGTGGGGTCGCGCTCCGCCAGCCACTGGGCGGCCTGCCGGGGACTAGCCCGGCCAGGAGAACTGCCGGCGGGGCTGGCGCTCATCATGACGTCCTCCTCCTGACTCTTGCTGACTCGGGACTAGCTCGTCAAAGTCACCGTATCCGAGGCCTGCCGCGCGGTGCCGCTGTGGTGCCTGCGGGTGCCGGCCGGGAGACAATCAACTTGTTATGGCCATGATTCGCTTTTTTCGTGACGAGCCGTCCAGCGTCGATCGCAGCGGCCTCACTGGCGATCCCGATATCCCCGACCCGCCGCCGAAAGACCGGGTGCGCGGCATCCGGGCCCGGCTGAAGGCGGCCAGGCCGGTGATCGTCGGCACCTTCCGCGGCCTGCCGCGGATGACGCGGCTCGTCTGGGACGCGAGCCCGCTCATGACGGCCGGTCTCGGCATCGCGACGGTGATCAGCGGGCTGACCCCGGTGGCCCAGGCCTGGACGTCACGGCTGCTGATCAACACGGTCGTGCAGGGCATCAGGAATCGCGCCGCCCCGGTCGCGCTCCCGCTGCCGTGGGGCGGGTCTGTGCCGCCGCTCAGCGCGACCCGGGCGCTCATCGCTCTCGCGGTCGTCCAGTTCGGCCTCTACCTGGTCAGCGCGGTGACCAACGAGGTACGCGGCGTGTCGCAGCAGTGCCTGCAGGAACGGATCTCCCAGGTCGTCCAGCTTCAGGTCATGGAGAAGGCGTGCAAGCTCGACATGGCGTTCTTCGAGGACTCCCGCTCCTACGACCTGCTGCGCCAGACCCAGCAGGAGGCGGCAGCCCGGCCGCTGCAGATGGTCAACGGGGCGCTTGGCCTGCTTCAGGCCTTCGTCACCCTGACCAGCATGCTGGCCGTGCTCATCGGGCTGAACCCGTGGCTCGCGCTGGTCGTGCTGGCGGCAGCGATCCCCGAGTTCGTCTCGGACGCGCGGTTCAGCAGGAAGGGCTTCATGCTCTCGATGCGGGCGGCGCCGATCCGGCGCCGCATGCAGTACCTGTCCAACCTGGTCACGACGGACACGGCCACCAAGGAGGTGAAGCTGTTCGGCCTGGGCGGCTTCTTCATCGAGCGGTTCCGGCTGCTCGGCCAGGTCTACTACACGCGGTTGCGGCGGCTGGCCGTGCGGCGCTCGCTGGTCAGCGGCGGCTGGGGCATGCTCGGACCGCTGGCCGGCTCGCTGACCTACCTCTACATCGCGCTGCAGGCGGTGGCCGGCCGCCTCACGCTGGGCGACCTCACGCTCTACGCGCAGGCCACCAACGCCGTCCAGAACGGCATCCAGCAGGTGTTCTCCTCCTTCTCCACCCTCTACGAGAACGCCCTCTACATGGACAACCTCGACGAGCTGCTGGCCGCCGTCCCCGTCGTCGTGGCGCCCGCCGAGCCGGCCGCCCTGCCCTCGCCCGTCCGCGGGCACATCGTGTTCGAGCACGTGACCTTCCACTACCCCGGCACCCAGATCCGCGTCCTCGACGATGTCAGCGTGGAGATCCACCCGGGCGAGACGGTGGCCCTTGTCGGCCGCAACGGCGCGGGCAAGTCCACGTTCGTCAAGCTGCTGTGCCGCCTCTACGACCCGGACGAGGGCAGGATCCTGCTCGACGGCATCGACCTCACCACCGTGGACCCCGCTGCACTGCGCGCCACCATCGGCGGAATGTTCCAGGACTTCGTCACCTACCAGGCGACCGCCGGGGAGAACATCGGCCTCGGTGAGGTCACCCGCATCGAGGACGCCCCGGCGGTGGCGGCGGCGGCGCGAGACGCGGGCGCGGCGCCACTGATCGAAGGCCTCCCCCGCGGTTATGAAACGGCCCTGGGAAAGTGGTTCGGAAAAGGCACGCAACTGTCCGGCGGCGAATGGCAGAAAGTGGCACTGGCCCGGTCGTTCATGCGGGCGGCCCCGGTACTCATCCTGGACGAGCCCACCTCGGCGCTCGACGCCCAGGCCGAATACGAGCTGTTCGCCCGGCTGCGCTCGCTCGCCGAAGGGCGCACCGCCGTATTCATCTCTCACCGCTTCTCCACGGTCAGGAAGGCCGACCGCATCTTCCTGTTCGACCACGGCCGTCTAGCCGAGCAAGGCACCCATTCCGAGCTCATGCGCCTGGCGGGCCAGTACGCCGAGCTCTTCACCCTGCAGGCGTCCGCCTACATCGACTGACCCACCCGCGGCGGGCTGTCCCTACAAGGCGGCACCGACGGCTCTGGCGAGCTGGCGGGCCACCTTCGCCTCCAGCAGGTCCTCGATCTCCGCGGGCGACAGGCCCAGCTCGGCCAGGACCTCCACGGTATGCTCGCCGACCCTGGGCAGCATGAGCCGGGGGCTTGCGCCCGGCTCCGGGCCGGTTCGCACCAGCGGGCCGATCTGCTCGAACCAGCCCCAGTCGGCCGTGTCATAGGAAACGACCCGGCCGAGTTGCCGGCTCACCGGGTCGTCCAGGATCGTGCGCCGGAAGGCGTCCCGGTCCAGCGGCTCGATCGGCTCGGCCAGCAACTCCGGGGTGAGCGCTCGCAGCTCTCGCACCCAGTCGGCCGCGGGCGCGGTCGCGAGCGCCGCCGCGAGGACGCCTTCCGCCGCGCGGGCGACCGAGTCCAGGGCGCCGCCGCGCAGCGGGGCGTACTGCTCGGGCAGCCGGGGGACCAGGTCGCCGAGCGCCCGCCATGCGTCCGCCGTCGGCACCACCAGCGCGAGCCAGTGGCCGTCGCCGCACTGGTATATGCGGTAGCCGGGACCGTAGCCGTTCTGCCCCTGGTCAAGGGAGGGGCCGCCGACCAGCTCGCCGTCCCGGGAGAACACCCCGCTGTGCAGCAGGATGCCCGCGCCAAGCAGGCTCGTCTCCACCGACTGGCCCACGCCGCTCACGGCGCGCGCGTACAGGCCGGCCAGCAGGCCAGCGGCGGCGACCCAGCCGCCGGTCATGTCGATGGGGATCCAGGTCGCGGCGATCGGATCGTTGCCGGCACCGCCGAGGGCCCGCTCGAGGCCGGTGACCGCCTGCATGAGCGCGTCGTTGCCGGGGAAGGCGGCGCGCGGTCCCGACGAGCCGAACGCGCTGGCGTGGCAGTACACCGCCGCCGGATTCAGCTGGGCCACCGTCGCGGCGTCAAGGCCGAGGCGCTCGGCCACGCCGACGCGCCAGTTGTGCAGCACCACGTCGGCCCGCCTGATCAGCGCCTCGACCACCGGCCGGGCCCGCGGCGCGCCGATGTTCAGCGCGAGCGACCGCTTGCCCCGCTGGCAGGCGGCCACCGCGTAGGCGGCCGCGCGCATCGCCTCCCCTTCCGGCGGCTCGACCTTGATCACGTCCGCCCCTAGGTCAGCGAGCACCTCGGCCGCTAGTGGCCCGGCGACAAATGCCGAGAAGTCGACAATTCGCAGCCCGGAAAGCAGCCCGGCTGGCGGGGCGGGAGCGGCGCCGTCCGCCGCCGGGCGGCTGCTCGTCGCGACCAGGGGTCGCACGGTGATCGGCGAGCCGACCATGACGTCGCGGTGCGGGCCGACCGCCCTGACGACGGCCAGGCCGGTCTCGGCCAGGTGCGGATCGGCGAGGATCTCCCCAGGACCAAGCACCGGCTCGCAGGCCACGCCGGCCTGGCGCAGGATCGTCACCCACTCATCGCGTGGCCGGGCGGTGAAGAACGACACCCAGCGCCTGGCCCGCTCCCCCAGCCGGCCGGCCATCTGGTCGGCGTAGTAGCCCTCCAGGGAGGGCTCGTCGCCGAGGGCCTCGATCAACGCGGCGTACATGCCCTTGCCGCCGAACCAGACCTGCAGCAGCTGGCCGTCGGCGCAGCGGTAGAGGAAGTTCGGGAACGTGGAGCCCTTCTCCCAGTAACCCTCGACCTCGGGGGCGGCCCGCTGCGAGCGGCCGATCATGCAGCCGAGGGTGGCCAGCATCCCGTCGTACAGTGACGTCTCGGCCCAGCCGCCCGCGCCGACGCGGGCCCGGCGCAGCAGCAGGCCGAGCACCGAGGTGGTCAGCAGCGCGGCCGTGCCGATCGCGGACGCGTGCACGTCGACGAAGATCGGCCCGTCCCTGTGCCCCGCCAGCTGACTGCAGAGCCCGGAGCGCGCCTCGACGAGCAGCCCGAAGTCCTCGACCGTTCCCGCGCTCCAGCGGCTCGGCCGGCAGCGGGCGTACACGATGTCGGGCCGCGCCGCCGCGACCTCCTGGTAGCCAAGGCCACGGGACTCGACGAGGGCCTCGGGACCGTAGGCGAGCACGACGTCGCTCGCCCGCAGCAGGTCACGGATCTCGCCGGCATCATGGGCCGCGACGACCCGCTTGCCGGCGTGCCAGGCCTCGCCCCACGGTACGTGGTCGTCAATGGCGTACCCGCTTGTTGCTGTTATCCGAGTGACACTGGCTCCCAGCCCGGCCAGCAGCAGGCCTGGCAGGCCGCCCGCCAGCCCGAGCCCCAGGTCGCTGACGCCGACCGCTAGCTCGGTGACGGTCAGCCCGGCCAGCGGCCCTGAGCCGGCCTCACCAGCAGCGGCCCCGGTGGTCACCGGGCCACCTGCGGCACGACGAGCCTCGGCCACACGTCGCGTGCCGCCAGTTCCACGATCTCTAGCGTGTTGTCGTGCGCGGCCGGGGAGATGATGATGTGCCGCGCGCCCGCGTCGACGTAGGGCTGCAGCCGGGCCGCGACTTCCCGCGGGGTTCCCGCCGGGGCGATCTTGTCCAGCACCGCCCGCGGCTTGTCGCCGTAGGCCGCGCCGAGAAACCGGGCGACATCGCCGCGGGCCTGCTCCCCGTCCCGGCGGATGGAGCAGTAGAGGAAGACCAGCCATTCAAAGCCCGCCAGGTCCCGGCCGGCCGCCTGCGCCGCCTGACTGATCACCGAGACCGAGCGGGCGTAGGCCCCCGGCGACACCAGGTAGGGCATCCAGCCGTCGCCGAGCCGGGCGGCCCGGCGCATCGCGGCCTCCGTGCGGCCCGCGACGACGATGGGCGGGCCGCCGGGGCGCAGGCCGGCTCCCACGGGGCGCAGCTCTACCTCGGGGAAGCTGAAGAACCTGCCGCTGTGGCTCACCGGGCCGCCCCGCCACAGCTTGCGCAAGATCTCGATCGACTCCGACGTCCGCGCGCCGCGCTCGGCGACGGGCACCCCAACGGCGTCGAACTCGGCGGGGAACTCGCCGCCCACGCCGACCCCGGCCGTCAGCCTGCCGCCAGAGCGGGAGTCGAGGTCGGCCAGCTGCTTGGCCACCGTCACTGGGTGGTACAGCGGCAGCAGCAGGACCGCTGTCCCCACCCGCACCCGCTCGGTCCAGGCGGTCATGAGGGCCAGCCGCGTGATCGCCTCCCCCGTCCCTGTCGGCGGCAGGAGGTGCCCGCCCTGCCACACCGAGTCGACGGGCAGCCGCTCGACCGCCGCGAGCCAGTCCCGGTCCGGCTCGGGGATGGCGGCCGCCCCCATCAGGATCGGGCCGGGGGTAACCCGGTCGCGGATCGCGGCCTCAGCCTCAACTGGCACATCCAGAAGATAGCAAATGCTCACTTTTTACGGTAGAGATGGATTGTGCGGGCGGCAGAGCCTTGGAGGGTGCCGATGGGAGGCCCACTGGCCGGGATCCCGCCGGCGGTGACGGAGGAGACGCGGGAGTTCTGGGCGGCCGCGGCCGAGGGGCGGCTGGTGGCCGAGCGCTGCGCGGCATGCGGAGCGGAGTCCTTCCCGCCGCGGGGCGCGTGCCGGGCCTGCCGGGGACGACAGACGGCTTCCTGCCCGGTCACCGGAGCGGGCGTCGTCTACAGCCTGACGGTGAACTACCAGCGGTGGCTGCCAGGGCTGGCGGTCCCGTTCTGCCTGGTGGTGGTGGAGTTTCCCCGTCACCCGGGGGTGCGGGTGGTCGGGCGGCTGCGGGGCTGCGCGCCGGAGGAGGCCTTCATCGGGATGGCGGTCGAGGTCGGGTTCGAGCCGGGGCCGGGCGGATTCGCCGTTCCTAGCTTCGTGGCGGCCACATGACCGCTGACCGCCTCGAGCAGCGAGTCGTCATCTCGGGGGTCGGGCAGTCGGCCATCGGCCGGCAGGTCGACCGGTCCGGGTTCCAGCTCACGCTGGACGCGATTGGCGCGGCGGTCACGGACGCGGGCCTGACGATGGACGACATCGACGGGCTGTCGATGTTCCCTGGCGGCGGAACGGCCAGCCTGCCCGGTTACGCCAGCGGGAACCTGTATGAGGTGCAGGACGCGCTGCGAGTCACGACGACGTGGCGGCAGGGCGTGGTCGAGGGGATGTCGCTGCCCTTCTACGGGGCGGCGATGGCGGTGGCGACCGGGCAGGCTCGGCACGCGGTCGTCTGGCGCACGGTCAAGGAGGGATCAGCGGCGCGCCAGGCTGGCGGCCGGCCCGCCTACGGGTCGACCAAGCCGGCCGCTGAGGGCCCGCTGGCGTGGCTGCTGCCCGTCGGGATGCTGTCGCCGGTCGTCCAGGTCGCGCCGTACGCGGCCCGGTACATGCACTCCTACGGCGTGACCCGCGCGCAGCTGGCCTGGATTCCCGTGACGCAGCGGGCGTGGGCCGCGCTCAACCCCGACGCGGTGTACACCAAGCCGCTATCGGTGCCTGAGTACCTCGCGGGCCGGATGATCTCCACGCCGATCTCGCTCTATGACTGTGACGTGCCATGCGACGGGTCGACCGCCCTGGTGGTCTCCGCCGTCGAGACGGCGGCGGACCTGCGTGCCCCGGTCCGCGTGGCGGCCGTCGCGGGGGTGGTGGACGGCCGGCCGTCGTGGGAGCAGTGGCAGGACATGGGACGGGTCGGGTACGCCACCGCCGCCGCGCTGTGGAACCGGACCTCGCTGCGGCCCCGTGACGTCGACGTGGCGCAGCTCTACGACGGGTTCACGATTGAGGCCGTGTGGTGGCTGGAGGCGCTGGGGTTCTGCGGCACCGGCGAGGCCGGGGACTTCGTCGCGGGCGGGACCCGGATCGGCCCCGGCGGCTCGCTACCGCTGAACACCTGGGGCGGGCAGCTGTCGGGGGGACGGCTGCACGCGGCCTTCGGGCACACCGCCGAGGCGGTCAGGCAGCTACGTGGTGAGGCGGGCGCCCGGCAAGTGCCTGGCGCCTCGGTCGCGGCGGTGACGAACGCGGGCGGATACGAGGCCGGCGCGGCGCTGCTGACGGCCTGGTGAGTGTTTTCTGCATGGCGAAGGGACGGCATCGTGGCAGACCGGGCTGGCCGGCTAGCAGGCAAGGTGGCCATCGTGACCGGGGCCGGGTCGACCCCGGGCCCTGGCATCGGGACGGGGAAGGCGACCGCCGTGGTCCTGGCGGCCGAGGGCGCGTCTGTGCTGCTCGTCGACCTGTACCCGGAGCGCGCCCGGGAGACGCTTGCGATCATCGAGGCGGCGGGCGGCACGGCTCGCGTGTTCGCCGCGGACGTGACGAAGGCCTGGCCGTGCGAGGCGATGGTCGCTGACGCGGTGCTCGCGTTCGGCGGGCTCGACATCCTGGTGAACAACGTCGGCCGGGCGTCGCTTGGGACGGTCGTGGACACGACCGAGGAAGCCTGGGACGCGGCGTTCGCGATCAACTTGCGCAGCGCGTTCCTGGCGTCCAAGTACGCCGTGCCCGCGATCGCGGCGCGCGGCGGCGGCTCGGTGGTCAACATCGCCTCGATCTCCGCGCTGCGCGGTGACGGCACGGTCGCCTACTCGGCGGCCAAGGGCGGGATGATCGCGATGACCATCGACATGGCCTACTCGCATGGCCGGCAGGGCATCCGGGTCAACGCGATCGCCCCGGGCCATATCACCACCCCGATGGTGATGTCGGTCTCCCAGCCGGGGCCACGCGCGGACTTCATGAACAGCATGCGATCGGAGGCTGGCCTGCTCGGCACGCCAGGCGACGGCTGGGATGTCGGCTGGGCGGCGGCATTCCTCGCCTCCGATGAGGCCCGCTGGATCACCGGCGCCACCCTGCCGGTTGACTCCGGGGTGCTGAGCGTCACCCCGCTGATGATGGCGCCGCGCCTGCGGGCCATTCCCGAGCCGGAAGGCTGACGGTACCCGCACGTAACATTACGGAAAATGCAGTTGGACTTAGCTGATAATTGTTAGAAATTCAAGACACCCGGAGAACTGCCATCTCTTCTGGCATACGTTGTCATTAGCGGGGTGCAAGGCAGGTAACGTGTTCGTGTGGAGTCGGAGAACGTCCTTACCGGCAGGTATCGGCTTGACGAGCGCCTGGGGCGAGGGGCCTCCGGCGAGGTCTGGCGCGGGCAGGACCTGAAGCTGAGCCGCCCGGTAGCCATTAAGGTGCTACGGGACGCCGATCCCGACAAGACCATGCGCAAGCGGTTCCGCCGGGAGGCCTCCACGGCCGCCAGCCTGCAGCACGCCTGCATCACGGTGGTCTATGACTTCGACGAGCACGATGGCCGGATGTTCATCGTGACCGAACTGCTGCGCGGCGAGGACCTCGGCAAGGTCCTGGCCGCCTTTCCTGACGGCGTGACGGTGAGCCGGGCGCTGGACTTCGGTGTGCAGCTCGCTGACGCGCTAATCGCCGCGCACGCCCAGGGGATCGTGCACCGGGACCTGAAGCCGGCCAACATCTTCATCCAGGTCGGTGACCGGCTCAAGGTCTGCGACTTCGGCCTGGCCAGGGACCTCAACTCGACGTCGTCGCTGTCGATGACGGGCGACGTCATAGGCACCCCGGCCTACATGGCCCCTGAGCAGTGGCTGGGACCCGCCGCCAGCCCCAGCGTGGACCTGTACGCGCTTGGCTGCATCATGCACGAGATGCTGACCGGGCAGCCGCCGTTCACCGGCCCGGGCCTGCCGGTCGTCATGCACCAGCATCTCACCGAGACGCCCCTGGCGGCCCACGACATCAACCCCGAGGTCCCCGAGCCCCTCAGCGACCTGGTCAGCGCCCTGCTGGCCAAGGACGCCGCCGGGCGGCCGCGCGACGCCAGCGACGTCCGCGCCGCCTTCGCCCAGATCAGCACTGATTTGTACCGGGAGAAGCTGCTCGACCAGCTGGCCCGCGCCCTCCCGGACCTGGACACGGCTCCCCGGGACCCGGAAACCGCTCCCCCGGATCTGGACGCGGCTCCCCCGGATCCCGCCAGCGCCGTCTCGGTCCCGCCCGCGCCGGACCCGGAGGCCGCCGTTACCGCGGTGACGTCGGCTCCCCCGGCCCGGTCAGGCGGCGACTCGGAGTCGCTCATCGAGACCGTGCCGATCTCGGGGGGCAAGCCGCTCGCCACGGTGCCCGCGCAGGCGGGCGAGCCGACCATTGCCCTGCCTCCGGCGCCTCGGGACTCCCCGTCGGGACCGATCATGGGCGTCCCGCCGTCACCGTTGGCTACCGACCTCGCCCCACTCGCCGCCGACCCGGCACCGCCTGCCGCCGACCCGGCACCGCCTGCCGCCGACCTCGCATCCGGATCGGCGGACCTCGCACCGACGGCGGCTGACCCTATGCCGGTGGCTCCGGCGGCCAGGCCGTCAGCATCGGCGCAGCCGGAGCGCCCGTCCCACCCGCCGCAGCCGCCACACTCGGCCGCCGCCCCGCCCGTGCCGCTCCTGGCCTGCAGCTCGCCTGTCCCCGGCCTCATGGAGGTCTACGTTCCCCATGAGGCCGGCGGGATCCGCGGTCGCCTGTACCAGGAGGCACCCGCCGGCGGTGACAGCTGGTCCTGGAGCGACTGGGAAGGCACGTCGCTGCCCGCGGGCCCGGTGACCGCGCTCGCCGCCAGCGGCGCGTACGTCATCAGCGTCATGGACGGAAGCCCCTGGATCAGCGCCGAGGGCACCTGGGCACCCATGCACCCGCTGCCTGCCTTCCGCCCCGCCGTCGCCGACGTCGCGGTCGCCGCCACCCCGGCAGCCGACCCTGAGCTGTTCATCCTCGACGTGACGGGCGGCATCTGGCATGAGGGGCTCGATCACCCCTTCGGGCCGGCCATTCCCGCTCCGGCCGACCGCAAGGCGACCGCGATCGCCGCCTGCAGCAACGGCAACGACCTGGCCCTGATCAGCGTGGCCAGCGGGGTCTTCTGCAAGTCCCGCGTCCGGGGTACAAGCTGGTCTGGCTGGCGGGAGGTGGGCGGGCGGCGCTTCCCTGTCGAGGTCGTCACCTGCTCTTCCCTACGGCACAAGTTCGAGGTCTTCGCGCTGTCGAGGGGCGGCCGCATCTGGCTCAGCGCCTCGCGGCCCCAGCTCGTGGGGGGCGCGCCCGTCTGGTCGGAGTGGACCCGGGTGGCGGGGCCGCCCGGGCGGGTCGCGACCATCTCGGCCAGCGCGATCATCGCCAGGGTCGGCGTGCTTGTCGCCGTCACGACCGACGGCGTGAGCCACTACGCGCACTACGAGCGCGTCCCCGGCGATCAGTTCGACGAGTTCGAGTGGTCGGCCTGGACGCAGATGCCCTAGCGGCCGTTGTGCATCCGGCCGGGCGCTCAGCCTGCGGGCCGTCGCGAAGGAGTACGGGACATCTCCCCCGCGACGGCCGCTTCGTCCGGTGTCCGGGCTAGCCGGTGACGGTGATCTCCGATAGGTCGGGTGCGTAGGCGGAGTCGTTGTAGAACTTGATGGTGTTCTCCCCTGCGCTCAGCGTCACCGTCATGGTGTGGCTGGTCGGGACCGACCAGCTCGCCCCGGTCAGGGCGACCGCGGTGCCGGTGCCGCCGTTGACCGAGATGTCGAATGTCCGGCTGCCGTCCAGGCAGTACACGACGGTCAGCGAGTAGCTGCCGGCGCTTGCCACGTCGATGTCGTTGATCGTGATGTAGTTGGCCGCACCGTCACCGATGAAGCGAACCTTCTTGCCGTCGGCGCAGCCGGAGCAGGAGCCGACCGCGGCGGCGCCGGCGAGGGTGTTGGCGGACGCGTCGGCTTCGATCGTGGTGCTGCCCTTGGGCACGATCTTGAGCAGTTGCACCGCGCCCGCGCCGAGGGTCACGCTGTAGCTGCCGCTGACGGTGCCCACCGAGGCGCCGGTCCACAGGTTCGTGGCCGTACCCGAGCCGTAGAGGCCCGCGCTGGACAGCGACACGGTGTCGGTCGTGCTGGCGCTGCCGCTGTAGTTGAACAGGCCAAGGATGATGTCGCCGTTTGACTCGGTCTTGGCGAAGACCTGGTCGTTACCGCTGTTGACGATCCGCTTCGCGTCGATGGAGTCCTGGTCGACGCCGATGACGGCGCTGTTCTTCAGGTAGCTCACGTCGGTCGAGTCAAGGTGGGTGAGGTCAGCGTCGATAACGAGCGGGGAGGCGGCCATCGCCCACAGGCTCATCATCGACTGCTCCTCTGGCGCGGTTATGCCGTCGTCGGTCGGCCCGTCGCCGAGCGCGATGGAGTCGTAGTCGTTGAACGCTCCTGGGCCGCCGTCCGCCGCCCAGTTCGCCACCTGCGCGAACCTGGACTGGACGCCGGACCACGTGACCAGCGGGAAGGGGCTGCCGCAGTAGCACTGGATGTCGCCGCCGGTGCGCCAGCCGTTGGAGTACTCCGCCCAGGTCGAGGCGTCACTGATGGCCAGGTTGTTCGATAGTTCCAGGTGAATCGGACGGCCGGTCTGCGCCAGCGCCGCCGACCATGCCTCGATGTCGCCGATGTCGCCAGTGCCGACGCCGTCTAGCTTCACGTAGTCCGCGCCCCACGATGCGAGCTCGTCCGCCCAGGAGTTGATGAACGCCTGGGCACCCGGCTTGGTGTAGTCGATGCCCTGCATGCCGCCGCAGTTGTAATTGTGCTCGCTGGCGCCGTCGGCGATCTCGCTGGCGGTATACGAGGTGCCCATGATCGGGGTGTTGTCCGCGACCGCCTGGTCTGAGATGCCGGGCGTCACGTAGAAGCCGATCTTCTCGCCGAGGCTGTGCACGTAGTTGGCCACTACTTCCAGGCCGGGGGTGGAGCCCGACGGCGGGAACTTGCTCGGATCGGGTACCCAGCGACCGTAGGCGTCCACGTTCGGCCCCTGGCTGCCCGGGCACTCATAGTAAAAGTCGTCGATGTTGACGTAGTTGTAGCCCGCCGCCAGGAGGCCACTGCTCTTCAGCGCGGCGGCCTGCGCCTCGACGTTGGCCGCGGTCGGATCGCGCCCGATGTAATTCCAGGTACTCCAGCCCATCAGCGGAGTCAGCCCGACGCCGTTGTCCTCAGCGTGGGCCGTCTGCGCGGCGGGGACGACGCCAATAGTCAATGCCATGACGGCGGCAAATATCGCCGCGAGCGTAACGAGTCGGAATCTGGGCCAGCTAATGCGCATGCGAACCTCCAGGGCGCACTAGGGGAAGGTAAATTCCTGATAATCAGGACGCCGCGGCGCACGCGCAGCTAGCACTAGTGCCGCCGCGCGAAAGCGGCCTCTCCGGGGCATTTTCCGCGTGATTTCCAGCGAATTGCCCGCTGAGTTCAGTGTGTGCCGCTCAGGACAGGACGTCAAGAGCGAACATCGGATCTTTTTTGCCTCCGGACACTGTCCCCGCGACCGCCCCATAGCCGCATGGCCTGCCAGCAAAGCCCGTCCTTGTAGGCGAGACGCGTAGCGCTCGGGACTGGTCCAGGCCATCCGCAGCGCGTTCCGCCCGGCCTCAAGATGGGCGTGTGGAAGCTTTCATCCGATGAATCGCTGTCACGGCGAGAAATCAGACCGCCTGTCGCCGGCCACGGGCAACCGCGATTTCCCGTGAGCAGCCTGGGGGTCCGCCCGGGCGGGGCGTCGGTCCCGCCCGGGCCGTGTCCCAGGTCAGTACCTGCTGGTCAGTGCACCAGGATCAGGTACATGCTTGCGGTGTTGGCGGTGTCGGCGTCGGGGCCAAGGGATACCGTGCCGGCCGGGAAGCTCTTGCCGTAAACCTCGAAGGTCCTGGTCGAGCCGCTCTCGTCATCGGTCACGTGAGTGCCAGTATCGGCCCAGGTCGCATCCATCCAGGACCGTGCCCCGAGCCGGGTGTCCACCGCCACGTACACCGTCGCCGCCTGGCTGATCGAGAACGAGACCAGGGGACTGCCGGTGTAGGCCTTGGAGGCGTTGGCATCCCGGATCCACGCCACCCCCTTCAGCGCAGCCGGAACGCTCGCGACCGTAAAGCTCCGGTCGCCATAGAGCGTGTCGCCGACGGCGAACCCGGACTGGACCGACCAGTTCCCCGCGTTGGCGGTGTCGTTCACCGACAAGCCAGAAACCGACGCCCCGCCGCTGCTACAGCCGGTCCCGGCCGTTGAGCCCTCGACCACGCTGACCCGCGGCGCCGCCCCGCTGGTCGTCGTGTCGCCGCTGGTGCAGTAACCATCAATGTCCTGGAAGGCGATGTCGGACGGGCTGCCGCTGCCGGCCTGCACTGTCACGCCATCCAGCCAGACGTTGCTGCCGTCATTGGCGATGAAGGCCGGCCGTTCGTCATTCGCGCTGAAGGTGAATGAGCTGTCAATGAACGTGATGCCACTCACGTTATGCAGGTAGAAACCGTAGGACGGCCGGGTGCTGAGGCTGTTTGGGTTATAGTCGCCATTGTCGGTGGGAACCGTTTCCGGATTCATGGCCGTACCGCCACCGGGCAGGTTCAGGTGAACATTGTCGAAGGTGACGTCGCTGATCTGGTGGCCAGACGCGCCCCACAGGGTCGGGCTGTAGGCGCCGGCCCCCGTCCCTGAGATGTTCTCGTAGCGGATATCAGAGATACTGCCGGTAGTCGGCGATCCGCCACACCTCAGTCGGCTGCCGACCTTCTCGAAGATCGGCCCCTGCGTGCCGGACATGGTGACGCCGTTGAAGGTCACGTCGGAGATGTTAGCGCCGTCTTCGGACACCATGCCAAGCCCCGACTTGCCCGCCTCCGTGATCACGATGTTGGTGAAGGTGTAGTGGGTGAAATTGCCGCAGGTTTCTGAGCCGAACATGATCGCGTTGGCCCCGGTCGATGACAGGTGGGCCCCGGTGACCGTCACGTTCCCGCTGGGCAGCACCTTGCCGAGTGCGTAGTCGCCCTTGAATGACAGCGCGTCGTCGCTGGAGGCGATGGTGATGTTGGTGATCGTCTCATTGGTCACGTTGACGTTGTTCCAGCCGTCGCGGTCACTGGCCGTGGAGATGGTCAGGTCATTCGACGTGACGTTGGTGCAGTCGTCGATCAGCATGGCGAAATGGCCGCCGTCTTTCAGCGTGATGCCGGAGACGGTCAGCCCGTTGATGCCGACCAGCGAGATGATCTTGTCCGCCTGGCCGGAACTCGGGGTGCCGGTGATGAAGTGCCCGTTGCCGGTGATCGTGCCCGACCCGATGAAGCCGATGTTGGTCAGGTTCTCCCCCCAGATCATCGCGTCATGGAAGTGGCTGTGCCCGAAATCCTGATACGAGTCGTAAGGGTTCGCCTCGGGCGCGTCGTACCCGCTCGACGCGCCGAGGATCGTGGATCCCGATTCGAGGTCGAGCGTGACATTGCTCAGCATGTGGATGGATCCGGCGGCCAGGTAGTTATCCGCGGGGAAGACCACGTCTCCGCCACCGGCCGCGTTGGCGGCGACGATGGCCTTGTTGATGGCAGCCGCGTCATTGGTGGTGCCGTTCCCGGCCGCGCCGTAGTCAAGAACGTTGAACGTCGCCACCGCCGGCGCCGCCGGCGCCGCGGTAGCGGCCTGGGCGGCCGCGGCCTGAACGACGCCGGCCAGCGGAACTGCCAGGCACAAGGCCGCTGCGGCGGCAGCAACGCGGCCGGTAGAACATCGCTTCACGGGGACTTCTCTCTACTCGATGATGATCAGGTACATGCTTGCGGCGTTGGCGGTGTCCGCATCCGGGCCAAGGGACACGGTGCCGACCGGGAAGCTCTTGCCGTAGACCTCGAAGGTCCTGATCGTCCCGCCTTCGTCGTCGGTGACCTGGGTGCCGGTGTCGGCCCAGGTCGCGTCCATCCAGGACCGCTTGCCGACCCGGGTGTCCACGGCCACGTACACCGTCGCCGCCTGGCTGATCGAGAACGAGGCCAGCGACACCGCGCCGCCGACGGAGGGCAGTGGCGCCTGCGTCCAGCTGAGCAGGCCGGTAT
>Ga0335072_10006102_pt1 | contig 17665 bp, 10 predicted proteins | sample Lox_Sample_21_FD_206725 | JGI IMG/M metagenome (GOLD analysis project Ga0335072, IMG submission 206725) | Soil microbial communities from Loxahatchee National Wildlife Refuge, Florida, United States - Lox_Sample_2.1 | ecosystem: Environmental > Terrestrial > Soil > Wetlands | place: USA...
CTCAAAAACCTGGCCGAGACTCTAGCCAAGGGCCAGGTCTCGGTCAAGTTGTCAAGGTTTGGTTCTATCGAGATTGGGTATCGCCCGATTGTGAAGGAATCGCGCGTCCGGCGACGACCGCTTCCACCGCCGCCCGCTTCGCCTTCATGCGGATGTGGCTATAGTGACGAAGCATCTGACGATCGACGTGCCCGGCGATCTCCATGATGGTCTCGTCGCCGGCCCCGCTTTCGGCGAGCTCGGTGATGAGGGTATGCCGGTTGTCGTGCCAGCGGCCTTTCACATTGGCCTTCGTCCGCACGGTGTTCCAGGCTTTCTTGAAGGAGGTGATGTGCCGCGTAGGGTCGGAGGGACGTGGCTTGCCCCAGGGGAAGACATACCACTCGTCCCGGATCTCTCCGAACTTTTTCTGGTATCGGGCGCGATGTTTGAGCAACGCTTCATACACTTCGGAGTTCAGCGGAACGATACGCCCTTCGCCCGCCTCGCTCTTCGCTCTTCCCACCTGTACGGTCTTCGCCGTGAAGTCAATCTGTCCCCAGGTCAGCGTCTTGATTTCCGTATCTCGCAGACCGCCGTTGCGGGCCAGCATATATGCCGGATACATGTGGGGGCTGTGTGACGTCCTCGCCGTCGCTTCCAGAGAGTGACTCTCTGCGGCGTCGAAGGCTTTGCCAATCTGCTTATGCACCGCCAGCTTGAGCTGTTTTTTCTTTTTGAGATGGGCGCGAATCACGTCTCCAGGATCACCCAGCATCTTGAGGAGAAAACGCACTTCTTCGTTGATCGACTTGGGCGCGGCCTTCTCCCGCAATCGGTTTTCCTGGTAGCCGAGGACCGCAGCTTCGTTGATATCGACGACCAGCTTGGATCCAAGCAGGCGCGAGACGTGACCGAGCGCATATTCGGCAAAGCTTGCCGACCGATACCGCAGCTTGTAACCGACCAGATATTCGACGATGATCTCGGCAAGAGTCCGAATGCGATTCTGACGGACTTCTTTGACGTTGTTGTATCCGGCTTCGAGTTCCCGCCTGCGCTCTTGCTCTGCGCTCTTGGCGATGGTTTTGGATGTTGACTTGGACGACTCCCGGACCAGTTGGCCGGCGAAGAAGAAGCTGTACCACCAGACATTTCCTCGTTTGAAAAGCGACATATTCCACTCCTGTCTCTCGGTTTGGCGCGCCGGTACACCGGAGCGCGACTGAAGATTCAGGCGCGGACGAAATTCGATCAAATTCAGGTCACCGGGAGACCAGACGAGAGTCTGGTCGCGGGACTTCAGATTGGAGGCTGGGAGTCGTCTGAGGAGTGGGGCAATAACTAAGCTCGATTGCTATGGGTTAGCACTCGATTTTGAAGGAGCAGGTGCACAAAATTATTTACAGTTGGCACTTTTGGGGAGATTTTTGCTCGTCTTCTGCTTGCTAAGTTGTTGATTTAATTGGCTCCTCAGGTAGGACTCGAACCTACAACCCTTCGGTTAACAGCCGAATGCTCTGCCATTGAGCTACTGAGGAATGCCCTGGAGCCGATGGTCCTCTATCAAGGTACCAGACGGGACAGCGAGCGTCAAAAACGGCCGGCGGCGCTAAACGCGCGGCAATGCCGGTTCGGGTGGGGGGGACGGTGGGGCCCGGAACGGTAGGATGAAAAGTGCAAGGAGGTTCTATGTCCCGGATTTCGCGAGTCGACCGCAGCGCGGTGAGCCCCGAACTGGCGGCTATGTTCGACAAGATCTTTGCCCAGCGGGGCAACGTACCCAACATGTTCCGGGTGATGGCGCACCGGCCGGAGATCTTTGCGACCATGCAGGCGCACTTTGCCGCGGTGCTCGATACGGGCACGGTCTCGAAAAAGCTCAAGGAGCTGATCATCGTGCGCACCAGCCAGGTGAACGAGACGCCGTATTGCCTGGCTAGCCATACGATCCTGGCGCGGGGGTTGGGGTGGACGGACGACCAGCTTGCGCACCTGGCCGAGTGGCGCCAGCGCGACGACTTTAACCCGGCCGAAAAGGCGGCGCTGCGGCTGGCGGAGACGGTGACCCGCGATGCGCACGCGGTCAGCGACGAGCAGTTTGCCGAGCTGCGCCAGTACTACTCAGAGGGCGAGGTTGTGGAGCTGCTTTGCGCGATCGGGCTGTTCAACTACTTTAACCGTTTCAACAACGCGCTGAAGGTGGAGCCGACCAAGCCCGGCGAGGGCGGATGCGGGGCGGCGGCGGAGACTGCGCCCGCCGCCGAAGCGGCCGCGGCGCGCTGACTTCCACTACGGAGCCTGTCCAAGAGATGAAGCTGACGATCCCCGCGGGAGATTTCCGCGCCTACCTGTTCGACTGCGACGGCACCATCGCCGACTCGATGCCGCTGCACTACATCGCCTGGACCACGGCGCTCAGAGAATGGAACTGCGTGTTCGACGAGGAGCTGTTCTATGCGTGGGGCGGCAAACCCGTAGCCAGGATTATTGCCGACCTGAACGCGCTGCACGGCCTGAAGATGCCGGTGGAGACTGTGGCAGTGCGGAAAGAGGGACTGTATCACGAACTGGTTCCGCAACTGAAGGCGGTTCCCGAAGTGCTTGCGGTGATCGAGGCCGAGTATGGGCGAATTCCGTTTGGAGTGGTCTCCGGCAGCGGGTGCGTGTCGATTGTGAAGTCGCTGACGGTGCTGGGGCTCCTCGACCGGTTCGAGGTGCTGGTGGGGGCCGAGGACTACAAGCGCAGCAAGCCGGCGCCGGATGCCTACCTGCTGGGCGCGGAGAAGTTGGGCGTTGCGCCCGAGGATTGCCTGGTCTTTGAGGATACTGCGCTGGGCATCGAGGCAGCGACGGCGGCAGGCATGGCGTCGGTGCTGGTTCCTTCGCCCATGGAACGCAGACGGGGAACGGACGCGGTCCCGCCAGCTTAATACCCGGGAAAGGCGAAGAGACACGGAGGCCGATTTGTCTTCCACCGCTGGTACGGAACCACTCCCCACGAGAGATCGCATCCTTATCGCTCCTTTGCTGGCAATTGCCGGCGCGATGGCGGCGCTGCACGTCGCCACGAACGGACGGTACGGATTCCACCGCGACGAACCGCAGGTGCTGAGCGATGCGCAGCACCTGGGATGGGGATTCGTCGCCGTGCCTCCGGTTACTCGGTTTCTGGAGCGCATCAGCTTGTCACTCTTCGGGCTTTCGCTGGTGGGGCTGCGGCTGTTCTCGGTGCTGGCGCAGGCGGCGATCATAGTCTCAGGGCTGATGGCGCGCGAGCTGGGCGGCAGAGGCTGGCGCAGGTTGGTTTGGTTGAGGACGGGGCGATTGCAGAGGCAAGTTACCGGGGTTGAAGAGCCGCATCTGCCAGCCGACGCTGCCGGTCAGGGTCGTTCCTCCAGACGGCCTCATGTATAATCCGTTTTTTTTGAGCAAGATGCAAAAAGGCGCATTCTGCGTGAATTGTTAAAGGAATGTTAATCAGGTAACTGACTGGTTACCGAATTCCCCGATCGGTTTGTTGATTCTAAAAGGGTTATGTTCACGTTTGCACCGAAAAGTGTGCAGACTGTGAAGGACCTCCCCTGGGGGGGGGGCTGGCCGCCGCCGGATTTCCGCCGGTTCCTGTCTTCTTTTCGCCCCTCAGCCGTCTGATCCATGGAATCCTCTCACTTCCATTCTGCGACGAAAGGGGGAAATTCCATGCAAAAGAGACTGCGTCCAGGCGGTCGCACCTCCGGAGGACTGAATTCTGGTGCGAAGGGCGTTTTGCCGGGACCGATCCTGAAGGACTGTGGTCCGCCTCCCAGCCCATTGAGGTCCGTGGTCTCCCAGGTTCTCAAATGCCCATAATTTTGTTCTTTGTGCATTTCCAGGTTGTGGGCCACGCGGGACGGAGGAGCACCGGGTTGTGGAGAACGATGCGGCTGGGCGGTGGGCCAACCCCACCCTAGCCGCAAAGACAAAGACGCGGCGAGGGTGGGGCACCCGGGTTGTGGAGGAGATCGGGGCGGCTGGGGCATTGGGTTGACCCCACCCTAGCCGCAAAGACAAAGACGCGGCGAGGGTGGGGCACCCGGGATGTGGAGGAGATCGGGGCGGCTGGGGCATTGGGTTGACCCCACCCTAGCCGCAAAGACAAAGACGCGGCGAGGGTGGGGCACCCGGGGTGTGGAGGAGACTGGGGCGGCTGGGGCTTTGGGTTCACCCCACCCTAGCCGCAAAAACAAAGACGCGGCGAGGGTGGGGCACCCGGGCTGTGGTGGAGAACGAGGCGCTGCGACGTTTGTGTCGAAGCGCAAGGGAAAAGCGGAGGGGCGCGCCGCTGCCAAAGGATCGAATTCGAGGAGTTCTTGGGAACCGCGGGTGTACGACCGCCAACGATGACGTGTCGCCGCCGACTCTTCAATGTGAAAGTGGTCAACAGTCCCCGAGCGGCGACTACTATTCCTTCAGCTTGAGCTTGCTCTTGTTTTCTTCGAGGAAGTCGCGCAAATCTTGCGCCCTATCCAATAGCTTTAGCCATTGCTCGTAGTAAAGCGTGACGGGGAAGCGGCCAAGCCCGTAGACGGAAACTCCGCCTTTGTCGCTCACTTTGAAGCTCATGTTTCCAGTCCGCTGTTTCTGGGCTTCGAGTTCGGCTAACCGCGCTTTCAATTCCTCATAGGTTGGTTCGGTCATCAGGATCTTCCTCGCTCATATTGTCGCAGGGCGTACGCCGCGACGCCCTGCCCGCGTGCGCATCGGATACGAGCCGGTTCACGGCGGTTATCCTTCCTGAAGCGGTTCCCGGCCCTGCTGCCTGGCGCCGCGCGGGCCTGGACCGGAGCTTTCAGGGACGGCTGGAACCGATTGATGCGCTTCACTCGGAATCGATGTCAGGCGCCGATGGTCTTCAAACTCCACGACCATTCTGGCAGTTCTGCGCTCCAGTGTCTGGCTGGCGAGATCCTGACCGCGTCCAGGGCTACTGAAACGCGTTCTTCCCTTTGCCAAATCGATGACAACCAAGGTATAGCTATTCGGCGCAGGCACCCGATAAGGCGATGGGGATGTCATCGATTCGAAGTCAGCACGCGAAGGCATTCCTGCAGCCGCCGTTAAGATCAAGTGAGGAGGCGAAATCCTGACCGCCCATAATCGAAGTCGACGGGACTTTCTTCGCGGAGCGGGCGTTGCGTTTGCCGGCGCCGTCGCCGTTCCGGCACGGTTTGCCGGAGCAAAGGGAGCGCGGGGAATGTCTTCTCTGCTGCCGGCGGCTGCTCGGGCAGCAGCGGTCCCCCTTTGTGCGATGCGTGGGCTGATGGTCGACGCTGGACGTGTTCCGGAGAAGCTCGACTACTACCACCGCGTGATCAGCTTCTGCGCGGAGTGGGGTTTCAACACCCTCCATTTTCGCCTTGCCGACGATCAGGGAAGCGCGCTCCGCTTCGCTTCCGTCACCGGTCTGATCACCCACAGGGATGCCTTTACGCCGGCGCAGCTGAGAGATCTTGCCGAGTACGGCCAACATTATGGAGTCGATGTGATTCCTGAGCTTGAGTCCTTTGGGCACACAGGATACATCACGCGCTCACCCGCCTTTGCGCATTTGCTGGATCGCGACCCCAGCGGCTCCTCGGAGTTTTCCGGCGTCAGCCCGGTCGATCCTGCAACACTCGCGCTGATGACCAAACTGTATGGCGAAATCGCTTCGATCTTTCCTTCGATCTATCTGCACGGCGGCTGCGATGAGGTCAACTGGGGCGGCTCCGCGCGCTCCCGCCAGGCGCTGCAGAGCCGGAGCCGCGCACAGATCTGGGCCGATTATCTGAACGCCCTGAACCGCGCTGCGGCAGAACTGCACAAGGAACTGATCGTCTGGGGCGACTTTGTCCTGCACAAGGAACCGCAGATCCTCGGTTTGTTGGACAAGCGCATCATCATCATGGACTGGAACTATGCAGAAAACAACGCCGTTCCACTTCATGACACGCTCAAAAAGATCGCTGCGCACGGTGCTCGGGCCATCGGAGCCCCCGGGCTTTCCTGCTACCGCTGGGGCCCGCGGGTCGGCGCCGAGCAGCTGCGCAATATCGACGCCTATGCTGACGCCTATCTGGCGTCGAGCGAACCGGGATCGCTCGGCGTGGTGGTCACCAACTGGGTTCCCAGCCGCTATGTTCAGAATTCCATCTGGGACAGCTTTGCCTACGCCGCCGTCGCTCTTAACCGGGGAACCGCGACCGCCCAAACCTCGGGCTTCCGGCGTTTCGTGGAGAACCATTATCAGTCGACCTGGAACGAGAACTGGAGCGAGCTGTTCGACAGTCTATATAGCGCCGCTCCGTACTGGCCGGGAGGCGAGACTGCCTCCTGGCACGGGCTCACGCTGCCAGTCCCCTGGAGCAGCGACGCGCAGCTGACCCAGGTGCTCGGGGCCGGTGCTCCCTCCCCGAATCCTTTCACTCGCCTCTCCAGTCTGCTGGTCCTGCTGGAACCTTCCGTTCTGACCAATCTCCCCGATTTTCACGCCTTAGCTCTCTGCATCCAGTATCTGGAGAGGATGTTCTGGCGTGAAATCGTGGTAGTCGAGCAGGCATCGCGGCGGCCGCTGGATCGGGCGAGAGCCACCGTGCTGATTCAGGCGATCGCGGCCCGCGATCAGGCTCTCGCGGACGCCCTCACCAGTGAGTGGGATGCGGGGCGCTTCGCCGATGCTCCCGCGGCATCGCAGCCGGTCATCGACCTGCATCCGAAGGACCAGATGCTCTTCCAGTGGAAGCAAGCTGCGCGGTACTCATCCTCGCTCGCGCAGAATCCCGATCGCTTCTGCGCGTTGCTGCAGGGATGAGCACCCGAACGATCTCGGCAGGGGCGGACATCGCATTTGAACAATCGTCCGGTGGTGATTTCGGTGATCGTCTCGGCTCGGCTGCGGCAGGAAATCGGCGCGAGGAATCTCATTCGTGGAGAGAATCTCGCATAAGGATAGAACGGCAGACGGGGAGCGGGTTTGCCGCTCACCGAGTGGCCTAAGTGTTATTCATTCGAAGAGTCACCATCAGTGTCGGATGCGGAGAGTGCCGCTGCGCTTTGCCCTACAAGGGCCGATACCGGGAGCGACTACAGTTCCGGATACCAGCGGGTGCCATCGCGCTGCTCTTTCTCCGCCTTCTTCAATATGGTGAGCGTGCGATCTGTCCGGTAATTCGCGACGGCGCTCATCATCGCATCCAGGAGGGCCATGGGAGCCACGTAGGATGTGAACGAGGGCGTATCAATGGGCACAATGAAGGCTTCATCCGACGCTCTGGCCAGCGGCGAGATCGAGGTGTCGGTGATGGCGACGGCGTAACTGCCGTTGGCCTTGCCCTGCAAAAGTCCCTCCACGGTCTGACGCAGGCCCCTGCGGAAGCTGATGGCTACGATCAGATCGTGTTTCGTGCTGCGCCTCATGAGATGGGCGATGTGGCCGGCGCGGGAGGCGGCAATGGCGTCAAATCCAAGCAGGATCAAGATGTAATGGAGAAAGAACACCAGGCTCTCCGCCAGATCTCCGCCCAGAATGAAAATCCGCTTTGCTTTATAGAATCTGGCCGCCAGATTTTTGAGGCGATCGATCTCCAGGGAATTCACGACTCTGTGGACGTTGCTGGCGGCGCTGTCCAGGGTCTCTTTCACTCGACTGGAGAATGTGCTGGTTTCTTCCATAGTCGCCCGCATCTGGTCCAGAGCTGTTCTATGGGCGATGGAAAGCTGATGCAGATAGCGCCGAAACTCTCTGTAGCTGGGAAACCCCATGGCAAGAATGGTGCGGGATACCGTGGCGGCGTCTACCTGGCGTTTGGCCGCAAGCTCACGGATGCTGAGCAGGACATACTCCCGCGGCTCCTCCAGCACCGGACGGATCATGTCCTGGCGATTGCGGTGAATGCGGCTCAGCATGTCATTCAGGCTGTCCGGCACGAATTCAGGACTCGACGGATTTCGTCTGGGCATCGCAGAGGGATCGAAAGCCCGAACATAGGGCCTTCCTGGGCATACTGTCAAGCGCGACATCCAGCACCGCTTCAGATTCTTTCGTGAACAGCTGCAATTTTTGTTGTATTACGCAGCTCCAACTTTAATCTCTCCGTGGGCGCCTGAAGCCGCTGAAAAAACGGCATTGACAGCCGGACAAACTCGGCGCACAATTTCGTGATACGCTCTTTTCCTCCGCTTCCTGCGGTCGCGTTGTCTGCAAGCTGCAACGACAGTTGCAGGGCACAATCGAAAACTGAGATCAATTTCCTGTTTGTCATCCGGGTTCTGAGGAGGACTGGCATGAGAGACCGTACCTGTTCTTTGCTGCGGTGCAGCATTCCATCGAAGATGGCCTCGACTTCGCCCCGACTGCGCGAACCGGAGCAACGGCTGGATTCGTCACCGCCGGCGTGCCGGACTTTCCGCATGCATTCATTGTTGAAATGCGGGATGGGTGATGTGCTGAGGTTGGTCGCATGGGCCGGGGTATCGATGGTTCTTCTCCAGCCGGCACCGGCCTTATTTGCACAGACGGCGGTCACCGGAGGCCTGAACGGAGCTGTCGTCGACTCCACAGGCGCAGTTGTTCCAGGCGCTGCCGTCACACTGGTTGAGACCAGCACCGGCGATAAGCGCGTGCTGACCACGAATGGCCAGGGACTCTACAGCGCCCCGTTTCTCAAGCCTGGCAACTATACAATTTCGGCATCCTCCATGGGGCTGCAGTCGAGCACCACGTCGGTAGAGATTCTGGTCGGCCAGCAGTCCGTGGCCAATCTCACACTCACGCCGACGGCCAGCAAGCAGACTGTCACTGTGAGCGCCAACAATGCGCAGCTGATCCAGACGCAGGACACCAGTCTCACGACGACCTTTACCAGTCAGCAATTTGAAAACCTGCCTAACCCGGGCGGGGATATTACGACATTCGCCTTCACTGCGCCCGGCGTGGTGATGAATACGGGCACCGGAGGGAACGGCAACTTCAGTGTCAGCGGGCTGCCCGGAATCTCCAACCTCATTATCCTCAACGGCGCCGATCAGACGGACTCATTCTTCAATGACTCCACCACCGGCGCGTCCTCCCTCAGCATCGGGGCGGCGGAAATCGCGCAGGCCTCCTTTGTGCAGAACGGCTACAACCCGGAATGGGGTCGTCAGGCGGGCGGCGCGGAAACCTACGTCACCAAGAGCGGCTCCAACAAGTTCCATGGCTTGCTCCAGTGGACGTATAACAGCTCCGGGTTTAATGCCAACGATTTTTTCTACAACCTGAATGGCATACCTCGCCAGAAGGCGGTTTCGAATCAATACGCGGCACAGATTGGCGGTCCGATCATTCGCGACAGGTTGTTCTTTTTTGCCGATACCGAAGGGATTCGCTTTATCGAGCCGTCGCTCAGCTATGTCAATTTTCCAACGCCGGCATTTCAAAACACCACTCTGAATACCATCCCGTCCGGCAGCGTTCCGCTGTACACCCAGATGTTCAACTTGCTGGATGGGTCGCCTTTCTACAAAACATCAGTGCCAGTGACGACTGGAAGCGGTCCGCTCCAGGATGGTTCAGGCAATCTTGCCTGCGGCAGCTTCGCGGGCACTCCGGTCGATGGGGAGCCCAATACTTATTTCGGCGCCGTGCCATCCGGCTCCACGGGAACGGCCGTTCCGTGTATGACGGCGGCGGCGGCCGTCGCGAGCGGAGCGGTGATTGAACACATGATCGTTGGACGCGTCGACTGGAACATCAACGACAAGCAAAGGGTCTTCCTCCGCATCAGCGACGATCAGGGATCCAAGCCGGTCTCCGTCAGCCTGGTCAGTCCGCTGCTGAACGTGCTGAGCAGCCAGCCCATCTGGAATGGCCAGCTCAACCACACGTATTTGTTTACTCCTTACCTGACCAACCAGTTCATCGCATCGGCCTTCTACTATTCGTGGCCTTACGGTCCAGCCAACCTGCAGCAGACGCTGGCGGCTTCGCCCACTCAGTTCAATGATGGCTCGGACGGCGGCACCAACTTTTCCACTGGTCTGGGTCAGGAAGGCAGGGTCGGTTTCGACTGGGGCAGCAACCCCACAACCACAAACTCGGTTCAGTATCAGTTTGTGGACGATGTCTCCTGGCTGAGGGGCAACCACACGCTGAAATTCGGCTTTAACTTCAAGCGCTATGACGTGACCGATGGCTATCCGACGGTGAATACCTACGGCGGCTACTACACATTTAACTCTCTGGGAGATCTGGCCGGCGGCGTGCTGCCGGGGTCCGCGGGTTCAAACTTCCAGCAGACCTTCGACGAGGCCAAGGAGATCGCCATCGCCGGCTATAACTATGGCATCTATGCGCAGGATGAATGGCGGGCCACTCCGCGGCTGATGATTGACTACGGCTTACGCTTAGACCGCGACGGAAACATCTCTTGCAAAACGAATTGCTTTTCGCGCCTGGTCGGCGGCTTTCCTCAGGCCGACGCCACCCTGGACACTCCCTATAATAAGCTGCTCGCCACCGGGTACAACCACGTCTTCTCCTCACTGGAACCGATTGTTTTCCAGCCGCGCTTCGGATTCAACTGGGATTTGAGAGGGAATGGGAAGACGGACCTCCGTGGAGGCTTTGGGCTCTTCGCGGATGCATTTCCGGGTGCGCTGATCGAGAACCAGTATCTGACGTTTCCCGATAACTATGGCGCCTTTGTGCAGGCCGGAAACGTGGCCGAGGGAGCCGGCAGCGCGCCGGCCTTCGCACTTGCATCCTACAACGCGCTGACCACGGGGTTCTCAAACGGGGAGAGCGCCAACCAGATCGCAGCATCATTACCCCCGGGCTCACCTTTCTTTGCGCCCGCCCACTACATCTCGCCGCAGCACATGGTGACCGCGAAATATGCGGAATGGAACCTGCAGCTACAGCAGCAGCTCAGCCCTTCCGATGCCCTGATTCTTACCTACGTGGGGAACCATGGCTACGACGGGATCAGCTACGACTACGGAATCAATGAGAGCCTGGCCGGCAACGCCTATACGGGATCTTCGGCATATTCCAGTTTCGAAGATGTGCCCGTCAACCCGCCCGATCCGGCTTTCGGTCAAATGGGAATCATCAACGACGGCGCCGTCTCCAACTATAACGGCATGTACATTCAGTACAAGCACATCGATCACCACGGTCTGACGACGAATATCTCGTATACCTGGTCGCACGCGCTGGATGATGTTTCGAACCAGGGCCAGGATGAGACCTTCAACGGCAACAGTCTTCCTTTCCAGATCGTGCCGAACCACCCATTCCTGCTGATGTATTCGAACGCGGATTACGACATTCGCAATAGTTTTCTGGCCGACGTCACCTGGATCGAGCCGTTCCAATTCAAAAGCAGAGTCGCAGAGTACGGCGCGGGAGGCTGGACACTCGCGGGCAAGGCTTACTGGCGGTCTGGCCAGCCATTCAGCGTGTTCAATAACAACGCCGCCAACGATCTATATAACGGGACAGGCAACTACTACGTCCTGGCCGATGTGCTCGACAACCGCTTCAACCACTCCTGCAACTCTTTCAGCAACCCCTGTTTTCAAGGCCACTACTTTAACGGCTCCGGGGTATCCACTTCCGACCCGTACAACGACGCGGCACAGACCAACTTCGGCAATGTTCCGCGCAATGCCTTTTACGGACCGCATTACGGCGATGTCGATATGAGTCTTTACAAGAACGTTTTCAAGAACGAGAGGGGGTTGGAGTTCAAGGTCGGCGCACAGGCCTACAATCTGCTCAATCACCCTGCTTTTGGGGCGCCGGCCAATGATGCCAGCCTATCGAACCTGGGACAGATCACGAGCGATGTGGTCCAGCCCACTGGCCCCTACGGCTCGTTTGGGTCCACGAGCTTTGGCCGCATCGTCGTGGTCAATGGCACGCTGAGTTTTTGAGACCTGTGACCCGTACCGCGATGCTTCGAACGGTTCGCCTGTCCGGAGGCCGGCGCAGTCAACTAACTCGCATCAGGGTAGGACGGATGAACCGAATTCTACTGTTATTGGGCGCTGCCGCTCTTGCCGTGTCCGCGTCATGTCCCGGTCAGGCGGATGGGAAGGGTCCCGCCGGCCCCGTCGCGTTAACGGTGCAACTGCCTGTTCCGGGACAGCAGATCCTATACGTTCATGAGGTGATGCCGGTCCGGCCGGGGCCCTTGACGCTTTACTACCCCAAGTACATTCCCGGCGATCACGCGCCGGACGGGCCGATCGGCGACCTGATGGGACTGGAAATCACGGCCGGCGGCCAGAGGATCCCGTGGATCCGCGATGCGGTGGACATGTTCACGTTTCACCTGACGGCGCCGGCCGGCGTGGACCGCATCGATCTCCGTTTCCAGGTTCCGGCACAAGACCGCGTTACGCCGAATCTCATGGGGCTGGAGTGGAACGAGGTAGCGCTGTACCAGGCCGGCTATCCGACCAAAGAGGAGATGTATCAGCCGACTCTGGTGATCCCCGACGGCTGGCAGTACGCGACTGCGCTCAAGACAGAGCAACGCGCCGGCGGGCGCATCGTGTTCAAAGCTGTGCCGTTCAATACGCTGGTCGATTCACCGGTGATCGGGGGAAGGTATTTCCGGGAGATCGATCTCACCCCGGCGGGCTCCCCGGTGCAGCGCTATCTCGATATGGTGGGCGACAGTGCGGCCGCAATCGATATCTCCGATGCGCAGATCGCCGCCTACCGGCGTCTGGTCGTGCAGGCGCAGGCCCTGTTTCATTCTCATCACTACCACGATTATCACTTCCTTCTGACGTTGAGCGATTACGTGTCGACGGGAGGTCTCGAACATCACGAGTCGAGTGATGACCGCGCGCGCGGCGGCGGCAGGATGTTTGCCGACCCCGGTCATTTCATGCTCGACGCCTCGCTGTTGCCGCATGAATACACTCACTCGTGGAACGGAAAATTCATGCGTCCGGCAAAGCTGTGGCAGCCCAACTTCGAAGATCCCGAACATACGCAGATGGTGTGGGTCTATGAAGGTCTCACGGTCTACCTCGGCGACATGCTGACGGCACGAAGCGGATTATGGTCCCCGGATATCTGGCGCCAGGTGGTTGCCTACCGGGCGGCCATGATGGCGCACCAGACCGGCCGCGCGTGGCGGCCGCTGATCGACACCACCATCGCCGCGCAGTTGGGCTACGGCGCACCGATCGCGTGGGCGAACTGGCGGCGTCGAACCGATTTCTACCGCGAAGGCCAACTGCTGTGGCTTGCCGTGGATATGAAGATTCGGACCCTGAGCGATGATCGACGCTCGATTGACGATTTTGCCCGCCGGTTTTTCGGGGCGGATAACGGCAGTTTCGTCACGCATACCTACACGTTCAACGACATTGTCACTGCCCTCAACGCGGTCCAAACGTACGACTGGGCAGGCTTCCTGCACAATTGGTTATACGGCGTGGACGGCGAGGTTCCGCTGCTGTCCGGCATCGGCGCCAGCGGATGGCGCCTGGTCTATACCGACCAGCCTTCGCAATACCAGAAGGCGCTCGAGAACGTCGGCGAAGGCGAACTGAGTCACATGGGTGTCAACGCCATGTTTTCGGTGGGCCTGTTTCTCGATCAGCAAGGCAATGTCGAAGACGTATTATGGAACGGACCGGCGTTCAAGGCCGGGCTCGCGCCGGGCATGAAGCTTGTGTCGATTGACGGAAATCCGTACAGCACCGAACTCCTGCGCAGCGAGATCGCCCGGGCGCAGCAGAGCAAAGAGCCGCTGCAGATCACCGCGAAAGGCGATGGCGTCAGCCAGATTTACACGGTCCATTACGACGGCGGACTGAAGTACCCGCACCTTGTCCGCGTGCCAGGCACAACCGATTACCTGCAGCAAATCCTCGCCCCCGCGCCACCGGACAACGGTTCGTGAATTGCCCAACTGCCGGCTTCGGCGTCACCTGGCGCATCTGCTACCCGGCAGTGCGACGGCGCCGGATCGTCAGGGACATGATCACCGGCAACCAGCCAGAACGCTAGCAAAGGAGTTTACGATTAACATCGCGAAATGCACTCTGATTGCCTTGGTGTGGACCCTTTGCGGAACTGCCGCTCAGGCCGCGGCGCCGAAGGCGGGTTCAGGCTTCGACTATGACCGAGTGGTAGATGCGGTGGTTGCGCGCTATCACTTGCCGGGAATCGCTGTCGGTGTGATCGACAACGGCAGCGTGGTTTATACGCGCACCGCGGGCTCGCTGCAATCAGGAAAACCCATCAACGCCGATACTTTGTTCAAGATCGCCTCCAACACCAAGGCCATGACCGCTACCCTGCTGGCGAGGCTGGTGGAGGAGGGCAAGCTGCAATGGGACGATCCGGTGACCAAGTACCTGCCGTCGTTTCGCATGTATGACCCGTGGGTCACGAAGAACATGCAGGTGGGCGATCTGCTGGTGCATCACAGCGGATTGGGCGAAGGTTCCGGCGACCTGATGCTGTGGCCGGCGCCCAATCACTTTACCCCGGCGGACGTGATGGCCGGATTGCGTTATCTGAAACCCGCCTATAGTTTCCGTGCGGGCTACGCCTACGACAACGTGCTGCTCGTGGTGGCCGGCCAGCTAGCCGCAGCGGCCGGCGGCGCGCCCTACGCCCAACTGCTGCGCAGCGAGGTCTTCGAGCCTCTGGGCATGTCGCGCTGCCAGATCGGCACCTGGAACCGGCTCGAGGTCGGCAATGTCGCGCAGCCGCACGTGCAGCTCGACGGGCAGACCGTGGTCGCCGGCAGCAGTGGGCCCATCGTTCACGCCACCACGATGGATGCGGCCGGCGGTGTGTATTGCAGCCTGCACGATATGCTCACCTGGGCGATGAACTGGCTGGCGCCCACGCCGCAGCAACTGGCGTGGTTATCGCCTCTGCAGCGCCGCGAGGAGTGGGCGACGTACACCCCCCTGCCGATCTCAAATCGCGAATATGGCTGGAACGAGACGATCTTCCGGGGCAACGGCCGCGGCTGGCGTATCTCCAATGTGGATCACCAGATGACCGTATGGCATACGGGAGATCTTTCGGGCATGTATTCGGGCGTGATGCTGCTTCCGTTTCAGAAAAGCGGCTTTGTCATTCTGATCGACACGGACGCCGAAGATGCCCGTACCGTGCTGACCGAGGTCTTGCTGAAGCACTTCACCGCGCCAGACAACGGCCGTTCCGTGGCCAGTTACACCGACGAGCTGGCGCGCGACGAGAAGGCGCAGCGCATGGCGACTGTACCCGATACCTCCTCCCGGCAGCCGGCTACTACACAGGAGCTGGCCGCGCAACTGGGCGTGTGGCGCGATCCATGGTTCGGTCCGGTATCGATCTGCGAGGGCAACGGCGAGGTGCGTTTCACTTCCACCATGTCGCCGCGGCTGGCAGGGCAGGTGATGCGCGTCGGCACGCAGTACCTGGTGCATTGGGATCACGGCGACGCGGAGGCGTGGCTGCGCTTTCCTGCCGATGGCCAGGGCACCCTGCACATGGCCAAGGTCGATCCCAATGCCGATTTCAGTTACGACTACCAGGACCTGGCATTTACCCGCGAGCAGAGCTGCAAGTGACAGGAACCTACCCTATATGCCGGCCGGAATTGTCTCGAAGGCGAGAATGTCTTTGACGGATTGCGCATCGGCTTCGAGCTGGTTGTTCCTGTTCAACACTTCGTTGCGCAACGGATGCGGCGCCCGGTGAAAAGGAAGACGAGGATGAAAATTGCTCTATTGCGGCGGATGGTGGTAGGGGTGATGGTCCTGACCTTGTCTGCTTTTTCGCGTGCGGCCACGCCGGAGGTGAAGATCAAGAGCGGCCTTCTGCGCGGAGAGAGCATGGCGGCACTGCCGCACGGGGGAGTCTTTCTGGGCATTCCCTATGCGGCGCAGCCCGTAGGAGCGCTGCGGTGGCGGCCGCCGCAGCCGGCTCCGCACTGGAGCGGGGTGCGCGAAGCGGAGCATTGGGGACCGGCTTGTCCGCAGAGACCGAGTCCGTGGTTGCCGGAGATGCTGGGGATTCGGGCGATGCCCACGAGCGAGGCCTGCCTGTATGTGAACGTGTGGACGCCGGAGCTGCATCCGGCCAAGAAGCTGCCGGTGCTGGTGTGGGTACACGGAGGCGGGAATGTCGAAGGCTCTGGAGAGTGGCCCCCGCTGGGACCCACGCTGGCGGAAACCGGCATGGTGGTGGTCAGCCTCAATTACCGGTTGGGAGTGTTCGGATTTTTTGCGTACCCGCCGCTGGATGGCGAGTCGCGTGAACAGGTTTCGGGGAACTACGGAAACCTGGATCAGATCGCGGCGCTCCAATGGGTGCGGGGCAATGTCGCGGCCTTCGGCGGCGATCCACAGAGGGTGACGATTGCGGGCCAGTCGTCGGGTTCCGAGGACGTATGCATTCTGATGGCGTCGCCGCTGGCCAGGGGACTGTTTGAGGGGGCAGTGCTGGAGAGCGGGACGTGCGTGGATTCCGTGTACCCGACGCTCCAGAACGAGGAGACAAGCGGCGAACGGCTGGCGCGGGCTCTGGGCGTGAAACCCGGTCCGGACGCGCTTAGAAAGCTGAGAGCCGTTCCAGCCGGGCGTCTTCTGGCCGCGGCCAGGGATGGAGACGTGGACCTCGAGCCGGCCATCGATGGTTGGATGCTGCCGGAGCAGCCGGGCATCACATTTGCTCACGGGCGGCAGGCGCCGGTTGCGGTTCTGGTGGGGACGAACGAGGACGAGGTGTCGATTTTTGCCAGCCCGCTGGTGGGTGGGACCGCGTACCGGCCGAAGACGGTGGCGGATTATCATGCCTGGCTGCAGCGGGAGTTCGGCAGCAGTTTTGCGGGTCCGGTGTTCGCGGCTTATCCGGCGCATGAGGACAGGGAGGTGCCCGGCGTCTTTCGGACGATGTTCAGCGATTACGATTTTGCCTTCAGCGCGTGGCTGCTGGCCGGGGACACGGCGCTCACCGGGCGCGAGGCCTATCTGTATCGCTTCACCTATGTGGGTGCGGGGCCGTTTGCTCAATTGGGGGCGTTCCACAGCGAAGAGCTGATGTTCCTCAGCCGGCACTACTGGACAAGCTGGGTCCCGCAGCCGGGGGATGCGGCCCTATCGCGAACTCTGGTGGGCTACTGGAGCCGTTTTGTGAAAACCGGGGATCCCAATGGCGCGGCATTGCCGGCATGGCCGGTCTTCCGCAGCCGCGAGAACGACTGCCAAGAGTTGGGCCGGCGCGTGGGTCCAGAACGATTGCCGCGGGTACAGAAAATGGCGATCTTCTATGAGTTTCTGCGTACGCGCTTGAAGGGCCTCCCGGTGGAACCGTAACATCGCTGCGCCGAAATTCGCCGGGTTCTCTTTCAATTCGGACCCCTCGTGGTAAGCCGGCGAGGGTCCGGCGGCTTTCCACGCATGACGGTCAACTGAAATCATCATGGAGATAACCGGCTAATAACCCGAGCCATGCGACGAGGCTGCGAGTAAGAAGCTATATCCTCTTTCAGTTGAGGTTTTCTCCAGGAGCAGGAGCTTCGCAGCCAACTAGAGCATTTTCATCATAGCTGTACCCAGTTGAAGGTCAGTCTGAACCAGGCTTTTGCGTTGTCTGCAGATATTTTCTGAAGAGCTTCTGTGATTGCTTGGTCGAGGGCTTGTTCAGTCCGAGCTT
>Ga0335072_10006103_pt1 | contig 17665 bp, 14 predicted proteins | sample Lox_Sample_21_FD_206725 | JGI IMG/M metagenome (GOLD analysis project Ga0335072, IMG submission 206725) | Soil microbial communities from Loxahatchee National Wildlife Refuge, Florida, United States - Lox_Sample_2.1 | ecosystem: Environmental > Terrestrial > Soil > Wetlands | place: USA...
TCGCCGCGGCGGTGACGGCGGCCGCGATCTCTTCCGTGCTGCGCGGCCACGCCCGCCGGGCCGGGCTCGCGTTGGCGGTGCCCGCCCAGTTCTGCCAGGTCATCGGACCATTTTCTGGTTTCTCCACCTCTAGTAGCCTGCTTTCGCGGCAGAGGATACTGTTTCGCCATGTCAGGCATCTTGTCGAAACGCGTCGATGGCCGGGACCCGCTTGAGCGGGCAACCGCGCACCTGGACCCGCCGTTCGCCGTCGTCGACCTCGCCGCTTTCGACGCCAATGCCCGCGACCTTGTGCGGCGCGCCAACGGCGTGCCCATCCGGGTGGCAAGCAAGTCACTGCGCTGCAGGCACCTCATCGAGCGCACCCTGGCCCGCCCAGGATACCGGGGTGTCATGTGCTACTCGCTCGCGGAGGCGCTCTGGCTGCACGCGAGCGGCACATGCGAGGACCTGCTCGTTGCCTACCCGACCGTGGACCGGGCATCGCTGCGTGCCCTGGCGGCCGACGAGGCTGCCAGGCAGCACATCACGGTGACCATCGACTCGGCGGGCCACCTGGATTTCATCGACGCGACGCTCGGCGCGGGGCACCCGCCGATCCGGGTCTGCGTTGACCTCGACATGTCCTGGCGGCCGCTGCCCTACGGGCCCGTCATCCAGGTCGGCACCTGGCGCTCGCCGCTTCGCACCCCCGCGGAGGCGGCGCTGTTCGCCGAGACGGTGCTGAAGCGGCCGGGGTTCTCGCTGGTGGGCGTGCTCGGCTACGAAGGGCAGATCGCGGGTCTCGGTGACAACCCCCCTGGCCACCCCGTGCGGGCCCGCGTGGTCCGGGCCATGCAGGCCCGTTCGATAGCGGAACTGCGCGAGCGGCGGGCCGAGGCGGTCCGCCGCATCCGCGCGCTGGCCCCGCTCGAGTTCGTCAACGGCGGCGGCACCGGCTCGCTCGAGTCAACCGCCGGCGACGAGTCCGTGACCGAACTGGCCGCCGGCTCAGGCCTCGTCGGCCCGACGCTGTTCGACGCCTACCGGAAGTTCCATCCGAGGCCCGCCCTCCAGTACGCGCTGCCGGTGGTGCGGCGGCCGGCGCCAGGCGTGGCCACCCTGTTCAGCGGCGGCTACGTGGCCTCGGGCACCGGGACGCCGGACCGGCTGCCGAAACCGTTCCGGCCCGCCGGGCTCCGGCTGACCAAGGTTGAGGGGGCCGGGGAGGTGCAGACGCCGGTGCTCGGCGCGGCGGCGGACGAACTCAGCATCGGAGACCGGGTCTGGCTCCGGCACGCGAAGGCGGGTGAACTGGCCGAGCGTCTCACCGAGTATCACCTGGTCGACCCGGCCGACGGCATCGCCCAGAGCGTGCCGACCTACCGCGGAGAAGGACGCTGTTTCGGATGAGGCCATCGTGGTGGGCAATAATAGTAGGGACTTCGGCCTGATCAATATTGCTTACAGCCTTCCACTTGTGGTGGCACCGCTCGCAGCCTGGGTAGTACTGGGACTAATGGACAGCTACCCCGCGCTTTTCGCGGTCGCGGGGTAGTGACAGCCTTGGCCGGGTGGACAGTGAGCCGCGTCCGTTCGGTCCGCCGATCTCCTTTACCAAATCGATATGAAACGGCATACTTGGACGGAGAAGACAATGTGGAGGTCACCCCTTTGACGAATCGGGCCTTCCGCTCAAGTCGAGGCCTCACCGGGGGGTTGGCGGTCCTCCTCATGGGTGCACTCGCGACGGTGGGACTGGCCGCCTGCGGCGCCCCCTCGTATACGTACGTCGCGGACTCAGCGGCGCAGGCGTACTACAAGGTGCCGACCGGGTGGCATCAGATCTCGCAGCACGACCTGGACGCGGCCCTCCAGGCGGCGGGCGGCTCCGCCGCGGGTGTCTGGTCCACCGCGTACGACGCGAGTTCCTCGCCGTCCGGGAGCAACTTCCTGGCCCCGGCGATTAGCAAGCCGTTCGTTTTCGCCGAAGTAGGGACACTGTCGTCCACGGTGAGCGCCGAAGTCTCCTACAACATGCTGCGCGACTTCATGCTCCCGGTGACATCGGACGCACGACAGGAAGACGCGGAGAGCGGCTTCCCGCTCACCGACTTCAAGTCGCTGCGGGACCAGACCATCACCGCCAAGCAGGGCGTGCACGGGGTCCGGGAGACATTCCAGTACACCTTCCCCGGGGGGATCGTGGACACGTTCGACGAGGACGTACTGACCAACGCCGACCAGACGGTCGTCTACTTCCTCCTGGTTCACTGCACTGCCACCTGTTACTCGCAGAACCAGAACAACATCAATACTGTCATGTCGTCATTTACCGTCGGGAGCCCGACATGAAGCAGGCCACGCGGTCGGAGCTGGGACTCGTCTACCAGGGCGGCCGCCCCCGCGAAGAAGACATCCTGACGCGCCGCAAGATCTCGCTGTGGGACCGGTCCAAGTGGCTGCTGCTCCTCGCCATCATCTGGCTGCTGCTGGTCTGGTCGCTCATGGCCAACGATCCGCTGGTCGGGTTCCTCGATGCCTGCAGGATCGAGGTGCAGGTTGGCTGGTGGGTCTTTGTCCTGGCCGGGCTTGAGCTGATCCACCAGGTCCACTTCCTCATCAGCGAGCACTCGGCGGCCTACAACCAGTTCTGGGTCAAGCGGGTCTGGGGCGGCTGGGCCCGGTTCAGCGACCGCAGGATCTCGGCATGGACGAGGTTCCGGATCACCCGGGTCATCAGCTGGGTCATCATCATCGCCGTCATCGCGATCGTCACCGGCAAGATCATTCACGCGGCGCCGCTATCCGCGCTGCTGCGGATCCCGGAGATCGTCTGGAGCGCGATGCCGTTCGTGGTCCAGATCGTCTTCACCCTGTTCTTCGTGGTCGCCCAGTTCGGGATGCTGTTCTGGTTCCTGTCCAGGGGCGGCGTCGACGTCTACTACCCGGACGACATCAAGACCAGGTTCTCCGATGTCTGGGGCCAGGACGCCGTGCTCGAGAAAGTCAAGGAGAACATCATCTTTCTCGAGAACCCCGAGATCGTCGAGGACCGCGGCGGTTACGTGCCCGGCGGCATCCTGCTCTGGGGCCCGCCCGGCACCGGGAAGACGCTGATGGCCGAGGCGGTGGCCGGCGAGACCGGCAAGCCGTACGTGTTCGTCGACCCGGGCGCGTTCATCAACATGTTCATGGGCGTCGGCGTGCTGAAGGTCAAAGGCCTGTTCCGCAAGCTGCGCAAGCTCGCGCTGCGCTACGGCGGCGTGATCGTCTTCTTCGACGAGGCCGACTCGCTCGGCAACCGGGGGATGGCCATGGGCGGCGCGCCGGGCGGCAACCGAGCGGTCCCGGCCCCGTTCGCGGACGGCTGCCATGGCTTCTCCTATCTGTCCAACGACCTGCAGTCGATGCTGGCGAGGAACGCGATGGATGCTGGACTGGGCGAGCCGGACGGCCCGGGTATCAGGCGTGACCACCAGATCGTCGGCGGCATGATGAACGGCGGCATGGGCGGCGGCGGCATGGGCACGCTGCAGGCGCTGCTCACCGAGCTTTCCGGGCTGAAGAAGCCGCGTGGTTTCTTCAACCGGGTGGTCAGGCGGGCGCTCGGGATGCGGCCGAAGCCGCCGCCCCACTACCGCATCCTGGTCATGATGGCGACGAACATGCCGTCCGCGCTGGACGAGGCGCTGCTGCGGCCCGGCCGGATCGACCGCATGTACCGGGTGGGCTACCCGTCCAAGCCGGGCCGCATCCGCACCTACGAGGGCTACCTGGCCAAGGTCTCGCACGAGCTGACCGCCGAGCAGATCGACAAGCTCGCCACGATCACCCCGTACGCGACCGGCGCCACGATCAAGGACATGGTCAACGAGGCGCTGATCATCGCGATCAGAAACGGCCGCGACGTCATCACCTACCAGGACGTGATCGAGGCCAAGCGGCTCAAGGCGCTCGGCCCGCCCGAGGACGTCGAGTACATCGAGCGGGAGCGGCACGCCACCGCGATCCACGAGGCCTGCCACGCGGTGGTCGCCTACAAGATGCGGAAGCACCTGATCATCGACATCGCCACCATCGAGAAGGGCAGCTACTACCTCGGCATGGTGTCGTCGATCAAGCCGGAGGACCTGTTCACCACGTGGCGCAGCGAGTACGAGTCGGACATCCTGGTGTCGCTCGCCTCGTTGGCCGGGGAGCGGATGTTCTTCGAAGGTGACAGCTCATCCGGCGTGTCCGGCGACCTGGACTCCGCGACCCAGACCGCCACCTGGATGGAGGGATACTGGGGGATGGGCAAGACGGTGTCCTCGGCCGCCACCGCCCGCCGCCTCGAGGCCGGCACACCCGGCGGCCCCGGAAACCGGGCCGCGGCGCCGGACGCGGGCGTGGACGGTCACGGCCCGTCGCCGTTCGGCCGTCTTGCCGACCGGATCGAGGACAACCTGGGCGCGCTGCTGGTCCGGGCCGAGGACATCCTGCGCGAAAACGAGCGGCACATTCACGCGCTCGCGCATGCGCTAGAAACGCACAAGACCCTCAGCGGCGAGGACGTCGAAGCGGTCATGGAGGGCCACCGCGGCCCGCTGGTGGACGGCGCCCCGTACGCGAACGACGCGTTCATCGAGCGGCTGCGCGAGTACCACCTGGCGGCCGTGCGGGCGCACAGGAACCACGACACGCCGGACGTGCCGCTGCCGGTCGCCGAGCCGCCGGCCTACGCCATCGCCGACGGCTTCGGCTCAGGCAGCCTCTTCGGCGGATTCGGCGACAACGGGAACGGGAACGGAAGCGGAACCACGTCCGGCGACACGATCGACTTCGGCGGTCTGGGCTCGGGCAGCGGTTCGCGCGGCAACGGGTCGTACGGCGGACCGCTCGGCGCGCCCACCTACGACCCCCCGTCCTACGGCGGATCGGATGACTCAGACGAGGATGACCATCCCGAGTAACGACGACCGCTCCTCATCACACAGTGCGTCCAGAACACCGGGTCCGGCTGGTGGTCAACCTGCTCAACGGGTCGACCCTGGCCGGACTCGCCGTTTCGCTGGCCGGACGCGCACATCTGACGCGCCTCCCCGACGGGCTGCTCACGGGCACCGGCTACCGCCTGCCGGTGCCGCCCGCGCCCGCGTTCACGCTCGGAAACGTGATCCTCACCCGCCGGGCCGTGCTGGCGTACGACACCGCACTGCTCCGGCACGAGGCCAGGCACTCCACGCAGTACGCCTGGTGCGGCGGCCTGGTCATGCTGCCGTTGTACTTCGCCGCCGCCGGGGTGTCCTGGCTGCTCTGCGGTGATGTCGGCTCGTGGAACGTCTTCGAGCGCCTGGCGGGCCTAACCGACGGCGGCTATGCCGACCGCCCCCTCCGCCCGCTGCTGCGCCGCCTGCGATCGCGCCGCGAGCCGGTCGGGGAGGCCGGCTAGAGCCGCGGGCCCGCCAGCATCCGGGCGATCTGGCCGCGGTCGCGATCAGGGATGAGACGGACCTGACGGATTGACCGCCAGCCCTTGCCGGTGAGCAGGAACTCGCCCGGCTCGACGAGCGGGGCGATCCCGTTCATGAGCATCTGCGGATGGGTGTGCCGCTCCCGGGCCGCGCGGGCGTCCACCACATCGGTCACCGTTCCGCTGTCCAGGTCGATCCCGGCGAGGCAGGTCGTCCCGAGGACATTCGCCCAGACCAGCCCGCCCGCCCAGGCGAGGTCATTCAGCCAGCGCACCCGGTTGCCCCCGCACCGCACGTGCACGACGGCGCGCGGCTCAAGTGTGGCCGGGTCGCGTCGCACCAGTTCACTGCTCCCGTCGCTGGTCACCACCTCACCGACGGGAACGTCCGCCGCGCTCGGGCCGCTGCCCGCGTACTTGTCCGCGGGGACCGCGCAGATCCCCCAGCCTTCCCGGTTGAACCGGACCTTCTCGGCGACCTGCAGCGTCGGGGCGTCCCAGCGCAGCGCGACCCGCTCCCGCCAGGTGAGCTGCCAGATGCTCGCGCCCATCCGGCAGATTCCCTCGGCGTAGAGATCCGGCGGCAGCCCGGCCTCCGCTGCCACATCCGCCGCGCCAAGCTCGTACCGGCGCAGCACCGACATCCCGTACTGCCCGCCCGACTCCCAGACGGTTGTCCCCTCGGCCATCAGCCCCTGGGTAAACCCGCGCACGGGATGCGGGAACCTCCGCACCACCTTCACCCGGAAGAACCGCACCCGGCGATTATCTCCCTAAGACGCGGTCCCTGAGGGCCTTGACCAAGGCGGGCAGGACCTCGTGCAGGTCGCCGACCACCGCGTAGTCCGCTCGGGTCATCATCGGGGCCGACGGGTCGGTGTTGATCGCGATGATGTGCTTAGCGCCGGAGCAGCCCGCGAAGTGCTGGATAGCACCGCTGATCCCGCAGGCCAGGTAGAGGTCGGGGGTGATCTTGGTGCCGGTCTGGCCGACCTGCATCGAGTGCGGGCGCCAGCCCTCCGAGGTCACCACGCGGGAGACGCCGACGACACCGCCGAGCAACGTCGCGACTTCCTCAAGCGGTGCGAATCCATCGGCGCTGCCGACGCCGCGGCCGCCGCCGACCACCACGCGGGCGGTCGCGAGCGACGCCCCGCGGGGTCCCGCCGGAGTCTCGACGGCGCACACCACCAGGTCCGCGTCGCTTACCTGCCCGGAAACCTCGTGCACCTCGGCATTCCCAGGCAGCGCGGCCGGGTCCGCGGAGACAGCCTCGGTCGCCACCGTCAGCAGCGCCGCGGGAGCGTCGACGGCGGCTTCCTCAAGCAGCAGGCCCGCCCACCGCTGCCGGACGATGTCCAGCGTGTCCGCGTCCGGGTGCGAGGCCGCGACGCAGTTCGCCGCCATCGGCAGGCCGCTGATCGCGGCCAGGTGCGCCAGCACCTCGTTGCCGTGTTCAGTTCCCGCTGCGACCACCGCGTGTGCGCAGGCACCGGGTCGCGGCGCGCTGCTCACCAAGTCCTCCAGGGCACGCGCCCAGGCCCGCGGCGCGTACCCGTCGATGCCCGTGACCAGGTAAACGTCCGTGACGCCGTACGCCCCGAGGTCGGCTGCCGGCGCGGCGGCGAACACCACGGCGGCCAGTTCGCCCGGCGCCACCGCCAGCCCGCGGGCAAACGTCAGCGCGCGGAGCGAGGCGTCCGCGACCGCGTCCCCGTCCAGTTCCACGAGGCAGAAGACGGTCATGAGATCACTCCGATCTCGGCTAGCACTTCGACCAGCGCCGGCACCGCGCCCGCACCGCGGCCGAGCACCGTCGCCTGCTTCTTCGGCGCGTCCGGCACGCGCAGCCGGAGCATGCGGACATCGGAGACCGCCGTGGGTGCCGCGGTCTCGACCGGTACCCGGGTGATCGTCGCCCGCTTGGCCCGCAGCCGGCCGGGGAGCGACGGGTAGCGGGGCAGGTTAATGCCCTCTTTGACGGTCACCACGCAGGGCAGCGGCAGGGTGAAGGTCTCGACCACCCCCCGGTAGGTCCGGGACGCCGACAGCGAGGAACCGTCACCGGACACCGAGATCGCCTTGATGCCGGTGGCCACCGGGCGGCCGAGCAGGTGCGCCAGCCTGATGCCGACCTGGTAGTCGCCGGTATCGGACGCCTCGTTGCCGAGGAGCACCAGGTCGTAGGCGCCAGTGACGGCCACCGAGTGAAGCGCGGCCGCTGTCGCGATCGGGCCCGTCTCGGCGCCGGGAGCGGTCTCGACAAGCACCGCGGCCGACGCCCCGAGCGCCAGGCAGGAGCGCAGCTGCTCTTCGGCTTCGACGGGCCCGAGCGAGACCACGGTCACCGATCCACCGAACCGTTCGACGAGGCGCACGGCTTCCTCGACCGCGCATTCCTCGTGCGGGCTGATGGTGAACCCGGACGCCTTGGTGTCGATCGCCCGCCGGTCGGCGGTCAGCGTGATCGCACCGCCGACCGTCGGCACGCGCTTGACGCAGACGAGGATCTCCATTTCTCAGCGCATCCGTGAGCCGGCCGGGTCGAATACGGCCCCGTGCGACGCGACCGTAACCGGGTACTGCTCGCCCATGTACTCCACGAGCAGCGGCGTCCCGACGGCCGCCAGGTCCGCGGGCAGGTAGGTCATGAGCAGGTGGCTGCCGACGGATGGCCCGGACCCGGCCGAGGTCACGTACGACGGCCGCCCGGTCGCGTCCACGATGCGCCCGCCGTCCAGGGTGAGCACCGGCTCGCCGCCGAGCATGTACCGCGGGATCCCGTCGGCGGAGACGTTCGAGTCGACGGACAGCGTGCACAGCAGCGCCGCCGGCGCCGCGGCCCGGGCCGCGAGGTACGCCTCTTTGCCGGTGAACGGGTCGGCCTTGACCGCCGGCCTGGCCATTCCCGCCTCCACCGGGTTGTACTCCGGTGTGAGCTCCGCGCCGAAGGCCCGGTACCCCTTCTCGAGCCGGGCGGTCGTCCCGTACACCCCGATCCCGGCCGGTACCAGCCCGAGTGGCCGCCCGGCGTCGTACAGCAGGTCCCACACATGCCCGGCCTGCTCCGCCGGCATGTGCAGTTCCCAGCCGAACTCCCCCACGTAGGAGATCCGTGACCCGAGCACGACCGCCCCGCCAAGTTCGAACCAGCCGGTCATCCCGAACGGTTGCGGCGGACTCTGATCCCCGTCCCGGTTCACCGCGGCGAGGATGTCGGCGGCGCGCGGACCCCACAGCCCGATCGTGGCCCAGGCGGAGCTCACGTCGGCGAGTTGCGCGTCGTCCGGAAGCCGGTCGCTGATCCACTTGGCGTCCCGGCCGCCGTCCGCGGCGCCGGTCACTACCCGGAAGCGGTCCGCGCCGAGCCGGATGATCGTGAGGTCGGCGACGAACCCGCCCGCGTCGTTGAGGAACGGCGTGTAGACGGTGCGGCCCACGCGCACGTCGACCTGGGCGACGGCGAGGTTCTGCAGCCCGGCGAGCGCTCCGGGTCCGGTGACGTCGAGGATGGTGAACGCGGACAGGTCCACCAGGCCGGCACCGTCTCGCATCGCCAGGTGCTCGGCGTTGATGACCGGCGACCACCAGCGCGACTCCCACTCGGCAGGCCGTTCCATCAGCCGGCCGGCGTACTTGTCAAGCAGCGGCTCGTTGGCCGCGTACCAGTGCGGCCGCTCCCAGCGGGCCGTCTCGTAGAAGACGGCCCCCAGGGCCTTGGCCCGGTCGTAGAGGGGCCCGGTGCGCAGCGGGCGCAGCGACTCGTACTGCTCGGCCGGGTGCACGATGCCGTACATCTTGTTGAAGGACTCGGCGGCGCGGGCGCGGGCGAAGCCGGTCGTCCGCGACGACGGGTAAAACCTGGCCACGTCGGCCTCGTGCACGTCAACAGTGGGAACCTTGCCCGACATCAGCTCCGCGACGGCGCGTCCGCAGCCGGGTCCTTCCTTGATCCAGCTTGCCGCGGCGGTCCACAGCCCCTTCACCTCGGGGGTCTCGCCGAGGATCGGGTGACCGTCGGGCGTCATCGAGATCAGGCCGTTGATCGCGTACCTGATGCCGGCCTTCTCGTCGCCGAGGAGCTCCGGCATCAGCTCGAGCGATGCTGCCAGTTGCGGATCGAAGTCGTCGGCGGTGAACGGCATCTCGGTCGGGGACAGCACCGCCTCGTCGTTCGACGGGATCGTCTCCGGCGGCACGATGATCGGCCGGTGCATGTAGGAGCCGACCTCCATGTCACCGCCGTGCTGCCGCTCGTACATGCCCTCGTCGACGTCGCGGACGATCGGGTAAGCGATCTCCCCGGTGGTGCCGGCGAACAGCCCGATCGGGCCGACGCTGATCATCTGGTGCACGACCGGGGTCAGCGCCAGCCTGGCTCCGGCCAGGGCGGCGACCTTCGTCGACCAGACGCCGCAGCAGATCACCACGTTGTCCGTGGCGACCTCGCCCCTCGAGGTCACGATGCCGGTGACCCGGCCGGCCTCGGTCGTAATGTCAAGGACTTCGGCTCCCGCGACGACGGTCAGCGCTCCGGACGCCTGGGCCTGCTCGCGCATCAGCGTGCCCGCCCGCAGGCTGTCGACGACACCGACCGTGGGGAAGTAGCCGCCGCCGAGGATGACCGACGGGTCCAGGTAGGGCACGAGCTTCTGCACGCCTTCCGGTGTCAGGTGCTCGGCCGGGATACCCCAGCCCTTGGCCTTCGTGATGCGGCGCTTCAGTTCCTGCATCCGCTCCGCGGTGCGGGCCACCTCGATCCCGCCCGACTCGGTGAACACGCCCAGGGTCTTGTACTGCTCGGTCGAGTCCCTGGTCAGTTCGAACATCAGCCGTGAATACTCGATCGGGAAGATGAAGTTGGACGCGTGGCCCGTGCTGCCGCCGGGGTTCGGCAGCGGGCCCTTATCCACGAGGACAATGTCTGTCCACCCCAGCCGGGCCAGGTGGCAAACGAGACTGTTGCCTACGATTCCGGCACCAATTACTACGGCGCTCGCTCGGGTCGGAATGTCACTCATGGCTTCTCTGGCCTTTCAGGTGTCTCAATCAGGGGGGCCAGGGCTGCTTCTAGTCCCGTGGTGCCTGTGTCGATACGTGTCAGTGGCAGGCTGAATTGGCCGGCGATCCGGATAGCCGCTTCTTCCAGCTCAGGGGTTGCCCGCTGAACGAGCCATATCAGTCGCTTGTAGTGGCTGAAGTAGTCGGCCCATAGCTCCGGATGGCGGTCTAGGCCGAGCGGCTTGATGACCGACCGGTCGAAGGACCTGATCAGGTAGTCGGTTAGCAGGTAGGTGCCCGGCTCTTCGGCGAACAGTTGCGCTATCCGGGCTTCGCCGGCGTACAGGTCGTAACAGTGCAGGCCCGGCAGGCGGGGGAGGCCGGCCTTGGTCGACAGTTCGTCCAGGGCGCCGTAGCTGCCGCAGTCGGCGTACGCGATGAGGGCGCGGGAATTGCTCGCCTGGGCAGTCGCGAGTTCTCGTTCGGCGTGACCCTTTATCTGCTCCGGTCGGTTGTGCAGGGCGGCCGGAAGCGGGCGGACGATGACCGGCCAGCCGCGGCGGGCGGCTATCTCCCTGATGTGGCCCGCGAGGGCGCCACAGGCCACGATCTCGACGGGGGCGGTGCCTGCCGGGGCGGACGATCCGTCAGGGGCAGGCGTCTCGTGGCCGGCGGCTGCCCGGTAAGGGTTAGTCGCTGCCAGCCGAGGGGCGCGCGCGTCAGAGGCCGAGCTGGGCGATGAAGCGGTCGTTGAAGTCGGGGCGGTCGCTGAGTTCGACATAGTGCACCTCCTCGAGGAGGGCCAGGGCGGCGGCGCGGTCGCGGATCGAGAGGAGGGCCATCTTGGCGCCTTCGCCCGCTACGTTGCCCGCCGCGATGATGCGGCGGGTGCCCACGTCGGGAACCAGGCCGATTCGGATGGCGGACTTGGGTGACAGGTAGGAACCGAAGGAGCCGGCCAGCAGTACCTGCTTGATGTCTTCCGTGACCAGGCCGGCTTCTTCCAGGAGGACGCGCCAGCCGGTGGATATCGCCGTCTTGGCGAACTGCAGTTCGCGGATGTCGCGCTGGGAAAGGTAGACGCTGGCGGCGGGGTCGCGATCGTCCGACCAGTGGAGGATGAAGACGCGCTCCTGGCCGATCACGGTCAGCCGGTCCGCTAGCTGGCGGGCCCGGTCACGGATTCCTTCCTTATCAGGGAAGCGCTCCAGGTTCTCGACCTGAACGAAGCGGCCGGAGGAGTCGATAATGCCCGCGTCGACGAGGGCGGCGACCGCGTCGACCAGCCCGGAGCCGCACAGACCCCTGGGTTCCGTATCGCCGATGACAGTGAGCTTCAGGTCGCCGTCATCGGCGATCGCGACCGCTTCGATGGCACCGTCGGCGGCGCGCATGCCGCAGCGGATGGAGGCGCCCTCGAAGGCCGGGCCCGCCGGGGCGGCGGTGGCGAGCAGCCAGTCGCGGCCGCCGAGGACGATCTCGCAGTTGGTGCCGATGTCAATGAACAGCCGGACGCGCGGGTCGCGGTCCATGCCGCTGGCCAGCAGGCCGGCGGTGATGTCGCCGCCGACGTAGGCGCCGAACGCGGGGAAGACGACGGCACGGGCCTGCGGGTGGGCCGGAACGCCGAGGTCCGCCGCGCGCACTTCGGGAAGCAGGCGGGCGGACATGATGAACGGCGCTACGCCGAGCGGCTCGGAGTCGATGCCGAGGACGAGGTGGACCATGGTGGCGTTGCCGGCGAGCGCGACCTCGTAGACCTCATCGGGCCGTACCCCCGCCGTCTCGCACGCGGAGACGCTGAGCTCGGCGAGTGTCTCCTGGGCTAGTTGCCTCAGTTTGTCGCGGGCCGCGGGATCAAGCATGGTCGCGGAGATCCGCGCGATCACGTCGGCGCCGAACGGCTGCTGCTTGTTCAGCATCGACTCGACGGCGACCGGGGTTCCCGTGGTCAGGTCGAGCAGGGTGGCGACGACGGTCGTGGTGCCGAGGTCGAAGGCGAGGCCGTACGCGCGGTCGGTGGTGTCGCCTGGTTCGACCGCGATCAGGGTCTCGTCCGCCACCACGGCGGTGACCTTGAAGTCAGACTGGCGCAGCGTGGTGCCGAGTGTCCGCAGCACGCCGAGGTCGGCGCCCGGGCCGAGGTCAGTCAGTTCGTTAAGCACCCGTTCCAGGTCGGTCACCTGGTCGGCCAGGGTCGGCTCCGTCAGTTCGAGGTAGCGCTTGCGGACGGCGGGACGGAGGATGACCTGGCGGCCGACGCCGACGGTGGCGGCCTTGGGGCGCGTGGTCAGCGGCGGCACCTCGACGTCGGCGTCGGTGGCGGCCGGGGTGCGGCAGGCGAGCCGCCAGCCGTCCTTGATTTCCTGCACGGTGTAGGCGCGGAGGTCAAGGCTGGTCGGCACCGGCGGGTCGGCCTTGAACCGGACGCGGCACTTCTTGCAGGTGCCGTGGCCGCCGCAGGTGGAGTCGATCGCGATGCCGTTCCAGCTCGCCGCGTCGAAGAGGGTGACCCCCTGCGGCACCCGCACCGGGCGGTCGTTGAACCGCAGGTCGACCCGCTGGCTCACGGCGCTGCCGGCATCGCCTGGGTGGGTTCCGCCGCCTTCGCGGCGCGGAACGCCGCGATCCAGGCGGCGCCCCAGTCGTCGTGGCCGAGCAGCAGGTCGGCGGCGCGGGCCGCCGCGACCACCTGGGGCGCCCGGGCATCCATGATCGCGCTGGTCAGGCCGTATGCAGCGGCCAGCGGCAGGAACGCCGCGGTGAGCGCGTGCCGGTCGGGCATGCCGAACGACAGGTTGGACGCGCCGCAGGTGGTGTTGACCCCGAATTCGTCCCTGACCAGGGCGAGGGTCTCCAGGGTGCGCACAGTGTTGCCGGTGTCGGCACCGACAGGCATTGCCAGCGGGTCGATGACGATGTCCTCGACCGGGATCTGGTACTGGTCGGTGGCCGTGCGGATGAGCTTCCTCGCCAGTACCAGCCGGTCTTCGGGGGCGTCCGGGATCTGCTCCTCGTCGTTGGGCAGGCCGATCACGGCCGCGCCGTACCGTTTCACCAGCGGAAGGATCACGTGCAGCCGTTCGTCCTCGGCGGTTACCGAGTTGACAAGCGCCTTGCCCTGGTAGGCGCGCAGGCCCGCCTCGAGCACCTCGGGGATGGATGAGTCGATGACCAGCGGCAGATCGGTCAGGCGCTGGATCAGCGTGACCGCCCGCACCATGAGCTCGGCCTCGTCGGCGAGCGGTGCCCCCATGTTGACGTCGAGCAGCAGGGCGCCGCCGGCGACCTGCTGCTCGACGTCGATCTCGATGCGGGACAGGTCGCCGTCGCGGAGTTGCCGCTGGAACTTCGCGCGGCCGGTGGGGTTGATCCGCTCCCCGATGATGGCGAACGGCTGATCATGGCCGATCGTGACGGTTTTCGTCGCCGAAGAGACGATCGTTTGCACGTGACTCGAGCGCTCCTTCAGACGTTGATGAGGGCGCGGCGCCGCTGGATGAGCTCCTTGGCCTTGACCACGGCCGCGGAGGCGTCGGCCGCGTAGCCGTCGGCGCCAACCACGTCCGCGTACTCCTGGGTGACCGGGGCGCCGCCGACCATGACGATGACCTGGTCCCGCAGGCCCGCCTTGGTCAGCGCGTTGATGTTCGCCTTGAACATCGGCATCGTCGTGGTGAGGAACGCGGAGAACCCGACGATGTCGGGCTTATGGGTTTTCACCGCGTCGACGAACTTCTCCGGTGAGACCTGCACCCCCAGGTCGATAACGAGGAATCCGGCCCCCTCGAACATGATGTTCACCAGGTTCTTGCCGATGTCGTGGACGTCGCCCTTGACGGTACCCATCACGACGGTGCCGATCGTCTCCGCGCCGGTCTCGGCCAGCAGCGGGCGGAGGATCTCCAGTGCCCCCGCCATCGCCTTGCCCGCGATCAGCATCTCGGGGACGAAGAAGTCACCCCGCTCGAACCGCGCCCCGACCTCTTCAAGTGCGGGGATGAGCGCCTCGTACAGCAGGGTCTCCGGTCCGAGCCCCTGGCTCAGTCCGGAGCGGGTCAGATCGAGGACGGCGGGGCCGTTCCCGGTCAGCGTCTTGTCGTAGAGCTCGCTGAGCAGTTCGTCGCTCGTCATGCAGTGCTCGCCTTCCTCGAGGTCCGCGGCCGGTGGCCGAGCGCGGCAGAAAGGCCGGCCGCCTCGTCCACGCAGCGGCGGGCCGCGTTCGCCGCCGCTTCCCTGGTCATCCGCGTAGCGGGCGCCGAGACCGACAGGGCCGCCACCACCGCGCCGTCGTAACGGAACACGGGGGCCGCGAACGCGATCAGCCCGCGTTCGAGTTCCTCGTCCGTGACCGCGTAGCCGCGGGCGCGAACGGCGGCGAGTTCGGCGCGCAGCGCGGGCTCGCTGGTGATCGTCTTGTCGGTGCACCGCTCAAGCTCGCCCGGCGGCAGCTTGGCCGCACCGTAGGCGAGCAGCACCTTGCCGAGCCCCGAGGCGTGCAGCGGGACGGGCCGGCCGACCCAGTTGGTGCCGCCGATCAGGTACGTGCAGTCGACCTGGGCGATCTGCTCGACGGCGTTCCCCGAGGCGACACCGAGGTTGACGGTCTCTCCCGTGGCCTTGCCGAGCCGGTCGAGGAAGGGCCGGGCGACCGCGACCAGAGACGTGTCCGCACCGCCGCGCCAGGCGAAGCTGACGAACATCTCCCCGGGCAGGAAGCGGCCGTGGTCGTCGCGCCGGACCAGGTGGTTGCGCTCGAGCGCGAGCAGCAGCCGCGAGGTCGTGGACTTGGCCAGCCCGGTCACCGTGGTCAGCTCGGTGAACGTGACCGGATCAGCGGCGTGCACGACCTCCGAGAGCAGCCGCGCGGCCCGGTCAACGGCCTGCGTGCCACTGGGATTGCTCATCGGTACTGCCCGTCTGCCCTCGTCGCCCTATTCCACTTTATGGGACCAAGTTCTACGATGTGGCCTGTGTTTGTCAATAGAATGCCGCGCTACGAGATCCTGTCGCAGGACGCGATCCGGGTACTCGACAAAGGCTGGCGGCGCATTGTCTCCGAGGTCGGCGTGCAGTTCGCGAAGCCCGAAGCGGTCGCGCTGTTCGCCAAGGCCGGGCAGCGGGTAGACGGCGAGGTCGTCTACCTGGACCCTGAGTTCGTGCTCGAGCAGGTCGCCAAGGTGCCGCGCGAGTTCGACCTGCAGGCCCGCAACCCGGCCAACACCGTGCACATCGGCGGCGACCACATGGTGTTCGGTGCCGTCTACGGGTCACCGTTCGTCCGTCAGGGCGACGTCAGGCGCGACGCGACGCTCGAGGATTTCCACAACCTGTGCAAGCTCTCGCAGTCATTCCCCCAGCTTGACTCCGCGGGCGGGGTCATCTGCGAGCCGAACGACGCGCCGCTGGATTCGCGGCACCTGGACATGATCCACGCGCTCGGCACACTCACCGACAAGATCTACATGGGCAACGTGGTCTCCGGGCCGAATGCGGCCGACACGATCGCGATGACCGAGATCCTCTTCGGCGGCGGAGCGGGCCGGGAGGCAGGCCGCGCGTCAATCGAGCGGATCCCCGCCGTGGTCTCGCTCATCAACTGCAACTCGCCCCTGCGCTGGGACGACCGGATGCTCGACGCGCAGTTCGAGTACTGCGCCGCCAGCCAGCCCGTGGTGCTCACCCCGTTCCTGCTGATGGGCGCGATGTCCCCGGTGACGATCCCGGCGGCCCTCGCGCAGCAGCTGGCCGAGGCCTTCGCCGGCATCGCGCTCGCCCAGCTGATCAGGCCCGGCTGCCCGGTGATCTTCGGGTCTTTCCTGTCCAACATCGACATGCAGTCAGGCTCGCCGTCCTTCGGCACTCCCGAGTCGGCCATCGGCCTGCTGTGCACCGGCCAGCTCGCCCGGCACTACGGGCTGCCGTTCCGCACCGGCGGCGGCCTCAACTCCTCGCAGACCGCCGACGCGCAGGCCGCCTACGAATCGCTGATGACGCTGCTGCCCACCTTCCTGGCCGGCACGAACTTCGTCATGCACGCGGCCGGCTGGCTCGAGGGCGGCCTGGTCAGCTGCTATGAAAAGTTCATCATCGATATCGAGCTGCTGCGCGAGCTCCGGGTGGAGTTCACCCCGCTTGAGATCACCGAGGAATCCCTCGCATTCGGCGCGCACGCGGAGGTCGGGCACGGCGGGCACTTCCTCGGCGCGGCCCACACTATGGAACGGTTCAGGGAGTGCTTCTACCGCCCGCTGCTGTCGTCGACCGCGAACTTCGAGCGGTGGCTGCGGTACGGCGGCAAGGACGCCACCGAGCGAGCCGGCGAGATCTGGCGCGCGAAGCTGGACGGCTACGAACCCCCGCCGCTGGACGACGCGGTCCGTGCGGAACTTGACGACTACGTGACGCGCCGCCGCCGCGAACTCGGCGACTGAGAGCCTGTGGCCGTCCACGGTTGAGAGCCCACCGGCTGCTGCCCACTGGCTGCTGCAAGTGGAAGGGTGGCTCCACCTCGCGAGCTAATCGGGCATCAGGCTGCTGCCCCGATTAGCCTTAGCTTTTCGTTTAACCCTTCCGCCTGCGGGTCTTCTTCTTGGACTCCTCGCGTTTGACGGTCTTGCCGACGTCGTGGCGGATGGCGGGCCGCTGGTTCCTGGACCCGGCGGGCCGCCCGGGGCCTGGCCTGGCGGGTTTCGGCGCGCTGGCGGGGACGGGGAGCTCCTGGCGGATGCGGCGAAACCCGCGGCGGACGCGTGCGGGGGTGAGGCGTCCGGGCTCGCATGGCCGCTGCCAGGGGAGCCGGGTGTCGGCGGCGAGGCCGCGGGCGAGGTGGAGCTGGGCGTAGGCGGCGATGACGAGCCAGGTCCACCTGTCGGCGGCAGCCGGGTCGCGGAGCTTGGGCCTGGTCCAGCCCAGGTGCTGCTTGAGGAACCTGAATGTATGTTCGATATCGAAGCGGCGCAGGAACGCCTGCCAGGCGCGGTTCACGTCCTGCTCGGCGGCGGCGGCGCGGGATGACCACAGCCACAGCGGCTCGGCGTTGCGCTGGCCGGGCAGGTGGTCCACGTCCAGCCGGATGAGGGTGCCCTCGACGACGGGCAGGTCGCCCTGGTGGCGCTCCCAGGCGGCCCGCTTCGCGAGCTGCTGGTGCAGCGGCCCCCAGGCCCTGGCCCTCGCGGCCCCGTAGCGGCTGGTCTCGGTGACGGTGGCCGTGGCCGGCTCCGGCCAGGT
>Ga0335072_10006104_pt1 | contig 17665 bp, 21 predicted proteins | sample Lox_Sample_21_FD_206725 | JGI IMG/M metagenome (GOLD analysis project Ga0335072, IMG submission 206725) | Soil microbial communities from Loxahatchee National Wildlife Refuge, Florida, United States - Lox_Sample_2.1 | ecosystem: Environmental > Terrestrial > Soil > Wetlands | place: USA...
GCAACTGACAGGTAACTGCAGTCGTCGAGAATGACCAGCCCTCCCGGGCGCACGAGCTCGCGCAGGTAAAACAGGTCGGCAAAGACGTTGTGGAAGATATGGCTTCCGTCCACGAAGGCGGCATCGGCAACGAAGCCGTCGCCGATGAGGCGGGGCAAGGCGATCTGCGACCGCTCCGCTATGAGGCAGCAGAGGCCTGCCAGCCCGGCTTCAGTGATCGCAGCCCATCCGGAACCGTAAAAGAGCTCCTGGTAGGCGTCGACGATCAGGTGCCGAGCGTCGCCCGGCCCAGCGGCGACCAGCGCCTCTGCAATAGCGAGCGCGGAGCTCGCGTAGGCAAGCCCGATCTCGATCACCGTTCTTGGTTTCTCGGCCAGGACCAGGTCGCGCAGGACGTCGCTATCTCCAGCGGGCAGCGCGACGCGCTCAAAGTCTCCGTCGGCGCGGACGCGAGGTGGCCCGTCAGCAGCCAGCCTGCGGCGCGCCTCCTGAATCCTGCGCACGCGATCTTGCTCGGTAGCCACTCGCCGAGTATGGCTCACCGCAGGCGGAGCCCGGCTTGAATCCGCGTGCGGCCCGGCGGCTTCCTGCGGTACGGTCGCGCGGTGGATGATCGGGACGGTTATTTCGGCGAGCGGGTGGCCGCCGGCTATGACGACGACGAGTCGCCCATGTTCGACGCGGCCGTGATCGGCGCGACGGTAGACGTGCTGGCGGAACTCGCAGGCACCGGCAGAGCGCTGGAACTCGGCGTGGGGACCGGGCGCGTCGCGCTGCCGCTGTCTCGCCGGGGCGTGCCGGTACACGGCGTCGACCTCTCCCAGGCAATGGTTGCCCGGCTGCGGGCCAAGCCGGGCAGCGAGGTCATCGGCGTGACGATCGGCGACTTCGCGACGGCACGGGTGGATGGCACGTTCTCGCTCGCGTACCTGGTCTTCAACACGATCATGAACCTGACCACACAGGAAGCGCAGGTGGCGTGCTTCGCCAATGTCGCGGCGCACCTTTCGCCCGGCGGCTGTTTTGTCGTCGAGGTCATGGTCCCCGATCTGCGCAGGTTGCCGCCCGGGCAGACCGTCGTGCCGTTCGAGACCGGCCCGAAGCGGTGGGGTTTCGACCTGTACGACGTCGCGACGCAGGAAATGAGCTCGAACCACATGACGGTCGACGGCGGCCGCGCCGAGTTCAGCTCCATCCCGTTCCGGTACGTGTGGCCTGCCGAGCTAGACCTGATGGCGCGGATTGCGGGCATGCGGCTGCGCGAGCGCTGGGAAGGCTGGCGACGGGAGCCGTTCACCGGCGAGAGCAGACAGCATGTGTCGGTCTGGCAGAAGTAGCCCGCGCGGTCTCGAGGAGCGTCGCTAGGCCACCGCGTTGGGGCTGGCGGCGACCGACGCGGCGCCGATAGCCCAGCCGGCTATCCGGTCCAGCACCGGCTCGCTGATGGCGGACTCGGCGTGCCCGAAGCCGGGCACGATCCACAGTTCCTTGGGCTGGAGGGCGGCTTCGAACAATTGCTCGGCGTGGTCAGACGGGAAGTATTCGTCCCGGTCGCCATGCACGACCAGCAGCGGCGTCGGCGAGATCAGGGCGGCAGCGTCCGCGGGTGGCAGTGGCACCGGGTCCCAGCGGCCCTGGCTGACGCGTGTCTTCAAGATCCGCTTTGTGATGAATCGCCCCGTCCGGCGCTCTACTGCCCAGTGCACTCGTCGCATGGACGGCGTGCCCCGGTAATACCAGCGGCCGGGGCCGCTTACGGACACGACCCCGTCCACGCCACCCAGGATCCCGGCGTGCCGCAGCACGGTGGAGGCGCCCATCGAGAAGCCCACCGTGACCACGCGCTCATAGCCGAGTTCACGGGCGTACCGCACGACGGTGTCGACGTCGTGGATCTCCTTGTCACCCAGCGTCGTCGCCCCGCCGGACCGACCGTGCCCGCGGAAGTCGAAGACCATGACCCCGGCATGCTCGTTGAGGCGGCGGGCCACCCGCCACAGATGCGGCGACTGCCAGTGGAGGGTGAAGCCGTGCGCGACCACGAGCCCGAGCGCCCGGTCACCGTGCAGGTGCACCGCCTCGATCGGGACTCCGTCCGGGGTTACCAGCGTCTCGGCTTTCGTCACGGGCTTCGTCATGCTCCCATTCTGCGTGACCGACGCACTTGCCTGACTCAGAACCCTTCCCTGGCCCGTGCTGACTGCGGCAGGCTGATGACTGCTTGCTCGATACCTGCCTGGAATGTCCGCCCGATCGCGCCGGAGATGATCATGTCCACGCTAGAACAGCTCATTTCAGCCATTAAGTCGGAAGCAATCGAGGTCATCGACCTGACAGCGAAGCTGGAGTCCAGCACCCCTGTCATCCAGCTGCCGGCGCCATTTGCCAACACGATCCCGTTCTCGCTGCACGAGGTCAGCCGGTACGACGAGCGCGGGCCCGCATGGTACTGGAACGACATCAGCACGGGCGAGCACACTGGCACGCACTTCGACGCGCCGGTGCACTGGGTCACGGGCAAGGACAGTCTCGACGTAGCGGGCGTTCCCGTTAAGAGCATGATCGCGCCCGCTGCGGTGCTGGACTTCAGCGCGGAGACGGCCGCTGACCCGGACTTCCTGCTGGAGCCCGAGCACATCAGGAAGTGGGAGACGGAGCACGGCCCGCTTCCGGAGGGCGGCTGGATGCTCTACCGGACCGGATGGGATACCAGGTCCGGCAGCCAGCAGGAGTTTCTGAACGCCAACGAGACCGGGCCGCACACGCCAGGGGTCTCGGTTGCCTGCGCGCGGTGGCTCGCCGAGGAGGCGCCAGTGATCGGCATCGGCGTCGAGACCGTAGGCACGGACGCTGGTGCCGCGCACTCGTTCGACCCGCCGTTCCCGTGCCATTCGGCATTGCTCGGGGCGGGCAAGTTCGGACTGACGCAGTTGCAGAACCTCGCGGCGCTGCCGCCGACCGGCGCGGTGGTCATCGCCGGGCCGCTGCCCATCGTCGGCGGGTCCGGCAGCCCTGCGCGCGTGCTGGCGCTGGTAGAACGTGTGTCATGAAAGTCACCGACGCCGTCGCCAAGGCGCTGGCTAATCTCGGCGCCGACACGATGTTCGGCGTGGTCGGCAGCGGGAACTTCCACGTGACCAACGCGCTGATCAGCCACGGCGTCCGGTATGTGGCCGCGCGGCACGAGTGCGGCGCGGCGAGCATGGCGGACGCGTGGGCACGGCTGGCGGGACGCCCGGCTCTGCTGACCCTGCATCAGGGGCCGGGCCTCACCAATGCGCTGACCGGGATCACCGAGGCAGCCAAGAGCCGTACGCCGTTGCTCGTGCTGGCCGCGGACGTCAGCGCGGGCGCCGCCACGTCGAACTTCCGGATCGACGTGTCCGCGATCGCGCGCGCGACCGGGGCGACAGCGGCGCGGTTGCACTCCACCGGCTTCGCGGTCGACGACACGGTGCGTGCCTACCGGACCGCGCGCGACGAGCGGCGGACCGTCGTGCTCGGACTTCCACTCGATGTACAGGCAGGCGAATGCACCTGGCCGGGAAGCCCGGACCTGCGGCTGGCCGAGCCTGCCTCGCCATCGCACCAACAGATCTCACAGCTGGCGGCTGTGCTGGCTGAGGCCAGCAGGCCGGTGTTCGTGGCTGGCCGCGGGGCGCGGAGCGCGGCTGCACGGGCAGCGCTGGAGCAGCTTGCCGACTCCTGCGGCGCGCTGCTGGCGACGTCGGCGGCGGCGAAGGGCTTGTTCCGGGGCAGCCCGTGGGACCTCGACGTCAGCGGCGGGTTCGCGTCGCCGCTGGCGGCCGAGCTGATCGCCAACGCGGACGTGGTCGTCGCCTGGGGCTGCTCGCTGAACATGTGGACCACGCGGCACGGAAAGCTGATCGGCCCGCGCGCGACTGTGGTTCAGGTGGACAATGACGCCTCGGCCATCGGCAGGCACCGGAAGGTGCACCTCGGAGTTGCGGGCGATGTCGCGCTGACCGCAGCTGCGGTGGCCGGGCTGATCGAGCCTGAGCCGGGCGACGCGCGCAATCGCGAGAACGGGTACCGGTCCGCGGAGCTGCGGAACGGGCTGGCCGGGCGGGTCCGCTGGCGGGACGTGCCGTATGACGATGAGAGCGACAGCAACCGGATTGATCCGCGGACGCTGACGATCGCGCTGGACGACCTGCTGCCGGCCGAGCGGGTTGTCGCTATCGATTCCGGCAATTTCATGGGCTACCCGAGCATGTTCTTGTCGGTGCCCGATCAGGACGGGTTCTGCTTCACCCAGGCCTATCAGTCGATCGGGCTCGGGCTCGCCTCCGCCATCGGCTCTGCGGTCGCCAGGCCCGACCGGCTCGTGGTCGCGGCGCTCGGCGACGGCGGCGCGTTGATGGGGATCAGCGAGCTGGAGACGGCCGTACGGCTAGGCCTGCCGATGGTCATCGTCATCTACGACGACGAAGCTTACGGCGCCGAGGTCCACCACTTCGGACCCGACGGCCACCCGCTGGAGACTGTCCGGTTCCCGCCGGCTGACCTGGCCGCGATCGCACGCGGCTTCGGCTGTGACGCTGCTACCGTCCGCACCACCGATGATCTCGGCCCGGTCCGGGACTGGCTCGAAGGCAGGCCCGGCAGGCCGATAGTGATCCACGCCAAGGTCACCTCAGACCACGGCGCATGGTGGCTCGAGGAGGCCTTCCGCGGGCACTAGCATCTGTGCGGGGCCTCAGGACTCAGCGGTGAGGTCGTCGGAGCGGCCGGCTTGCAGGCGAGGCCACTGGGCGATGGGGCGTCCGCCCGGCCACGCAGGCGCCGCTGGCCAGTCGGGCGAGCCGCTGCTGGTCCGGGTGTAGGTGCACTGCTGTGGCCAGCCGGCGGGCGAGTCCTCCCACGGCTCCTGGCGCCCGTACACGGTGAGGTCCATGAGCGCGTAGCTATAGTCCAGTGCCTCAGCGCCGCGGCGGGTCGTCCAGTAGGTCTCGAAGACGCGGTCGCCATCCCGCAGGTAGCAAACGAGGTGGAACAAGCCGATCTGACGGCCGGCCAGGAGCGTGTGACGGGAGTCCTCGGCGGAGTACCACGGCATGTCCCAGCCCATGAAGTCGCGGTAGCGAATGCTTTCGTCGTAGGGCCCCTGACAGAAGACCGTGTAGGTGATATCGCGGGAATGCAGGTAGGACAGCTCCCCGATGTGGGACGTAACCCACGTGCAGCCTTCACACTGCTCGGCCGCTGGCCGGCCGGGGTTCCACATGAAGTAGTAGGCGATGAGCTGCCGGCGCCCTTCAAAGGTCTCGAGCATGGTGAGCGGTCCGTGCGGCCCGAGCAGCGTCAGGCTGGCGTCGACCTCGACCATGGGCAGGCGCCGCCTGGCCGCGGCAATCGCGTCGCCTTCCCTGGTGTGCGCCTTCTCGCGAATCCGGAGCCGGTCCAGCCCGGCCTGAAACGTAGCCCGGTCGACGGCCGCGGGCAGGCTAGGTGCCCTGGTGGCGCCGGTCCCTGGGCCACTTGCTGACTTATCTGTCATGAGGGTTCCCCTTCTTGCTTTCTGCGTGCGCAGTTTCGGCGAGCCGTTTGATCGCCTCAAGGCGCCGGTCCCATTGGGCAGCGAGCTCAGCCATCGCATGGGTGGCCTGGTCGAGCCGATCGGCATTTACCTGGTAAAGGACTTCCCGGCCCTGTCTGCGACGGCTGACCAGGCCGGCTTGTTCAAGCACGACCAGATGCTTGGAGACGGCCTGACGGGAGAACGGCACCCGTCCGGCCAGCCAGCTGGCGCTTACGTCACCGCTGCTGACCAGGAGGTCGAGTACCAGCCGACGAGACGGGTCGGCGATGGCCGACCACAGCTCGTCATCGGTCTGCGCCGTCATCCCGATTGGCGTTTCCGAAGCAAGGTGGCCAGTCGATCCAGGTACTCAGCCCAGCCGCCCTGGTGCTCGGCGGCATAGCGTTCCTTCTCAGTGTCGGGCCAGGCGAGCAGCTCATGGCCGCTCTCGACGACGCGAAGACGGGTCCGCTCGTGGCCCTCAGGCGTCAGTGTGAACTCCACCAGCATCGAGTTGCCGGGCACTGGCTCCTCCCCGCGGGGATGGTTCCAGCGGAATGTGAAGCGAGCAGGCGGATCAACGACCTCCACGACGACAGGGCCACCCTGGTCCCCGAACTCCATGTAGCCATGAGCGCCCGGTTCGACCGTGAGCTCCACCCGGTCGGCAAACCACTGGCTCATCTGATCGGGCTCGGTGATGGTGCGCCACACCACCTCCACTGGCGCGTCAATCAGTACATCCCGCTCGATCATGAGGCCTGGCATGAGCATCCGACTCCTCGCTGAACGCAGCGGCGGTCTACCCGACCGCCGGATCACAGCCGGCAGCCGCGTCGGTCCCACGGCTTCCGCCTCTACATGCAACCGAAGGTAGCAGGTCAAGATCCGATGTGCAACCGAAGGTTGCATTTCGTGCTGCCCTGCCGAGTGCCGCTGCCAAAGTTCGACGGTGGGCCGTCGGAGTTGCGGCCGCCCGGACGACTATGAGGGTGTGACGCACCCGCAGGTGCGGCCCGACCCGGCGTTCGGACTGCTGAAGCTCTACGACGATGCGCTACCGCATGTCTACGGCTACCTGCTGGCCCGCTGCGGCGACGCCGGCCTGGCCGAGGACCTCACAGCCGAGACGTTCCTGGCCGCCGTGCACGCAGCCCGCAAGCCGGGCGTGCTCGAGCCGTCGATCCCGTGGCTGATCGGCGTTGCCCGGCACAAGCTCGCCGACCACTGGCGGCGGGTCGAGCGAGAGCAGCGCGGATTGAGCCTGCTGGACGGCGAGGCAGCGCGCGTCGACGACCCGTGGGAGACGGTCGTCGACCGGATCCGCGCTCGCGAGGTGCTCGACCGGCTCGGTGCGCACCACCGGGCAGCACTGACGCTGCGCTACCTCGACGGGCTGCCCGTGCCCGAGGTAGCCCGGCACCTGAACCGCTCCCTGCACGCCACCGAGGCGCTGCTGGTGCGGGCCCGTGCCGCGTTCCGCCAGGTCTACGAGGGAGAGGAGGGCTCGCCATGACAGATCCGTTCGAGGCTCTGCGCGAGCCCGTCACGCCTGTCGATCCCAATCCCGAGTTCGCCGGGCGGCTGCGGCAGCGCCTGACCCGGGCGATCTTTGCAACCTCAGGAGGAACCATGTCTCAGCAAACTGTGGCGACCGCGGTCGAGCGCGAGGCCGCTCGGCCTCCGACGCTGACCCCCTACATCGTCGTGTCCGACGCCCGGCGCGCCATGGACTGGTACGTAGAAGTATTCGGCGCGCAGCGCCGCGGCGAGCTCCACGTCAACGCCGACGGGACTATCGGCCACGCCGAGGTGAGGATCGGTGACGCGGTACTGATGTTCGCCGAAGCTTCCGATCTCTGGCCGGACGTGCCCGTGCGCGCGCCCGACTCCCCCGTGACGTTCAGCCATACCCTCCACCTGGAGGTCGATGACGTCGACGCGAGCACCGAGCGAGCCCGGCGCCTTGGCGCCTCAGTGGAACGGGAGCCGGTCGACCAGCCCTACGGTCGAGGCTCGGTGGTCATCGACCCCTTCGGGCACCGCTGGATACTGCTCAGGCCGCCAGGCCCGGCCACCAGGCTGCGCCAGGGCGACGTTGCGAATGTGACCATCACGGCGCGGGACACGAACCGGGTTAAGGCGTTTTACGAGGCCGTGCTTCAGGTGCCGTTCGCTTCCGGTCATCCCGGTACGTGGCGCAGCGACGAGACCACGCCCCCCCTCGCCATCATGTCATCAGAAGGCGCGGGGCCCGCGGTGCAACTGTCCTACCGCGTCGACGACATCGCAGCTGCGGTCGAGCGGGTCCGGGCCGCTGGCGGCCACGCGGACGAGCCTGAGCACAGGCGGTTCGGGCTGCTCGCCGAGTGCACGGACGACCAGGGTGCAGCGTTCCGACTCTGGCAGCCGCCCAGCTGACCGGAGCGGGTAGGTGATCCGCGGAGTTATGGCCCTGGTCGCCTCTGGCCCGGGGCAACTGTTATCATGTTACCATGGTAACAGTAGAGCGGGTTCAAACCGGCCTCCGTATTGAGCGCGACACCCTTAAGGTTCTCAAGGGCCTGGCCGAGTACCTGGACCTGTCGCTCGGCGATCTTGTCGAGGGCATCGTCCTGCACGCCTTCGAAGGCAAGGTACCGTTCGGCCCGCCCACCCTCGCCAAGATCGAGCAGCTCAAGGCCGTCTACGGGCTGACCCTGACCGCCGCCGACGCGCACAACCTGACGGACCAACCGTGACCACCAGCCGCCAGCGGCTGGCCGGCCGCATCCAGGTTGACCTCCCGCCAGGCGAGGCATTCCGCCTGTTCACCCCGCGCGGCGAAGAGGACTGGGCGCACGGGTGGCACCCCCGATTCCTTGTCCCCGTCACAGACGACACCGAGCCCGGCACCGTGTTCGAAACGTACGCGCACGGTCACCACGTGACCTGGCTCGTGACCAGCCGGGAGCCTGGCAAGCGCATCTCCTACGCCCGCGTGGCTCCTGGCGAGCAGGCCGGTACGGTGACCGTTGCGCTGAGTGCTTCGGAAGGCGGCACCGAGGTAGCAGTCGTCTACGACTTGACCGCGTTCACCAGCGCCGCCAACCTCAGGCTCTGCGAATTCGCCGACAGCTACCCCGCCTACCTCCAGTCCTGGCACGACGCGATCACTGTCTGGCTTGACGGCCAGCGCTAGTACGCCACAGGCCCTGGCGGCAGGGTGGTGCCGTCGCCGAGGGCTGCTGTGAGCCATGGTCGAAGGACCGTCTCGATCTGCGGCTCCGAGATGTCGGTCAGCGCGTCGAGCTTGAGGAAGTGCCGCGCGATTGTGAGACCAAGAATGCTGCTGACGGTCAGTGCCGCTCGCAGGTCGGCGTCGCCGCGACCGTCGGCTCGCGCGAGATTGAGGACCCGCTCGTCGAGGAAGTTCTTCATCGCCGTAGTTGCTTCGGGCGCGGTGAGCATCGATCGGACGAGAGCCCGGGTTTCGGGTGGTAGCTCGTTGAGGCGGACGTCGAGGACCTGGAAGAGGTGTTCGGCAACGTCGTCGACTGTGCTTCCGCGGTCAAGCTGGACCGCAGTGGCGAAGAGATCGTTCTTCGAGCCGTAGTGCTGAATGACGAGCGAGGGGTCGACCCCGGCTCGTTGCGCGATTGCGCGCACGGTCGTTCCCTCGAGCCCGTGTTCGCCGAACTCGACCTGGGCGGCTTCGAGGATCCGCTGGGCGGTGGCGGCTCGCCTGGCCGCGCGTGTCGTCGGTTCATCCACACAGCTGACTCTACAAGCGTTGAGCGAGCGTGCTAGGCTCGCTCAACAGAACATGAGCCAAATGGGCAAGATGCCAAAGGGGCAGGATGAGAGTTATCGCAATCGAGGAGCACTGGACCACAAAGGGAATCGACCGGGCTTTGCGATCGCGGCCCTTGCACTCGCGCGACGAGAGCGTGGCGTTGAACGACAGGCGGGACATCGCCACGCGCCTGCTCGACATAGGCGAGCAGCGGGTCGAGGAGATGGACGCGGCAGGCATCGATGTGCAGATCATCTCGATCGCGCCGCCGGGGACGCACGGGCTTCCGGCCCGGGAAGCGATTGCGCTAAGCCGCGAGGCAAACGACCGCGCTAGCGAGGCCGTCAGTCGCTATCCGACTCGCCTCAGGGCGATGACGACGTTGCCGATGTCAGATCCGGATGCGGCCGTGACCGAGCTTCGGCGGACCGCGAAAGCGTCCGCTCATGTCGGGATCATGTCCTACGGTCGCAGCGGCGACCGTCCGCTGGATGATCCCGGCTACGACGAGCTGCTCGCGACGGCCGCCAGCATGGGGCGGCCGGTGTTCATCCATCCTCAGATCGCGTCCAATGCGGTCAGGGACGCCTCCTACCGCGGGTTTGACCCGACCGTCGAGCTCGCGCTTGCCACCTTCGGCTGGGGCTGGCACATCGAGGCGGGACTCGCGGCGCTTCGCCTGATCCTGCGGGGCACCTTTGACCGGCACCCGGACCTGCAGATCGTTCTTGGGCACTGGGGCGAGATGCTGTTGTTTTTCCTGGACCGGATCGACAGCCTTTCGAACGTCGCAACTGCCCTCGACCGTCGTGTCGCTGAGTACTTCCAGACCAATGTCTACATCGCGACCAGCGGCATGCTGACCCCCCGCCTGCTCCGTCACGCGCTGGACTTCACGAGCGCGGACCGGATCCTGCTCTCCGGCGACTATCCATTCCATCGACTCGACGCCCCTGCTCTTGCCGACTTCCTCGGGACGCTGCCCGACCTCGAAGATCAGCACAAGGTCGCGTATGCCAATGCCCAGGCGCTCTACCGCCTCGATCCGTCCTCGTATGGATCAGCCGACGAAACAGCGCTACTCCCGGAGCGGTCATGAGCGCGGTTCCACCGAACGCGACCCTTCATCTCATTGGTGCGTCTCGTCGCCTGGGTCATGCCATCGCCGCTGGCCAGACAGCTCTAGCTGGTCACATCGGCCACTAGCTCGTCCAGGACCGCGGCAAGGCTGTGCAACTCGATGAGGTGCGCAGGGGTGAGCTCGTCCAGGATGCGCTCGCCCCTGCCGGTGAGTCGTACCCTCACCAGGCGCGCATCCTGTGCATCCGGTGTGCGGCGGACCAAACCTGCCATCTCAGCCCTGTCAACGAGCTCAACCGTGCTGTGATGGCGCAGTAGCAGGTAGCCGGCTAGGTCGTTGATGGTGGGCGCTTCTGTGCCCGGATGGCCCTTGACTGCGACGAGAAGCTGGTGCTGCACGTGGGTAAGACCGGCTGCACGGGCCTGGTCCTCGCTCCACCGCTGGAACCTGCGCAGGCTGATGCGGAAGGCTAGAAGCCGCTCGAAATCGGCGCCGGGCAGCTGATGCTGCGTGCGGGCGTCATCCATCCGGCACCTCCTCCATTGCTGCCCTATAGCTGCCCGCCTGGTCGCCTCGGGGTTTGGCTGCGCTTCCCACGGTGGCTGCAGGTGTGTCGCCACGATAGGCCACATAAGCGCTCCAGGACGCTGTCGCCGCCTGGCACAGCGTGCCGAGTGCAGGAGTGAGTGGCTACCAAAGTATCGCAGTACGATATAATTGTTGGAGCCGATGGGTCCGTACCTGACCGCCGGGCGGGCCCGACGGACGCAGGCGGCGCGGAGGTGACGCAGATGGCCAAAGCGACCGTCAGCGATCTGCTTGCGACGTGCTGGCATGCTCTCGCGAAGCGGTTCGCGCACCTCGCAGCGGACAAAGGCGCCACAAGGCCCTCCCGGCAGGAGATCCGGCAGACCCGCAAGTTCCAGGCGGTTCTCACCTTGCTCCCGGTTGCAGACGGGGCCGAACCGCCGAGCCTGACCTGGCCCGCGTGGCGGGCAGTAGTCCGCGCGCCCGCTCACGGCACCCGGGCTGTGAAGCTGTCCACAGCGCTCATCTCCGCTGACGACGGCGGGCCGCAACCGGGACCGCCGAATGTCGTCGTGACCATGGTCGTCGTCGGTCCCAGCCCGGACGACTGCCTCGACATTGGCGATGCCTTCACCCTCTGGCGCGGCCGCGACATCGCCCGCGGCGTCATCTCGCGCCGTCTGTACGTCTGAAGCGGCCAGGCGGTAGCGAGACGACCGCCCTGCCGCCCTCGACCCGCACGCCGGCTGAACCAGCCAGGCGCGGATGCCGGGTTGTGCTTCGTGACCGCGCCTTCGTCCAGCTGACCGCAATAGCCGTAGCGATGACCGCAGTCGGATGGGGTGTTTTCACGGCGGCCGGCTACGCAGAACTGGTCATTGCCATGGTCATTGTCGGCATAGGCGAGTGTTTCTTCATGACAGCGCTGATGTCTCTGGTCGCCGACCTCGCCCCCGCGGAGAATTTGGGGCCGCTTCGGCGCGGTTGGCTGCTCGCACAGTCCGGAAATCTCCAGAATCAGCCGCGCCGGGTGATGCGGAGTCTTGTGACCGGGTGCGAGCCTGACCGGGACGCGCGAACGAGGGAGAGCCGGCAATGGGGCGTTACGCGAACATTAACGATCACGGGCTTATCGGGGACCTGCAGACGGCGGCCCTGATAGCTACCGACGGGACAGTGGATTTCTTCTGCTGCCCGAGGTTTGATTCGCCGTCTGTCTTCGCCTCTCTGCTGGACGCCGAGAAAGGCGGCCACTTCCGGATCTCGCCGGTTGCTGACAGCTATGTGTCTAAGCAGCTGTATTTCCCGAACACCGCAATGCTCATCACCAGGTTCATGACGCCTGATGGGGTGGGCGAGGTACTCGATTTCATGCCAGTCATCGAGGGCGAGCCCACCGACCGCCACCGGCTTGTCCGCTATCTTCGGGTGGCGCGCGGCACGATGCAATTCCAGGTCGACATCCAGCCCCGATTCGACTACGGCCGGGATAAGCACACCCTCGAGCTCGCCAACGGAGGCGCGATCTTCCGGAGCGGTAGCGGCACAGAGCTGACATTTCATACTGCCGGGCGGATCAGCCCGGCCGACGGCGGAGCGGTCATCGAGAAAGTGGACGGCGGACTGCGCGCCGTCGTTAGCATGCGGGAGGGTGAGGGTGGCCGCGGCGTGATGCTGGAGTCCAACGGCGGCCAGCCCCGAGCTGTGTCACCCGCCGAACTGCAGCAGCTGGCCGATGATACGGCGGTGTTCTGGAAGGGCTGGCTAGCCCGCTCAACCTACACCGGCCGGTGGCGGGAAATGGTCAACCGGTCGGCAATGACACTCAAGCTCCTCACCTATGAGCCGACGGGCGCACCGGTGGCGGCGGCCACGTTCGGGCTGCCCGAACAGGCCGGCGGTGAGCGGAACTGGGACTACCGGTTCACCTGGATCCGGGACGGGTCGCTGTCCATGCACGCCTTGCTGGGCCTGGGCTACGTAGACGAAGCGGCCAGGTTCGCTGGCTGGCTGAAGGAGCGGGTGACTGAAAGCGCGGGGGCCGACGGCTCCGATCCGATCAAGGTCATGTACCGGGTCGACGGGTCAGCCGAACTGACCGAGGAAGTCCTCGACCACTTCGAGGGCTGGCGCGGATCACGGCCGGTGCGGATCGGGAACGGTGCTGCTGACCAGCTCCAGCTGGACATCTACGGCGAGGCCCTGGACGCACTTGCTACCGGCGATGCGCACGGCCTGCCGATCGCTCACACCGGCTGGCTCTCGCTCCGCAAGATCATCGACTGGCTGAGCGAGAACTGGGACCAGCCCGACGAAGGAGTCTGGGAAACGCGCGGCGGCCGCAAGGACTTCACGTTCGGCCGGGTCCAGTGCTGGGTCGCGCTCAACCGGGCCATCAGGCTCGCCGAGCGCCACGGCCGGCCCGCCAACATCGCCAAGTGGGTCATCGAGCGGGACCGGCTCTACGACCAGGTCATGGCCCGGGGCTGGAATGACAAGGTGAAGGCGTTCACCCAGCACTATGCCACCGAGGTGCTGGACTCCTCGCTGCTGCTGATGCCCATCGAGGACTTCATCTCCCCGCGCGACCCGATGTGGCTGTCCACCCTGGACGCCATGGAGCGCGAACTGGTGTCGGACAGCCTGGTCTACCGGTACAACCCGGCTGCCTCACCCGACGGACTGCATGGTGACGAGGGCACATTCTCGCTTTGCACGTTCCTCTACGTCGATGCCCTCGCACGCGCCGGCCGGCTCGACGAAGCGATCCTGACCTTCGAGAAGATGATGACCTACGGCAACCACCTAGGCCTGTTCTCGGAGGAGATCGGACCCACCGGCGAGCAGCTCGGGAATTTCCCGCAGGCCTTCACGCACCTGCAGCTGATCAACGCGGCGATCACGCTCAACCGCGAGTTGGACCGGCGAGCGGGCAGAGGCGAGCCAGTCCTCGCTTCAGCGGTGGCCGGCTAGCCGGGGCGAGATCAGTACGGGATCGCCCGGTTCTCCTTCGCCCACAGCTTCTCGGCGTCCGAACCGGTGGGCGGTGCTTCCAACCCCATCGATCATCCACAGCTCGCGTGGTGTCTCATCGATGTGAAACTCCCAGCGCAGTCCCTTATCGGCCGCGAAGGCTCGATCACAGCACCGATCCGTTGCCGGGCTGAATCCTGGCTCGCCCGATCGGTGTAATAGCGGGCGATATGGTCGATGGCGACCCGGACGCGATCGTCTACTGGCTCGCCTCCGACGTAGAACGACCCCCGGTTCACCTCATGGAACAGGGTCACCACATAGAAGCGGGGCAGCCCACGGGCCTCATAGAGGCTGGTGACGCGGTCGGCGAATTGCCGCTTTTCCTGCTCGCTGTAAGCACCTACGGGCAGGGTGACGTCCAGAGTCCGGTGTAAATCGGCGAACGCGGTTCCGCTTCACGGGTGAGATTAGGTGGTAGCGGTGACAGTTTCGGGGTGTCGCGGGCTGGTGGCGGTGCTCAGCTCGCGCCGACCCGTGTTGGGCCCTGGGCGATGACTGCGCGCATGGTGGCGGGGTCGCCGGGCGGGATCCATTCGCTGAACCAGGTTGCGCCGGCGTCTGCGGACTGGCGGATCAGCTCCCGAGTGCGGTCTGGATCCGGCCCGCGTTCGGGCCCCCCGGCGACGATGTCGAAGGGGCCTGGGCTTGTGCGGTGGGCGTCGATGAACTGCCGGATCTCCCTTACCTGCTGCGGTAGCAGGGGTTCCTCGCTGCCGGTGGCGCTGCCGGGCTCGACCGCTGGATAGAAAACGGCACCATCCCAGCGGGCCGCCCGGCGCAGCGGGCCGGGATTGGGGTAGGCCCCGCCGATCCAGATCGGGATCCGCGGCTGCTGCACTGGCGAGGGGAGGCAGGTTACCTCGCTCACCTGGAAGTGGCGGCCGTGGTACGAGAACGGCTTGCCGGTCCACATCCCGGTCAGCACCTCCAGCGTCTCATCCACGATGCCGGCCCGCACCCGGACATCGGTTTCCTCGCCGAAAGCGGCGTAGGTGAAGTCCAGTGGGTCGCCGACGCCGACGCCCAGGATCAGCCGCCCGCCCGACAGGTGGTCCAGCGTCACGGTCTCGCGGGCCAGTTTCCACGGCCGGCGGCGCGCGATGGGCGTGACCATCGTGCCCAGCCGGATGCGCGACGTGGCGGCCGCCATCGCGGCCAGCGCCACCCACGGGTCGTAGGCGGGCAGCTCCTGACGGTTCTGGTAGACGATGTAGTCCTCCACGAACACCGCATCCCACCCTGCCTCCTCCGCCGCCGCGGCGAAGCTGGCCAGTATCCGCGGATGGGCCGCTGGGCCGCCGATCGGCAGGTTCAGGCAATACCTCATCGGCCATCCTCCGATCCGGCGCGTACTGGCGGGCGGTTCTGCATCGCGGATGAGACTAGGCGGTGGCCCTGACAGTCCCGGCCTGGTCACCGGGCGCGGCCGTACTGCCGACGCGTGGCCGGAGCTGGCGGGGCGGCTCGAGCAGGGACCGGCGCAGGTCTTGCAGCAGCCGCAAGCCGTCAGGAGTCATGGTGAACCCGCGCCAGCCGCGGGAGGCCCGGTCGAGCACGGCCCATACGAGAGCGAGACAGCTGGTCTCGCCGGGAAGCCGGCCGATGACCTTGACTCTCCTGCGGGTCTCGCCGAAGGTGCGCTCGATGAAGTTCGAGTGGCGGATCCGGTTGTGGTGCTCGGCGGGGAACCTCAGGTAGGCGGTCAGGCCCTCCCGGTCAGTGAGCAGGATCCTTGCGGCCGCCGGGTAGAGCGCCTGGTACCTGCCGGCGAAGGCGTCGATGCGGCCGTCGATGATCTGAGCGAGCTTCGGGCCGGGCGGGGCGGTGAGGTCGCCGGAGTCGAAGATCGCCCAGAAAGCGTCCTTGACCTCGGCCTGCATTCGACCCGATCAGGCCGGGCGCTCCGTCGGAGATGACCAGCAGCGGGCTAGCAGGCCACGGTCCTTAAGGTCGGCCAGGAAGTCACCCCAGGCGTCCGCGGACTCGCCGGTGCCCGGCGCCAGGCGCCAGGCCGACGAACGCGGGCTTGCCGGCGGTGGTGATGCCCCACGCAGCCAGCACGGGCTCGGCCGGCGAGCCGGGATGCATGCGGAAGAAGCTGGCGTCCAGGAACAGGTAATCCAGGCTGACGTGATCGAGGCGCCGCCGCGCCCACGCTTCGTACTCCTGCCTGATGGCCTGGCAGATCGACGACACCGTGGACTTAGACACCGCGGCCTGGTCGCCGAGCGCCTCGGCCAGCGCGGCCTCCACATCCCGGACGGACAGGCCGCGCACGAACGAGGCGATCACCAGCGACTCCAGGGCGTTCGTCTTGGTGACATGGCTACCGAACAGCCGGGAGGCGAACTTCTCGGTCGTGCCGCGCAGCTTCGGCCTCGACAGCGCGACGGGCCCGGCCGTGGTCTTCACCGTCACCCGCCCGAGGTACACGGTGATCTCGGTTTCCAGCGCCGCCTGCAGCAGCAGTTGCGCGCCGAGCCGGGCGACCTCCTCCACGATCGCTCACCTGATTCGTGGTGATCCTCCGCAAGCGCGCCGGATCCTACTGTCGCCGTTGGTCAGCTGCGGCGGCACCGCCACAGCAAGTACGTCGGAACCGGGGCTGGCGGCTCGACGAAGCGCTCGGCTTCCAGCCCGGCATCAAGCAAGGCGTTCAGGACGGTGGACAGCTTGCGGTGCGTCGCGCCCACCCGGATCCGGACGCCCTCGGGATTGTGGTCAGGCGAAGTCCACCAGCCTTCACCGTCGTACCCGTCCCCCGGCGGCCAGCTGCTCCGGCCTTTCTCGCTGCCGGGAAAGCAGGGGTGCACGATCGAGGCGACGAACCAGCCGCCGGGGCGTAGCACCGTCGTCACAGTAGACAGCGTGCCGGCTAGGTCGTCGATGTCCATCAGCGCTAGCTCGCACGTACAGCCGTCGAACGACTGCCCGTCCCACCAGGCGGGGTGCTCGGTAACGTCAGCGCGGACGTAGGCGATGTCCTCCGGGCCGGTGGCGCGCGCCTTGCCCAGCATGGCGGCCGAGACGTCGATCCCCACCACGTCCGCACCCAGCCGGGCCAGATAGCGACTCATCCGGCCCTGGCCGCAGGCGATGTCCAGCACCCGCTCGCCGGCCACGGCGGGCATCAGGCCGGCATGGGCGGCGATCAGCGGCGGACCGTCGCCGATCCACTGCTCGTACCATTCGGCGAACTCGTCATACCTTGCCAGTGCTTGTGCCACTCTCCCACGCTAACTCCCGGTCGGCAGCTTGAGCCCGATCCGGCACGCTATTCCGCTCAGGGCGTTGCGAGTTCAGCCCGGCCAGGTCAGCGCGCGGCAAGCGGGGAATAACTGCCGATCGGAGGCCGACATGACAAACCTTCAGCAGAACGGCAGGGTCGCCCTCATTACGGGCGCTACCAGGGGGATCGGCGCGGCAGTGGCCCGGTTGCTGGCTTCCCGCGGCATGCGTGTCGTCATCAATTACCGCAGCAGCCGCGATGAGGCGGACGACGTGGTCGCGTCGATCAGCTCCGCCGGCGGCCGGGCGATGGTCGCGCAGGCGGACGTGCGCGACGAGCCCGCAGTGCTCGGCATGGTCGAGCAGGTGCGGGACGCCATGGGCGAGGTGGAGGTCCTGGTCCACAACGCCCTGATCCCGTACGCGATCAAGTCGTTCGACGACATCTCCTGGGCCGAGCTGGGCGGCAAGCTCG
>Ga0335072_10006105_pt1 | contig 17665 bp, 17 predicted proteins | sample Lox_Sample_21_FD_206725 | JGI IMG/M metagenome (GOLD analysis project Ga0335072, IMG submission 206725) | Soil microbial communities from Loxahatchee National Wildlife Refuge, Florida, United States - Lox_Sample_2.1 | ecosystem: Environmental > Terrestrial > Soil > Wetlands | place: USA...
CGTAGGTTGCTTTGCACTTTTTATCCTGGACGAATCCGCAAGTTTGTTCTCGCCGCTTTTCCGGATATGGATTCACAAACCACAGCTCCACTCTTGATGAAATGATGAATTTCCGGAATTTCTTTTCCCTTGCTCTCTTAATTGGGCTGGTCTCCCTGTTTTCCACCCCCGCCCCGGCCCAACTTTCTCTGTCGATCAGCATTGGAACGCCTCCGCCTCCTTTGCCCTTTTATGTCCAGCCCCCATTGCCCGCGCCCGGCTACATCTGGACGCCCGGGTATTGGGCATGGGATCCTGATTACGGTGATTATTATTGGGTGCCCGGCACGTGGGTTTTGGCGCCCCAGGTAGGTTATCTTTGGACTCCGCCCTGGTGGGGTTGGAGTAACGGCCTTTACGTCTTTCATCGCGGATATTGGGGGCCGCATGTTGGATTTTACGGCGGCATCGCCTACGGCTACGGCTATACCGGCACAGGCTACCAGGGCGGATACTGGAACCATGGCCAGTTTTTTTATAACCGAAGCGTCAGCAATGTGACCAATGTCCGCGTCAACGTCTACACCAAGCCCGTGACGGTGATTCGTAACAACGTCAGTTATAATGGAGGCAAGGGTGGCATTTCGGCCCGCCCCACCGCCGCACAATTGCAAGCGGGGCGGGAATCTCATCTTACGGCCACCTCGGCGCAGCTTCAGCACGTCCGGGCCGCTTCGGCCAATACAAGCTTCCGCTATTCTTCCAATCAGGGCCGTCCCGCGGTGGGGGCAACGACCAAACCGGGCGTTTTTCCAAAATCGGCCGCCATTGTTAATAGTCCCGCTTCGAATGTTTCACCGGCGACCCGGCCTTCCTATTCGGCTCCGGTCGATAAACCTGTTCCACAGGAAAATTTCAAACCGCAGCCGGGACCCTCTGGTGGCTATGGGAATCATGCCCCTCCGCCAACGTTTAGCCGTCCTTCCACTCCACCGCCGCATCCCGCGCCGTCCCGGCCCTCTGCTCCTCCGGCCAAGGGCGGTCCTCCTCAAAAGAAGCCGCCGCCTCAATAATCCGGGGCCGGGATGGTCGAGATCGATTTTCATTCGTCGTTCGGAAGCGAGGCTTTGCGGCGCGGATTCGCCGCCGCATTGCGCGAAAATCGCCTCGATCCGAAATTCCTCTACCTAACGCCCCGGCAGGCCGCCTTGTGGCGTGAAGTCTTCCAGCGTCATTCGCCCATTCATGATAATCCAGAATTCGCGCGCATCTACCGCGAGGCGTTTGCGAGAATCGCGAAGCAAACCGGCGCGAAGAAGATATTTCTGGCGGGCCTTGGCTGCGGAACCGGGCTTAAGGAACACGATCTTCACTCGGCTTTGGCCGCCCATGGCGCGGAAGTGCTTTTCGCCGCCGTCGATGCGAGCCATGATCTTGTCCGGGAATCGGTGAAACGGCTTGCCGTCGCCGGCGCCGCGCAGCGGCGCAGCCTGGTCTGCGATCTTGCCGAAACCGGCAACCTGGGGCGGTGGCTCGAAAACGTTGGCGGGGATTTGCCGCGCGTGATGACGTTTTTTGGCCTGGTTCCCAATCTTTCGCCTCCGCTTGCCGCCCGGATTTTCCGCGCGGTCCTGCGTTCCGGTGATCTATTGCTGGCCAGTGCGCATCTCGTGCCGGTTACCGGTCAAGACCCCGGTGAAATCGGGGCCGCCATGAAAGCCATTCTGCCCCAGTATGATAATCCCGAAACCCTTGCCTGGCTTGGGGCTGCTCTGGAAGAAGCGGGTTTGGTGGATCTCGCCGGGCCGCCCGAAATGAAAATCGGCGAGATCGAAGGAATCCCTGCCTTCATCGCCTCGGCCCGCTGGAAGAGTGAGGCGCCTGTTGAGCGGTGGGGCGAGCGATTTGTTCCAAAACCGGACGAACCACTCCGTCTCTTTCACAGCCTACGCTACACCCCCGCGTTATTCGGTGATCTTTTGCGCCGGGAGGGATTCGAAGCCCGGCTTCTCGCCTTCACCCCGTGCCGTCAGGAAGCGATTTGGTCGATCCGGCTTGGTTAATGGCATTGGCGTGAAGTGAAGCGAGATGCCATCCCCCACTCACATGCAGATTCGATCCAGTCAACGCCCCGGAGCTGTCTTTGAGAAGAAGACGCACCGGGCCCAGCACGTCTTCGGGAGTGCTGAACCGGCCCATGGGCATTTCGGCCAGAGGCGTGGAACAGATGCTTTCCTCCAGCACGCCGGGAGAAATCATGTTCACGGTGACACGGTGGGGCGCTTCGGTTGCGGCCAATGTTTGCGTCATCATCCACAGGCCAACTTTGCCGATGTAATAGCTCATGGCCGGTTCGGCCAAGCCGGGCTGGTCGCTCTTTGCGTCTCCGATATTGATGATCCGCCCGCGCCCGCTGCCGCGTAGATGCGGCAGCGCCGCGCGCGTCGCGTAAAAAGCCGCGCTCGCCGTGCTGGCCCAGCCCTCATCCCATTCCGCCTGGGTCAACTCCCCAAACCGGCTCCGGTTGAACACGCCCGCGTTATTGATCAGCGTGTCGAGCTTGCCGAAACGGGCGATGATCTCGCCAACCAGCTTCTCTCCATCGGCCAGACTGGCCAGCGGATTGCCGAAAATCGCCGCCTTGCCGCCCGCCTTCGCAATGGCCGCCAGCGTCTCCTCCGCCTCCTGGCGCGAGGTACGGTAATGGATCGCGATCTGGTGCCCGTCTTTTGCTAGTCCCCTGGTCAACGCAGCGCCGAGCCCCTTCGCCGAGCCGGTGATCAGAATAGTTCTTTCCATGCCAAAGCATGGAACGTTCCCGCCCGCCGGAACAAGCTGGGATTTACGCCTGAAATAAGATACAAATGAGACGGTTGCCGGCCTTTTCTCTTGCCGCGGGAACGGCGGTTTTCTAATTTTAATGTTCACCCTTTCAGGTGCTTCGCTGCCGCCGCGCCGGCCAGGCGTGGCGCCGTTTTTACCCTATGCCTGACAATTTGTTTTCCCCCAGCGAACGCATCGAACGCATCAACGTGGCGGAGGAGATCCGCAATTCCTTCCTCGACTACTCGATGTCGGTGATTATTTCCCGCGCGCTGCCCGACGTGCGCGACGGCCTCAAGCCTTCCCAGCGCCGTATCCTTTTCGCCATGCACGAGATGGGCCTGCATCCAGGCCGCGCGACCTCGAAATGCGCCGGTATCGTCGGCGATACGATGAAGAAATATCATCCCCATGGCGACATGGCCATTTATCCGACGCTGGTGCACATGGCCGAACCGTGGTCCATGCGCGAGCGGCTGATCGAGGGCAAGGGCAATTTCGGCTCGGTCGAGGGCGATCCGCCCGCCGCCATGCGCTACACCGAGGCGCGGCTGACCCATCTCGGCGCCATCCTCATGGAAGACATCGCCAAGGATACGGTCGACTTCGTCCCCTCCTACGACGAGAAAAACATGGAGCCGGTCGTTTTGCCGGCGGCTTTCCCCAACCTGCTCGTCAACGGCGGCACCGGCATCGCGGTTGGCATGGCGACGAATCTCGTTCCGCACAATCTGACCGAGGTGATCGACGGCATCTGCGCCCAGATCGACAATCCCGGCATCACCATCCCGCAGTTGAACAAAATCATCAAGGGACCCGATTTCCCGACCGGCTGTTCGATTCTCGGGATGGATGGCATCCGCAATTACATGCAGACCGGGCGCGGCAGCATCCGCGCTCGCGCCAAACTTCACACCGAGACGCCGAAGGGAGGCAAGGAACAGATCATCGTCACCGAAATTCCGTTCAACGTGAACCGGGCCGAATTGGTCTCGCGCATCGCGGAGTTGGTGAACACGAAAGAAATCACCGACATCACCGACGTGCGCGATGAATCGGACGAGAGCACGCGCGTGGTCATCGAGTTGAAGCGCGACGCGGTGACCAAGGTCGTGATCAACAAGCTTTATAAATTGACCGCGCTGGAAACCTCGTTCGCGGTTAACCAGCTCGCCATCGATGGCGGGCGTCCGAAAACACTCAATCTCAAGGAGCTGGTCAACTGTTATATCGAACACCGCCGTGAAGTGGTGATGCGCCGGACGCGCTTTGAATTGGCGGAAGCCCAGCGCCGGGCCGAAATGCTGGAAGGTTATCTCATCGCGCTGGCGAATCTGGACGAAGTGATCAAGATCATCCGCCGCGCCGCCGACCGCGAGGAGGCCCGGCTCAAACTGGCCGCCTACAATTTCACCCGCGCCCAGGCGGAGGGATTCGGCATCGTCATCCACGCGCCCTCCCGGTTGGCGAACAACCGCTACCTTGTCAGCGCGGAACAGGTGACGGCGATCCTCGAACTGCGCCTCTACCAATTGACCGGACTGGAGCGCGACAAGATCGTCGAGGAATACAAGGAATTGCTGAAGAAGATTCACGACTTGATCGACATTTTGGCGAAGGAAGTGCGCGTGCTGACGATCATCAAAAAGGAATTGCAGGGGATCCGCGACAAGCACGGCAACGAGCGCCGCACCGCCATCGTGCCCGACGAGGGCGAAATGGCGATCGAGGATCTGATCGCCAACGAAGGCGTGATCATCACCATCACCCACAATTCGTTGATCAAGCGGACGAATATCACCAGCTATCGCGCGCAGCGCCGCGGCGGGCGGGGCGTGATTGGAATGACCACGCGGGAAGGGGACCGTCCCGAAGACGATGATTTTGTCGAGCACCTGTTTACCGCCTCGACTCACGATTACCTGATGTTTTTCACGAACACGGGCCGGCTTTACGTCGAGCGGGTGCACGAAATTCCCGATATGGGCCGCGCCGCGAAAGGCCGTTCTATCGCCAACCTGCTCGAATTCAAACCGGGCGAAAAAGTCGCCGCCTTGATCCGGGTCGAATCGCGCCGGGACGCGCAGGGCAACGACCTGACGTGGAACTCGGGCAACTTCGTCCTTTTCGCCACGCGCCAGGGCACGGTGAAGAAGACCTCGCTGGAGGACTTCGCCAACGTCCGTAAGGGTGGGATTATCGCCATCGGCATTGAACAAGGCGACGATTTGATCGAGGCGAAATTGACCAGCGGCAGCAGCGAGGCGGTGCTGATCACCCGCGAGGGGATGAGCATCCGGTTCGAGGAATCGGATGTGCGCGCCATGGGCCGCCCCGCCACCGGCGTGCGCGGCATTTCGCTGGAAAAAGACGACCGGGTGGTGGCGTTGGCCGTGGTCGATGTGGGCGCGACTTTGCTGGTGGCGGGCGAAAACGGCATCGGAAAGAGAACCGCTTTCGACGAGTACCGGGTGCAATCGCGCGGCGGCAAGGGCATCATCACGATGAAGACGAACGAAAAGACCGGCCATGTGGTCGGCGCGCTGACCGTGACCGACAACGATGAAATCATGCTGCTGACTTTGCAGGGTCAGATGGTGCGCACACCGGTGAAGGACATCCGCGAGGCGGGACGCAATACGCAGGGCGTGAAGCTGATCAACCTGAACCCCGGCGACAAGCTTACCGCGATCGCGCGGGTGGTGACCGAGAGCGAAGAAGACGATGGCGCGCCTGAACTTGCCGGTTGATGGCCATGAAAAAGCTGGCCGCGATCTTCCTGCTCGGCGTGCTTGGGACGGCGGGCACCGGAGAGGCTGTCGCGGACAAAACGGTATCGCGGGATGAGGTGCTGAAAGCCATCGCGGTTTTCCAGGCCGATCCGTCGAGCCGGCGGGGCGCGGACGCCGCCGAAACCATTTTCACCTTCGCCAAAACCAGCAATGCCGTCCGGGTATCGCTCTCGCACGCGGTGGCGCCTTGGATGAAAAAGAAAGACGCGCCCGACGCCGACACGCGTGGCATGCTCCTGGCGGCCTATGTGGCTGGAAATCTAGATGCCCAGCTCAAAAGCGGAAAAAATAGCGATGACGTTTACGCTGGTTGGCTCCAGGTATTGGCCACTTACGCCCAACTCCTGGCCATCAACCCGGCCGCGAAAATATCCGAAGTCGAGGAACTCAAGAACAAAGAAGCCGATGGCAAGCTGCAGGCTTATGCGGAAGAGGTGGGGAACTCGCAAAAACGGTAATTCCGGGCCTATTCCAGAAAGCCGAGCTTCCCATTTTTAAGCGAGCGATAATAGCACGTCCTGCGCGTCTTGCCGTTGGCGTCCTTGGTATGGCAGACGCCGCCGGCCATGCGGACGAGATAAAGGAGCGAGTTCTGCTCGCAGTTCACGCGGACATCGACGAGGTGGAGCGTGTCGCCGGAGGTTTTCCCTTTGATCCAAAGTTCATTGCGCGAGGTGCTCCAGAAGGTGGCAATGCCGGTTTTGAGCGAGTGATCGAGCGCTTCCTGGTTCGTGTAGGCGACGAGCAGCACATTGCGCGATTCGGCATCTTGGACGACGACGGGCAGGACCGGCAGGCCAGTCCGGGCGATCTTTTGCAGCTTGGTGAAATCGAGCCGCAGATCGCTTCCTTCTTCGATCTCTTTCATATCCTTCAAAAATGCCCTTGATCGGAGTCTTGTCGAGAATCAGTTCGTTGGACAGCCTCTAGGCCTGTTAACATTAAAATGGCGAGTTGGCGCCTTTTAGTATTAACAGGCCCTAAGGCGGCAGCACCTCGCAGAGGCCTCGCCAAAGCGCATCGGTCATCTGGGCGAGCTGATCATCGGTGACGCAATAGGGCGGCATGAGGACAAGAACATCGCCGACGGGTCGCGTCAGCAATCCATGCTTCCGGGCGGCATGGCAGATGCGGTGACCGGTCCGTTCTTCGATGGGGAACGGCCGGCGGCTGACGAAATCGGCGACGATTTCGATGCCGCAGATGAGCCCCTCCTGCCGGACATCGCCAACATGGGGATGGTCCCAGAACTTGGCGAGCAGCCGGGTCAGTTTTTCGGCCAGCACGGCATTTTTTTGCAACGTTTGATCGGTTTCAAAAATGCCGAGATTGGCCAGCGCGGCGGCGCAGCCGAGGGCGTTGCCGGTGTAGCTGTGGCCGTGGAAGAACGTCTCCGCGTAACCACCCAGGAACGCGTCGAAGATTTCCGGGGAAGCTAGGGTCGCGGCGACGGGGAGATAACCGCCGGTGAGGCCCTTGGCCAGCGCCACCAGGTCGGGCGTGATCTTTTCGTCCTGAAAGGCGAACATCGGGCCGGTGCGCCCGAAACCGGTCATCACTTCGTCGAGAACCAGCCAGACACCGCGTTCGCAGCAGGCCGCCGCCGCCTTTTCGAGATAGCCGCGCGGATGCATGGTCATGCCCGCCGCGCCTTGGATGCGCGGTTCGAGAACCAGGGCCGAAGCCTGCTCGCCCAGGGTGTCGAGGGCCGAGACGAGTTCACCCGCGCATTCCCAGTCGCATTGGCGCGTGGCGCGGGCGTCGGAACCGCGCACCGGCTTCGCGCGGTTGTGCGGGCAGCGATAGCAGGCGGGACTCATCACCTCGCGCGATTCGAAGAGGAGCGTCTTGTAGGCGGCGTGGAAAACGGCGCTGTGCCCGGCGCTCATCGCGCCGACGGTGTCGCCGTGATAACCGCTGGTGAGCGAAACGAAGGCCTTCCGCGTTTTTTCTCCGCGCTGTATTCTCGCCTGATGGACCATTTTGAGCGCGGCTTCAATCGCCGTTGAACCGTCGTCGGAAAAGAACACTTTGTGTTCGTGCAATTGCGTTACCTCAGTTAATTCACGGGCGAGGCGGACGGCGACGTCGTTGGTTAGGCCGAGAAAGGAGCTGTGGGCGATGCGTCCGAGCTGATCGCGGATAGCCTGGTCGATTTCGGACCGGCGATGACCGTGGAGATTGGTCCAGATGGAGGAATTGCCGTCAAGATAATCGCGCCCATCATCGGTCCGGAGGAGAGCGCCACGGCCTTCGACGATGACCAGGGGCTGGTGACCCGGCGCATTCCAGTCACGCATTTGGGTGAACGGATGCCATATGTACCGGCGGTCCAGATCGGCGGGAGTCATGGGCGGGATCATTTCTAGTGGCACTTGGTGGATGGGGCAATGCCGCAATCCCCGCTTGCCTGCGGATGGAGAATGGATCATGTTACCACCATGCGCACAGCGTTTCTTCTCTTGGCCGCCCTTTGGGGGTTGGCCGGTTGCAGCTCGATGTCCTCGTATGACGCCAGCAGCGGCGCGCCCACGAGCCAGACCGGCATCCAGGGCGGCGCGGGCGTCCAGGCTCCGCTTTGGTCAAGCGACCCGAGCCAGAAGACGATCACCAACTTGAATCCGGGCCAAGATTCTGGGCAATAGGTCGCGCAAGAGAGGATACCATCTTATGAATAATTTGATGGTGTCCTCCTTATTGAGGGCTCTTTTTTTCAGAAAGTTACGCATCCGGCCAGAGCCATCGGGCGTATCATCTGAAGAAAACGGTTAGATTTGGAAAATTCTGGAATAAAACCGGAGTTGCCGCGTCCAACCGGAAATGTCCGTGCCATCCAGGCAAGGTTGGGATGGGCGGATGCAACATACACCTAGTCGGAAACAAGAAAGGGTCCATCAAGATGAAAAATCCACGTCTCCTGCACACTACAAAAACCGCGCTTGCCGCCGTCGCTCTCACCGGGTTGATGGCTGGCGCCGCCACAAGGGTACATGCCTCCAGTAGCAACAATCCCGGGCAGAACTTGTCCTCAATCAACGGACAACTGGCTGACGACTCCAGCTCGGGCACGCATAGCTGCGCCGGTAAGAATGGCTGCAAAGGCCAGGGGGGCTGTAAATCGGGTGATAACGGTTGTAAGGGCAAAAACTCCTGCAAAGGGAAGGGTGGCTGCGCCACCGACGGTTCCAAAATGCCTTCTTAGGCGTCGCTATTTCGGCACTTGCTCCGAGGCGGCCACTACGCCGCTTCGGAGCGTTCCGGGAGCTTATTTATGCCTGCAAATCGGTTCAATAATTTTACGAATTACGGGATCGGGATCGGACTGCGCGTGCCTCACTACGGGCACATTCTTTCGCGCAAACCGTCCGTCGATTGGTTCGAGATCATCTCGGAAAATTTTATGGTCGACGGCGGGCGTCCGCTTCAGGTGCTTGATTCGATTCTTGAGCAATACCGGGTAGTCCAGCACGGTGTGGGCATTTATTTTGGTTCCCCCGACGGCCTCAACCGCACGCATCTGGCGAAACTGAAACGGCTGGTGAAACGGACTAACACGCCGTGGGTGTCGGACCATCTTTGCTGGGGTAGCGTGGATGGCAGATACAGCCACGATCTTCTGCCTCTGCCCTATACCTTCGAGGCGGCGCGGCATGTGGCGCAGCGCATTTGTGAAGCACGCGATTATCTCGAAATCCCGGTCCTGGTCGAGAACGTGAGCAGTTACGCCGAGTTTCACGCTTCGGAGATGACCGAGTGGGAATTTTTGAGTGAGGTAACGGAACGGGCCGACGCCGGCATTTTGCTCGACGTGAACAACATCTACGTCTCGTCGCAGAACCACAATTTCAATCCCTACGATTATCTCAATCACATTCCGCATGAACGGGTCGGGCAGATTCATATCGCGGGCCATTCGAAATTCGAGAAGTACATTCTTGATACGCACGATCATCCGGTGCTTGATCCGGTATGGAAGATGTACTCGCACGCCATTGGGCTGATCGGGCCGACCGCCACGCTGCTGGAATGGGACGACCGGATTCCGTCTTTTGACGAGGTGCATGGCGAGGCGCTGAAGGCCGGGCGTTTTTGCCGGGAACTGACGCGTGAACCCGCCGTCGCCTAGAAAATTGAAAAGCCGTGAAGAAGGACCTCTGTTCGCTCCAGCGCGTTTTCGCTACCGCCATCATGCGTCCGTTGACCGCGGGCGAGCGGATGCAGGGGAAATGGATTAACGGGAAACCGTCGCGCCAGATCATGGCGAAATTCATCAAGCCAAACGGCCGGCTGAGCTCCTTTGAACGGATCGAAATCTACAACCGCCAATATTGGTTCCGGCTGCTCGATTGTTTTTATGACGATTTTCTCGGCTTGCGCGCGCTGCTGGGCGAAAAGCGATTCCACGCCATGGCCGTCGCTTATCTCACAAAATATCCATCGCGTTCCTATACGCTGCGCGATCTGGGCAACCGGCTGGAAAAATTTCTCGCGCGCGAACCGCGCTGGACGGCGCGTCATGCCCGGCTGGCGCGCGACATCGTGCGGCTCGAGTGGGCGCATATCGTCGCCTTTGACGGCGAGAGCCTGCCGCCGCTGGAGATCGAAGACCTGCTCGGCAGCGATCCGGCCACGATGCGGCTGACGCCACAGCCCTGCATGACCTTTCTTGCCTGCGAATACCCGGTGGACGATTTTTTGTTGCGCGTTCGCCGCCGGGCCGAACCGCTGGGCGAGGCGAGCAACGCGATGAACGAGCGTGCGAAACAGAGGAAACCGCCGCAACCAAAATTACCCGCGTCGAAACCAATCTGGCTGGCGATTCATCGCCACAATCATTCGGTCTACTACAAACGGCTGGAACCTGAAGCTTACCTGATTTGCGCGGCATTAAAAAAGGGGCTTACGTTGCAGGCCGCCTGCGAGCGCGCCTTGTGTCGCGGAAAAGCGGGCGAAAATTTTGGAGCGAAGCTGCAAACCTGGTTCGCTCAATGGGCCTCATTCGGCTGGTTTTATCGTGCCGGCTGATGGGCCAGTCTTTTCACCAACACCAACAGCAAATCCTTCCATGTCCATTATTAATCGTCTCTATGGCTCGCTTGTCCAGGCGGGAAATCATCTTCAATCGCCCTTTCTCTTGATCATCCGTTTGATTTGGGGAAGCGAGCTGTTTCAGGCCGGCTCGGGCAAGCTCTTCCACATCGACAAACCGATCGGCTACTTTACCCAGCTCGGCATTCCCTTTCCGGTCGAAAACGCTTATCTCGTCGCCTGCACGGAAACGTTCGGTGGGGTATTGCTTGCGCTGGGATTGTGTAGTCGGCTGACGGCCATTCCGCTCATCATTAATTTTATCGTCGCCTATATCACCACGGAACAGGAGGCGTTGAAAAATCTTCTCCACTTCGATTTCGACGATTTTATCGGGGCCTTGCCTTTTACCTATCTTCTGGCGGCGATCATCGCGCTCGTATTTGGTCCCGGCGTGTACTCGGTCGATTATCTCATCAACCGTTGGCTGAAAATGGAATGGAAAGGACCGGGGGTCTAGTACTCATATTAAAAGTAGACACGGGTCTCGTCGAAAGGGATTCGGCTTCTTGCTCCGGGCCAAAAATCGTCTCGGCGCTGCCACGGGTAATTTTTGAATAGCCTCTAGAATATAGGCCGGGCAACGCTATGGTTTTAAATAGCGAAAATGCCTCACATCCTCGACGAAGAACTTTACCAGGCGGGAATGGCCATTGCGGCATGTCCGACGGCCCCATGTCATGAGGGCCATGTCCGCGCCTGTGTGATGGAACGGCTGACGGGTCTGCCGCATGTAACGGCGCACATCGATGAGTTCGGCAATCTTCACGCCCGCTATGAATATGAATCCGCGGGACGCGAAGCGTTCCGTGCCGTGGCCCATATGGATCATCCCGCCTTTATCATCCGGCGAGACAACGGCGCCGAGCGGGTTCTTTTCGCCGGCGGCGTTGAGGACTGCTATTTCACGGGCCGGAAAATCGTTTTCCACAACGAGGTAATCCGCGAGCCTCTCGGGCGGGCGCGACTTGAGGGAATCAAAGCTGTGAGCGAAGACCGGGTAGCAAAGCTTGACCGTTCCGCGCCCGCTGCCGCCACCTTCGCGACATGGGATCTTCCCGCTGCGCGCTGTACCAAGAAGCTTTTTATCAGTCCAGCTTGTGACGATCTCGTCCAAGTTGCGACCATGCTTGCGTTTTTACGCCGCCTGTCACTCACCGGAGCAAAGGCGGATGTCCACGCCCTGTTTACTCGTGCCGAGGAGATCGGTTTTGCCGGCGCGCTGGCGGCGCTGAAGGCACGTGAAAAACTCGCCACCATCCCGACTCTTTCGCTCGAAACGAGCCAGGCTCGCGGTTTCGCTCGCGTGGAAGGCGGTCCAGTTCTTCGCGTTGGAGACCGGCTGAGTGTTTTTGATTCGCGCGTCACGCATTGGCTCGACACGGCATTTCGTGATTTCCAGGCGACAAAATCCGGGGCGATTTACCAGCGGTTGCTCATGGGGGGCGGCACATGCGAAGCCTCGGTCTTTCTCCGGGCTGGTTTTCCCACCGGCGCGCTCTGTGTCGCGCTGAACAATTACCACAACATGGGGCCTGGCGCATCGATTCGCTCCGAATCGATTTCGTTGCGGGATTGGCAGAGCCTTTATGATTTTCTTTTTTTTCTAGCCACAGGAGCCCGTTCTCTCCATTCCGCCGAAGAAACCATAGCCGGTCGTTTTGCGCGTCTGGAAGCGAGGGCGTTAACCGCACTCAATGGAAACCGTTTTTGACAAAAAGGTGGAATTCAGAGCGGAGGGTAAAGCATGAAAGACGAGAGACGTCCTAACGCAAAAATCCGGTGGCAAAGCCAAAGACGATGGCTCCGCAACCCAGGATACCCAAAATGAGGCCGATCCATTCCAACATACGGCCGGGCCACCGGCAAACCGTGGCGACAAGACCAAACAGCAGTCCCGCCGTCACCGGCAACGCTGCGATAATCTGGAAAAAGTGTTCCTTGGCATCGGTGTTGATGTAAGGCTCATCGCCAACCATGAAAAGAATTCCCATCACCAGGGAGACAATCCATATAACCTCGAAACCGATGGCCATGAGCGGGACGTAGCAGGCAAGTTTCTTCCAACGCCTGCCGCCGGCGCTTAAATCGGGAATTGGAGATGGGCCGTTCATAATGATCAAAATTCAACGTGTTTCGGATAGCCTCTGCGAAGTCAATGGGCAAAGCCTCCGCGTCACGGTAACGGCGGCCAGCAGCAGCAGGATCAAGCAAGCTCCGGTAAACATCCAGTCGAGCAACAGATCGGGACCGCGACCCCAAAAATAGAGAAGAAGCATATAAAGTATTCCGGCCAATCCGACGATGAAACATTCCGCGATCGCCCTTGAAGCGAGACAAAGCAGGGCGACGGCGTGAAGCATCCCCAGCGGGGTCATGGCCCGGGCAAACTTGAGCAAATAATCAGCCGTGTCGGGATGAAACCGGCCTTGAAAAAGCCAGGTCAGCCAGGTGCGGAAAAAAATCAATCCCATGGCGCCGATATAGAGCATGGCGACATAAAGAAGAAGGAGTTCGAGGGCTTTTGTCACCGGGAGCGCATGCCACTGACGCCGGAACAGCGCGGGAACGGCCGGTCCGGAAAGATGGATGGCGGGGAGGCGCGAGACCTGCGTGAACATCACGGCCAAAACGGGTGCGCTGGCCCAAACGAGTTCGCGGCCAAGCATCCCGGCGGCTTGATAATCGTCGTACCCTCTGGCATTGAACGTGGCATGGCTTGAATCGAACTTCGGGCTGAAGCTATGCCGCGCAACAACTTGGTCGCCGCTGACAAAACAAAAAAGCGCCAGCATGACGCTGAAAGAAGCGGCCAAATAGACAAAGAAATCACGCTGAAAAATAATCCGCAAAGCCTGCTTGGCATCGACTCCATATTTTCGGTGATGGAACAGGGGAACGGTGGTGATCAATCCGGCCAGCGCGGTTATGGCCATGCCGGTCTCGGCCCACGGCAACCTCGGCGCCATCAAGGCGGCGAGAACGAGCCGTATACAGGCGGCCCCGATAATGAGAATACCCCACAATCGAAATCGATTCAGCCCCAGGCAAAGAGCCGAACTCAAGGTTGTACCCAGATAACCCAAAATGCCAAGCAAAGCGAAGTAACCAAGAAGAGGACGTCCAAATGGAAAAATTTTGGGTAAGATCAACATGGTCACGATGGCCAACAGACCCGCGGTGGAGGCGGTTATTTTAAGAATTTCAAAAGCCAGTTGCCGGAATTGATCGATCTCTTCCTGACGGTCATTCGCGTGATATCGTGCCAAGTAATGGGTCAGCGCTTGATTGACTGCCGCCAAAGGCACGCCCAAGAGAGCGATAATCCCCAGCGTTGTGCTTAGAGCGCCAAATTCTCCCGCCGCCAGACAGCGGCTGAAGACCGACTGGGCAACGAATCCCACGCCACCGGCGCATAGGATCAGGCCGGAATAAACCACGGCTTCTTTGAAAAAGAGAGGAGATTTATTGATAATGGTTGGGCCGATGCAGGTGAAATGCAAAAGGGAGATAAAACAAATTTGAGAAACTAACTCTGGGAGTGGAAAGAGTTAAACAAAAATCGCGGCGACGCTGTCCGCGACGAGTTGGCCGCGCGGCGTGAGGCGAACTCGGCCCGCTTCCTCGAAAGCAAGGCCGTCGGTTTTCAGCTCCCGGAGCCGGCGGTCTTGTCCGGTGAAGGCGTCGCGCGCCACGCCCTCATGCATGCGCAGGCCAAACATGATTCTTTCGCGGGCGCGGGTGGCGTCGTCGAGATGCTCATGCTCTTCGTGCACCGATTCACCGCGCATGACTCGCTCGATATAGGCCCGCGTATCGGGCAGATTGCGCCAGCGCGCGGAGCCTACAGTCGAGCAGGCGCTGGGGCCAAGACCCAGGTAATCTTCTCCCCGCCAGTAGCCGAGGTTGTGCTGCGATTCGAACCCGGGCGACGCGAAGTTCGAAATTTCGTAACCGGGCAGGCCGGCGGCGGCGAGGATTACACGGGTCCGCTCGAACATGGCGATTTCGAGTTCTTCGTCACGCCGCCACACGCCCCGCCGCAGTTTTTCGAAAAAGGGAGTATCCTCCTCATACGTGAGCGCGTAAGCCGAGATATGGCGTGGTTTGCAGTCCAGCGCCGCCCGCAGGGCCGATTTCCATCCGTCCATATTTTGGCCCGGCAACGCAAACATGAGATCGATATTGATATTGCTGAAGCCATTTTCGCGCAGCAATGCGCACGTTTCGGCGATATCGCTGGGCTGGTGCTGCCGCCCAAGCAGTTTAAGTTGATCCACATCGAACGACTGCGCGCCAAGACTGATCCGGTTCACGCCCGCCGCCCGCCATGCAGCCGCTTTTTTGGATGTTACGGTCGCCGGATTCACCTCGAGAGTAAACTCGCGTGGCGGCCCGGCGCGGGACGAAAGGTCATGCAAGGGAGAGACGAATTCCGAAAACAATTCCGCCTGCAGAATTGAGGGGGTGCCGCCGCCGAAATAGATCGTTTCGGGAACGAGGGAGAATTCGTCTTTCGCACGTGCCCATTCCATTCGGAGTGCGGTCACAAATTCGCGTTGAAGAGCCGCGCTGCCCCGATGAACGTAGAAGGCGCAGTAAGGACAGATCTTCGCGCAAATTTGACGGTTCAGCAAAGCGAGATTAAAAGAATCTGAATGGCATGGAGAACTGGCCATTTCCCACCTTCGTATTTTCTGGTAAACTGCCTGGTTATCCGCGATGACTCTGACTCTTCAACCTATCCGCGCCGAAGTGATCGGCAATGAATTGGCTCTCGTCTGGAACGACGGAAAGGAGAGTTATATTCCGCTGGAGAAACTGCGCCGCGCTTGCCCGTGCGCGACTTGCGGCGGCGAGCCCGATGTGATGGGCAACATCGTGCGGCCTCACGTCAGCTATGGCCCGCAGAGTTTCGAATTGCGTGGTTTTCACTTCGTGGGCGGTTACGCGCTTCAGCCGGTTTGGAATGACGGACACGATACGGGGCTTTACAGCTTCCGCCAGCTCCGTTTTTTGGATCCGGCGAATCACAGCGCAGCCAACGGTGGCAAGGCCGGATCGGGCAACGCCTCCCCATAATCCCATTCGCCGGCATGCCTCCGTCTCAATTCCAAACCGCTCGCGACAAACGCGAAGAATTGCGAACCTACCGCGAGCTTGCGCTGGGGCGCGGACTCAAATCGGAACGGCAACGCCGGCGGCTCGAGTCCAAGGGCGTTCATCGTATCATCGGCGACGGCTCTTCCGCCCGGCCTTATCTTATGGTCGAGACGGTCCGCCATCGTGATGTCCGGTTGGAGGTCCAGCGGCGGCTGCTGATCCAGGCGCGGCAATCGGGCCTTAATCTGCCGGGGGACCTTCTTCTGCGCCAGCTTCGTCCACGCATCGAAGCCCTCACATACGCCCAACTCGCCGATGAGCATGATTATTCCGCGGCGCACAATCTTCCTCTGGCCGCTCTGGGGCGCGCGCTCACCGCCGAGGAAAGAGCCCGGTTTGCGGCATCTCGCGCCGCTTCGGAAACCGCCACGGCTCAGGAAAGCAACCGGGGCGCCCGCGCAGCTCTCAATCAGGTCCTTAGCTCCATCGAACAACGCCAGAATCATAATCCGGCTCGTTACCAGACTATATGGGCGCAACTGGTCGGCTTCGATGCGGCCCAGCAATCGCAACTCGAAGGTGTGGAGACCACGACGCAGACGGCTTACTTCCGCTGTTTCAATTCCGTTCTTTCCGCCGATCTGCGGCGGCGTCCCGGCCTTGCGCAAAAGCTGGCGCGCGCTCTCGGCATACCGGTCCGGCAACTTCGCGCGAAATTTTAATGGCGCAAACGCGGCGGGGAGAGATTTCCGGATAGCCTCTAGTCTCTTTTTACTGCGATGAGAAAAGCCAGCGCCACGCCCGTGGCAAAGAGAAGATAAGTTACCACCGTCGCCTGGGTGAGAAGACCCATGATCACATCGGGCAGTTTCACCATCTGTGCCACGGTTAAAATATCGAGATTGTCATGCGTGCCGGAGATCATGACACCAAGCACATCGCCCCACAGGCTGGTTATCAATGTCAACACCATGGCCAGGAAGCCGTAGAGCGGGGTGGTTCCGTTTCCCGAGGCACGAACCGAAAAGCCGATCAAAACGCCGACCCCCACCGCAAGATAATCGAGTTTCGGTCCGGCAAAGAAGGCCACCGCCAGCCAAATGAGCGCGCAGACAATCGCCATGCCCACTCCGGCAACCACAGCGAGCATGAATTGGTTCCCCGATTTTACCCCATCAACCAAAATCTCATCCGAAAAGCTGTGATCCATACTGGTCTTATATTAAAGCACACATCAATACCCAAACCTTTTTGCCGGGCTGCTCCCGGATATTCTTTACGCCCGCAAATTCACAGATTTTTGGAGAGCGCCCGCCTTGAAGGCCAAGGGTGCGGCCGCCTTGGAGAGGTCCCCGCCATCAATGGTGATTCCCCCGCTCGTATCGCCCTCGACTTGCAGAAAAACGGAAGCGGGCGCAATCAGCCGGGCGGCGGTTAGCAAAACATCCTGCGTGTCGATGAAGCGTAACGCCGATTCGGCGTCTTTGTGGCCTTGCACGTTGAGACCATTGATGGCGGCATCAGTAACGTGGTCGAAAATCACCGTGGGCCGGAGATCAGGCGTGGTGGTTTCGAGCCGGATGTTATTAAGCGTAAGCCCGCGCACATTGCGGGCGTAGAGCGCGCAGGCGGGAGGGACACCGATGGCGTAATATTCATTCGCCACCTTTGGGACGTCCCGGACGGCTCCCTCTTCCGCGGTGCCTCCGCCGGCGAAAGCGATGTGAATATTATCGAAGTTGATGTTCTCGATGATATTTTCATTCACGCCATTTAAAACGATGCACGATTTGATTTCTCCGATATTGAAACCGATGGGAAATTCCACGTCCGCAATCTGGCTGGGAACGACCACGGTGGCTCTGATGCCGCTAAAAGAG
>Ga0335072_10006107_pt1 | contig 17664 bp, 14 predicted proteins | sample Lox_Sample_21_FD_206725 | JGI IMG/M metagenome (GOLD analysis project Ga0335072, IMG submission 206725) | Soil microbial communities from Loxahatchee National Wildlife Refuge, Florida, United States - Lox_Sample_2.1 | ecosystem: Environmental > Terrestrial > Soil > Wetlands | place: USA...
AGGCAAATTACATGATATACTGCAATAACGAAAACCGCCTTTTGCACCTAAACTTCGGGAAATGCAAAGATGGATGTTTCTTACCTTGCGTCTTCTGCAGTATCTGCATGCTATTGCAGTTCTTTGCCTCGGGGCTGACTGACTGAAAGCCATGTGCTGAGGTGCAGCTGCCCTGTAATCAACTGGATAGCCTCCTCTGTCGTCTCTTCCGTAAACCTGCTGCGCGTCCCTATAAGGATCGGGCCTGTACACTCTTGGGTCCGGAGCGTAGCCGTTAGGGGCGGCATATTGAGGATCGTAAGGTGAGATCGAAGGCAATGTGACGCTACTAGAAGACGGAGCCCGCTGATGGTAGGCTCTTGCACGGTCGTCTTCTTCTGGAGGAGGCGGATACTGAGATTCACCGGGATCGCGTATGTCTCGCGGTGGATATGGTCCACCTGGCTGATCCGGGTACGACATATTCTGATAGATCGCCACGGTGACTGATTAGGAGGTACGACGGGTAAGAATTAAGCAACCTTCGTCGGCGCTATAACGGCCGTTTTATACGTTGGTGTGGCTTTGTGCAGAACTTGAGGCTGCCCTAGTCGCTGTCACAGGTTCGTGACGCTCCTACTTTCAATTTTAGGCTTCTAGAACCCGACGTTAAGTGACGGCTCAAGTCGTTCAGGGAAGCTCGGTTCTAAAGAGAGCGAGTCTTAGGTTCGACGCTTCTGGCTGCCCCGGGAAATGTGGAATTCTTACTGTGAAAGGAGAGTGGCGATCGCAGAGGCTCGATGCTCAGACAGAGTCTGGATCGTCTTGCTGAAGGATGTGAGCTCTCGCGAAAAGCCTTGCTTGCAACTGTAGCGGGAAAGGGATGCCTGGAATGAATGGTAGACAGTCCAGCTGATCGTCCACGGAATAGAAAATAGTCCAAGGAGAAATAACGTTCAGTGCTGAAATAAGTCAACAGCCTGCTTGATGCTGGCAGTCTTTGAATGTATGTAGATGAGAGAAAATATTAAGCAGGTCACTTTTAGTGGGGATAGGGATTCTAGGCGGCAATTTCCAGTTCCAGTGACTCTAGTGCGCTGATATACCGTATCTTAGTTTCTCACGTAGTCTCGTCCCCGTTTCGTTCCTTCCCTTTCCGTAGCACCCTTAGAAAGCGTCACGCACGCAATAGCGGTCAAGGCTCTAGCTAAACGTGTGGATACTACCTGGTGATCAATACAGGGTCCGATCTTGACTCTGCGTATTTGTTGGAAGGCCTGAGCCACTCGATACCGCCCTTGGCCTGGAATACGGAAGAAAATCTGAGGGGGCGATGCTTGCAGCTCAAGCTAATCTTTGACGAAAGGAGTCCAACAGATGGCAGTAATATGAGAGAGCGGACAGCACCCCGGTCTTGATTCAATGCTGGCAGGGAGTGTGGATTGATTAATCGGCGAACGATTGACTGGTCGAAATTTGATATCTTCCCCGACCTTACACCTTAATAGTGGAGTCCTCCTCAATGCCCTCTTATATTCCCTACCAATAACTACTTGATTTTTTCACAGCGTTGCGCGTATCACTTTTTGTCCAGTTTGTCTGTGTCTGATTCTGCTACAAACAACCTGCGCTTGGAGTTTGGTAGACAACTTGTTGCAGGGAAGCGGGGCCGCTTTCAGGCTGGCGCAAGCTCGCAAACTATGGCTTTGACTACCGTCTCCTCAACAGTGGCGAGTAGCGCGAGTAACACAGAAGGGGTTGTCCTGCAACCACAAGGTATTCCTCGGAACGGCTTCTCGTCTGCTGTGGTCAGGGTGAGGGAATGAGTGTGTGTCGTGATCCGATGCGCTTTTCGAAGCTCGAAATAAAAAAGGCAACCGCCGATAATGGTACAATACTGTGCGAATTTATTTGAAGGCGGGAGAGGAGAGGTCGAGATCAATTCGAGAGGAAGAGTGTTGGAGGTGCAGAGCACTTCTACAAGCCTCAAAATCGACCCGAAGTGGGATGACTCTAAATGCCCCGTATTCCGGTCAGCCTCGGCCTTGTGATTAGGTGAAGGAAAGTTATGCGCCTCAGCTGAGCTCAGAGCCGGCTGCAATGTCTTGGACGGGGTTCTCGAAGGAGCGGCTCGGCGGTTTTGTGCTAAATGTGATTGATCTATGGCCACACCACCACAGCCATCAACCACACTCTCACAGCGCAAAGAGATGAGAAGCAGCCGGGCGATACTCCGATGAGAGGAAAACAGTAGATATGAAGGCAATACACACCAAGCGTATGTAGAGAATCCGCCAGGAAGAAAAAAAAAACTTGAGGCAATAATATAGGACAAGTCGAACTTACACCCACAACCGGGGATATTTGCACAGCAAAAGGTGAAAACCAGATACAAATCCAAGCGCGGACAAGGCCAAGCCTGGAGCGACGTAACCCTTGGGTCTGGGTAATGACGGGCCTCGAGAATCCCTGGCTGCAGACTCTCAGCCAATAGGTTGTTGTAGCAGGGTGGTCGCCTTCCGGTAAGCCTGATTTACAGGGATGCCCGGCGATTTGGTCACCCGTTGGATCACCAAAACGAGCTGGTTGGGTTTGTGGCCTTTGTAGTGGCAAGCAAAGGATGAACTGCGACTCGATGACCGCAATTCTGCCTTTTCGATATGGGAGCGCCTTATTGACGGCCTCGCCGGTCGGTGCTGGACAACGCAATGCTATTTGTGGCGAGTGTGATGGATTCCCCCCTTCTTCCCACAGCCGCTAGGAATAAATCAGTGGGTAAAAAGTGTAGAAGGCTTCGGACACAGGCGGGGCGGGCCTCTTATAGCGCAAGGTCAGGAGAAGCAAGTCCATGTGGTGCTCTCCATTTTCGCCCCAACATTATGTACGCCCATTCTGCATGCTTAAGTCATGCCTGTCATGTTTTTACTAGATGCGCACGACCACTTTTTTGCATTCTTAGGTGCCTTTCCAGGCGTCACTAGCCTCGATAGATCAGAATGGCAGTCATTCTTTTGTCGTAGATAACTATGGTAAAGGCCCAAAACGAAAGCGTAAATGTACATACGTATTGTACGAAATACTTCAGGTGATCCCGGGTACAATCAAACCACCAGGCAACAGCGGGCATGGCCAGCCGTAATTTTTCATCGCCACCTATTCCTTGCTTCTATCATGCTCAGAAAACAGGTGGGCCGGATTATTGTTTGGTGTGGTGCTATCCAACAACCGAAAAGGATCAACGCTGGTGTCAGAGCGGGAATTCCGCAGTTACATGCATTGGTAACCCAAGCTTAGATTTCATAAGGGAGCCTGTTTCACGAAAGACGCTGGCAAAGCAACATATGCAGGTGTCCATATCGAGGCACGCGAGGCGATACAATACTGAGAAATAGGTTATTCCACATGGTCAGCCAGCATTCCTACGGCGCGGGTGGAGCCTAATGGCGCGACCCGTACCGTCCCCAAGGGATAGGTTACTGGATCGCTGGACTGATCCTGCTTCGCTGGCTTCTTGCGGAGATGAGGCCCTACACATCACTAGACCCATTGTATGTCCTCCCATGTCTCGTCTACAAGATTACAGCGCCATCGTTAATTTGGAATGGAAACCCAATTTAAGGAATGGATCGTGAAAGATCTGTCATTAAACGCCATGCCGCGCATTTTCGATTCAACCGAAGTTCTATCGCAGGGATGGGATTCAGCACTCCACATAGCCAAGGACATAGAGGAATCGGACTCAAAATCTTGGCCACTGGAGTTTGGACCCGTCGGTTAGCACTTTGATGCAGATACACGGGCTTTGCCGTAGCTGACAGCTGACGGAAGTCGTACAGTACACTCCTTATGCCTTATCGAAACGTCATGCAGCGGACAAGTGACCAACTTCACAACATGTTACAGTTACCAAGTCGTCCTCCATATGCCAAACCATCAACTTTCACTCCTATGGACACATGCGGCGCAGCAAGTGATGCTTTCGTTTTGGGCGAGATGCAGCAGGCACGCCTAGAACTGGGTATTACTGCGGCCAGGTATACCAACATGACTTGATCCTGAGAACTCCAACCAACGGCAACCGCGGGAAATTGGTCGACTGATCAGATGGCTTGCTCATGGGAACTCCAGACATCCTTGGATTACCTTTTATCCGAAGACCACACCCGGACGTTCCATGTTGATATTCAACAAACTACCAGCCCTACCCCATAATACTTCCTTCCATATTGGGCTGAGAAGGCCTGCTGTGACATCTTACTCATATTCTTCACCCCGATGTCGCCCAATTCCTGAGCTTATCGACGTGGAGGACACGTTTACATTAGCACATCATTGGCTGATCGCGAGGCTCCCATACACCGCTTGCCCCTCTTGAGACATCACATGGCCAGAAAGTCCATGCGGGTAGCCGCTCTTCTTGTCGTTGAGATTCTCTCCCGCCATGCAGGATGCCGCTTTCCGCACCATGCAACCGCCATGCACTAAAGGGTGCTAGGATCAACACCCATGTAATCCCACCTAAGACCAGTGCTCGGGCAGGGCTGCACCAAAACCGCGCACACCCTCACCGTACTAGGTCAGCTGCCTCGAGGCCCGCTAATGAACGTAAAAAGCTGAATGGATGCCTAAGCTCTGAGACGTGCTGGTCCCGGGCGTGCGAAGTTCCAGCCGTGGCTGCCCGTCACTACTTAGTATCGTCACGCAAAACATCGGGAAAGGCCATGGAAGAGGAGGAAGGGGGCAAGTGTCCGAGCGCACTAGCGCTGCACCAAAAACATGGGTTGACCTTTCGGGACGCTGCCCAGCTGAACGGACCTGGGACCACGGGGCTGTCCTATCGCGCCGATACGAACTCAAACGTAAAGCTATAGTTTTTGTCAATCAACATGTGCGACTCACTGCTCTCCAACTGCACCTTGCTTTCCGTACATGCAGCGGGCCGACGGGATACTAGGGTGCATTGAATTTTCCTAACGGGTACACAGCACTGTACTGTAATAATAGTACATGTACGAAGTACTACGTACTTCGTACCCAGACGACAAAAAGAACGGTGCGGACCGCCAAACAAGCGAGTGTCGCTAGTTTTGCTTTTTGAAGACATATCACCAACACAATTATACACAGTACGTCATTCAAATCACACCGCTGGTCATGGAGGGAAGACAGGCATATAGCTGGCGCGTATCTGCAGGTATTTTCACGATCTTTGCTCGCTACCGTTCGTAGGAGCTGAATTGTAACTGACACGTCAGTATTCTCCGACTCAAGCCAAGCCGCTGATCCTCGTCCAAATAGCTTGTGCTCACCGCTGTTGGGCGTCGATAGTTCAAGATTGTTAGAGACTTGATTCGATCCTGCGGCTCGATCGATACGGGAACACCCTGTACTACATCAAACCAAGTCTACTTTCAAGTACCTCTACCCGGCGTTTGCCATTGCAGTTCCGCACCTTTATTATCCGTAGACTCCATCCATATGTTGAGAATGGAGGAAATCTATATCCTAGCTTGCAAAGCTGGACTATCTAGTCCGGATTACACAGGGTGTTAGCGGCAACGTCGGCTCCTGGCCTCTCGTTGAGGTGCATTGCATTACACAGACCAAATGACTGCAGCTCTGCTCTCACGATCAGGAGCGAGGAGGCCCGATGCGCAAGAAACAAATCCAACATGGCAGTCAAATAGCGTGGATTCGAAGAACACCCCTGTGGCAAGACACACCCAGAGGCTTCCAGCATCATTGACTGTTGGGAGATATTCGGTTGGATAGGAAGTGTACAGTACAACGATGTCGAATGACTTATCACTTACGACCATCCAACAGAGCCAACACCCAACGTCCCAAAAAGACAATTTGGCCATTGATCGGATCCTTAGCAGGTCATCTACACAAGCCCCAGTTGAATGTGTGGAGGGAGACTTCGCAATTTCATGCAATATTTGCATGCTTCCTACTTTAGTTTACTCTTCCTCAAGCGTCCGTGTGCTTATCTTTCTATCTGTGTTGGTTTTTAAGGCGGTTCTCCAGGCTTTTAGTCAGCGTGACTTAGGAGAATTTCCCCGCAGAGCAGGGTTGGCAACATTAGCCCGCATCTAACGAGTCAGACCACCATCTCACAAACTTCCAGCTCTCATGCTATTCGTGATTAAGTTGAGCACGGTAAGGATTTACTGCATGTCAGGGGCCAAGAGTACAGAGGCATTTAGGCGGGGGTTTGTGGTGGACTGTTCGCACTGCATGCAAGGTGTAGCGGAAGGTTGGTTTGAAGTTGACCAATCAGACAATAATTGCTCAACAGGTGGCGAGCGTTGGTGATTGTTCTCGTGGCCTAGTATCAGTGATTATGGAGCTATATGCTCTAGCCTTTTTGGCGCTGGTGCTTAGGGTTTCAAGGGGTGAGCACTAGCAGCAGAAGGCCACACAGATCAAGCTATAGCCGGCCTACAGTTTCTTAGTAAGTCATATGGTCTCATACTTTTTCAAGGACCTTGACATTGGTAGTTCTGATCGATTTAGTCACTGCTGGACGCGTTGAAAGCCTGTCATACTTTCCTCTATTAGAGAAGGCACTAGGATAAACCACATATTTCCATTTTAGTTACCAAGAGAGATTGTTAAATAAGAAATTTTGATTGTTTATAATCATGACTAAGAGTAAAAAAACCAGTTCTGATGCCATAGAGAGCCTAATTTTCCTGCAAGTGTTAAATCATCACTATGCATAGAATGGTTTAAGTGCTAAAAATTTTCGGTGCGAGCTTCAATACCTGAGACTATTTGTTTTCCACACTTCTCCCGTCCTTAATTTTTGTCCCATGAGAAAGATGGTTGTAATCGTGATTCCCACATGCATTTTCAGTCCGTAGTGGGAATTTGTTCGGCTGCGGCGTACCACTCCATCCCTTTTCCTTAGGTCAATGAGCAAGTGCATCGTCGTCTTTCGACCAAATAGTTCGGTTTCTACCGTGGGAAGCGGCCTGTTGGAACGATATTTGCTATTAAGCTCTAGCTCAAGCTTACACTTGATGCCCCCTATAGGCTGAAATTTTCTTGCAGTCAAAGCTTGCAATGACTGGTCGGGTTCGTACTGCCCATTTCTAGTAAATTTGTTTGATGAATTGTTTGTGGCAGAGCGTTAGTGGCTCTTGGATTGTTCACTGCCAGTAGAGTTGGACGTCTTCACTGGTTTACTTTGGATCCCCGTGCTGGGTTGGTTTGGATATTAAGTGTGTTACCTCCTGCTGCTATAAATTGTTGCCCAGAACAGTGAGAGAACAGGGAAGTCTAAGAAAGCCCTGTCAGTGTTTTTAGAGGCAAAGAGCTCTCTATACGATTTAGGAATAAGCCAAGATCATAGACTAAGCAGTTTGGCTGGTCAAATCAATTAAGCGCTATCCTCAACGTTGAAGGCCATCGATCTTCATAATTTCATTAACGTAATGGCAAATCCAGGCATTTCCCAAGAAACCCAGTGCAAGCGCATGTTTAAAAAGAGTACTCAATCAACGTTTTAGAAAGAATTCCACATGCTTCCTCTTCATTTCTGCCTCGTCATCACTTTCGCTCTCGGACGGGCCTTCCTCACTGGCACTTTCAGACATGTCCTCGCCACTGCTACTATCATCCTTCGCACCCTCCATCTCACCTTCAGGCTCCTCTTTTTCAACTCCGCTCTCTGGCTCCTGGTTCTCAATGTCGCTTTCCGACATATCTTCATCATTGCTGCTCGAATACCTCTTTGGCTTCTCAACAATATTGCTTTCCGACATCTCTTCATCGCTACTGCCTAGAGCGTGCTCATCTTTATTCGCAGTTTCTGGCTTGCCATGTCCAAATTTGTTCTCCGGCATCCGCATGGATTGATCTTCCCCCCTCATCAGAGCTTCCCACTTACGCCGACAAGCAGCAGACGTTCTTCCATGGAATTGCCCAGCTACCTTATTCCACTCCGTGCCAGCGTCTCTCAACGCATTGAGCTTCTTAATTTCCTCCCCTGACCACTTCCCTTTCCTTGAGGTTGTGATAGAAACTGGGAGTTTCCTCGAGATTGCTGGAGTTGTCGAGAGATTTTGTGAAGTTTCAGGAGGAATTGCAAGACTCCGATGATACTGCCTACTGCAAGCGTTCACACTGCGGCCCGGCAACTGATGTGAGATATCTTGCCAGGATAAGCCCTTATTCTTCAAGCGTTTGAGCAAGGCATATTCTTGGTCTGACCACTTGGTCCCAGGGTTGACGACGCGTAACTGCTTGGTTGGAGAAGCTTTTCTTGAAAAAGGAGGTAACGTTGAGCGCTTGGCACGGCTGTTGGGGAGGAGAGTGCTTTTAGGAATGTTGGTTTGTGGTGTTGGAGGTTCACTCTTGGCGACTTCGAGGATCTCTCTTTCGTTGTCCGAAAGTTCATTCTCGGTGCCGCTATTACGCTCGTCACGATCGGAGGCGAAGCTGGCCGAAGATGAGCTGGTTTGAGGCCCCCCATCGCTGGTTGAGGTGTTTAACATCTCGTCTCTTGTAGATGACTTGCTAGGGCCGGGCGGCCTAGACATTCTACCTGCTTTCGTACTGTTTTAGCTGGTATTTTTGACAGAGATGGAATTTTGGGGATCCGTGTACATGCTGCTGTAAAGTATTCTGAGGAAATTGATAGATGTAGAGGGACTAAACGTGGCTCTGGTGGGGTTTTAATGGGAAAATGTCTTGTGCGACTCAACGAGAGGTGAATGATATGAAATTTGGATTCGTGAGCCATTTTTGGCGGTGAATCATGCACCGAATCATGGTCTCAATGGAAGAGCAAGCCTGAATGAGTTTGATATCCCTCTTCCGCTCAGTTCCTTTCTCATTTACTTCATTACTGGTTTAGCGACTACTAACATCCACGCTAGGGGCAGCTGAAATGTGTATTCAAGCAAGCATTTGACATCTTGTTCTCTCCCCCAAAAGGGGGCGTTCTGTGGCGAGGACTGGCGGAGCCAGATCTGACCCGCTCAGCGTCAGGAAGTCGTCCACTTTTGAAGAAGTTGTGCTTGGACATTCACTAAGAGGGTTGACATTGAAGAGACGACGAGAAGGAAGCGGACCGCAAAGGGGAAAATAGCTACAAGGGGGTGCCGTTCCTTGTTTCAGAGCTATCGACGGGTTCTCTCCTATCTACCACCGTTGATGATATGGGTCTGCTGCCCTAGCTGTATGAAAACGTGGTGTTCAGTTCACAGTCAAAGGAGTTGCTTCCCTTTCATCCCTCTCATCTGCAGCAGTGATCTCCATGTGGTTTCTCGCGCATCTCATCTCTCTGCTTCTCCGAATACTCCTTCCCGATAGTTGCCCGGTGCTTCTCATCCCTCAAGTTCTTTGATCGATTCAAGCGTCAGTGCCACTGTATCTGTTACTGTTGTTTCACTGAGTTTGATTCGGGATTCCGGAGGCAATACTGCAGTCTTAGGTTAGGGCTATACTATTCTTATCTTTCTCTGTTGCTGCTATCACTCTGTATTCTGTCTTTGACTTCTAGGCTCTCCTTGTCTTCTCAAGTCCTTAATTTTGCATCAGGGTATTGTGAAAAAAATTGCATACCACCCCCCTTTTTTTTTTTTTTTCTAAAGAGCGCTCACCTTATCGTATTGAATGATGTCGAGTGGGACACCAGCCTCTGACAGCCTCTTGGTCACCTCTATATTACCGCCTAGATCTGTCTGGTTTATCAAGTTATTTCGGAGCAGCAACCCATCCATCTTTCCTGACCCCTTCCTGCTGTTAAGAGATCGTTGCTCACAAGTAATTGGGAGGCCCGCACGTCATTGCAGCCTAAGTGGCAACGTGCCTGCTAAAACTTGATTCTGGCTAACGATATCTCGTACTGTCCTGAATGGTCTGAATCGCATTATGCAAAGGTTCAAGGGCGGGGACAGACACTTGAAGGCCTTGGTGACGCCGGTGTGGCCGCCGTAACGAAAGTGCGTGCACGTCAAGTGAGCGTGATGCAAACTGATCACTGTCGTCACAGATTCATGTCGCCACTGTTGTCGTTGTTCTTTGTGCCCTCAATCAGTCCACTGGGGGCCATCAGAACCAGGGTTGACAGCTCATGCTGCTTCTCCACCCTCACTTACTTCTCTATCGCGTCCAGTTTTCCCTGGGACCCGTTGATGAGTTTATGCTTCTCCACAGGTAAACAGGTCAGCTAGTTAAAAGTTCGCTTGCGGTTTCCTAGAGTGATAACTTCGTCTTCCAACTACTTCAACAGACTCAATGCTGGTTCTGATTCTGATTCGTATAAAAGTTTGGAGATAAAGTCTATTAGTCTACCTTTATTTGCGCTGAATTCGGTCTGGAGAAAAGAGCTAGAAGATATGAACAAGCAATAAAGCATTCTATGTTTTAATCAGATAAGGTCTATCTTGCGATACGTCCTTTATATTATGCATTTGGGGCATGTATATCATAATGTCTCAACAGAGAACCTCAAGAAGATGAAATGGAATGCGAGTTAATTCTCTCATTCATGACTTCCTCCTTGCCGTGTTCCTCTGCAGCCTCTACGACATCAACCATAAAACTTCCACCAAGCAAAATAGCTGGCTCGTTAATGCCACGATGCTCATAACTACACAAAAATAAGAATCTCATCTGCCTCATAAGTAATCTCAAGGAGCACTCACCTCAAAGTCCCCACTCCTCCTGCCTCCATCAAGAACGTTGGACCATCCTGTAAAGTTTTCTGAACCCACCGCATGGCGAAAGCACGTAATATATGTCCATGTGCTACGATGAGCACATCACCTGGTCCAGCTTCATTTTTGGGTTTCCCAAGCACTGGGCCATGATATTTCGTCCGGATCTCTGCTATTAGTCGGTCGACTCGTTCTGTAACCTGTTCTGGAGACCTGACAGCATCTCATCAGCCCTAACCCCATCTCTTTGCTAGAAAGAAGGAAGCATACTCTCCACCAGGACAGCCATCGCGCCATATATCCCAAGCCGGCAAGCCGGCTTTTGCCCTCAGCTCTTTAATCTGTAGACTCGTTATGCCTTCATAATCGCCATAATCCCATTCGCGGATATCCCCTGTGATCTGTACTTTCGCTTCTGTTCGGATGTCCTCTTCTGAACACTGCCGTTGCTGTTCCCAAGGCAGCTTGTCTCTGCAACCAATGTCTAGCAGTTCCAGCGTGCGTTGGGCGCGTCGCCGAGGTGAAACATAGCTGTCGTCGAAAATTAATCATTGTATTATTGCCAAAAGTTGGAGAGTAAGCTTGGGAAATAGCAAGGAAAAGAGAATCCTTACATATGTACTATTTTTTTGGGCACAATAAGTCTGTCATTTCCTATGAGAGCACGGCCAGTAGCTCGAATCCGTTTCTCGCCGTTGGCAGTTAGGGGTAGCTCAGTGGTGCCAGTATGACGGCCATTGAGAGACCATTCGGTTTCACCATGGCGTATAATGAATACCCGTGGAGTTGCCGACATTGTTGGCTTTTTGTTGGCTCAAATTGTATATTGTCGTTTGTTGGAGGGGTGTGTGTGGTAAATTGAAGGTGGGGTCAATCCGGCCGTTTGAAGTGTTGATTGGTTGCTTTAGATGTGAGTAACAAACTCAAATTGCCATTGGGATAACTCCTCAGACCCAGTTTCTGAAGTTCAAGATGCGGAATCAAAAATGTCAATACTTATTACAGAGGGAATAAAAAGACGCAGGTACAGCGATTATTAACGGGCACATCATCCTGACCTCATCCCGGAGCACGCGGCCGCACCGGAAGAACCTCCATGTGAATTTGAAATATGCTCCAACAGTTTCGCACCGACAGAAATCAAAGCCGAACCCGAGACTGAGACCAAGCACTGCATCTGCTAATTATGATCTACCCAGCTGAATCTCTAGCTACAGCTGCATTATAGCACGTGCATCGGAGGCGCAGGGGCGATGTCACAGCAAAAAATCCGCCGCATAGTCTGGACGGGCGCTGTCGCAGCTGTAACAGTGACCGGGGCATGGTACGGCGCAAGCTTGAAGACACGACGAGAGATTGAACAAGTATGAACCACTCCCTTTCTTTGTGCTCTTTACCAACCATGCTGCACGAGTGCTGACCGCTCCCGCCTCTAGGCTGTGCAAAAAGTCCGCGAAGCTACACCCGAAGAGAAGATAGCACAATTGGAAGAGATCAGGGCGACACTGGTGTCGAAAGAGATGATGATTCAGAGGAAGATCGATGAGGTGGAGAGGAGGCGACAGGGAATGACGAGGGAGGAGAGTATAATAGGACAGGAGAGGAAGAGAGATCGATGATTGGATTGAGGTTGAGCGATGCATGGGATTGGCGTTGGGAAGTACATCTTGAGGGGTGTTTCATGGGAGATACTTGGTTTACTTGTGGAATGGATACGGAAGCATCTGTACAATATAATCGGGTGAACGATGTTGTATGTATAAAGCATCTTGCTTGCTGTCTTGTCTAATTCTTTCTTTCGTGACTATGCATTTCGGCCTATATGCAATACAACAGATGAACAGGATGCTTCATAACGCCTATCAGCATGCTTTACCTTCAGCCGCCAACACCATTACCGTTTATTCATCAACTCCTTCGACCGAGGGCAGAGGGATTGCACGATACAAGAGGATGAGAGCTGAATGGGATTCTCCACCTCCGGAGAGAGTCTCGATCTTCTCGGCATCAACCTCTGACACCTTGTCGTCATTAAACCACCACCATTTGCCATCCTCCTCGCCCCGCTTTCCTGTCTTTGGGTCGAGGGAACCTTGCTTCTTGACGTATGATGTATAATGGCCACTGTCGGCACTGGCGCCTTGATGTGTGACAACACCTCGGAGCTCGTAAAGGCCGGATTTATTGGCACCTTTATCCATGGCAAGCTCGGGATTGATAAGAGCATGGAGTTCCTTTTTGGCTGCAAGAATAGACGCATCTCGCTCGGCCTCAACTTCGGCATCGGTCTTATATGGAGCATCTGCCATTTCTACATCCCCTCCCACAGTAGCTGGCTTTTTATCGTCCTTCTTGATTTCCTTTTTATCAGACTTGGCCACCGAGACGGAATCAGTGATACCTGCCGCTTCATCGGCAAGTTCCTTGTCGTGCAACCGTTTTTGCCGCTTCCGGGCTCGGTCAACATCATCGAGGTCTTTACGGATATCTCTAACCTTATCTCGCACAGGGACCAACATTGCCTTCAACTCATCCGTGCAAAACTCAACAACGTCAAGCTCATGTGGAAATGTGACCTTTCTCATGATCTTCGCTTTCTTCTGTGCTTCCCGTTTCCAGAAAAACCGTACGAAATGCACTGTGAGATATTTTGGTAGGCGCGCTATCTTCGATCGCTTGGTGTAGATGGCATCTCTATCTAATACTGACGATTTCTTTTCAATCTTCTCCTCAAGACCAGCCGCGATACCGTCCCTGAGATGGTTTGTGGTCCCGCTAATGTGACAATCCAGCTTCAAGAAAGAGTCCTCCGATTTGATGGGTTCTTCGCCGCCTTCCTTTGCAGCCGGCTCATCGCACTCCAATATTGATTCGAATCTGCCAGCCATATATTTGTCAACGAAGGAGATCTCCTTGGGAGCTGTTGAACCTTCAGCCTCGCCCTCCTTCAACTTTAGCTTTTGTCGAAGCTGCGACAAAATCTGAGACCAGGCTTCTTCGGCATCTTGTTGTGCGAAACCATGGCCTGACTTTGACTTCTGCGCAAACTGTGGGTGCAGATGTCTTAAGGCGCTTAGAAACACAAGAGGGGGAAATCCTTCTTGAGTCTCACTCATTTGCTGATACAAATCGCGTAGGGAGGCAGTAAGGTCCAAATTTGAAATAGCTCCCGTCTCACTGAGAAGAGAGCCTCGAGGTGGCGCTGGTGTTGGCTTGTATTTTTGTAGTTCTTGTTGCAGCTCTGGAACAGACCGCAGCGTCTGCAGAGTAGAGTTGAGGTAGCAAGTATTTCCCAGATTCTGCAATCCCGCTGGTATAGCTCCCACTTGCTGTGCCTGCTCCGCTTCTGTCATGTCTTCAACGAACTTCATCTTCTCCTTCGGCCGAGAGATCATGCCAGCCTCTGTGGACGGCGTTCCCATCATCATAAAAGTTTGTCCAGGCTTAGCTCCCAGCTTCGCCAGTTCCATATCATCTTTCAGCTGGCCACCCTTCACCAGAATCTTTTGTCTGTCTGGCTCAACACCAGTAAGAGAGTATAGTTGGAATTTGAAAACTTCGCCGGTAGAAGTGGGGTCTAGCTCGACATCGTACTTCTTGCCTTGGTGCTTGACAACAACTGTGCATCTTAAGCACATGATTCATTCATTCACATGGTGTTCTGACATACCTGGTATTGTCGCCATGTTTACGTACTCTACGCCTGCCTAGCGGACTTTAATACAAGCTGTATTAGAGGCAGGAACAGTTATGAGAAGTAAAACTGAGGAATAAAGAAACTGAATCAGTCTCAAGGTGAGAGCCACAGCAAAAGGATTTCTGGCCCAAGTTCGAGTTGTTGTGGAGGGCAAATAACCGCCACGAGCTTGAAGATTGGAAATGTCCAGCGCGGAACAACTTTTAGTGGCTACAGCTCTATGATTGGCTAGAGCGGATTACATAACTGGCCCACCGATAAACGTAACCCCACCACGACGCTGAACAGCTTCAATACTTCTCCACCAGAGGCTCTACGCAGTCTAGAGCTATGGTAATGTTCTCTCAAGATTCTATTATATATTTTACTAATTCTCATATAGTCTCAATCACTGCGGCCTTACCTACAATGCGTTCGATCCTCCCTTACGGCTGCCCTCTGCTTATCCAACTTCTCGTCCCAGACTGCCGAACGGCATAATGTTCCAGAAATCGAAGCGCAGACTTCTCCCGAGGTTCTTTTGAATCCATTAACTATTGCGCGGAACGAGAATGAGCGTGTCCTGATCGAGCCAAGCATTAACAGCGTCCGGATCAGTATCAAGATCAAGCAGGCAGACGAGATTGAGCATATTTTGGTACACAAGTTTACAAGGTTCTTAACGCAGAGGGCAGAGGCATTTTTCGTGCTAAGGAGAAAACCTGTCAAGGTTCGTAAACCATCCTAAGCATTCGTGAGGTGGTGCTGACTAGAGTTAGGGATACGATATCTCATTTCTTATCACGAATTTCCATACCGAGGAAATGCTCAAGCATAAATTGGTGGACTTCATCATACAATTCATGGAGGAGGTAGATAAAGAGATCTCTGAAATGAAACTATTCGTAAGCTTTCCGCAGGTCAACATATGGGAGATAGTGCTGACATCATGCACTAGCTGAACGCAAGGGCAAGATTTGTGGCTGAGTCTTTCTTGACACCAGTAAGTATACCTTGTAATTTTCAGGTATTTGGACCACTGCTAAACAATCTTCAGTTCGACTGAGCGGCAAATTTAGCTATAAAAATGGCTTCGGGTCTTATGGACAGAAATCCTAACGGCCATATTAAAACGTGCATATGGAGAGGCGTTCCTGGAATAGCGAGAAGTTCTCACCAGCATTCTTTATTCTCCCTTTGATGTGAAACCTTGGGTTGAAAAGGACACTTAACATATTAGGTTCATGTCACCTGCCGCCATATGCTTGCCTTTGTTGTTCCAGAAGTCCAGCCATACGTAGTCAAACGTTTTTACCTGCACTTCGACAAGACATGCACAATACGGTAACCCGAATTATGTTCCATGGAGTACAAAAGATTCTTGCTTCGTTTGATTTCATACATGTGACTTGCAATATATTCACTTCTTTGAATCCTTCGTGTGCCTGCTTCTCAAGATGCCCTCCACCAGTTCAAAATTTCTTCTAAATAGCTTTTGAAGCAAAGCAGGTGCAGGAGCGCTGTTGTCAGAAGGCTTGACGAAACATTGGAAGCACAAGGAATTAGTAGTCAGTTTCATACTCAAGGCACAGCAAGTACTTTGATGGACAATCCCTCTTCCATAGGGAGGCCCTTTATCTTTCAACCCGATATCCCTTGTGAATGGTACTTTCATGCCACGCTGTATGCAACTCTAAGATATGCGTGGTCGGCTCCAGTTTTGCGTATAGCTTGATGCAGAGGCTAGGCCTTCATTGAATGGTCTCAAGCTATCTTGGTAAGCCTGCGTCCACCTGTTGTTAGCCATGTAGCTTCAAAAGTATGCGCATGTGTCTTTTATGCATGGACAGATGAAGCTTACCGCAGTTCTAATATGCCCATTTGAAGCACAGCCATTACCGTTTCCCCCTATCTATTTCTACTACACAATGACCTTGTAGTGGTTCGGCCGTCGAGTTCTAACACCCTCGCCGAGCAAATCGCGTCCTTGTTCTCGAGGCTCCGAGTCCAACTCCTCAAGGCAGCGGTGCTAAGGAGGCGTCCTGGTCCTAGATAAATAAACCACAGCCTCAGATGGTAGCTTTTGCGTTGAACAAGATCTCCAGTCACCAGACACCCCCAACCCAAGTGCCAAGGCCCTGCCATTCACCAGTGCCTTGTTGCCCATACAATACATTGTTTGTCGTCGCTATAGGGATCTATCGGTAAGTGAATCGAATATTCTCTGGATCAGAGAGTAGTCTCCGATCTCTGCTCTTCCCTAGGCTCGTAAGTTTCATATAAAACCCTTGCTGACTGCTTCCTCATCAGCCCATCGTTAATACCAATCACGACGATGGGTCTCGGTGATGGCCTGCCCCGGGGCCCGCTCTCACGTGCAGACATCTTTCCTTTAGCTAACACTGACTCCACGGAGTCAACTGATTCGTTCATTTCACAGGTTTCAGGAGAGTGTAGTCCAAGTCCCTACGCTAACCCAGCTCAGCCGCCACCTTTGACAGACAATGATCTCCCTTATGGCGTCGAAGGTATGTGTGTCCATCCAGTCCGTGGTTCCCAAAACTAACCCTAAGAAGTTGTGGCACAACAAGACGTTGTCCGCGTCTCTGATAGCCAAGTCACCACGCTTCCCCAAGTTTCTCAAGGCAGTCAAACCCTTGTGTTCCCTCCTTATTCTCAGCAGAGCATAAACAAGCTGCAGAGCATGGTGCAGTCTCGGACTGTTATTAATACTCAGACCAATCATCAGTTCCAGCATGAGCTTCCGGATCCACTAGCTGCTCATCAACATCAACAAATGGAACCAGTTCCATCGTTCCAAGATGTTTTCATGCAGACTGGAGCTACAGCCCAGTCGAGTGGTGACATCAATTTTTCTCATGGCTTTGGTCGTGGTTCAGTACCTCTGGTTCAGTCCCATGCTCCTGGCACTGTTCCTGACCATGGTGGTGAATACAAAGGTTACAGCAACTTGCGCCAGAACGCTCAACGTGTACCGCATCCTGATGATGGTCATTGGGGCCGTGGCAGTCGTGGGCGACGGGGCTTCCATTTCTGGAACAATATCCGTGCTCAGCGTATGCAGGGCTATGCTACTCAGAATCTTGGTTTTCGCCAGGTCTCCGCAGAAAACGAATATCGGAACGATAATAATGAGCAGAATATTTTGCAAGATGTATTCTCTGACACATCAGTTACTACGCACTTCAACCCAGGTACCTGGGCAGAAATTCATCAGCAGCAGCCAGTTGTTCATGATAACACTGTAAGAACTAACCAGCAGCAGATCTTTGCTGTGCCTGTGTCTGTCGTGGGCACTGACACTCGACGTGCTTT